>Ga0209591_10010333_pt1 | contig 10035 bp, 8 predicted proteins | sample MAT01_FD_187207 | JGI IMG/M metagenome (GOLD analysis project Ga0209591, IMG submission 187207) | Freshwater microbial communities from Lake Fryxell liftoff mats and glacier meltwater in Antarctica - MAT-01 (SPAdes) (version 2) | ecosystem: Environmental > Aquatic > Freshwater > Ice > Liftoff...
AGGCCCCTGGCACCAAAACCTCCAATGCGACACGGGTGGGCGGCGGGTGGGCCTTATGTTCGGTGATCATTGCGGGATCCTCCGGGTGGACAAAACGCAGCCATCGTCAGCAGCGGGCCATCGACACCTGGACCTGCTTCACCATGGCAAGGGTTGGCCGTTGTACGTGCAGAACACACCGGTCTCATGGGTAACGCCTGCGCTACTACCTGCAGCGTGCTGCTTTGGCGCGCGTGGTCAGCTGGCGCTAGGCAGGCGCCGTCGAAAGACTGCAGGGAAAGAACAATTCGCGCCGGGCTTGCTGAAAACCGGAGACTGCGCCGAATAAGTGCCATCGCATTCCTGCACGCTGCCGCGTTTCCTTGGTGGTGCGAGGTGTGCTTAAGGTAGCCAGCCGCACCGATGCCTCTTCCCAGACCCCTCAAGGCAAGTTATAAAGCCAAGTATGTCCAGTAATTCAATACCCGATACCGGGAAGATCGAAAGCGAAGCCGCGCCTGCAGCTGAACCGTCGGCTCCCGTAGTGGTGCATACCTCGATTGATGTGCGCAGCGTTTCGCTGGCCGTGCTGGCCGTGCTTGCGGTTATTTTCGTGCTTCAGTGGGGGCGCGACGTTTTCATACCGCTGATGCTGGGCCTGGTTATCAGCTACGCGTTGTCCCCTATGGTCAACCGAATGCAGGCATGGCGGATTCCACGCGCAATCGGGGCCGCAATAATGATGATCGCCATTGTGGGCGGGGCGGGTTACGCCGTATACACGCTCAGCGACGACGCGACCCGGATGATTGAAGCATTGCCAGACGCCGCCAAGAAGCTCCGCCAGACCATGCGCAAGGATCGAACCGCCCCCGAGGGAGCAGTCGACAAGGTGCAACGCGCCGCCGAGAAGCTTCAAAACGTGGCCAATGAAACCACGGGTCCGGCGCCGAAAACCCAGGCTGGCGTGGTGCGGGTCCAGGTGGAAAAACCAATGATTGACGCGCAAAGTTATGTCTGGAGCGGAACCCTGGGCGCAGTCGGTTTCCTGGGGCAGACCGCCATCGTGTTGTCGCTGGCCTATTTTCTATTGGTATCAGGGGATAGCTTTCGGCGCAAGCTGGTGCGGATAACCGGCCCCACGTTGAGCAAAAAGAAGATCACGCTGCACGTGCTGGACGACATCACCGGCCAGATTCAACGCTATTTGATGGTGCAGGTCTTCACGAGCTTTCTGGTGGGAGTCGCCACCTGGCTGGTGCTTGCCATGGCCGGTCTTGAAAATGCGGCCATCTGGGGCATCGCCGCCGGCCTGTTCAATTCCATTCCTTACCTCGGGCCGGTGGTGGTTACCGGCGCTACGGCATTGATTGCCTTTATGCAGTTTGGAACCATCAACATGGCGCTGCTGGTGGGTGGCGCCACGCTGGTGATCACCAGTCTCGAAGGTTTTCTGCTTACGCCCTGGCTCACCGGCCGGGCCAGCCGGATGAGCGCCGTGGTGGTGTTTGTGGGAGTGCTGTTTTGGGGCTGGCTGTGGGGCGTGTGGGGCCTGTTGCTCGGCATGCCGATCCTGATGATGATCAAAGCCGTGTGCGACCGGGTGGAAGACCTGAAGCCGTTCGGCGAGCTGCTCGGCGAATAGCCTGTCGCGGGCCGCGGCCCCAGCTCATCCAGGCGCGCGACAACTCTTCGGCGATCAGACAGTACTCGAAATAGCCCAGCCCGAGCCTGCCGTGTTTTTCGGCAATCGTGATGCCGAAATAGCCGAACTCGGCCAGCTTGGCGATCAGCGAGCGCGGCATGTCGGCCTTTTCCGGATCCAGCCGATTCGCCAGCGGTAGCACTTCCTGCATCGCAAAGTCACGCGCGGCCTGGCGCAGCATCTCGCGTTCTGCGTTCACGGGCCGGGGCTGGTGGTACTGGCCATCGGTTTTTGGTCTGCTGTGTCTGGCCGCCTTGGTACCCTTGCGGACAGGTTGCCTGATCATCGGGTGAACCTGCTTGCGCCAACTGACTCCAGGAGCCATTTTCCGTGAACTACCAACTGCTAGGCCCATTGCGGGTGATCGAGAGCTCGGCGTTTATCGCCGCTCCACTGGCCGGGCTGACACTGGCGCAGTTTGGCGCGGACGTGATCCGCGTCGACCTGATTGGTGGCGGCATCGACTATGGGCGCCTTCCATTGGCGCCGGGTGGGCGCAGCCTGTACTGGACCGGCCTCAACAAGGCCAAGCGTTCCATCGCCATCGATATCCGCAAACCGCAGGGGCGTGAACTATTGCGTGCTCTGGTCGCAGCGCCCGGCCCGGACGGTGGCGTTCTGCTGACCAACATCGCCACACCCTGGTTGTCGCATTCCACCCTGGCCGGCCTGCGCGCCGATGTCATCACCTGCACGATTTCGGGCAATCCGGACGGTTCGACGGCGGTCGATTACACGGTGAACGCGGCGACCGGTTTTCCGACGATCACCGGCAACGGCTCGATGCAGGCCCCGGTCAACCATGTGCTGCCGGCATGGGACGTGGCCTGCGCCTACCAGGCGGCGTTCGCGCTGCTGGCGGCGGTTCTACAGCGGCGCCAGACCGGTGCGGGCGCCGAGCTGCGCCTGGCGCTGTCGGACATGGCCTTTGCGACACTCTCCAACCTGGGCATGCTGGCGGAGGCCGAACTGTCCGGGCAGGACCGGCCGAATCTGGGCAACCATATCTATGGCGCCTTTGGGCGCGACTTCGCCACGCGCGACGCGCAGCGGGTGATGGTGGCGGGTGTGTCGGCTGGCCAGTGGACGGCCCTGTGTGCTGCCTGCGCCCTGGGCAGCGACATGGTGGCGAATGGATGAGGCAGCGCGTTTTGCGGCCCGTGAAGCCATCGCAGACGTGGTGGCCGACTGGTGCGCAGCGCGCGACGTGGCCGAGGTGGAGCGGGTCTTCGAGTCGCACACGGTGTGCTGGGGGCGTTATCGCACGCTCAGTGACCTGCTCGCCAATGACCCGCGGGTGTCTCTTGCGAACCCGGTGTTCGAACAACTCACGACTCCGGGCGTCGGCACCCACCGTGCTGCGGGCACCGCCGTGCGGGTGGCCGATCAGGAGCGCAGCATCACCGTGCCCGCACCCTGGCTGGGCCAACATACCAGGGAAGTGCTGACCGGAGTGCTGGGTCTGGACGCTGCCGCGCAAATCGACCTGACTCGTGTTGCGCCATGGCGAAGCGGTGGCCATGCGATTTGCGTTTTTGGGCGACCGTGTGGGTACGGACAAGTTGCTGCGGCTGGGGGTGGCAAGTGAAGTTGTGTCCGATGGCTGAGGTACTGGCACGCGCCATCGCCATGGCCATCCGCTTGGCCGGTTTTCCGGCGGCCGGTCCGCGCATTGCCAGGGCCGCAATCCGCAATACGTCGATGCGCTGCAGTGCCGCCGACTGGTTTCGCCCGGCGCAATCCCTGTCCAGCGCGGCCAAACCCTTTCTGCCGCACGGTGCAGCAGGCTGCACACGGCGCACAATGGGATCTACTGGACGGTGCACACTGCACTACCCATCCTGGAGCAACGCCATGAAACTGTGTCCCATTGCCATCGCCGTCGGTTGCCAGAAATGCCTGGCGTTTTCGATATGTCCGCTGAAGGCGGTGATCGGTGACCAAGCGCCGGGGCAGCCGAAGGCAGACGCATCGTCAAACGGTGCGAAGCCGACCCGAGGCAAGGCGGCCAACGACAAGTCAGCGCGCTGAACAGGCGGCGTTGCCATGGTGGCGTCAGTACAGGGTAGCAGCAGCGATGGCGGTGCCGAGCGGGTACGGCTGCGAGAACAAAAGGACGGCGAGGCCGACTGGCATGCCTGGGGCCCATACCTGAGCGAGCGCTCCTGGGGCACGGTGCGCGAAGACTACAGCGCCGATGGAGCGGCCTGGGGCTACCTGACGCACGACATGGCGCGCAGCAAGGCCTACCGCTGGGGTGAGGATGGCCTGGCCGGCATCTGTGACCGCTACCAGCTGCTGTGTTTTTCGCTGGCGCTGTGGAACGGGCGCGACCCGATCCTGAAGGAGCGTGCCTTTGGCTTGACCTCGAATGAAGGCAACCATGGCGAGGACGTGAAGGAGTACTACTTCTACCTCGACAGCACGCCCACGCACAGCTACATGAAGTACCTGTACAAGTACCCGCATTCCGAGTATCCGTACCGGCAACTGGTGGACGAAAACCGTGCGCGTGCGGGTGCCGGCGCCGAGTTCGAACTACTCGATACCGGCGTGTTCGACGAAGACCGCTATTTCGACGTGTTCGTGCAGTACGCGAAACAGGGTGTGGATGACATATGCATCCACATCGAGGCCTTCAACCGCGGCCCGGACGCAGCCGAACTGCTGCTGCTGCCGCAATTGTGGTTTCGCAATATCTGGGCTTGGGGCGAACAGCGCCTGCGCGAGCCGGTCATCGGCCGCGGTGCGTCGGGACCGGGATTCCTATCTCTGGTGGCGGATGACAGCCTGGCCGACCACCTGAGCAACCTGCCGTTCCAGTACCAGCTCGGGCGGCGCTACCTGTACGCCGACGCGGATGCGCAGGCGCTGTTCACCGACAACGAGTCGAATCTCACGCGTCTGTATGGTGCTGGCGCCGACGACGGGCGCCGCCATGTGAAGGACGCCTTCCATCGGCAGCTGGTGCATGGCGAGCCAGCTTGCAATCCGGCCGGTTTGGGCAGCAAGGCCGGTCTGCATTTCAAGCGCACGGTGGCGGCTGGCGCCTCCACCGTGATCCGGTTGCGCCTGTGCGCCGACGTTCTGGACGATCCGCTGGCAGGCGTTGACGCGGTGCTGGCGCAGCGTCTGGCCGACGCCGACGCGTTTTTCGCGTCGGTGCATCCCAAAGGCGCGAGTGTGGATGAGTGCCGGGTGCAGCGGCAGGCCTTTGCCGGCCTGATGTGGTCCAAGCAGAACTATATTTTTGACGTCGATCTCTGGCTCAAAGGCGACAACCCCAGCGCGCCGCCGCCGCCGTCGCGTCAGACGATTCGCAACACGCACTGGCGCCATCTCAACTCGATGCGTGTGCTGTCCATGCCCGACAAATGGGAGTACCCCTGGTTCGCTGCCTGGGACCTGGCCTTCCATACCGTGGCCATCGCCCTGGTCGACGCGGAGTTTGCCAAGGACCAGTTGTGGTTCATGCTGTTCGAGCAGTTCCAGCACCCGAACGGGCAGATTCCCGCTTACGAGTGGGAGTTCTCCGATCTCAATCCTCCCGTGCATCCGTGGGCCGTCTGGCGTGTCTACAACATGGACCGCATCCGCAGTGGCACGGCGGACCGGGTGTTCCTGGAGCGCTGTTTCCACAAGTTGCTGATCAACTTTGCCTGGTGGATCAACAAGGTGGACAGCAGCGGCAACAATATTTTTGAGGGTGGTTTCCTCGGGCTCGACAACATCACGCTGTTCGACCGCTCCGAGAAGTTGCCCGGCGGTGCCGTACTCGAGCAGTCCGACGCCACCGGCTGGATGGGATTCTTCTGCCTCAGCATGATGCGCATGGCGCTCGAATTGGCCAAGGAGAACAAAACTTACGAAGCGCTGGCGAGCAAGTTCTTCCAGCACTACGTGTATGTGGGGGCGGCCATGAAAAGCATGGGTGGTAGCCAACACAATCTGTGGGACGAAGAGGACGGTTTCTTTTACGACGTGTTGCGTTACCCGGACGGGAGTTATCAGAAGCTGCGGGTGCGTTCGCTGGTTGGCCTGATTCCGCTGTATGCGGTGGAGCGGCTGGAGGCCAGCTGGATGGCGCAGTTCAAGGAGTTCTCCAGCAATATCCGCTGGTTCATGGAGAACCGGCGCGACCTGGTTGAGTTGTGTGTCAACCGCACCCACACGCGTGGTGTGGACATGCTGGCGCTGACCATCGTGGATCTGGGTCAGTTGCGCCGCATGCTGCAGCGCCTGTGCGACAGTGAGGAATTCCGCTCGGAGTTCGGTCTGCGCAGCCTGTCCCGGTCGCATGCGGCCCATCCCTTCGTGCTCGGGGACAACCAGGTGTCGTACGAGCCGGGCGAGGCTGTCAGCAAGATCAAGGGCGGCAACTCGAACTGGCGCGGGCCGATCTGGTTTCCGACCTCATTCCTGATGGTGGAGTCGCTGCGCAAGCTGGCCACCGCGTACGGCGACGACATTGTGGTCAGCGACCGGGACGGGCGCAGCTGGACGATTGCCCAGATCGCCAGGACGCTGGCAGACGGCATGATCTCCATCTTTGCGCGCAATTCGCAGGGCACACGGCCAGTCTATGGCGCGATCGCCAAGTTCCAGCACGATCCGCACTGGCGCGACTACCTGGCTTTTTACGAATACTTTCATGGCGATACCGGAGCCGGGCTGGGGGCGTCGCATCAGACCGGCTGGACCGGGCTGGTGGCTTCGCTGATCGACGAGTGGCGTGCGCACTGACAGGTGGGCGCTGGCAGTGGCAGCTACGGGCCGCTGGCTGGCGTCGCTGGGGGCGCCTTTGGCCCGCCGTGGCGCTGGGCCATTGTGGCGCACGGGCGCAGGTAGCTCGTCCGCAGCGCTACCATTAAACTTTAAAGTCGGGTTCGCCGGGGGTCGTACTGCATACCCACCATGGCGGTTGCCTGAGGACACACAAAGGGGTTGACATGCGCATCGCGCGACTGAATGGCAAACTGCTTGAATGCTTGCATTGGCCTGTGCTGCTGGCGTTGGTGGTGGCATTCGCGGGTTGGTCGTTGCCGGCCACCGGCGCGGCACCGGCCGACCCGGCGCAAAGCGGTATGTCGGTGGCGGGCGACGACACGCTGGCCGTCGATGCCTCGCGCTTCACCACACGAAATCTTGACTGGACCGACGTTGTGCGCAATCGCAACGTGCCCGCGCGCCTGTATCTACCCGTAGCGTCACACGCGCCGGGCAGTGTGCCGTTGGTGGTGTTCTCCCATGGCATCGGTGGCTCCAGGGATGGTTATCGCTACCTCGGTCAGTATCTGGCGGCCAATGGCTACGCCAGTCTGCATGTGCAGCATGTGGGAAGCGACCGGCAGGTGTGGTTTGGCAATCCCTTTTTCATGGCGTCGCGTTTGAGTGATGCGGCGCAGGAAACCGAGGCGCTGAACCGGGTGCTGGATGTGCGTTTTGCCCTGGACCGCATCCTGGAGCCCGGCGCAAGCCCTCTGATCGACCCGCGGCGCGTCGTTGTTGCCGGCCATTCCTATGGCGCCAACACCGCGCTGCTCGTGGCCGGCGCCCGGGTGGATGCGCAGGGCCGCAGTGTGTCGTTGAAAGACCCGCGCGTCAGTGCCGCCATTTTGATATCTGCCCCGCCGTTCTATGGATTGGGCGACCCGAAGAGAATCCTGTCGGGCATCGATATCCCCACCTTGCACATCACGGCGACGGCCGACGATATCCAGATTCCTGGCTATTTCTCGGGCTTGACCGATCGCCTGGAGATCTTCAAGGCCATAGGCAGCGACAGCAGCGCACCCAAAGTACTTGCCGTGTTCCGGGAAGGCTCCCACAGCATGTTCACCGACCGCATGGGAACGGGTGGCAACGCGCTCAATCCACGCGTCAAGATTGCCACACGGCAGTTGGCGCTGGCGTTTCTGGACGGATTGCAAAGCGGCAGTTTCGTCGCGCTGCAGCGCTGGCCGACCACACACGCCGACATCGTCGCAACGTTTGAGAGGCGGGCGTTGTAACCTGAGCGCGCTGGGTCAGACCACGCGCGGCTGGATCCGTCGTTGCCCGCTTGGTAGTCGGTTGAACTTCTTGGGCCTTCTCATCCTATTGCCTGTACAGGCATAACCCGCTTGCTACTTTTTGCCGGGGGACTTGGTGTCCTTGCTCTTACCGGGCGGCGCCGGCGCCTTGGCCTGATTGGCTGTCTTGGACTTCTTGCTGGTTTTGTGCCCCTCTTTCTTGCCCGCGCGTTTGCCGGCAATGTCCTGCGACCAAAGCGAGCGCGCATCCGGGGCCGGGGGCGACATGAACGCGTCGCCCATATTGCCCGGGCCGGGCTCGGGCAGGGGGCGGCCACTGTCGCGCCACTCCACAGCGGCAGGAAAGCCATATTTTTCTGCGTAACGTTTGAACCAAAGGCCTTCTGGTGAGTGGCGCGTAATACCGTCAAACACGGTTGCGAACATCTGCGTCTGCTCCAGCCCCATGTGCTCCACCGCCTGGTTGATCACCAGTTTGAGCATCATCAACTGGTTTTTCGGCACACCGGCAATGCGATCGGCCAACTTCCTGACCGTGGCATCGAGTTTTGCCAGGGGCGCGATGTCGGTGGCCAGTCCCCATGCAAGCGCCTGCTTGCCGTCAATCAGGTCGCCCGTGAACATCAGGTGTTTGGCCCGCATGGCGCCCAGCCGGTACACCCACATGGCCGGGGTCGGGCAGCCCCACACCCGCACCGGCATGTACCCAATGCGCGCCTTGTCTTCCATCACGATGAAGTCGCAGCATGTGGCAATGTCGCTGCCTCCGGCCGCAGCATAGCCGTGCACGCGGGCGATGGTCGGCTTGTAGGAGCGCCACAGACTCATGAAGTCCTCGGTGTTCTTTTTCATGAACTTGTAGTCCAGCATCGGGTCCCAGGGCATAGGCTGGGTGTACACGTTGGTGGTATCGCCCTCGGCGTATTCTTTGAGGTCGTAACCGGCGCAGAACGCTTTGCCCGCTCCTTGAAGCACGATCACATGCACGCGATCATCGGCGTTGGCGGCTTCCACGGCCGCGCGGATTTCGCCCGGCATGGCGCCATTGATCGCATTCAGGCGCTCGGGCCGGTTCAAGGTGATGGTGGCGATACGCCCCGTTACTTCCAGACGCAGCGTGCTGAACTTTGATGGATTGCTTTTTGTCATGGGTGACTTTTCGTTGGATTGAAGGGATGGATCAGAATAGCCATTCGACGGATCGCTGGCAAGGGACTATGACGCCGCACGACTTTTGCTGCCGTTCGGTCACGCGTTCGTGCTTCTTGGCTGCTCCCTGCGCGCCTCCGGTCCGATTCTGCGACGGTACCGCTGCACATGCCTGATCTTTTTGCACAGACGTCACGGCCTACTTCGTCTGGGCTGGCACTGTCGCTGCGATTGCGCACGCGCAGACGATCGTGATGGCACCGACAAACCCTGACCTGTGACTTCTGCAGGTGTAACGCGGCAAGGTGGCTAAATAATCCATATTGCCTTTCGTTGGCGAATATGACAACGTATCGTAAGCCTCAGAAATGACGGGAACGGCACGACCGACCCCGTGGGTCGGCGCAGCACTCAAGGAGTTGGAGGACTTTCCCGCAGGCGCCCGTTCGATAGGCCTGGCGGCGCTGACCATTGCGGCCAACGGTGGCAAGGCGGACATCGGCAAGCGAAGGAAGGGCTTGGGAACAGGGGTTAGGGAGGTTGCTTTGCCCGACTAACGCCTTTCGGGTGGTGTATGCGATGCAGACAGGCGCGGATTCATTGGTCGTGCATGCGTTTCAGAAGAAATCGGCCCAAGGGACCAGAACCCCGAAGCACGCGGCGGGCCTGGTCACGGCGCGGGTCAACCGATTGAAGCTGATGCTGCGATGCAACGCGATGCCATGGAAGTGATTCGAGGCAGCGCAGACGTGTTCCGTGACCTCAGCGAAACCGACGCCGACGGCAAGCAGTTGAAAGCCTTGCGGGCGGTTGAAATCATAAAAGTGTTTGACCGGTACCGGCTGACGGTGCGCGCCGCGCAGCAACGCACCGATGTGTCGGCTGCCGACTTCTTCCGCATCCGCAACGCAAACCTTGAACGGTTTGCGCTCGACCGGCTGCTGGGCATCATCAATCGCCTGGGTTCCGATGTGGAAGTCAAACTCAAGGCCAGGCCCGGCGTGCGGACGGCGCATCCAGCTGCTGCCTGAGATGGGCAGTCCGACCAAACATTTTCGTCTTGGCTGCCGACCGATCAATACAGAGAATCACTGACCTCGAGCCAAAGATTGGCAGCGCACCGGCGGCATCCAGAGCCGACTTTACCAAGCAAACCCGTAAGAAGTTTGC
>Ga0209591_10010335_pt1 | contig 10035 bp, 7 predicted proteins | sample MAT01_FD_187207 | JGI IMG/M metagenome (GOLD analysis project Ga0209591, IMG submission 187207) | Freshwater microbial communities from Lake Fryxell liftoff mats and glacier meltwater in Antarctica - MAT-01 (SPAdes) (version 2) | ecosystem: Environmental > Aquatic > Freshwater > Ice > Liftoff...
ATGATACCAACTCAGCAACTGCCTTATGGCATCGTCTGTGGCAAATCCCGCTTCGGTGGTTTGAAAAATGATTTGTCGGGTGCCGTCGGGAAAAGAAGCTTCAACTGCATTGCTATGCTGCTTATAAATCCCTTTATGCCATTGGTCTTTGGCACTGTATTTCATCAAACTGTTGTGTAAACTTTTGATATGACTGTCTGAAAGGCTGATGTCTTTATAAGATTCCGAAATCAAATCCAATACTTCAAAATAACCAACCACTTCCTGCGAATCTCTGTCGTTCAGTTTTGTAATGTCAATTTTTTGAAGCAACACATCAACCTCTTCATCGCTCATTTTGTTGCCTTCAATGCGGTTTGAAGCTCCTACACTACGCACGGTAGCAATGCTTTTCAACTCTTTAAGGCTTTGTCCTTCTTTGCGTTCAATGGATGTCCAATTTGCATCAAAACGGTCAATTTCGCTGATAAAGTTTATCAGTTTCCAATCAATATTCAGGTTGAAATTATATACTCCGCTGTCCATTTTGATACGATTTGATACGTAAATATACGATTGTGATTTGAAACTTCAAGTAAAAAACGATACGATTTGATACGTTAAGATATGTTTTTGATACAAAAACATCTTTATTTTCAGTGGTGAAGTTGTCGTGATTTAGGCTCGTCACACCTAGTTGCCTCAGCCAGCAATATTTTTAAAACAGAAAAGGCCGCACTATGGCGACCTTTTCTTTAAGTAGCGGGGGCCAGACTCCCAGCCTGCCGACTCTTAGGCAGGGAACTGACGACCTTCTTGTTCATCCTATTAGATTGACCCGTTTAGATCTGGCGAGCCACCAAATTCTACAGTCCGCAATACTTTTAAAAATAGAAAAGGTCGCACAATGGCGACCTTTTCTTTTAGTAGCGGGGGCCAGACTCGAACTGACGACCTTCGGGTTATGAGCCCGACGAGCTACCAACTGCTCCACCCCGCAATATTTTTAAATCAACGTCGATTCGTTGTTTGATTTTCCTTGCTAAAACGCTCCTGAGAACGTCCCGAAATAGGAGTGCAAATATATATTTTGTTTCTTTGACTACAAAATTCTTTTTCAAATGAGTCACAAAGCTGGTTATGTCAATCTTATCGGGCGACCCAACGCCGGAAAGTCAACCCTGATGAACCAACTTGTTGGTGAAAGGCTCTCGATAATTACGCCAAAAGCACAAACAACGCGTCACAGAATTCGCGGAATTGTCAATGAAGAAGATTTTCAAATTGTGTTCAGTGACACCCCTGGCATGCTCGAACCAAAGTATGCCCTTCAGGAATCGATGATGACTTTTGTCAAAGAGTCATTGAAAGATGCCGACGTGCTTCTTATGATCATTGACATTACCGATCCGCATCTTACATTCCTGGGATTTGAAACTGGTATCAATGCGATGGAGATTCCGTTGCTGATTGCGCTGAATAAAATAGACATGTCCAATCAGGCGGATCTCGAAAAAACCATGGAACGCGTCAAAAAAGTTTTTCCGAAAGGAGAAGTATATCCTGTTTCGGCCTTGCATGTATTTGGTCTGGACCTGTTGAACAAGCGTATCCGTGAACTTTTGCCCGAAGCACCACCTTATTTTGATAAAGATGCGCTTACTGACCGACCAATGCGTTTCTTTGCATCTGAAATAATCAGGGAGCGAATTCTTGAAAATTACCAGAAAGAAATTCCCTATTCCGTTGAAGTCGAGATAGAAACTTATAAAGAAGAAGAAAAGCTCGTAAGAATAGCTGCTGTCATTTACGTATCGCGCAAGTCTCAAAAAGGCATTTTGATTGGACACAAAGGTGAACGATTGAAAAAAGTAGGTACAGAAGCGCGTAAACTCATGGAAGAATTCATCGGAAACAAAGTCTTTTTGGAGCTCTTCGTTAAAGTAGACGAAGACTGGAGAAACAAATCAAACCGCCTGAAGGCGTTCGGATACAAATCTTAATCATGGCCAATATTGTTGCTATTGTCGGAAGACCAAACGTGGGTAAATCGACCTTATTTAACCGACTTACAGAAAGCCGAGAAGCGATCGTGGATGCGGAAAGCGGAGTTACGCGCGATCGTCATTACGGAAAAGCGGAGTGGATTGGCGTGGAATATTCCGTGATCGATACAGGTGGGTATACCATCAATTCGGAAGATATCTTCGAAGAGGAAATCAAAAAGCAGGTCCATTTGGCGATCGACGAAGCGACTTCAATTATTTTTCTTCTTGATGTAACGACCGGAATTACGGACCACGACGAGGCGATCGCCCAATTTTTACGAAAGTCTGAAAAACCCATTTTGGTGGTCGCCAACAAGGTGGACACGAACGATCGAATCATTCAGGCAAGCGAATTCTACAGTTTTGGACTGGGCGAGGTGCACTGCATATCGTCTTCAAATGGTGGAGGGACCGGAGATATGCTCGATGCGCTTGTGGCGACTTTTCCCAACAGGGATGAAGTACCCGAGTTGGACATCCCAAAAATTGCCGTCGTGGGGAAACCCAATGTGGGCAAGTCTTCGCTCATCAATGCCCTTCTGAGTCAGGAAAGAAATATCGTGACACCCGAAGCAGGCACCACCCGTGATTCTTTGCTTACACGGTACCAAGCATTTGGTTTTGATTTTTATCTGGTTGATACTGCTGGTATCCGAAAAAGGAGCAAGGTACATGAGAGTTTGGAATTTTATTCGGTACTGCGTTCGATTCGAAGCATTGAAGAAAGTGATGTTTGCCTTTTTATGATCGATGCGCAGGAAGGCATGCAAAAACAGGATTTGAACATTTTTTTCACCATTGAAAAAAATTCAAAAGGCGTTGTAATTTTGGTGAATAAATGGGACCTGGTAGAAAAAAGCACCCAGACCATGAAGGAATTTGAAGACACCATCCGCGAGCGCATCGCGCCTTATGTGGATGTCCCAATTTTATTCATCTCCACCCTGACCAAACAACGGATTCACAAAGCAGTCGAAACCGCCATGCAGGTGCATGAGAATATGCGTACCCGGATTTCGACCTCCAAACTGAACGACGTGATGCAACCCATCCTTGAAAGCCATCCACCGCCGCAGATCAAGGGAAAATTTATCAAAATAAAGTATGTGATGCAGCTTCCCACGCACAAACCTGCATTTGCCTTCTTTTGCAATCTGCCCCAATATGTGAAAGATCCGTACAAGCGGTTTCTCGAAAACAAATTGAGGGAGAATTTTGATTTGACGGGTATACCGATCAAGATTTTTATCCGGCAGAAATAAGTTTTATTCGGATTTTTTTATTCGTCTGAAGCTTTCGCTGAAAGGACTTTCTTATAAATTTGCTCAAATTGTCGGGCAATAATCGGATAAGAAAACCTGGAGGTGGCTTGAAGGTGGATAGTTTCTCTATCGTATAGATTTTTTCTGGACACCATTTTCTCCATGGTACGGCTCAGCATTGCTTCATCTGCGGGTTGAATCAGGATTCCATTGGCGTCATTGATCATTTCAGGAATTGCACCGGTAGGCGTTGAAATTACCGGCACCCCAGCACAAAGCGATTCGGCAACCACACATCCAAATGTTTCATAGTTACTGAATAGCACAAAACAATCCGCATGTTGCATAAGTCGCGCAATGCCTTCATACGACTGTGTTCCCAACAAAGTGAAATTCTTCAGATCAGGCAATTCACTTTCTATAAAATTTTTCAATGAAAGCAAATCTCCATCCCCCACCACTTGTAAATTTGCTTCCAGATTTGGATTTTTATGCTGGAAAACTGCAAAAGCCCTTAGTATTCCCTCCACATTTTTGACTGCTGCAAAAGTGCTGACATGAAGAAAGGTAAAGCCTTTTTTTTCTTTTTCCGAAATTGGAAAAAAGAGGTTGGCATCTACCGCATTGAAGACCACTTCGTAGTTTCCCTGAAATCCCAAATCCTGCATGGCAGATTGCAATTGTTCTGAAACAGGCATCACACAGGCGCATCGCGATACTACAGACCGGGTATTTCGAATTAAATCAGGTGCAAGTTTATCCGCATTTGACGGCAAATATCCAGACCAATGTTCTGTAAAAACAAGAGGAACTTTTAGACTTTCGGAAAGGAAAACGGCCAAGGGACCAACAGGATAAAATATTTGCCCATGCACGATGTCGACCCCCAAACCACTGATGTGGAGTCGCTTCAAAAATCGCCGGGCAATTGCTTTTCGCACCCCTATTTGACCTTTCAACGATCTTGGCAGATACAAATGAAAAATTTCTATGCCTGCTACGATTTCCCTTTCAAGCGAGGGAAACAATATGCGGTGGCTGAATCCCTCGTGTACGATGCGCACATGATGTCCCTGCGAAATCAGCGCAAGCGCGTGACGCTCCACAAAATTTCCGTTCGTAGGATCAAGTTTTGAGGGATACCAGGATGTGACAAACAAGATATTCAAATCACCAATAATTTTTATTTAACCGAAAAGGTCGTTATAAATTTGCGCCAATTTTATTTGTTCCATCTCCCAATTGAGAACCTGCTTCGCTTCCAAAGCCGCCTGTTTCCGAATTTCGTGCTCCGCGGGATTGTTGATCAGGAAATTTACCGAGCGAATTATTTCAGAAACCGTCGGTTCTGAAAAATAAATAAACGGATATTCCTTTTCCAATGCAAGGTATTCAGGAAATGGACTGCACAAAACGGGAATCCCGGCTTGCATGTAGTCGAAAGTCTTGTTGGCCAAAGAGTAGTAGTAACTTTTCCCCTGATTTTCCAAAAGGTTATAGCCCAAGAAAGCCTGATAATCAATTCTATCCAGTTGTTCAGGGTTTAGAAATCCCAAAAAGTCCACTTTTTTCTGTAAGCCGAGCTTTTTAACCAGCGCGTGTAATTCCATTTCCACATCACCCCTGCCGGCTATCTTCAAATTCATATCAATCGAGGGCATCGCTTCGATTAGTTTTTCCAAACCCCTGCCTCTGTTGAGGGCACCTTGATAAAGTATGAATTTTTCTCCCGACGTGCCCGGTCGGTTTTCCTTCAATCGGGATAGATTTCGGATCACCGTGAAATTCAAATTGTATTCGGTCTTGAAAAGCAAGGCGATTGATTCAGTTACGGTATAATGCGCATCCATTTTCGGAAGTGCAAACCGTTCCACCCTCTTCCATATTTTGCGAATAGCCTGTCTGGCATATACTTCGGGCACTTCCGTAAAATATTCGTGCGCATCGTAGGTCGCTCTTTTACCTTTCAGCCAGGCCACAGCCAAAACAGGGAGAATTGTATCCAGGTCTACTGCACCAAAAATATCCGCTTTGGTAAATAAAAGTCGCCAGAAAAGTCGAAAATTATATTCAAAATAAAAAGCTTTACCCTTTGGGAAAAAACAGGGAATCTGCCGGGTTTTGAATACATATTCGGTCAAATCACTGGGTTCCTTTGGTTTTCTGCCAATTAGCGTCACATGAAATCCATCCTGGACAAGTGCCGTGCAGATGCGGTGCATACGCTGATCTCCGGCAATGTAATTGGTAATGGAAAATACGATGGTCCCTTTCAAAAACAATAAGAATAACCCGCTAAAGGTCGCACAAAGTTTTTAATCCTTCTCCCCGTATCGAGCGCCTGAATGGACAAGGTTTGCCATAAATGTATACACTTCACGCCAGCCTTTCCATTTTCCGCTTTCGCTGAGCGACTCATTGTGCCAAAGCGAAACAAAAGTTCCATTGACCGCTTTCACCTGATCGATGAATGATTGATACACGGGCATCGCTTCTTTTGCCGAAAGGCCCATGTAATCCTGCAGTGTGACTTCCATGATCGTGAAGGGAACAATCTTCAAGGGCGTGGCTTCCTGTTTTTCCAAATCAAAAAAGAAATGGGGTGTACATGTGCCCGAGCGAAATCCGGGTCGATCTGTGAATCCCATGCTATAGTCTACGGCAATTCCCGCGTTTATAAGGTTTCGATAGGTATGGGGCAAAGATAACTTCAGGTAATGCTGTCGACTTATCCCGACTTTTTTTCCTAAAATATACCTGAGCCGGTCAATTTCCTTTTCCAGGATTACCGAACTGTTGTTGGATTCATAGGATGGGTGTATACCTATCTCAGCGCGGGATGCGAGGGTGGAAATCAGCGTGCGCAAACCGGTAGAGCTATGCGCCAGATTTTTGTCGTATCGGCTGCGGTTTCCCAAAAGGAAAAAATACTTTGTATCATATCCTTTGGATAATTCTGCTTCGCACGCATAGGTGTCGAAAGGATCGGCGGCTCCATAGAATTGAACGGCCATACGACGAAAAAAATTGGACAAATTCAAGTTCAGGATATCTTTCGCGCAAGCGCCAATCCACCGCAGCGGCCCGCGATGATGGTAAGCATATGCCACATCGACGTCGAGGGTGTTGATCCATTGAAATGAACGTTCTTGCGGTGTAAAGCCCGGAAAATGGTTACGAATAAGCGGAAGAAACGCCATCAACCATTCATCAACAAGCGGTCGGGAATAAAGACCACTGTCAAAAAGCGTAGAATGTGAAGCCAGGAATCTCCCGTGATGATCCCTTGTTTTGTTTTGGTATTCTTCGGCTCTGCTGAGCAAAAAGAAAATTGCTCCAAAAAGGTCGAAGGGAATATTCCCTGCTCCTGTTCCAAAAAAAGCCGGAAGACCCTTCCATTGAATAATTTTAAAAGGCGGATATTGACTTAAATCATCCTCAAATAAATATCCGGTGGGGGTGATATTGAGCTTTGCGCCATCGTCCTTCCCGTAAGTTATTATGGGAACAGAAACATCAAGTGCCGATTTCTCAGATACGAATGTAAATCCGCATCCGTAAAAGGTGTCGAAAATGAAGCTTAAGACAAATCGCAGTGCCGGAGAATCACGTTGAGAAAATACCTGGATGGGTCCGGTCATATGCCAATCAGAGTTTATCGGAAGCTTCCTCCCACTCTTTCATCTTGTCATTGAGCTTGGCATGAATCTGTCGGAGTTTCATGTTGTGATTTTCGAGTTCCGCGGCATTGCTGTAATCGATGCGCTCAGAATGAGCGGTTTGTTCCTCCATTTGTGCCTCCAGCTTTTCTATATCGCGTTCTAGTGAAGTGATGCGTTTGCTGAGCTTCCATTTATCCTTTTCGGTATCCTTATCCTGCGATTTATTTGCCTTCGTAGCCTGCTGACGCGTCTTCACAAATTCAAAAGCCCGGATGCTATCTGCCTTTTTCCTTTCCAGAAATTCAGAAATATCACCTGGAAAAACGGTCATAGAACCATCTTTAATTTCCATGACCTGATTGGTCATGCCTTTCAGGAAATCCCTGTCGTGAGATACGACGAGAATGGTGCCGTCAAATTTGGCCAGGGCATCTTTCAAAACGTCTTTGGACCGCATGTCAAGGTGATTGGTTGGCTCATCGAGAATCAGGAAATTATACGGATGCAGTAGCAGTTTACAGAGTGCAAGTCGCGCCTTCTCTCCACCGGAAAGCACTTTCACCTGCTTGTACACATCATCGCCCTGAAACATAAAGGCACCGAGAAGGCTGCGCACCTGTTTGCGGTAGTCGCCCGTGGCTTCATCGTCGATTACCTCAAGGACGGTTTTAGTTGGTGGCAATTCGTCACTTTGATTCTGACTGTAATAACCCAAATCAACCTGATGACCCAATTCGCATTCGCCAGAATAGGAGGTTAGACCTGCTATGACTTTCGTCAAAGTGGTTTTTCCCGCGCCGTTTTTTCCGACCAGGGCCACCCTGCTACCCCGAACAATTTCGAATTCCAATCCCGAAAATATTTTTTTTGGCCCATAGCTCTTGCTGAGGACATCGGCCTTTGCCACGATCTTTCCCGATCGGGGTGCAGGTTGAAACCGAAACCGCAACGAGGCTGTCTCTTCTTCATCCACTTCGACAATGTCCATTTTGTCGAGTTTTTTAATCAAGCTCTGCGCAAAAGATGCTTTGCTGCTTTTGGCTCTGAATTTATTGATCAGGGCTTCGGTTTGTTTGATTTCCTTATCCTGGTTCTTTTTTGCGTCAAGCTGTTGCTGAATTACATCGGCTCTGAGTTCTACAAAGCGCGAGTAAGCCGCGGGATAATCAAAAGCTTTTCCATTGATCAACTCCACTGTACGGTTGGTGACCTGATCGAGAAAAACCCTGTCGTGAGAAATGAGCATGACCGCTCCGGGATATGATTTCAAATAGGCTTCCAGCCACTGCACAGATTCGATGTCCAAGTGGTTAGTGGGCTCATCCAACAAAACCAAATCGGGCTTCTGAAGCAGAATTTTTGCAAGAGCCACCCGCATCTTCCAACCACCGCTGAATTCACTCAGTGGGCGTTCGAGGTCCTCGCGGGTAAAACCCAAACCAATGAGGATCCGCTCCACCATTTCGTCCTGGCTGTCGATATCGTAAAGTCCAAGTTGCATGGATACTTTGTTCAGATCTTCTGCCAGGTCGAGGTACGACTGATTTTCATAATCCTCCCGTTCGGCCAGTTGCTGACTAATGGATTCCATTTTCTTTTCGAGCGCCTGGGTGATCTCGAAAGCGGTGAGGACTTCATTTCTCACTGAAAGTGTAGATGCAAAATCGAGATCCTGTGGAAGGTATCCGATGGTGTATTCTTTCGGCTTGATAATTTGGCCACCCGTCGGGTTTTCGAGACCCATAATTACCTTGAGCATGGTAGATTTCCCTGCGCCGTTTTTACCGACCAGTCCCACCTTATCCGAATCTCCAATAAAGAGGTCAATATCTTTAAAAAGTGCCCTGTCGGCAAATTCCAGCCGGAGCTGATCTAACTTAAGCATGAATACGTTGTTTTAGCCTCTTCATTGATGAATGAAAAAAGCACCCCAAAGATAGGGTGCTTTCACTATTGTAAGAAAAATGATTTTAGAAACTCCAGAGATCGTGCTCGAGGTTGAACAATTGTTCTTTGATTTCCTCCGCTTTCATCAGGGCATCAATTCCGGTATACACATCATCGAGTTTCCTGTTATAGACATTTGACTCTTTGATAACGGTACTGGAAAACATGCGTTTTTGAAACAGATCATCAAAGGATCGTCTTTCGGCATCGTTAAACCTGTTGAAGGAATCCCAGTTGGCGAGGACCCATCTGCATTCCGGGAAATACAACCAGAACAAGATTTCATATGCTCCGGTTGGTTCTCCGTCCTCTGAAATACGTTCCTTCATTGGTGCAATACCAATAATTCGCACGTATCGTTCAGAACGCTGTTTGTCAAAAAACCAATCTTCTTTAATTCTGTATCGCGTAATATCCTGCGTGTTCACTGCCACTGTTTGAATGATCTCAACCATTTCTCCGGTATCTGGATCTTCAGTTGAAGATGTATCCTGTCTGACAAGGATATTTTTTACGTCACTAACCAGCAGTTGTTGTCTGAAATCATCTTCCTGACCAGTAACCCCTGAACTATATGCGGTGATCGATCCTTCTACCAGCAATGCATCCCGGATAACATCAAAAAGACTTTTCATACCATTGGCCTCATCAAGCGGATAATACAGCGGAAGATTCATTTTCTCCCTCAGGTCAATATCCTGCCAGATCCGGCGCGACCACATCACGTCGGCCTCACGAATGAAGGGGTAGGGCACTACTTTCTTCGTCTTATTGTGCTCTTTGATGTAAGCACCGTCAAGAACAGTTTGAGAACTGGACTCTGATGGAGACATCACGAAGGCGGCACTTATCAAAACCAAAATGAATAAATAGTTCCTTTTCATGTGATAAAGATATTAAAGAACACGCAAGTTGATGCTTCCCAAAGACCGGGTAGATCCATCTGGAGCGGTCGCTTTGATGTTTTCGATGATTACAGTCTGATTCCTTCTAACCTGAGAGAGCAAACTCTTTTGATCAGCCGTCAATCTATTGCTGGTTGATGGCAGTGTTTTTGCGTCTCCTCCCATAATTACGGTCATATCAAATGACTTAATAGGATAACTAAGGTCGAATTCAAAATCTTTCAATTCAGCT
>Ga0209591_10010337_pt1 | contig 10035 bp, 13 predicted proteins | sample MAT01_FD_187207 | JGI IMG/M metagenome (GOLD analysis project Ga0209591, IMG submission 187207) | Freshwater microbial communities from Lake Fryxell liftoff mats and glacier meltwater in Antarctica - MAT-01 (SPAdes) (version 2) | ecosystem: Environmental > Aquatic > Freshwater > Ice > Liftoff...
ACCCGCCCGCTTCACCCTGAGACCCCGGCGGCAGGACCCGCTCCTGCGGAAAAGTTACCCGTCCGACCGGCAGCGCACCCTTGCCGAAGGGACACAAACGATCCGAGAAAAGATAAGGAGAAACATGGCCAGAATCCGCCAGGCTGGGACAAAGCCAAATCCTGCGAAGACCTGATTAAAGGCATCATTGATGGGGGTGCTGGGACACCAATCACTGCTGACGGCAAGTGCGCCGCAGGTTCAAACAAAGCAAGCGTCCAGTTTGGTGCGAAAGTAACCCGGAAAGATGATCCGCGAGATTTCCATTTTGCGAGAGAAAGGCCGGATGGATCATGGTGTGAAAAACGGGGTAGTTATCCCGAACTCAATTCGCCACAGGAGCCAAATCCATTGCCCGGCTATAAGCACTGCGGATATGTGTGCATTAAAAATGGTTACAACACGGATTAATTTACACCTCGTTATCGGAATTGTATGCGTGGCGATTGCCGTAGCCCTTGTGTCTTGTTGCCGTCCAAGGGTTCACGAACTGGGATCCGCCGTCCAAACAGACGAAGCATTTGTTCCGCTGCGAGATCAACAATGGCAGATCTGGGTTGTGACCAATGGCAGTACTGGGGATGCGTGGTTTGCTCTAAATACGCTGGCCACTGGTTTCATCCCGAAGCGCGGTGAGGCGACTTTTAATTCAGTTGATGAGCTGGTGGCGTTGCTGCAATCCGGGAAATATGGAGTAGTGCCGCGAATAGTTGGCGATTTTGAAGGAGATCTTAGGGGTGAGACTAATTATGGAGTTCGTGAACTCAATACAGCCGAACGAGAAAATCTGATGGCCAAGGGCATTCAATTGCTAAAAGGAGATTGATAAACGTTTGAGAACGGTGTCCCAAAACCAACTGATGGCTGGGTCAGATGTGGTTGTCCACGAACAGTTTGGTTACGATTATGACCTGGGAGGCAATCTGGCAGTCCGGACCAATCATGCACTGCTCCAATCCTTCACGGTGGACGACCTTAACCTATAGCAGAAAGGGCCATTCGGGACAGGACATTTATCAATAGGAACTACTTGCAGGTGCTACAAAGTGAGATGTTGTCCGTTATTCAGCGACCGCCAAGCTCCTGAGTGCAAACTCCTCCATCAGTTTCTCTCGGGCGGCGGCTCCGAGGGACCCTCCCTGTTCCAGAAGTGAGCGTTCAAAGGAATTGGCCACTTCGAGGCATTCTGCTTCGAGCCGACTGCGTTCTTCAGTCGAGAGGGACGTCCAGAATCCATCCACTATTTGCCTTTGTGTCTGGAGCTTCATTTCTTCCCGGACTTTTTCGCGCTCGATCCGGGCCTGTCGTCGTCGCTCGACCTTTTCAGAGCGAGCCTTTTGCTCGGCCTGCTCGCGCCGTCCGGTGAATTCCTTGGGTGCCACGAATTCACTTCGGATGGCACTCACCAGGTAACCGGCGGGGTTACGCGGGAGTCGGGCATCCTTGCGACTGAGCAGCCAGTCGAAGACCTCCAATTGATGTTGAATCCGCTCCTTGGGAAACGTCTCGACCATTTCGAGGGCGGTGGAGCGGGTTACACCGCGGTCGATCAGGGCTTGGCAAAGAGCGTTGGTGTCCGAGGGTGGCGCCGCAACTTTGGCGGCTCCCCTCCCCGCGCGCTCGAACAAGACCCGCCATTCCCCGGAGCTGACCTTCCGAAAGCGCTCCGTGTCGGACGCTGGTCGAATAAATTCGTGACGCTCGAGTTCTTCGATCGCCGGTCGAAGCTTCCGCTTGAGATTGGCCGCATCATACGAACGGGCGAGTCCGACGTGTTCCCAGCACAGTTCCTGGAGATGGAATTCCCAGCGCGGCCGATGGAAGAAGCGTTTGTCGAGAAACCGGTAAAGCCGCTTGGCAACGGCCCCTTCCAATCGCTTGAAGAAGTCGAAATCTAGGCTCTTGAGATTGCCTGCGCGGAAGCTGCGGAAGACCACCTCGTTCCAAGTAAAGCTGGAGATTGGTAAGGGGGTTTGGGCGCGATTCCGATGCGAATACTTTTCCCGGTCGTAGAGAGTCACGTTGTCGAGCAGGTGGAATTTCTCGTCGACCCAGCATTGTCCCTCCCGGTCCCACCAGGCGTTCTGGTAGTACAGCGTCACGCCAATCCAGCGGTTCAGGGATTTCTCGATGCGCTGGTAGCTCTTGGATTCATCACGCCAGCCCAAGAGCTGAATCAGTTGGTAGCGGGTGAAGGAGACGTGCCGATCGGCGAACCCGCGCATCCGAGACAGTTGGACGAGTCCCAGAATCACTTCGTCGTCGAGGGCGGTGGGCAATCCGTATTCCTCGGCGGCGGTGATCAGCAATTGGCGGGTCACCATCTCGCCGCGGTTCCGGTCCCAGACGCGGTCCTCGAAGACCATGGACTTCTGCTTCGGATCGAGCCGATCCGCGATCGCCGAGAGCGGAAACTCCGCCAGATTGAGTTCGTCCTTGCCGTCCTGCTGCCGGTGTAGTTCCGGTTTTTCCTGCTCCATCTCCCCTCCCTAATTCAAAAATCAACACCGAACCCTGTTGTTGATCTGTTATACGTTAGTAATACCTGTTAAAGATTATATCCGTAAACAGCGAAACAGATCAAGGGGTTGTCGGCTCCTTTCCTGTCCCGATTCCCGGTAAAAGCTGTCCCGGTTCCCAGTTGAGGCCTGTCTCGTTTCCCGGTGAATCCGGTCTCGAATCACGGTAAACGCCTGTCTGGTTTCCCAGTAAACGGCTGTCTCAAATCCCGGTAGGTGGAGCGGTATGAGGTAAGGGGTAAGAGGTAAGGTGGCGAACTGGCCCTCCTGTCGGCGAGCTGACTTGGCTGCTTGCAAGCATGCATGCAAGCAGGTGACCGAGCCGACCCGATGGCTGGCTAGGTGCCACGCGTTCCAGCGGGATGTCCGGTCAGCATGAATTCAGGTCGGCAGACACCCCGGCAAAGATGCCCACTTGCGAGCTCACGGGCGGGCGTGTTAGCCAGTAAGCATGGGAAAAGTATTGGCGTTTACGAATTCGAAGGGAGGGGTGGGGAAGTCCACTCTCTCAGTCCATATGGCCGTTCATTTGCGGGATCAGGGGCGGACCGTCGCCTTGGTGGATGCGGATGTTCAGGCCTCCTCGTCGAAATGGATGCGGGAGGTGTCGCCGGAGATCGACCAGTTCCGCCTGCAGACGCCGGATGATCTGCTGGAGCAGATTCCGGCGCTGCGGGAACAGTTTGAGTTTATCGTCATCGACGGTCCGGCGGGTTTGTCGGAAGTGACCCGGGCGGCCCTTTTTGTGAGCGACGTCACCTTTCTGCCGTGTGGGCCCTCGGCGTTGGACCTTTGGGCGGCGGGGGAAGCAGTGCGGGTGGTTCGCCAAGCCCAAGCGATTCGGAAGGGGCCCCCGGTGGCGATTTTGATTCCGAACAAACTTCAGGTTCGGCATCGGCTCAGTCGGGAATTGGTGCAGACCGGCCGGACACTGGGCATTCCGGTGGCAAACGGGTTGCGCCTGCTCCAGGCCTACGCCGATGCGGCGGGCCAGGGTCAGGTGGTGTGGCGGATGGGAACGGAGGCGTCCATGGCGGCGCAGGAAATGAAGGTACTATTGGAGGAATTGTTGCATGACACATCAGCGGAGATCATTGAGCCAAGTGTTACAGACGGCCGACTTGCCGCCGGAAGCATTGGCCGTCATTGAGGCGGGAAAGGTGCGTCCCATCCGGGAGGGGGCGTCAACGGCCCGGGGAGTAGAGGAAAAAGTCCCGGAGGTCCCGGATCCGCTGCGGGTGGTCAGCGTGTCAAAGGAGCCGAACGTGCACGCGAACGGGTCGCCCAAGCTGGCCCCGCGGGGTTTGGTCCCGTTATCGGTCCGTGTGCAGGCCAGTTTGGCGGATAGCCTGCTCAAGGTGGCGTTTGAACGCCGGTTGCAAAGGCTGGCTCCCCATTCGCAACAGGACATTGTCACCCAGGCCGTTCGCCAATGGCTGAAACGGAACGGATATGCGACCGCGGAGGAATAGACCCGACGGGGGAATCAATCCACGACCCGCTTGGATATTGGGCCGCGCGGACCCAGAGCGCATAAGCCTCTTCGGAACGGGTCTCGTCCCATCACAAAGCCGCCCGTTCCATCCTAAATGAGCATCTTCGGGGAATTTCAGCCCCTTTCCGGATGGGGACTAGAAGTGATACCCTGACCGTCTAGCAGAGAGGGAAGGGATGGAGAAGATGGAACGGGCGCGAGGCAGGGAGCCCGTGCCACTGGCGGCGGCGAGATTGCCGAAGGCTGAGGGCCACGAGCGCTTGGATGTTTACGAGACGGTGACGCGCCAAATCCTCGAACGGATGGAGGGCGGGGTCGTCCCCTGGCAATCTCCCTCCATCGCCCGGGTAGGCTTCCCCAGGAACTTCGCCACCCAGAAGCCCTACCGCGGCATCAACGTTTTCCTGCTGGGCGCCCACGAATTCCAGTCGCCCTACTTCCTCACATTCCTCCAGGCCCGGGAGCTGGGCGGCAATGTCCGGAAGGGCGAAAAGGGGTTTCCCATTGTCAAGGTCGGCACCTGGACCCGGGAGATCGAGCGTGACACCGCCCCGGCCGGCGACGGGCAACCCGCAGCGGAGCCGCGAAAGTTCCTGAAGCTTTATACCGTCTTCAACGCGTGCCAGATCGACGGCATCGTCTTCCCGGAGGTACAACCCTGTGCGACGTATGCGGAAAGTGTCCTGGCCGACAACGCCCGGAACATCGTCGCCTCGATGCCTCGGCCACCGCTTATTCACGAAGGGCGGAAGTCCTATCCCCATTACGTGCCTGACACGGATACGGTCGAGATGCCGAGTCGGGAAACGTTCCGGGCCGAGTGGCGGTTCTACAAAACGCTCTTTCATGAGCTGGCCCATGCCACCGGTCACGAAACGCGGCTGAACCGCCCGTCGCTGACGGACAACCGCGGGTACTACGCGGTGGGCGAGGGCCGGAAAATCTACTGCCTTGAGGAGCTGGTGGCCGAAATGACGGCGGCTTTCCTTGGCGCCACCGCGGGCATTGTTGAGGACGGATTCGAGAATTCAACTGCCTACCTTCAGGGCTGGCTCTCGGTCCTGCAGTCGAAGGACAACAGGACCTGGCTCGTGAAGGCCGCCAGCGACGCGCAACGGGCCGCGGATTACATCCTGGGAGAACACCAGGAGGCCCTCGGAGGGCGCCTAACTTCTGAAGCCGCACCGACCGTCAACCTGCTCAATATTTGACCTTGATCGTCAAGGAGTCTCTTTCCTACACGAGATGTCGTGGGCTCAGGTAACGCGGGTGAAATCTTCCGGTTGAGCCACGCCGACAAAACGCCTGAAGCAAACCAGGCCGGCCTGGTAGGCGCGCCTGGTGTTGTGATTGGGGAGGTTCGCCAGCCATTCAAGGAAGTGGGGGGACCGGGTTCATGGCCTCGAAGTCGGGCTGGGTCAGCCTACATTCCGCCGGTTGCTGAACGGCAACTTCCTGCGTCTGCACTAACTTCATCCAATTCCTCCGGGCATCTTCTCATGATCCCAAACCTCCGCGACAGTGGTTTCCATGCCGTCACCCGTTGCATTCCAACCCATACTTGTGGTATGAGTTATCCTGGGAGGCGAGGCAATGCCGGGACCAGATAGGGAAAACCTAAGCCGCATCGGGGAGGGGAGAACGGGCACTGTTGAAGCGTCTCGACTCCTGCGGTCGGCGAGCCGCCCAGGAGTTCCCTTGGGGCAAATTGTCGCCACTCCCAATGCTCTATCCCAGATACCACCGGAGGATGTCCTCAACGGTCTGCAACGACACCGCAATCGAGACTGGGGAATCGTGGATTCCTCGGACCGGGCGGCCAACGATCAGGCGCTGCAGCAGGGCACGCGAATCCTGTCGGCCTACCGGGCGTCCAACGGAATTACCTTCTGGATCATCACGGAGGCTGACCGCTCGTCGACCGTAGTGCTCCTGCCCGAAGATTACTGACGCAACTCATCGACCCAATGACCGCGCATCAGACTCCCGCCGCAAATCCTAAGGGCAAAAATTCGGCGAAGCGAACGGGGTCAAGGTGGAGGCGATGGCCCCGAGCACGACCTTGAGGCCGGTCGCGGAGCCGTACACTCGTCGCCGGGATTGCGGAGAAAGCCTGTTACGGTTCCAACGTTCTCAGTCGTTCGCGGGCTCGCCTCAGTGCGACTCCCAGATAACTCCCATTAATTCGATAGGGGGTCGTGGCAAGTCAGGTACGCGCGGCCGATTGGTTCAACAAGCGGCGCCCGGGGGCACCAAGATCCGACTCGCACAACGTCCAAGGGCCCGGTGACGGCCGTTTGATTACTGAACCAAGTTCGAATCGTCATTCGGCGTTTGGAGCTCACGGATTGACGAAGTGACAGCACCCGTGCTATCGTCGAGGTGAGTGGAGCGGATCGTCGTGGACACCAACGTCATAATCTCAGCACTGCTGAGCCCCGCCGGGCACAACCGGGCGGTGCTCCGTCTGTGTCTTGAAAGACGGTGCCGGCCGCTCATGGGCGACAAGCTGTTTCACGAGTATTGTGAGGTCGTCGGTCGTCCGTTGCTGCGCCAATCACCGCTTTCGGGCCCGGAGCGGGAGGAGTTGCTGGAAGCGTTTTTCTCGGAGTGCGAGTGGGTCCCCGTGACGTTTCTTTGGAGACCCAATCTTCCCGATGAGGGCGACAATCATCTGGTGGAATTGGGGGTGGCGGGTGGAGCAGGCAGTGTCGTCACGAACAACACGCGTGATTTTCGAGGCGGTGAATTGAAGTTCGACGGGTTGAAAATCGAAACACCGGCTGGGTTTTTGAAACGTTGGAGGAGTACTTATGGCAACGATGACGATCCGAATGCCTGACGCAAAGCATGAGCGGCTGCGCCGGCTGGCTGAGGGACAGGGTATCAGCCTAAACAAGTTGGTTGAGGAATGGGCCAACGTGGCGCTGGCTCAGCATGATGTTGAGGCGAGGTTTCGGGCCATGGCTGCCCGGGGCAACACCCGGCATGGAATCGCTCTGCTGGACAAGCTTGACCGCGCCTTTGCCGGGAAGAAAGCGGCCCGGCGTGCTTAGGCGAGCTGCTGGTGGATGAACGCGAGCTGAGCGTACATGAGCGTAGGAATTTCGAACTTACCCTCCGCCGGAAACACCCGATGGTCCGCTCCGGGCCACCGCAAAATGATGTCGGGTGAAAATCATCCCCTGAAAGTCCGCACCTCTAGCGATCAGTAGGATTCCAGATAACCTATTGCGCAGGAGCCTCTTTCTGAGGCATAAGGTCCTTTATGACCGTCGATGGCGGACGGCAGGGGATAACAATTTCGAGCCCTTGGCGGTGCAGGACGAACGGCGTTTTTTTCGGATCGCTCGGTGCGGCTCGACTTTTTCTGGGAGGACCTTTCCGTGAATCGAAATCTGACCGTGCATCGCACACAAACTCCCACCTCGTTTCTCGTCTCCTTGCCGAATCTGATCATCGACGCCGGCCCCGCCGCGGCTCGGCGTTTCGTCGAGTTCTTTACCGCGAATATTCATAATCCAAACACCCGGGCGGCCTACGCTCGCGCGGTGTCGCAGTTCTGTGCCTGGTGCGAAAATCGCAACCTGGAACTCGAACGACTCCAGCCCGTCGCCATTGCAGCGTACGTCGAGGAGATCGGCCGTTTGAAATCGAAGCAATCGGTCAAACAGCATCTGGCCGCCATTCGGATGCTGTTTGACTGGCTCGTGGTCGGACAGGTCATTCCTGTCAATCCCGCCGCCTCTGTCCGCGGTCCCAAGTACGCAGTCAAACGGGGCAAGACGCCCGTGCTCTCGCCCGAAGATGCCCGGCGCCTCCTGGACAGTATTGACTGTTCCAAGCTGATCGGACTGCGTGACCGAGCTTTGATTGCATTGATGGTTTACAGCTTTGCCCGCATATCGGCCACCGTGGGAATGAACGTCGACGACTACTACCAAAACGGGAAGCGTTGCTGGCTTCGGTTGCATGAAAAGGGCGGAAAGTTCCACGAACTTCCGGCCCATCATAAAGCCGAAGAATACCTGGACGCTTACCTGCGAGCCGCGGGGATTGGAGACGCCAGAAAGTCTCCCCTTTTTCGGACTATCCCCGGAAGAAGTGGCCGTGTTTCGGAACAGCGGCTAAACCGTAAAGAGGCCCTGCAGATGATCAAACGACGGGCCAAGGCGGCCGGCTTGCCGGCCAATATCGGCAATCATACTTTCAGAGCGACGGGAATCACGACGTACCTGCTCAATGGCGGTTCTCTGGAGAACGCTCAGGCCATTGCTGGACACGAATCACCTCGTACTACCAAACTTTACGACCGAACCCGGGACGAAATTACGCTAGAGGAGGTGGAGCGAATCAGAATATGAATCGACCTTACAGCATAACTCCGAGAACCCAAGCGAACCCAACGGGTCTCCGCGAAGCGGTTTCGTTCAAAATAGGTTATCACAACTGGCGGGGGAAAATGGGAAAGCAGAACAGGGAGTTGAGTTTGGCGGTAATTCTGGGGTATACTCTCTTTACCGAGAAGCATTCATGAGCCCACAGCCGATTCAAAAAGCACCACAAAAGCCTGCCTCGCTCGACCCGATTGCGAGCGAGATTCTCATGGCGTTGGCGCAAGAGTCGGCGGCCTCCGAGATCGTGCTGGGAGGTTATTTCGCGTTAAAGCACTACGTCGACTACCGGGAAACTCATGACATCGATGCCTGGTGGCGAACCCGAGCCTCGATCGGCGGATTGGCTGCCATTCAGAACGTCATGTCCCAGGTGGCTCATGCTCGCGGTTGGGAACTTCGCCAACGTTCTTTTGGCGATACGCAATCCTTCGAACTATTGAACGCGGGAGTGAAAATTTTCTCGTTTCAGATTGCCCTGCGGTCCGTGGAACTGGAGCCGCCGATCGCCAGCCCGTGGGCCCCAATTTTGATCGAAACGCTGGCAGACAACGTCGGCGCGAAGATGAACGCGCTCGTGAATCGCGGCAGTCCTCGTGACTTCACGGACATTGCTCGAGTGGTGGAAGCGGGACTGGCTTCGGCGGGACAGTGTTGGGAGTGGTGGCAGCGGAAGAACCCGCAGGACACGATCAGCGCCGGGAAACAAAAGGTGCTGCTGCAATTGCAGTCTCTGGAGTTGCGACGACCCTTGCCGCAGATTGAAAACAGTGTCGACCGGCAGCGTGCCGCGACGCTTCGCCAGTGGTTTAGGTCAGTCTTTTTGGGAGTTTGAGCCATGTTTATCGACCAAAGCGTTTACCCAGAGGTGAGCCAACCTCCCACTGAACTTCTGAGTCGGGAGGCGAAATCGGATTACCTCCACCGAATTTGTAGTGCCTGGGACTTTCGAATTCATCCGGAGCCCGAGACGTTTGAACTGCTGGCCCAATGGCGGGATATCTTCGACGCCTTTCCCCTGCCGGCCTCACCGGCCTACCACGCTTTCCGCTCCTGGTTCGGTTGGTCGGTGGTCCCCGGCGTCCAACCCGAATTGGCCCCCACTCCGCACTACCTGGTTCTGGACCGATTGGAAGGTCGGCCGGCTGACCCGTGCGAGAATTGGGTCTGAGGACACCTCCTCCTTCGCGCAATTGATTAGGACCGGACCGCGCCCGTGGTCCGCTGGGCCATCGCCTTTCGCGCTTCCCGCTTCTCCATTCGACTTGAGGCGACCGGTCGATTGAGTGGCAAACTCCCGAACAACGTCTCGAGGGGACGCTCCGGTCGTAGAATTACCGAATTGCCGTCCCTAACCTCATAGAAGAGTCGCTGACCTAGTGTAGTGTCGCATAAATGACTGGTGTTATTGTTTTTTGCCCCCAGAATGCGTTCGTGCCTCGTGTTGCTCGGACTATTCAGCTGGATCCCACCGACCGTCTCGAACTAGAGCGATGGGTTGGCGCCCATGGAACTCCCCAGCAGGTCACCCAACGCTGTCGCATCCTGCTGGAGGCGTCCGCCGGACGTCAGGACAAAGACATTGCCG
>Ga0209591_10010339_pt1 | contig 10032 bp, 9 predicted proteins | sample MAT01_FD_187207 | JGI IMG/M metagenome (GOLD analysis project Ga0209591, IMG submission 187207) | Freshwater microbial communities from Lake Fryxell liftoff mats and glacier meltwater in Antarctica - MAT-01 (SPAdes) (version 2) | ecosystem: Environmental > Aquatic > Freshwater > Ice > Liftoff...
CGGTTTCGACGGATTTCAACCGACCGCCAACGACCGTCGTCGGACGCACCTGATGGTCTCGGTCTTGATGATGTCGATCGGCATTCCGATGCTGGCAGAGGGCCAGGATTTTCTCCGTTCGAAACGAGGGGTCAACAATACCTATCAGCGCGGAGATCTTAACGCGTTGGACTACAAGCGTATCTATCGCTTTCCGGCGACCCACGCCTATTTCGCGGATTGGGTGGCCTTTCGGCGCGGGAAACTGGGAAAACTTCTGCGACACTTCTCGCGGGCCAGCGAAGGATTCTTTCAGTTTTGGTTTGCCGAGGATTCGCTGGCGGCCGCCACGCTCTATAACGCCGATTTTTCGCAGGGGACGGTTCGACTTTTATTTGCGATTAACCCGACGTTGGCAGACGTCTCCATTTCGTTGGACGATTCCGTCTTCGCGAGCAAAGGGCCGTGGCGAGCGCAGGCCGACAGCGAGCGGTTTTTCGACGAATCTCGTCGCGGTCTAGCCCAAACCTTGGAGTCCGTGCTCTTTATGCCTGCGTTGAGTTGCGGGTTGTGGGTGAGCGAACGGTAGCGAGCGACCACGATCGCCGTCCGCTTATGACCCGTGAAGGGCTTCGACCACCGCCCCCAAAACCCTTGCGTTTAGGGTAACCCACCGTTTCTTTTGTCTTCTCCACGTCCACACGGCGCGGTTTCACCTAGAACAGCTCATCAACACCTAGAAATCGGAGAGTCCCATGGCAGTTAAAGTCGCTATCAATGGTTTTGGCCGCATCGGCCGCCTCGTTTTCCGCGCACTCGTCGAGCAAGGTCTGCTCGGCTCGACGTTGGAAGTCGTCGCGGTTGGAGATATCGTTCCCGCAGATAACCTCGCTTATCTGCTGAAGTACGACTCCACGCAGGGTAAATTCGACGGCACGGTGTCTTCGAAAAAGTCCTCTGCGGACAAACTCGAGGACGACGTTTTGGTCGTCAACGGACATGAGATCCTAGTCGTCTCCGCGAAGAGTCCCGCCGAATTGCCTTGGGGTAAATTGGGCGTGCAACTGGTGATCGAGTCCACCGGGCTGTTCACCGATGCGGAGAAGGCCAAAGGACACATTGCCGCCGGTGCCAAGAAGGTCATCATCTCGGCTCCGGCCAAGGGCGAAGACATCACCGTCGTCATTGGCGTCAACGACGACAAGATCGACCACAGCAAGCACCACATTATCTCCAACGCCTCCTGCACGACGAACTGCCTCGCTCCGGTCGCGCACGTTTTGCTCAAGGAAGGTTTCGGTATCGCGGAAGGTCTCATGACCACGATCCATGCCTACACCGCGACGCAGAAGACGGTCGACGGTCCCTCCAAGAAAGATTGGAAGGGTGGCCGCACCGCCGCGCAGAACATCATCCCCTCCACGACAGGCGCAGCCAAGGCCGTCGCGCTGGTGCTGCCCGAATTGAAGGGCAAACTCACCGGCATGGCGTTCCGCGTGCCGGTGCCCACCGTCTCGGTCGTCGATCTGACTTTCAAGACCGTCAAGGACACCTCCCTCGACGAGATCAAGGCCGCGCTCAAGAAGGCCTCCGAGACCTACTTGAAGGGAATCCTTGGATACACCGACGAGGAGGTCGTCTCGAGCGATTTCATCCACGACAAGCGCTCGTCGATTTTCGACGCCGGCGCCTCGATCGAGTTGAACAAAAACTTTTTCAAGCTGGTCAGCTGGTACGACAACGAGTGGGGCTACAGCAACCGCGTCGTCGATCTCGCGAAGCAGATCGCCGCCAAACTCTAACCGGCGGCCTTTCACCCGGCCCCCGGGCCTCCGACCGAAGCCATGGAAAAATTCGTTTTTCCGTGGCGTTCGGGCGGTCCGTGGGTCCCCCACTTTCAGAGGTTTTCCCATGCCCAAGTTCAAAACCGTACGCGACCTCGATCTCGCGGGAAAGCGCGTGTTCATGCGCGTCGATTTCAACGTTCCGCAGGACAAGATAACCGGAGCGATCGCGAACAATCAGCGTATCGTCGCCGCTTTGCCCACGATCGCATTCGCTCTCGAAAAGGGCGCTTCTGTCGTACTGGCGAGCCACCTCGGCCGCCCGGACGGCAAGGTCATCGAGAAGTTTTCCCTCAAGCCGATCGCGGCCGAACTGGAAAAGCTTCTGGGAAAACCCGTGGCCTTTGTGAAGGACTGCGTCGGTCCCGACGCGGAAGAAGCCGCGGCCGCGCTCAAGCCCGGGCAGGTCCTGCTCCTGGAGAATCTGCGTTTCCACATCGAAGAAGAAGGTAAGGTTAAGCTCGAAGACGGCACGTCGGTCAAAGCGGAGAAGCCGGCGGTCGAAGCGTTTCGCACCCGTTTGTCCAGACTGGGCGACGTCTACGTGAACGATGCCTTCGGCACCGCGCACCGCCCGCATTCGTCGATCGTCGGGGTCAATCTTCCTCAGAAAGCCGCCGGCTTTCTGATGGAGGCCGAGCTCAAGGCGTTCTCGGCGGTATTGGACAATCCGAAGCGTCCGTTCCTCGCCATTCTCGGCGGAGCGAAGATCGCCGACAAGATCCCGCTGATTAAAAACCTGATCGAGAAGGCGGACGAGATCGTCATCGGCGGCGGCATGGCCTACACCTTCAAGAAGATCGCGCAAGGGATGGAAATCGGTACCAGCTTGTTCGATCCCGAAGGTGCCAAACTCGTTCCCGAACTCATGGAGAAAGCCAAGGCGCGGGGCGTGAAGTTGATTTTCCCGGTCGATTACATCGCCGCGGATAAATTCGCTTCGGATGCGGCCACCCAGCCCGCCTCCGACGAAACCGGCATTCCGGTCGGATGGATGGGACTCGATGCGGGTCCGAAGTCGATCGCGATCTATCGCGAGGCGATCCTCCGCGCGAAGACGATCGTCTGGAACGGTCCGCCCGGCGTTTTCGAATTCGATGCGTTCGCCGGCGCCACCAAGGCGATGGCGGATGCGATCGCGGAGGCGACCAAGGCCGGTGCCACCACGGTGGTCGGCGGCGGCGACACGGCGACCGCCGCGAAGAAATTCAAGGTGGTCGACAAAGTCACTCACTGCTCTACCGGCGGCGGGGCCAGCTTGGAATTCCTTGAGGGCAAGGTGCTTCCCGGCGTGCAATTCCTCGAAAGCTGAAGCCGGCCCGCGCGTTGACCTCGTCGCGTTTCTCGGGTTTGTTCGTTTCTTACTCTTCACGCGCCTCTTGTGGGCTTGTGGGCTTTTTCAACGTTTATGTCTTCTCGCAAGAAACTCATCGCAGGTAACTGGAAGATGAACAAAACCTCCTCGGACGCGGTTGCGCTCGTGCAGGAGATTGTCTCTGCCATCGGCAAACAGACGGAGGTCGATGTCGTCGTATGTCCGCCGTTCACGTCGCTGGAATCGGTCGGCAAGGCGCTGGACGGCGCCAACGTCAAGTTGGGTGCACAGAACGTGCATCCCGAGCCGAGCGGTGCCTATACCGGAGAGATCTCCGTGGGCATGCTTCGCGCCTTGTTCTCCAGTTACGTCATCGTGGGACATAGCGAGCGCCGCACGTATTTTGCGGAAACGGATGCATTTATCAATCAGAAGGTGCTCGCTTCCCTCAAGGGTCAGCTGAAGCCGATCCTTTGTGTCGGCGAAACCCTCGGCGAGCGCGAAGGCGGCGCGACGTTGCGCGTCGTGCAAGCTCAGCTCGAGGGCGGACTTGAAGGTGTCGGCAAGGATTTGGTCACCAGCGTCGTCGTCGCTTACGAGCCCGTTTGGGCGATCGGCACGGGCAAGGTGGCTACGACGGAGCAGGCGCAGGAAGTGCACGCTTTTATCCGCAGTCTCCTCGCGAAGAATTTCGGCGAAGCGACCGCACAGAAGGTGCGGATTCTTTATGGCGGTTCGATGAAGGCCGCCAACGCTCCGGAACTGCTCGGCCAAAAAGATATCGATGGCGGCCTCATCGGCGGCGCCAGTCTCGAATCGCGCAGTTTTCTCGATCTGATCAAGGCGGCGGCCGCTGCGAAGTAAGTAAGCGCGGCGCCTCGTGGTTTGAACTGGGGTGCAGCGCGGCGCAGAATTGGGGAAGTCCCGGCCAAGAGGGAGAGACTGTCTCGCAAACCGGCGGACGCTCGAAACGGCAGAGTTTGGAGTCCGGACTTTAGTCCGTCCGTAGCGTGTGCGATCGAATTTCGGACGGCCTAAAGGCCGGACTCCAAACGCTTTTGCAACGAGGGGGAATCGCTCCGTCGAGGCCGAGATTTCCCGAAGGAGTTTCTAAAAAAAGCGACATAGCCGGGCAACCGCGCGAGCAGCGCGCTCGCTCGAAGGCGGGTTCAGCCCGTGGTGGGTGCAGTTGCAGGAGGCGCCGCGGGCGCTTCGGTCGGCGCGATCGCCGCAGGCTTTTCCCAGAAGAAATAGCCGTGGCGATTGCGATTCCAGAAGACGACGCCGACTGCGGCGATCACCAGGAAAAACAGGAAGAGAAAGAGGCGACGACGGCGGGCCGCTTGCTTGTCCTCGTACGGATCGTCGAGCGAACGTTGCGCGCCTGGCGGTAGCTCGGCTTTTTGCGTGAGCTTCGTGCCGAACGGAATGTTGATTTTAACCCGCCCATTGACCGCCCAACCGTTGCCTTCGAGAATCGGACCGAGGGTACGCTGACGCAGCTTCAGCCAGGCGATCAACATCGCCGGGCCCGAGATCAAGAGAACGATTCCCAGCAGCGCCAACGGGTACTGCCACGCCTTCATGCCAAAGATGTAGCCAATCATGAGCGTCAGCACGCTGACGGCCCCCGCCACGGCGACGCCGATCGCGGCGACGGCTCCAACGTCCACCTTCTTGGGTGCATCCGCGGGAGGCTTTGTCTTATCGACGTTGACGGTCTTATCGGCGGCGGCCGCAAGCTTGGCGTTGGAGGCGGCGTCGGCGGCGGCGGCGCGTTTCGCCACGTTTTCCTCGATCATCCGGAGGAATTTCTTGTAGGGCGCAAAGAAGGCCTGCCGGATGCTGATGGGGTTGTCGACGATGCTGGTGATGGTGGCATCCCAGTCGCGGCCCTGCCGGTCGTAGAACAGACCATTGCGTCCGACGAAAAGATAGTCGCTGTCGCCTTGGGTGAAGCAGGCGGCGAGCTTCATGCTTTCGCCGGGGCGCTTGAGGTCGCAGTAGACGATGTAAGCCTTGCTCATGGCGGCCAGAGCGTGAGGCCCGTCCACACGAATACAGAATTCGGTGCTCCGGCTGTCGAGATAGAGCGTGCCCGCTTGGAAAACGGCCCAGCGGTCCGGCGAATAAAAGTCCGTGAAATTGACGAAGTTGTTCAGTAGGGTGCGGAGGTCGCGCGAGTAGCGAAGAATTTTCTCCAGATTGGCGGCCGCGGCGAATTCGTCCGCCAAATCGGCGTCGGCGGCGATCAGCGCGGTGAGGGCGGCTTTCTGGTTCGCCGCGAGCAGAACGCCGATGCCCTCGAGGCCGAGCTTTTCGACCGCACCGCCCGCCTTGACGGCGAGATGGGCGTCGTACGAGGCCACCCGCGACTTCAGCTCGGTCCATTCCGCTTCGGTCAGCGTCGTTTTTGAGGCTCCGTAAACGGCGATGACCGCATCCGTGTGCAGGGTCGCCAGCGCAGCGGCCCAGGCGGGATTGACGCCTTCGCTCAAAGGCAGGGAACGGCCCGACTCGATGCGGGCGAGGGGGAAGCCGGCTATTTCTGCGGCCGTGATCGAGAGATCCTGCGCTGCGAGCGTCAGATATTCCGTTTCCGAGCGATTGAGCGCGGCGACCGCGCGGCCATCGAAGGCCGCCATGCGCGTGCGAGCGAAAAAGTCGTCGATCTTTCCACGCAAGGCTTTGATCGCCGCGCTGGCCGCCGCGGTGCCGGTACCGAAGGTAAGCACGTCTGCCGTGACAGCTTTGGCACTCCACGCGGTGAACGCGGCGAGATCGGCGTAGAAGGCTTCGACGCGAGGTTGATCGATGCCGATGACCGCCGAGCGGTCGACGACTCCGCCCTGGGTGGCGACGATGTCCGCGATCGCGGCTTTCAATCCGGTTTCGGCGGTGGATTCCGCCGTGACGATACCGTCGCCATTGAAGCGGGTGGCCGCATACACTTTGGCGGTGCTGCAGGCTTGCTCGAGGGTGATGCTCGTCGCGCTCGCTTGACCGAGACCGGAAAGGATCTCCTTGGCCGAAGCGAGGAGGGCTTTTCCATCCGGGGTCGTTTCGTTGAACGAGGCGAGCGGAAGCGTATCCCGATCGTGAAGCAATTCGCCCATATCGCGTACCACCAAGGCAGCCCAATCGATTGCAGCGAGCAGCTCAGGCACCCGCACCCGGCCGTCCTTGTCGGTATCGATCAGCGCCATGGTTTTCTCGTCGAGTTCCAGGCCTTTGACCGGGCAACTCAGCGCGACCCAGAGTTTCTGATCGAGTTCTTTGAGATGGAGCAGATCGTCCCCGGTTTCGAGGGAGACTTGATCGAGGCCGCCGAGGCGGAAAAACTTCCAAGTGTGTGAGTTGTTAGCCATAGGGATTGGGCGCGCAGGATTGAGAAGCCCGGCTCGACGCTAACTTCCGAGGGAAAAATAGTGCAATCCTACTCTGTAAAAACGGTTTCCCGAGGGCGGCGAGGGCACTCCACCCTGCACTACGCCGAATAGACGCCTCCGTTGATATCCAGGGTCGCACCCGTGATGAATCCATCGTACTCCCCCGCCAGGAACAGTACCGCGCGAGCAACATCCTCCGGGGTACCGCCCCGGTTGAGGGGAATCCCGGCGATCGTCGCGCGTGCCGACTCCGGGGTGGTGTGGGTGGCGTGGAAAGACGTCCCGAGGATCAATCCCGGGGCGACTGCGTTGACCCTCACCCCGCGGGGGCCAAGTTCGTTGGCCAGTGCCCGGGTGAATGTAAGGACGGCGCCCTTGGCGGTGGAGTAAACCAACGAACCGGCGTGGCCGCCTTTGCGCCCGGCGAGCGAGGAGAGGTTGACGATGCTGGCACCTCCGCCCGTTTCTACGGCGGCGATGAGGTGGGGGGCCGCCGCGCGCGTCACGAGCCGGAGGCTCCTCACGTTGAGGGCAAACACTTCGTCCCAGAAAGCGTCTTCGGCCTCGGCGAGGGTTTTCCGACCGACGAGGGAACCGGCGTTGTTGATGAGAATATCCAGCCCTCCCAGGCGCGCGACGGCGGCCGAGACGAGGGCTTGGCACTCCGCAGGCACCGTTAAGTCCGCGCCCCAGCATCCCGCGTGGACGCCTGCCGCCTCCGCAGTGGCGACGATCGCCTCGGCTTCGTTGACGCTGCTGCGGAAATGCACAAAGACATCGCACCCGGCAGCGATCAAGGCGTGGCTGATGGCTGCGCCGATGCCCTGGGCACCGGCCGTAACCAATGCCCGTTTTCCTTGGAGACGAGAACGACTGTCGGCGAGAGGTTTACCCATCCCGCAGCCTCTCTCCGTGACCGCTTTTGCGTCAACGCTTCCCCGTGATCGGGCCGGACGTCGCGTCCGTGCCCGGCGGGTTTTGTCCGCGTTTCGAGCTTTCCGTCGAGGCGCGGGAGCGAGGTCCTCTCCTACGGAAGGTCGTTCGCCGAAAGCACCCGATCAATTCAGGCGCCAGATCGCGAAATTGAGCGCACTGGCGAACGAAACCCAAATCAGGTAAGGGACCCAGAGGAGCCCGGCGAGGCGGTCGCGTTTCCAGAAGGCGATCTGCAGCCAGACGATTAGCCCCCATAAGAGGACGATGTCCACAAGGCCGGCAGCCGGATTGCGCAATCCGAAAAACAGCAATGACCACAGGGTGTTCAACGCTAGATGGACAAAGTAAACGGCGAGCACGGCGCGAGAGCCCGGGATCTCCGACTTGAGCCAAATGCGCCACGCCGAGATCGCCATCAGGACGTAAAGGACCGTCCAGACCGGAGCGAAAATCGAGCTTGGGGGATTCCACGTCGGCTTGACCAAGGTGGAGAACCACGAATCGACACTCGACGCTGTGGCGAACCCGCCCAAGGCACTCGCGAGGAGTGAGGCGCCGAGAAAAAGAAGCAGGACCCATCCCTTATGTTTCATGGTGCGATTCTATTGGAGGGTGGACGCTCGCGGCAAGGTGGGGAGGCTCCGATCTTTGGCATGGGGAAAAGTCCGTGGGGAAACAAGATCTTCGCCGCTACCGAAGATTCCCGATGGCGCCGCTGGGTTACCCATCGATCTTTTTGATCCGCGCGAGATGGCGGCCGCCTTCGAATTCGGTGGAGAGCCAGACTGCCACGATTCTAAGGGCCTCTTCCTCGTTTATCGTGCGCTGGCCGAGGGAGAGGCAGTTCCCGTCATTGTGCGAACGGTTCCAGATCGCCACCTGCTCGGTCCAGCAAAGACCGCAGCGGACTCCTCGGACGCGATTGGCGACGATCGCCTCGCCGTTGCCGGATCCGCCAAGCACGATGCCGCGTTCGACATCGCCCCGTGCGACGGCTTCCGCGACGGGACGGATGAAGTCCGGGTAGTCGCAGCTCGCTTCGGAATCCGTGCCGAGGTCGCGCACGGTGTGCCCCGCCATGAGCAGCATGGCCTTGATCGCTTCTTTGTAGCGAAACCCGGCGTGATCGGAACCGATGGCAATGGTGAAAAGTTTCATGACGTAAAAAAGGGAGGCTTGGAGCGGAACCTTTCCCGAGCGACGGAGTTGCGTCGAACCGGGTGGGCGCTTTGCTGTCTGACGCGAATCGTCGTTAACCCGCTTCTACCGGCAAAGCCAAACTTTATGAAAACCCAAATCGCCATGGCCGCGCTTGCGCTGCTGGGCTTGTCAGCCTGTGCAACGTCTCCCACCACCCGGATCGAAAACGATCCAGCGACCTATGCGCGGTCGTCCAAGCAGGAGCAGGCCAAAATCAGATCGGGCGAGGTTGCCGTCGGTTTTTCGCGGGAACAGGTACGGATGTCGCTTGGCGATCCGTCGTCTGTGACCACCCGAACCACGGATAGGGGAGTCAGCGAGGTTTGGAGCTACCACGAAACCGGGCCGCGCTTCGGCTTCGGGGTAGGTGTCGGGGGGGGTGGGGGCGGCGTCGGCGTCGGAGTGGGCTCGGGAGCGCAACGCACCGACGAACCGAAGATGCGCATCGTTTTCGAAGCCGACCGCGTCGCTTCGGTCGAGCGCAAAGCGAAAAGCTAGGGGAATTTCGCCCTTTGCCGGTTTGGCCAGTCCGCGCCGCGTTTTCCGCGTGCGGTCGGTCAGACGCCTACTGCCCATCGATGATACGCCAGAAGGCTGCAGTGTCGGCAAGAGTCCCCAAAGCGGCGGTGGGAGAATGGCAGCGAAGGGAGTCGATGTCGTGGCTGCCGGTGGCCACCGCGAGAGTTTTGGCACCCAAAGCACGACCGCATTCGATGTCGTGTGGGGTGTCGCCGATGATCCACGTTTGCGACGGCTGAAACGGGATGCCGCTCCGTTGGGTCGCCCGCTGTAGGGCGAGGGGCCCCAGATCGTTGCGCCGCTCGTGGAGGTCTCCGAACGCACCGAAGGCGAAGTAGTCCCAAAGTCCGTTATAGCGCATTTTTATCTCGGCGCTCTGCGGCATGTTTCCCGTCAGCAGGCCTTGAGTCAGCTGCGATCGAGCATGCGCTTCGCGGATCAATGCCTGTACACCCGGCAGCGCATAGGTGGTGGTGGGGGACAGGGCGGCGGGTAGGAATCGAAAGTAGTTCGCGAACAGCCGTTCGGCCGTGGCCTCGTCGTGGGGGAGGGCGAATTTGCTCAGGATCTGGCGGAGGATCCACCGGTCGGTTCGACCCCCGTAGTCGATGTCGTCCAACGGATCGTCGATTCCGAAAGTGGACTGCAATGCCGCGCTCAGCGCGCGCCTTCCAGCGCTTCCGGATACCATCAAGGTGCCATCGATGTCCCAAAGAAGGAGCACGGGGGAAGGGAGAGTCATGAGGAACCAAACCCTTCTTCCGAGCGTCATAGGTTGCGAGTTTAAGCGTTTAGCGTATTTTTACACCATGAATCCCATCAGTCTGCGCTTGTTTTTTGCGACCGCACT
>Ga0209591_10010342_pt1 | contig 10031 bp, 9 predicted proteins | sample MAT01_FD_187207 | JGI IMG/M metagenome (GOLD analysis project Ga0209591, IMG submission 187207) | Freshwater microbial communities from Lake Fryxell liftoff mats and glacier meltwater in Antarctica - MAT-01 (SPAdes) (version 2) | ecosystem: Environmental > Aquatic > Freshwater > Ice > Liftoff...
CCGAGGAAGGAGGTCAGGCGAAGTTCGAGCTCGAGCTGGATCCGCGCGGCGAGCTCCTCTGGAACCTCGAAGCGCATCGAGCGCACGCGTTGACGCTCACGGCGCGGATCCGCACGGAGTTGAATTCACTCGAAGCGGACGAAGACGGAGGCGAGACCTCGACGTTCGAGATGCGGGAGAAGCTCGCCGGCACGATGCGGCTCGAAGCGCAGTTCAAGGCGCCCTGATCACAGGGGACGGAGCCCAGCACATCCTCGATCACCTACGGCTCCCATCCGCTCCGCCTGTGATGGCCAGCGCGCGAGCAACGCCCGAGCTCGCGTTCGCCGAGTCGGTGTCGTGCTCGCAGCAGGGTGGAACGCGAAGCGATCTGGCGCGCGCTCGAGCGCAAGGGATCGGTCACACGGATACGAAGCGGTGGGGCGGTCCCGGCCGTCGAAGAGGAAGGAGTTTCGTGAACACCACGATCCCCGTTAGCGGGCTCGATCGGTACCCGTCCTTGCCCACGAGGTTCTGCGTGAACTCCGCGCAATCGGAGCCGGCGCGCGACAAGGAACTGCTGGTACCCGCCGTTGAGGTTGCACGGCCTTCGAGGCGCGTCGAGCGAACGTTGCAGGCCCCCTTGCGCTTCGCCTACTCCGCCTCCCCCCACACCCGCGCCGAGCCGTCGTCCGCGTCGAACTCGACGTGCACGACGTTCGGACGGCAGCACACGGGGCAGTCCTCGACGTAGCTCTGCGTCGCGCCGCCGCTCGGGTCGAGCGGGACGACGATCTCTTCGCCGCAGGCGTCGCACACGTATGCGCCCTCCGTCGGGACGCGACGGTCGGGGCGCATGCGGCGGCGCGGGATCGGGCGCGGTTCGTCCTCCACGTGCGAGCTCAGTGGTGGTGATGACCATGCGCGCCGTGCGCATGACCGTGCTCGAGCTCTTCCTTCGTCGCCGGCCGCACCGTCTCGATCTTCACGTCGAAGTGCAGCGTCTGCCCCGCGAGCGGGTGGTTCTGGTCGATCACGACGTGGTCCTTCGCGACCTCGGCGATCCACACCACCTGGTCCTCGCCGTTCGGGCCCTCGCCCGAGAACTGCATGCCCGGCTCGAGCTCCATGTCGTCGGGGAACGAGTCGCGCGGGACCTTGCCGCGGCCGCGCGGGTCGTGCTCGCCGTAGCCGTCCTTCGGCGCGACGTGGACCTTCAGCGCGTCGCCCACCTTCTTGCCCGCGAGCTCGCGCTCGAGGCCGGGCACGATGTTGCCGTGGCCGTGCAAGTATTCGAGCGGATCGCTGCCCTTCGAGCTGTCGATCACGGTGCCTTTGTCGTCGGTGAGCGTGTAGTGGACCGTGACGACCATGCCGTCGGCGATCGCGGAGGACGTAGCGGGAGACATTGGGGTTTCCTTGGGGTTTTCAAGCGGTAGTCGGTCCCTCGCGCAGGGGCGCGAGCACGTCGCGCGCCCCTTGTGTGCGCACCAGGGACGTGAGGAGCAGCACGGCGAGGATCGCCGCGCTGGCGTACGAGAGCCACATCGAACCGTGGTCGTGCTCGACGGCGATCGCGGCGGACGGCGCGATCTCGAGCAGCGCGTAGGTCCAGTCCACGGCGAAGCCCAGCGCAACGGCGCAGATCGACAGCGCGGCGACTTGCACGGCGACCGCGCGCCTGCCGAGCGCGCGCGAGAGCACGACGAGCGACGCTGCGTTCGTCGCCGGCCCGGCGAGCAAGAAAACGAACGCGGCGCCTGGGGAAAGCCCCTTCAGGATCAGTGCCGCGGCGATCGGAGTCGAAGCCGAGGCGCAGACGTAGAGCGGGATCCCGAGCAGGAGCATCACGATGTAGCCGGCGGGCCCGTGGACCAACGGATTCTCGAGCGCGCCCGCGGGCAGCGCGGCGACGATCACGCCCGAGATCAAGAGGCCGACGAGGAGCGAGGGCGCGAGGTCGTCGAGCATGTCGACGAAGCCGTAGCGCAGCGCGCGCTTCACGAACCCCGCTGGACCGTTCCCGCTCGCCGGCGCGGCGTGCGCGTGACCCGCGTGCTCGTCCGCGCCAACGCTGGGCGCGATCTCCTCGGCGCCGCACGCCTTCATGACCGGCGCTGGCGCGACCTCGTGCGCGCAGCAGTTGGCGACGGCGGTCGGCGCCGGCGTCGCGCTCGGGCGATCGAGCCCGCGGTTCACGAGCCAGTTCACCGCCGCGCCCGACGTGATGGCCGAGATCAGCGCGCCGATCGGCCGCGCGATCGTGAGCAGCGGATCGAGCAGGGCCCACGTGACCGCCAGCGAATCGATCCCCGTCTCCGGCGTCGAGACCGTGAACGCGCTCGTGGCGCCCTTGCTCGCGCCGGCCTTGCGCAGGGACAGCGCGACGGGGATGACCGAGCACGAGCACAGCGGCAGCGGTGCGCCGAGCAGCGCGGCCCAGCCGACGGAGCGCAGATCGTTACCGCCGAGCCGCGAAACGACGCGCTCGGGCCTCAAGAGCAGTCGCACCACGCCGGCCAGCGCGAACCCGACGAGGAGGTACGGCGCCATGTCGAGGAAGACGCCGCCGGCTTCGACCAAAGCCTGACGCGCGAAGATCCCGATCGCTTCCACGCGCTCGAGGTTCAGGGTGGGGATCGCGACGCCGGCCAGCACGGCGCCGATCTTGAGTCGCGTGCTCCCCGCGCCGTGGAAGACCTCGGGCAGGAGGTCCGCGACCGCGACGTACAAGAACGTGCCGCACGCGAACCCGGTAAGGATCGGTGCGGCGGACGGCATGGCCGCCGCGAGTTCCGCGCCCAAGAGGAGGCCGGTCGGCTCGATGAACGCGAACAGCGTCAGCAACAAGACCGAGCGCGCGGTGGACAACCCGGCGAGCCGCATGACCGTCGCCAACGAGAAGCACTCGGTCGCCTTGTGCACCAGGATCGAGACCAGGAAATGCGCGCGGCCTTCGGGGATCTCGAGGATCCCCGTGAGCGCGACGCCGGCGGTCGCCGCGTGCAGCGCGAGGCCGAGGTACGTCGCCGACCACAACACCGCGTGCGGGTTCGAGCTCGCGCCTTGCGTGCGCGCGGGGAGCCACACCTTCTCGAGCAAGAACAGGAGCAGGATGCCGAGCAGCGCCGCGCCCCACGGCCACACCGAGTGCGCGATCTCCTCGGCGCCGGGCGCGTGTCCGTGTCCGTCCTCGAGGCCGACGCCAGCTAGGTGCGGCAACAGATGGAAGAAGATCGTCCCGAGGAAGATGCCGGCCGAAAGCGCGACGAAGAGGTGGAGCCCGCGCTCGGACCAGCGCCGGAAGAGCGGCAGGGCGGCGCCGACGGCGCTCGCGCCGAGCAGGAGGAGCGCCGTGGGGAGGAGGATCGGGTCCAAGGGTGTCGACGGGACGCGGCGAGCGACCGTTAGCCCCTCGTTATAGCCGCTGGCCGCCGGAGCGCGGACCGCCAACGCAGAGCCGCTCCTTGCGTAGCTGCGCCCTCCCCTCGGTGGTCTGTCGCCTTCTACCTTGACCGGCGAGGTCCCGAGCGGGTACCCCCTCTGCCCCCATACCCGCCCGCGGCGTCCCATCACGGGCGTCGACCGAGGGCCGACACGCGACCGTCCACCCGAGACGCCCGCTTCGGAGATCCCGCTCGATGATCGAGATCCAGAATCTGACCAAGGAGTTCGGCCCGCTGCGCGTGGTCGACTCGATCACGTTCACCGTGAAGAAGGGCGAGGTGCTCGGCTTCCTAGGGCCCAACGGCGCCGGCAAGTCCACCACGATGAAGATGATCACGGGGTTCCTGGCGCCGACCGAGGGAACCGCGCGCATCTGCGGCCACGACGTCGAGCAGGAGCCGATGGCGGCCAAGAAGAAGCTCGGCTACCTGCCCGAGGGCGCGCCGGCCTACACCGACATGACGCCGGCGGCGTTCCTCGACTTCATCGCCGACATCCGCGGCCTCACCGGCGCGACCAAGGCCGCGCGCCTCGCCGCGGTCGTGAAGCAGGTCCACCTGGACCAGGTGCTGCACCAGCCGATCGAGACGCTCTCGAAGGGCTTCAAGCGGCGCGTGGGCCTGGCCCAGGCGATCCTCCACGACCCCCTGGTCCTGGTCCTCGACGAACCGACGGACGGCCTCGACCCGAACCAGAAGTTCGAGGTCCGCCAGCTGATCCGCTCGATGGCGCAGAACAAGGCGATCGTGCTCTCCACGCACATCCTCGAGGAGGTCGAAGCCGTGTGCACGCGCGCGATCATCATCGCGAAGGGCAAGGTGCTGTTCGACGGCACGCCCGAGTCGCTCGCCGCGCGCGGTCCGCTCGACGAAGTCTTCCGCAAGATCACCACCGGCGACCGCGTCGCCGCGAACTGAAAGAGCCACGACCATGCGCAACACTTGGATCCTGGCGAAGCGCGAACTCTCGGGCTACTTCGCGACGCCCGTCGCTTACGTCTTCCTGGTCTTCTACCTGCTCTTGATGGGCTTGCTCACGTTCTACCTCGCCGGCTACTACGAGCGCGGCGTCGCGGACCTCCAGCCCTTCTTCGCGTTGCATCCCTGGCTCTACCTGTTCCTCATCCCGGCGCTCTCGATGCGCCTATGGGCCGAGGAACGCAAGAGCGGCACCATCGAACTGCTCATGACGCTGCCCGTGTCGCTGACCGAGGCCGTCGGTGGAAAGTTCCTCGCGGCGTGGCTCTTCTCCGGCATCGCGCTGGCGCTGACGTTCCCGATGTGGCTGACGGTGAACTTCCTGGGCCAGCCCGACAACGGCGTGATCCTGGCCAGCTACATCGGCAGCTTCCTCCTCGCCGGCGGGTACTTGGCACTGGGCTCGTTCCTGTCGGCGGTCACGAAGAACCAGGTCATCGCGTTCGTCCTCACCTTCGTGGCGGGACTGCTCCTCGTCTTGGCCGGCACGCCGCTCGTCCTCGAGCCGGCGCGCGCGTTCACCTCGGATTTCATCGTCGATTCGCTGCGTTCGTTCAGCTTTCTGACGCACATGAACTCGATCGGCAGCGGCGTCATCCAGGTCACGAGCCTGGCGTTCTTCGCTTCGCTGATCATCGCGAGCCTCGCGGCCTGCGTCGTCACCCTCGACCTCAAGAAGGCCAGCTAGGAACCCACCTCCATGAAGCGCTTCTGGATGTCTCTCGGCGGACTCGCCACGCTCCTCGTCCTGTTCGTGGCCTTCAACGTCGTCGCGAACTCGTGGCTGCGCGGAGGCCGCGCCGACCTGACCGAGAACAAGCTCTACACGCTGTCGAAGGGCACCGAGAACATCCTCGGGAACCTCGACGAGCCGATCACGCTGCGCTTCTACTTCTCGAAGAAGCTGGCGCAGAAGGCCGCGGGCCTCGTGACCTACTCCGAGCGCGTGCAGCAGATGCTGGAGGAGTACGTGACCCTCTCGAAGGGCCAGTTGCGCCTCGAGGTCGCCGATCCGGTGCCGTTCACCGAGGTCGAGGACGCGGCGGTCGCGCACGGCCTCAAGGGCGTGCAAGCCAGCGCCGCGGGCGAGATGCTGTACTTCGGCCTCGTCGGCACGAACACGACGGACGGCAAGGAGCTCATCCCCTTCTTCCACGACGAACGCGAGGAATTCCTCGAGTACGACGTCACGCGTTTGATCGACAACTTGCGCGGGTCGCAGAAGAAGGTCGTCGGGATCCTGACCGCGCTGCCGCTCGACGGCAATCCGATGGCGCGGAGGATGAACCCGCAGGCCTCGACGGACCCGTGGTACTTCGTGGAGTCCCTGCGTCAGGGCTTCGAAGTGCGCATGATCGACGCCGCGACCGAGAAGCTCGAGCGCGACCTCGATCTCCTGTTCGTCGTGCACCCGCAGGCTCTGTCGCCGCAGACCCTGTTCGAGATCGACCAGTACGTGCTCCGCGGCGGCAAGCTCGTCGCCTTCCTCGACCCGTACTGCGAAGCGCAGGAAGTCCCCCAGGACCCGCAGAATCCGCTGCAATCGATGATGGCGGACCGGTCGTCGAAGCTGGATCCGTTGCTCGCGACCTGGGGACTCCAGATGCCGGCCGAGGAACTCGCCGGTGACAAGGACCTCGCGCTGCGCGTCGGCTGGCAAGGCGGCGCGGTCGACTTCGTGCTGTGGCTCGGCTTGCGCAAGGACAAGGACACCTTCAGCAAAGACGACGTCACGACGAGCGAGCTCGACAACGTGCACCTCGCGAGCTCCGGCTTCCTGAAGAAGGTGGACGGCGCCGCGACGACGATCACGCCGCTCATGGAGACCACGCGGAACGCGATGAAGATCCAGAAGTCGCGGATCCAATTCGGGCCCGATCCCGCGGACCTGCTCACCAGCTACCAGTCCGGCGGCGAGAAGCTGATGCTCGCCGCGCGCATCGCCGGACCGGTGAAGACCGCCTATCCCGAGGGTCGGCCGAAGCAGCAGGAGGGCGACGCGGAGGTCGCGCCGAACCCGGCCGAGGAAGTCCTCGCGGAATCGAAGGGACCGGTGAACCTCGTCGTCGTCGCGGACGTCGACCTGCTCTCGGACCGCATGTGGGTGCAGATCCAACGTTTCCTCGGTCAGACGGTGCCCATGACGATGGCCGACAACGGCGCGTTCGCGGTCAACGTGGCCGACAACCTGTCGGGCTCCAGCGACCTGATCTCGCTGCGCAGCCGCGGCCGCTCGATCCGTCCGTTCGACACGGTGGACGAGCTGCGCAAGGAGGCGGACGCCAAGTTCCGCGCCAAGGCGACGGACCTCGAGGCGAAGCTGCGCGACGCGGAGCAGAAGATCAACGAGCTCCAGGGCAGCAAGGACGAGACGAACGCACTGATCATCTCGCCCGAGCAGCAAGCCGAGATCGAGCGCTTTCAGCAGGCGCGGACCGACACGCGCAAGGAACTGCGCTCGGTCAAGGCCGATCTCCAGCGCGGCATCGAGAGCCTCAAGACGCAGCTCGTGTTGATCAACGGCCTGGCTGTGCCGGTGTTGATCGCGCTGGCTGGCCTCGGCGTCTGGGTGGTGCGCCGCAAGAAGATGATCGAGGCGCGGACCGGCCGCGCGGGGAGCTGACGCTATGAAGTCGAAGAATTTGATCATCCTCCTGGTCGCAACGGGCGCGACGGTGGTCGGGGCGACGGTGGCTCTACGCGGCGCCGGCTCCCACGCGGAGGCTCCGGCCGAGCAGGCCAAGCTCTTCCCCATGTTCTCGGGCGAGGACGGAGACGACGCTTCGCTGCGCGCCGCCATGGACCGACGCAACTCGGTCGCCTCCATCCGCGTTCAGCGCGCCAGCGGCGGCTACGTCGTGCGCCGCGTCGGCGACGCCTGGACGCTGCAGGACAAGGGCGATTTCCCGGTGCAGATCGACCAAGTGCGCAAGACGATCAACGCGATCGCGGACGCCACGACGGTCGAAGCCAAGACCAAGGACCCGGCGCGCCACGTGAAGCTCGGAGTCGAGGACTTCGATGCGCTGGATTCGAAGTCGGTGCTCGTGACCCTCGCCGACAAGGACGGCAAGGAGCTCGCGCAACTCGTCCTCGGCAAGGAGGCCGAAGCGAGCGGGATGCAGGCTTCGACGCAGCGCTACGTGCGCAAGGGCGGCGACGCGCAGTCGTGGCTCGTGAGCTTGAAGCTCGACCTGCCCGAGAAGCCCACCGATTGGCTCGCGAAGGAGGTCCTCAAGGTCCCGCAAGACCGCGTGCGCGCGATCGAGATCCGGCAGCCGGACGGCGAGACGCTGCTCGTGGACCGCTCGTCGAAGGAGACGAAGGACTTCACGCTGCACGGGGTCCCCGAAGGCCAGGAAGCGACGTATCCGACCGTCGCGAACTCGCTCGCCACGGGCCTCGAATACGTGAACCTCGAGGACGTGTCGCCCGCGAGCGACGTCGATTTCTCGGCCGGAACGGGCCCGATCGCGCGCTTCACGACCTTCGACGGGCTCGTCGTGACCGTCACGACGAAGGACCAGGACGGGAAGTCCTACGCCAGCTTCGCCGCGTCGTACGAAGCGCCGGCGACGCTGTCCGAAAGCACGCCGGAAACTCCGGCTGAAGGCCTGGCGCCGCCCTCGGCCATGAAGTCGGCCGACGAGGTGCGCAAGGAAGTCGACGCGTTGAACGGTCGCCTCTCGAAGTGGGCCTACGTGATCTCGTCCTACAGTCGCGCGCAGTTCGGCAAGAAGCTCTCGGAGCTCGTCAAGGACGCCCCCCCGCCCGCTCCGCCCGTGGATCCGAATGCTGCGCCGGAGGACCTGGGCGGCGACGACAAGCCGATGATCATCCCCAGCGACCTGCCGCCGGAGATCCGCGACCAGATCAAGGCGCACCAGGAGTCGATCGGGAACAAGACGATCGACGGTCCGGCGCGCAAGAAGCCCGAGGATGCTCCGGCCGACGGCGAGGATGCGCCGCCGGTGGATCCGGATCCGATGCCGGACCCGGATCCGCAGCCGAGCCCGGACGCGACGCCCCCGCAGCGCTGATCGAGCTCGACGAGCGAGGACACTGCAGGCTGTCGTGCGCAACGCGCGGGCCGCGCCCCCTGATCGGGGACGCGGCCCGCGCGCGCTCAGGATCCCACGCCGCGTCGCGAGACCCACGCGCTCCCGCGCAGTCCGAATCGCAGCGGCAGGTCGGCCGCGTGCGAGATGCCGATACGCGGGCCGACAGCGATCGCGGAGTCGGCGACTTCGAAGCGCGGGAACCACACGCGCAACAGGCCCCGAGCCAGCGAAGCTCCGTCGTGCCCGAGCTCGATGCCGAGCGCCGCACTCAGCTTGCCCGGCCCGTCGCACAGATCGCGATCACGCACGCCCCCGCGTCGCCGGCGCATGAGCTCGAGTCCTTCGAGCGGCTCGAGCGCTCGCACGAGCACGGCTTCGCCCGTGTCCGCCGGCGCGGTGACGACGTTGAAGCAAAGGTGCAGCCCGTAGGAAAGGTAGACGTATGCGCGTCCCGGCGGGCCGAACATCGACGCGTTGCGCGGAGTCCGTCCGCGGTGACTGTGCGACGCGCGGTCGTCGACGGAGAGGTAGGCCTCGGTCTCGACGATGCGGCCGACGGCGATCCCCTCCGCGCCCTGGTGCGACAAGACCGCGCCGATGAGATGGCGCGCCAGCCGAACGGTCGGCTGCGCGAAATCAGCGCAGCGCGCGGCGCGAACGGCGCTGCGCCACTCAGCGCGAACCGCGCCCACGCGCCTTCGCCGCCGGCACCGCGGTGCGCTCGTGCTTGAAGATCAAGAGGTGCTGGAACCCGCGCAGGAAGAAGTTCCCCTCGCTCGCGGCGCGGTGGTGCGAGTCCTGGCCGAGCTTCTTGTTCCCGCGCACCACGATGCAGTGGTCGACGGCCTTGAAGCGCCGCTCGAGCAGCTCGAAGAAGCGCGCGCCGATCCCCACGAAGCCCTTCTTGTGCCGGTAGCTGTCCGAGCAGTACACGGCGAGGTAGCGCCGGTCCTTCAAGACGCGCGCGACCTCGCCGAAGACCGCGTCCATCGCCTCGAAGTACCCCGGCTCGAACGCGTCGAGCTCGCCGATGCACTCGGGTCGGCGCGAGTACTCGACGTGCGTCGAATACGGCGGATCGAGGAACACGAAATCGGCGACGCCGTCGCGCAGCGGGAGTCGTTGCGCGTCGGCCAGCGCGATGCCGGTCGGGCGCTGCGGCTGGAGATCCACGCCGTACGAGCGACGCCCCATGCTGGTCGCGACGTCGTTCGTCGTCCCGCCGCCGCAGAAGGGGTCGAAGACGAAGTCCCCCTCGCGGGTGTAGCGCTCGAGCAGGTTCCACACGACCCACGCGGGCGTCGCACCGGGATACCCGGGGACCCCCATCGGTCGATCGCCGTACTGGCCCGACGGATGGGACCAGAGCGTGGAAGTCTGCAGGCGGGCAGGCGGAAGGGGCCGCATGGGCGCGAAGTCTACGGGCTCCCCGCGCGAGTTCTCTGCGCGAGGACTCCGCGCCCTGCGTGGGATGCGGCCGGGCTCGCAACGAACCAGCGCTCCGTGGCGCTGGGAGCGCGTGGAGGAATCGAGCCGGCGCGCGGCCAGATCCCGGTTGCCCCCCCCT
>Ga0209591_10010345_pt1 | contig 10030 bp, 10 predicted proteins | sample MAT01_FD_187207 | JGI IMG/M metagenome (GOLD analysis project Ga0209591, IMG submission 187207) | Freshwater microbial communities from Lake Fryxell liftoff mats and glacier meltwater in Antarctica - MAT-01 (SPAdes) (version 2) | ecosystem: Environmental > Aquatic > Freshwater > Ice > Liftoff...
GCGAGATTGCGGCGACCCTTAATTTTGAAAGCTCCTCAGCCCTCGATATCACCTGGCACCCAGACGGGCAGCGCTTGACGGTCTCAGGGTATCAAGGCGTTAAAATTTGGAACAGTCAAGACTGGGATGATGATCCATACCTTTTAACTATTCCGTCTGCGAGTTTGGCGATCGCTTGGTCGCCCGATGGCAAATATATTGCTTCTGGAAATCTCGACCTTACCATCACAGTTTTAGAATGGGACAATCCTCACCCTTGGGTAATGCGGGGTTTTTCGGGTAAAGTTCGGCAATTAGCTTGGTCGAAAACTCGATCGCCGATGCTGGCTTGCTCCAGTGCCGAATCTATTGTGGTGTGGGAAAAACATTCTGATGTGGCGATTGGCTGGGAAGGACGAGTTTTAGAAGGACATTTGGCAGCCATCCAATCAATTCAGTTTCAGCCTGACAGTTTATCACTCACTTCAGCAGCAGCGGATGGGCGGATCTGCTGGTGGCAAAAGTCTGAAAAAATGGCTCAGATTCTAGAGGGCGCGCCTCAAGGTTTCTCTTGTCTGGCTTGGCATCCTCAAGGCAATCTTTTAGCCGCAGGTGGACAAAATGGAGAACTGCTGGTTTGGACAAAAGCAGTTAAGGGTCAAGGGTTCAGTAAGCGCTAACAGTTCAGTCCTCGTTTTCATCCAAGTGTTCTGCAACTGCCTGGTAAAGGTCAAGCACATGATGATCTTGGAGCTGATAAAACACATGACGACCCTGTTTCCGGTAACGTACCAAACGCAGGGCGCGGAGTGTTTTAAGTTGATGTGAAACCGCAGATTCATTCATACCGATCGCCGCTGCCAAATCTCCGACGCACCATTCTTGTTTCGCCAGTATTGAAAGCAGACGCAGACGATTAGCATCAGCCATTAACGCAAAAAACTCTGCCATCCGCTGTGCTTTCTCAGAGGATAATATTTCCTGCTGCACTTGCTGCATTTGATCAGCATCAATGTGATGAGAGGAGTTGCAGTGAAGTGAAGTTTCCATGGCGATCGCCTCTCTATCATTAGGTTTGGGAACGATTTTAGGAACGGCAGAGTTTGACATTAATTAACACTAGGTGAGATTAAGCGTCGCATCCACAGCCCGTATGTCCACAGCCTTGACCACTAGGGTGACCATTGGCGCAGGCATCGCAGCAGTAGGGCTTGCTGTCTTTCATGACGGCATCGGATAAGGAAACGATGCAGAGGCAAGTGTCGCAAGCACATTTCATTTGAGTCACAGTAGCCATAGTTGTCTTTCCTTTCTAAGGTTTTGCCTACTATAACATATGAACATGCGTTCATGCATCGTACCCAAGTTTTGTTTTGATTTCAGAGCAGACTTCGAGACTTTTTAGTCAATCGATCGCTACAAATCCTCGAAGTCCTAGCTTTCTCTGCCTTGTTTAAGTTGAGTCAATTGTCGTAAAAGCTTGGCTGAACGGGTTGTTGCCTCTGGTCGCGTTAAAATTCCCTGAGAGGGGCTAAAGAGTAGCGCCAAGAAAAACAATCCCGAAACCACCAGCACGATCGCCGCTCCTGAAGGAATATTAGAGTAATAGCTAATGTACATCCCGCTAATGCTGGAAATGATGCCAAAAACCGCTCCCAGTGCCATCATCCAGTGCAATTCTTTAACCAACAAATAAGCCGTAATTCCCGGACCGACTAACAACGAAACCACCAACACTACGCCTACTGCTTGCATACTAGCGATGATGGTAAGTGTAATGGCAGCGGTTAAACCCAAATGAATCCAGCTAACAGGCAACCCGATCGCCTGAGCCGCCAAGGGATCAAAGGTATAAAACAAAAATTCTTTGTAGAACAGAGCCACTACTACTAAAACGAAAATAGCGATCGCTGCTGTTCGCCAAACGTCTCCAATCGTCACGCCCAAAATATCGCCAAACAAAAAACTATGCAAATCTAACTTGCTTTTGAGAATGGTAATTAACGCAATCCCTAACGCCAAAAAGCTAGAAAAAACCATTGCCATTGCCACATCAACTTTAATGCGTGACTGCGACTGAATCCAAGCAATTACAAACGTACTCAGCGTCCCAAAGATAAACGCACCAACAAAAATATTAATGCCTAAAAAGAAGGCGATCGCCAACCCCGGCAGCACCGCATGAGCAATCACATCGCCCAATAACCCCATGTGTTGCACAATCAAATAACTACCCACGACTGCACAAAGCACACCTAACAAAACAGCAATGGCGATCGCATTCCGCATAAACTCAAATCCTAACGGCTCTAGCAACCAGTTCAGCATTTACTCAGGATTCCTTTGTAATAAAATGACGCTTTCGCCATAGGCTTCTTTCAAGTTTGCCGCAGTGATCACTTCATCCCGTGATCCCTCCGCAACTAAATGTTTATTCAGCAGCAAAAAGCGATCGTAGGCATGAGACGTTGCGCCCAAGTCATGACTGATTACTAACAAAGTTTTGCCCGCTGCTTTCAGCTCTGCAAACACCTCAAAAATGATTGCTTCGGTCTTTTTATCGACCCCTACAAACGGCTCATCAAAAAAGAATAGCTCTGCCTCTTGGGCTAGCGATCGCGCCAAAAATACGCGCTGCTGCTGCCCACCAGACAACTCGCCAATTTGCCGATGGCGCAACTCCCACATGCCCACCCGCTGAAGTGCAGTTCTGACCACAATTTTAGAACGGCGATTGGAGAGACGAAATAAGCCATTGTGCCGCGTCCGCGCCATCATCACCACTGTCGCCACCGTGACGGGATAATCCCAGTCTATTTGCGATCGCTGCGGCACATACGCCACATTCGCAAGCTGATGTTTGAGCGATCGCGAGTGAAACCTGACCACACCATTCGAGGAAGGAATTAAGCCCAAAATAGCTTTCACCATTGTGCTTTTACCCGCCCCATTGGGTCCAATAACCCCTACTAACTGTCCTGGCTCCAGACAAAAACTCACATTCTCAACTGCATTCACACCCCGGTAGTTGACATCAAGCTGGTGAACCTCTAACATAACAAAATCGTAGTGAGAATGATTATCATTATTACTCAAGCCTCTCTATTAAACCACTACTCTGGAAATTTCAGCATGTTTCTTAATCCCTCCTTTCAGAATTTGGCTGCTCTATCATTGCTAACAGGCTTAGTCGGATGTGCCTCGACGCCTCAAACGATTGCTCCTAGTCCTGCTTCTACCACAGCAACTCAAGCCTCTCCTCAGAGTAATTTGCCCACTGTCATCGCAACTCATCCGGTTTTGTGTGATTTGACTAAGCAAATTGCTGCCAGCACTGTTAACCTGAAGTGTTTAATCGACCCTGGTGCCGACGCCCATCTTTATCAGCCAACACCAGATGATCGGCAAGCGATCGAAACGAGCAACCTAATTCTTTATGGTGGATATGATTTTGAGCCAGGTTTGATTAAATTGATCGAAGCAACCTCTAATACTGCACCAAAAGTAGCAGTAGGCGAAGTTGCTGTTCCCAAGCCACAGCAATTTGATGAAGATGGTCAAACAGTGACAGATCCGCACGTTTGGCACAACGCTCAGAACGGTGTGCAAATGGTGAAGGTAATTAGTGATAATCTCGCCAAGCTAGAGCCTAACAATGCTCAAATGTATGCTGATAACGCTAAAAAGGCAACGACCGAGCTAACTCAACTAGACAGTTGGATTAAATCTCAAGTCGCCACTATTCCAGAATCGTCTCGAAAACTAGTGACGACTCATGATGCTTTTGGCTATTATTCCCAGGCTTACGGTCTTCCCATTGAGGGCGCTTTAGGCGGTATCAGCACCGAGGAAGCTCCTACGGCTGCGCGCGTTAAGGAATTGGTAGGAGAAATTAAAACTGCCAAAGTTCCCACCATTTTTGCTGAGGCAACCATTAATCCTAAGCTGATTGAAGCGGTGGCGAATGAAGCGAAGGTCAAAGTTTCAGATCAAGAACTTTACGCAGATGGGTTGGGAGAAGCAGGATCTAGGGGAGACACTTATCTAAAAATGATGATGGCAAATACAGAGGCGATCGTGAAGGGATTGGGCGGTCAGTTCACGCCTTTTTAGGTCTAAATTACCTAGCCCTAAATTGCCCCAGAGGCTAATCGCTCTAAAAACGTCTGGCATCCCATTGAAGAGTCAAACAAATGTAGCCCAAACTGCTCTGACAATGCCTCACAGACTTTTACCCCTCGTACACTATTTCCTCGGACATCTAACGGCGGCGAAAAAACCGCTACGCCTATTTGGTTCGGCACCACCGTAATAATTCCCCCTGAAACGCCGCTCTTTGCGGGAAGTCCGACTGTATAGCCCCACTCTCCTGCAAAGTTATACATTCCACAGGTGTACATTACCGAAAGAATATCTCGAATATATTTTGCCTCAACTGCCCGATCGCCCGTTACCGGATTAATGCCCCGATTCGCCAAAGTTGCCGCCATAACTGCCAAATCTCGACAGGTGACTGTGAGTGAGCATTGCTGAAAATATAGATCAAGGGCTTCTTCTACCCGCACATCAATCATGCCGAAGTTGTGCATCAAATACGCCATCGCTCGGTTCCGAGATCCGGTCGTCTTTTCAGACACAAAGGTAGAAATATCGACCGATACATCGTGCCCAATGTAGCGCCGAAACATATCTAACATGCGGTTGAGCCGTTCGGTATGGCTAGAGCCTTTGATGCGGCTGGTGGTGGCGATCGCCCCAGCATTCACCATAGGGTTATAAGGACGCTTCGATTGTTCGTCTAAAATGATTGCATTAAATGCGTCTCCCGTCGGCTCTACGCCCACTTTTGACAGCAAATATTCCCGCCCATGGTCTTCTAACGCCAACCCTTGCACAAATACTTTAGAAATCGATTGAATGGTGAATCGTTGTTCTGTGTCTCCCACTTCAAAAATTTGCCCGTCTGTCGTTACGATGCAAATGCCAAACCAATCGGGATTCATCTTTGCCAGTTCGGGAATGTAGTCGGCAACTTTGCCACCTTGGAGCGGTTGATATTTTTGGTGTAACTCGTTGAGGTACGTTTGCAAAGGATGAGTTACTAAGTCGGCGTGCTGATGGGGTTGAAGATCTGACATGGGTGAGCATTCTTAAAACGGGAGAGACAGCATTAACCGCTTTAGCCCTTATGGTAAGCTGATCAAAGCAATTTTTCTTGGGTTAAGAGCGCAAGTGTACAGGAATCAGCAGCTTGGAAATCTCAAAACAGATCATTACTCTCACCTCAAAACCGATCGCCTACCAAGCGGCATATTGGGAAGCGGGCGAAACAGCGCCGCCGATTCTTTTGCTTCATGGTTTTATGGGGAACGGGGAATGCTGGCGATCGCTCGTTTCCCAGCTTCAGCCCCATCGCTGCATTAGCCTTGATTTATTCGGCTTCGGTGATTCTTCTAAGCCGATGATTCGCTATGACATTGCGAAGTTAGTAGACTTTGTTCATCAATTTACTCTAAACATGGGGCTGGAATCTTTTGTGATTGTGGGGCATTCCTTGGGTGGCTGGGTGGGAGCTGCCTATGCGCTGGCTTATCCAGACTCGGTGAAAGGGCTAGTATTAGCGGCTCCAGCGGGCATTCGGGATGATAGTTTTTCGGGGCGATATGATTGGCTGCGTCCGTTGCTGTGGCGCACTCCTGTCGTAGATTGGGGCTTAAAGATAGCAAAACCGATCGCTAAAATTATGGGAAAACAACAGGATTTAGCCCAGATTAGCTGGTTCCGTCACGAGCTGAATTCCCAACCTGCGCCTCGTTCTTTTTTGGTCGATCGCCTCCGTCCTGAAGATGCGATCGATACCGTGGAGAAAGAAATTTATCGCTTAAGGGTGCCAACTTTGGTGATTACGGGCGATCGGGATGAAACAATTCCCCTATGGCATAGCCAAACCTATGCGACTGAAATTTCTGGGGCACAACTCGCACTCATTCCTAACGCCGATCATGCGTTACCGCAGCAATACGGAGCCGAAATGGCGGAGAAAATATTGCCTTTCTTGGCTGGCATTGGCGCGTAGGTGGGCATTCTTGGTAAGGAAAACCAATTTTCTAGCTGGCATAGCCGGAATGAGCGAGGTCAGACTTGTAGCCTTCATCATGTCGGGTGTATCAAAGTTTGAATGCTGGGTTTCGATTTTTCACACTTTCCTTACACTACTAAAAATAGGCGATATGAAACACTTTGCCGTTTTGATTACGCTATTGCGCGATCGCAAAAAGTTCTTAACCGAAATTCGCCAGAACGTAAAAGTTGAGCGGAAAATTACTTCGCTTTTAATTGCCAGCTCTGCCTTTTTTGCTGTTTACGGAGCCATCATTGGTGCATCAAGTAGCTGGCAGCAGGTCATTTCATCGGCAATTAAGCTGCCCGCGCTGTATTTAATTACCTTGCTAATTTGCCTGCCGACTCTATACTTTTTTGATATTTTGTTCGGTTCTAAGCTCACGTTTAGTCAGTATGCTGCACTCATTCTCACAACCGTTTCAGTTATTAGTGTTTTACTGTTCAGCTTTGCACCTGTAACGTTGTTCTTTTTAATCTCTATTCATGAGTACAATTTCTTCTTACTGTTTAACGTCGCTATTTTTACAATTACCGGACTGGTGGGCGTTAAGATGTTTTACGAAGGGATGCGATCGGTCACGGCAACAGAAGACAGACTCCAGTTGGTTAACGCAGATTTGACCTCAGCGCCGATTGGTGATTTTCTGCCTAGTGACGCAATTTCTAAAGCCGTCAGTCGTTCGGCAGATGGCGACCTAGACGATGGATTGCAAAAAACACGCACCCGACTGCTGCAACTCTGGCTAGTACTATACGCTATGGTGGGCTGTCAGTTGGGCTGGACGCTACGTCCTTTTTTCGGTGCACCCAACGAAACCTTTAACTTGTTTCGTAGTTTAGAAGGCAACTTTTACGGTCAAGTTTGGCGCAGTTTGCTGACGTTGTTGGGCGTTCAATAGCAAAGCATTTAACCTGGCATTGAATTAAAAGGATTGAAGTGTGGATGCAGCCCGATTTAGAAGATCTTAGAATTACGCCTAGAGAACTGGAAAATCTGACAGGTCTGGATATCAGCGATACTTTTATGGGTCGAGTTTACAGACCGTCTCTTTTTCACCATCGCAGTCGGTTACTTTCGTTTGTTTTGACTGAAATTTTAACCTTTGGGCTAATCTTAATTTTTTGTTTGCCCATCAGTCTAGTGTTAGCTCGTGGCATTGGTCATTTGTCGGGAGATGCGAGCAGCACTTTTTGGTTTTTGGTCACAACATTGGGGCTGTCAGTGGCGATCGCCCTCTGTTGGAATGCCTTCATGTGGTACAAAGGCAAAAGCCTAAAAGTCTTAGCCCATCTGCTAGATGAAGTAGACCAGCATAACGAAATTATCCAAGCTGTCGATATTATTGACCAGTTAGGAAGCGTCAGAAACTCAACAGTCGAGTTAATCGATCGCCCTGATGTACTGAACGCGCTTAATGCAACTCGTGAGACTTTATTGTGCGGACTAATGACGGAGAAAATTCTTAGAAAGAATAAACGGTTGATTGCCAGACGCTACGAACTATTTGCCAACATAGAGACAAATATCGCTCGGCTGCAATACCTTCAGGTGAACAGCCAAGCGAATGAATACGGACAGTTATTTAATGAAGCTCTGAGAATTGGTCGCAGCGTTCAGCGAGAGATGGAGCGACTGAACACTGATTAGGAATCGGAGACTAGCTGATCGAGCTTTTTGCCGAACTGCTGGCGATCGCGCTCTTGGTAAACGAGGGCAACCAAATGTAGTACCGAGAGGGTAATGGCGATCACCGATAGCAAGTAACTATGCAGCGTATACATATGCTGCACCGTCAGCGAATTGACGCCACCGCCCGTGATGATTTCGCGCAATGTTGCACCTACCACAGGGATTGACTCAATCGTTTTCATTTCCAGCTTAAATCGCCAAAAGCCGATCTGATCCCAATCTAAAATAATGGCAGTCCAGCTTGCCCCGATCGCCACCAGTGCCAGCAAGATTCCGCTTACCCAAGCCGCCAACCAGCTAGGGCGAAACTGTCTCCCTACAAACATGACTACTAGCTGTAACAATGCCACCACAATTAGAGCGTTGCCTGCAATGTCATGGAGGCTGCGAATAATGGCACCGCTAGAGACATCACGAGTGATGAACTCTAGGGAACGATGAGCGCCACCCGCTGTAGGTTCATAATAAAAAGCTAGGGCAACTCCAGTAATTCCTGCCAACAGGACAAGAGATAGAGCCACTACTGCCAAAATGGTTGTTGTTCGTTGAAGCGCAAAGCGGTAGTCTAATGTTTTCATAGGTCAGTTGAGGGATGGGTTTCTTCGAGACGTTAGAAGAAATATTTAGTTTTGTATCTACATTGTAATAATCTCTCAGCATAAATGCAGCCCATCCCGAGACAGATCTGCGGGCATTGTTCAGAGCTTTGCCATTTTGACGCTAGAACCCTCAGCGAACTCGCTAGAATAAATGACTTAAACGTTGCCCACTCCCTCTACCCCTCTGCGCTCATGATTTCCGAGTTATCCAAAGCGATCGCTGCTCTCAATATTTCCGCCGACTGGATTGGTTTAAGAGCCGTTAAAGACAGTTCTGCCTACCGCAATGTCCGCGATGGCAACCCTCAAAGCAATGGCAAAACTTTGAGCCAGGGCGTGATGGTAGAAGTGTTAGTTAATGGTCAAATTGGCTATGGTGCTACAAATTCTTTGAGGCAAGACAGCATTCAGGCTGCTGCTGAGATGGCTTACCAACAGGCGATCGCCGCGAGTCACTGGGCAATTTATCCTCATACCGCCGCCATTCGCCCCAAAGTTGTGGGGGAATACATTTCGCCCATTGTTAAAACCCTGGATGCCCTGACCTCTGGCGAAGTCAATGATTTATTAATTCGTCTCTGCAAAAGCCTTAAAGTCTCTGATCAAATTGTTGAAACGAGCGCCAGCGCCATTACCCAAGAAACCGAGCACTGGTTTGTCAGCAGTAACGGCTCGGAAGTGTACCAAAAGTTTTTGTTGCTCGAAACCCAGTATGGAGCCACGGCGCAGGAGGGGGCGATCGTTCAAGAACGCAGCAATAATGGCTACCTTGCCCACAGCTACCAGGGGGGCTGGGAGTTATTTTTAGAACCTGACCTTTGGGAGAAAGCCCAACGGGTGGGTGAACAGGCGGTAGAACTGCTGACTGCCGAAGAGTGCCCAACTACCACAACTCATTTAGTATTAGCTCCTGACCAAATGATGTTGCAGATCCACGAAAGTGTTGGACATCCATTAGAGCTAGACCGAATTTTGGGCGATGAGCGCAACTATGCAGGCGGTAGCTTTGTGAAACCGTCGGATTTTGGTCAGTTGTCCTACGGCTCTGAGTTAATGAACATCACCTTTAACCCCACCGTTCCGGGAGAGTTTGCCAGCTATAGCTTTGATGACATTGGTGCGCCTGCCAGCAAAGAGTACATGATCAAAGACGGCGTGCTGATGCGTGGGCTAGGAAGCTTGGAGAGTCAGGCAAGAATGGGTGTTCCAGGCGTTGCCTGCGCTCGCGCTTCTTCCTGGAACCGTCCGCCTATCGATCGCATGGCAAACCTCAATCTAGAAGCAGGCACCGATTCGTTTACCGACCTCATTGCTGATATTGAATATGGCGTTTATATGGAGGCAAATCGGTCTTGGTCGATCGATGATCAGCGCTACAAGTTTCAGTTTGGCTGCGAATACGGCAGGCTTATTGAGAATGGCGAACTGACTAAGACGCTGCGCAACCCCAACTATCGTGCCACTACGCCTGAGTTTTGGCACAGCCTCGTGCGCGTAGGTGGCAATGACACCTGGGAAATGTATGGCACTCCCAATTGTGGAAAAGGAGAGCCTAATCAAGCCATCCGAGTGGGTCATGGTTCTCCCGCCTGTGTGTTTGCCAATGTTGAAGTGTTCGGCGGCGGCGCGTAGAAGCGGC
>Ga0209591_10010346_pt1 | contig 10029 bp, 13 predicted proteins | sample MAT01_FD_187207 | JGI IMG/M metagenome (GOLD analysis project Ga0209591, IMG submission 187207) | Freshwater microbial communities from Lake Fryxell liftoff mats and glacier meltwater in Antarctica - MAT-01 (SPAdes) (version 2) | ecosystem: Environmental > Aquatic > Freshwater > Ice > Liftoff...
TTCGCAAAAAGCATCGCATGCCAGCCCAACCCGGCGCTTAAGCGGACGCGCTGAGAAATTCCGGCTATGATCCGAACACTGTGGCAAGCGCGCCGCTTAGCTCAGTAGTTAGGCCTCGCATGAACAGTTACGCCATCCCGAACGATGCAGAAACCATTGCAACGCTGCGCCTACTTTCCTCTGGCGTGGTTTCGATCGAACTGGCAAAGGATTTCCCATACTCAAAGGACTGCCATTCTTGCTGTATCGAGCTCGCCGATGGCCACTGGATTCAACTTCGAGCTACTGGCGAGGATCTGGAGTTCAAGTTCGAGGTGTTCCCTTTGCATGCCCGCCTAGTGGTCGCCCCACGCACCGGCGAGCGGCACGATTTTGTTTTGACGGCACCGGCTACAGTCACTCCACTTGCCACTGAAAGCTGGCTTGATTCGGCTGCTCCAACGGGCCCAACGCTCGGTTCGGACCCGATCGCACAATTTGTCGGTCAACCTGGCTCTGCCCCAGCCACGGCCAGCGCAACATGCCGCTATATTGGCGGTGTAGAACTAGTAGGAGCCAATGGCCGTACATTGGCCGTTGCTACTGGGGCCTTCCCATACTCGCTGCACGTGTCGGGGTTCTACGAGGATCCTAGTTTTCGGCGTAACGATTATGTGGGCCTGCCGGGCAAGGCCTAACCAATCCTTAAAGCCGCCGCCTACGGCGCGGCTTAACTCAAGGCGTTGCTTGGCTTCGCAGAGTCTTGATTTGTCGCGAAAATCCAGCCTTTAGGCAATCTATTAAAAGCGTCGAACGTATTGGCGCCGATTACGCCGTTCAGGAGGAAACTAGCGGTTCTTACCCAAGCGCGCAGCACAAATAACGCGGAGAATTTAATGCCTCGCCCTGCCGCGCTAGTCGCCGCAACCGCTGCGGGCTTCCCGTGGGGTTTTCGCAAAAAGCATCGCATGCCAGCCCAACACAGCGCTTAAGCGGACGCGCTGAGAAATTCCGGCTATGATCCGAACACTGTGGCAAGTGCGCCGCTTAGCTCAGTAGTTAGGCCTCACAAAGACGCCGGTTTCTCGCGACACCCTGCATTCCGATCCAATCCTTCAAGTGCAAACCCTGCGTCGCCTGCCTGGTAGGAACCCCAGAATCAGGCGCTAAAGCGAGAAACCCACCCTCCGCGTCTGACTTTTGGAGAACAATCACATGAAAGCACGTTGGGTGTTCCTCATTGCATTCAGCCTGGTGTTCTATGGCACTGGCGCTGCCTTCATTGAGGGCTTCGTCAACTACTCGAGCTGGCATCTCGTCGGAACGACCGAATTCACTCTCTTCCATCGCTTCATTTCGCCAAGGGTCTTGACCTTCCTAGTTGCGCCTCTGCTAATGGGAACGGTATTCACAATTCTGCTGCTTTGGTTCCGACCTGCCGCCATTCCAGTTCAGGCCGTTTGGCTGGCCATCGCTCTTCAGGCCGTTGTCTGGGCGTCAACTGTGGCAATCCAAGTTCCGATCCAGATCGAGCTTAGTGCAAACGGCTTGTCCCTTCCTCTCGTTGAACGTCTTATTCAGACGAACTTCTGGCTTCGGCGAATTCCGTATGCGGTGTGCGCAGGCGTGTTTCTCTGGATGGCGTCAAGAGTCCTGCGTGGTGTACCTGAGGACTAAACACTTGCTCAAGCTCGAACGTTGGGCTTGGCTTCGCAGAGTTGATTCGTCGCGAAAATCCAGCCTTTAGGCAATCTATTAAAAGCGTCGAACGTATTGGTGCCGATTACCCCGTTGAGGAGGAAACGAGCGGTTCTTGCACAAGCGCGCGGCACAAATAACGTGGAGAATTTTATGCACCGCCCTGCCGCGCTTATCGCCGCAACCGCTGCGTGGGGTTTCCGCAAAAAGCATCGCATGCAAGCCCAACCCGGCGCTTAAGCGGACGCGCTGAGAAATTCCGGCTATGATCCGAACACTGCGGCAAGCGCGCCGCTTAGCTCAGTAGTTAGAGGCTACAGAGGACCTTCATGGAATCCATAGATAAGGAAGCCGTTGGCTTGGCCGGAGAGTACGCAGTTGCTTCCGAGCTTTGCAAACGCGGCTATTACGCTCAGTTGACTCTGGGAAACCACAAAAAAACAGACATACTCGTCGACTACCCAGACACGAAGAAGCGTAGACAGATATTTCGGGTCTCAGTTAAGTCGAAACGAAAATATGCTTGGCCGCAAGTGAAAGGTATCTGGGAAGAAGGAGATCTTCTTGTTCTGGTTGACTTCAAAAAAAAGACAGCGGACGACCGACCCGATTTCTACGTGCTGACAACTGATGACTGGAAGAAAGTAATTAAGGCTATCAGCAAGACTGGCCGTGGTTTCAAAGGCCAGATCGACAAAAAGAACACACTTCATTGGACTGATAAGGAAGGAAAAACGAGCTGATATGGCTGCTCTGTTAATGTAAAAGACGTACTCAAATTCAAAGACTGTTGGCCCACTCTCTAAGGTAGTCCCTAACCATTCGTTCAAGCCGACCCCGCATCGTGGCATCAGCCACATGCCTGCGCTACGCTAGCATGTGTCCGCTGCCCCGCCACGGGGCGGCTTAACTCAGGCGTTAGGCTTCAAAACGAATGGTCGGAGATATTTGAGTCGAAGTTTCGCGTGGAAATTTCAAGGAGCATACTGTGGGCTACGATTTACATATAACACGCAAGGAATACTGGTCAGATGACGATGGTCCAGTTATCTCCCTGGAAGAGTGGCAAACGTATGTAACAAATGATCCGGAAATTGAGCCAGACTCAGAGAATCCGGGTCCGGAGAACTACGTAATCGTTACGCATCCGCAGCGATGGTCAATTTGGTGGGATGAAACTGGAGAGCTATACAGCAAAAACCCCGATAGGGTGGTTATCGCCAAATTGGTACAAATTGCAGCGGCTCTGGGTGCGCGAGTTCTCGGAGATGACGAAGAAATTTATGGTGTTGACCCTGCAGACCCTAGCATTGCTGCGCCTAGGTAAGCGGGATGGTGTTCGGTACGTTACTCGTTGAAGACTAACTAGATATTCAAGCCGACCGCCGTCCCACCAGTTCGCACTTACCAACGCTGTCGCGCGGCGGCGGCTTAACATGGCGTTAGACCACAGGAGACAGTAGTGCGCACATTCATTGTCATTCTCTTATCGCTTCTTTGGATCACAGCTTCCGCGCAGACAAGAGTGCCGGTTGTCGGGCTACCCTGCGAAGGATGCGACGCTGTTTTTGACGGGATGCCCGCCCAACTAAACTCACGCGCTCGAATCGCGCCAAAATCTGAACCAGGCGAGCCAATGATTGTTGTCGGTAAAGCACTCAATGCGAACAATAAACCTCAGGCCGGCGTGATTGTTTTCGCCTACCAAACAAACAGCAGGGGAATCTATCCAGAATCCCCAGCAGTGAGAGATCCAGAAACCCGCCGACAAGGCACATTGCGCGCGTGGGTCAGGACAGACTCACTTGGGAGATACGCATTTGACACCATTCGTCCCGGCAGCTACCCATCGAGTGACTTACCTCAACACATCCACTTTCACATCATCGAGCCGGGCTGCTCGACGTACTACATTGACGACATCATGTTCCGGGATGATCCCAAGTTGACGCCCGCTCAGATCCGCCGTATTGCAAAGAATCGTGGAGGCAACGGCATCAGCATGCCGGTTAGGAGAGACGGCATTTGGTACGTCACTCGCGACATCCATCTCGGGGAAGACATTCCAGGACATCGCGCTTGTAGGTCATGAGCCTGTGGTCTAACAATTAATTCAAGCCGAAGCCGCTCCGCGTGTCGGCTGAATTAGTCGTTGGGCTTGGCTTCGCAGAGTTTTGATTCGTCGCGAAAATCCAGCCTCTTGGCAATCTATTAAAAGCGTCGAACGTATTGCCGCCGATTACCCCGTTGAGGAGGAAACTAGCGGTTCTTACCCAAGAGCGCGGCACAAATAACGTGGAGAATTTTATGCACCGCCCTGCCGCGCTTATCGCCGCAACCGCTGCGTGGGGTTTCCGCAAAAAGCATCGCATGCCAGCCCAACCCGGCGCTTAAGCGTACGCGCTGAGAAATTCCGGCTATGATTCGAACACTGCGGCAAGCGCGCCGCCTAGCTCAGTAGTTAGAGCCCACATGGCCCTCTTGGCATTGCGTTGGATTGCTTTTGTTTGGGGCTGTTTAGCGCTCGGAGTCATGGCCTACTACGCGCTACGCTGGTTCCCGCATGCTCGCGATATTCGCTACAACGAAATGGCACTCGGGTTCATGCTCGGGGCCTTCTACGGTTGGCCTTCATGGCTGACACTTCCTATTTTTGCTGTCGCTCAACGCAACTCACTGCCCCGTTGGCAATTCTGGTTGCTGCTCATGCCCCCGGCTTTTGCCATGCTCCTGTTCGCTGTCGGCCATGTTCTAGCATGAGGCTGGCTCTAACTATGTGTTCAAGCAGACAGCTGAAATCTCCTCGTCTTTTTCCTGTCGCTGCTCGCGCGGCGGCGGCGTAACACGGCGTTAGGCCTCATGGACGCATCCGCTATTTCCAAGTACATCACTGACACCTACGCGGGCGTTCACCCTGTCGCTGCATGGGGAGAGACCTCGTTCTTCTACAACCCTGATCGCAGGCTTCCCCGCGGGGTCTACTTCGCAACCTTGAAGGAGAAAGACGGCGCGAACGATAGCGCCTCCAACTTGGAGCGTCCGGCCGTATTTCGCCTGAACCTAGGCATCTCCAAACCTACGTATCGCGGCCTGTTCGGAGCGCAGCCGACCCGACCAGCCGCAGGAGGTGTCGTTGACACCGGACACGACTTCACCGTTCTGGATTGCCTGCTGCCCCATCCGGTGTACGGCTGGATGTCTTGGATCTGTGTGCTCAACCCAACACCCGCCACATTTCAAAACGTGCAACCACTGCTGGCCGAAGCAAATGATTTGGCGGTCAGCAAATTTGCTAAGAGGGTACAAGGGTGAGACCTAACAATTCATTCAACCCGATGCCGCTTCGCGGCACGGGTTAATTCAAGCGTTAGCCGTCAATAGGCGAGCGATCGTTAACCATCACCAATTCCTTATGAACGAAGAGGTTAATTATGGTTCCAGAACTTGAGCACATCGAAAATATGTTTGTTGATGTGAGAGAAAGCGGAACAAACATCGATGGAGATTTGCGCTGGACATTCTGTTTCCTAGATACAAACCCTGATCGCTTGGAAAAATATGCCGAAGGGCTTGTTGGGTCAGGGTTCGTCACCGGCGCACTGGAAAGCAATGACGCTTCAACGGTCTTTCGCGTTTGCGTCTCGCAGGTTTTGACGCACACACCATCTACGCTTTTCGCCACACTGGGAAAGTTTCAAACTGATGTTGAAGCGGGTTTGGTTGAACAACTGAGCGGAATTGATATGAGGCAAATAGATGGAGACTGAAAATAGTAGAATCCTGCGCATTCCGCCTAACTAGATTTTCAAGCCGCCCGCCGTCCCATCGGTTCGCCCTTACCATTGCTGTCGCTAGGCGGCGGCTTAACATTGCGTTAGGCCCATTCCAAGAAATTACGCAGGGCGCATGAAGAACACCCACACCCCAGATTTCGGCTTGAATCCTGGTGAGCTGCGCCTAGTGGCCGTTGGCCCAGAGTGGGCGTTGCGCTTTTCGACTGAACGTGAGCGAATTTCTAGCGCACTTGGGTCTGCCGCAATCGACATTCAGTACGTCGGGAGCACAGCTGTTCCCGGACTACTTGCAAAAGCGATCTTTGATCTAGCTGTCGCCATTCAATCCTTCGAGCTTGGCCACTCGCTTGTGCCCGTCTTGGTCGCTTTCGGCTACGAGTACCGCGGGGAATATGGCATTCCTCGTAGGCACTAGTTTGTTCGTGGCACTCCGCGGCGCACACATCATCTGCACATACTCGAGCAACAAAGCGCTGACTGGAAGCGGCATATTCGCTTCCGTGATCGTCTGCTTGAGTCTTCGGTCTTGGCAGCCCAATACTCGGAGCTCAAGCTCACCAACCTTTCGGAGTCCTCAGGGAACCGTGACCTGTACCAGTCACTCAAGGCGTCCTTCATTGCCAACACTCACAGTCCCGATGCACGGGCCTAGCAATTCATTAAAGCCGATAGCGCTTCGCGGCCGCGGAGTTGTTCGGTAAACTGTCATAACGCCGCGGCCGCAAAGCGCTCTGGATTAACTCAGGCGTTAGGCCTCGGAAGAATGACCGTTCGTACACCCCACGATGAAGATCAAAGACATGACCGCCCCGCTCGCTGCGCACTCTCGTACACTTGGGTATGACACAGGTGAACATCGCCCACCTTCGCCATCTGATCCGTACGCTCAGCTACATCATTTCAACTCATGCCGCGGACGAACTTGAAGATGACAACCTCTCGATTCTCGACCTTGAAAACATCATCCTCACGGGCCAAATCGTCGAGCGCCAGCGAGATCGTACGACCCGTGAAACCAAGTACTTCATCCAAGGCATTACGCTTGAAGGTGATGCCGCAGAAGTCGTCAAAGTCGGCCACAACGGCAAGCTCGTCGTCATCACTATCTACATCAGTTGAAGCCGCTTGTGCCCACTGCGGCAGCGACAAAGTTCAGCTGAAGCACGTGACGCGAAGCTTTGGCAAAGGCGCGGATCTCTTGGTTATTGAGAGTATCCCCATGTGGTCGTGCCCCAGCTGTGGAGAGTCGTACTTCACTGCGCAGACCATGCATGAACTCGAACGAATTAAGGCGCTGCGAAAGTCTGTGGCAAAGCCGAGAAGCGTCGCTGTCGCAATGTTCGCTGCCGCCGAGGCCAAACCCCTCGCTCAAGCGGAGCGCCAACGTTAGAACGCATGTTGGCGGGTGTTTTCTCGGTGGTTTGTCTTCTTGCACTGCGGGGTTTAGCCGCGTTGGTGCGTGCGGCGGCTTCACTTGAGTGCTTGGCATTTATCGTGGGCCGCGCGCGTTTGCGGCCGGGTTTCGTGTTCGTCCTGCCTGGCTCTCAGAGCGCGCTTGGTTGGGGTGTGCGGTGAACGACGGCGTCGCGCTTTGCGTCGGCTTGGCACGTTGCTGTGCTGCCGCGAGTTTTTGTGCGGCGTCGTCAGCTTGGTCGTGGCATGCGGCTTCTAACTGGTTGGTCAAGCGGACTGCGCAGGCAGAGTTGCGTGTTTCCTGATCCTTTATCGCGGCGCAGCCGCTTACCATGGCGTTAGACACAATGGAAAATTCCTCGGCGGTCAGAGAAAACGCCGCAGCTGGTTGTATATCCTTCCGAATCGCCAGCTACGAAGATTTGTCAGAGCTCGTGCGCATGTTAGCGGACGACCCGCTCGGTGCCGGACGGGAAGTGTGGTCTGTTCCGGTTGGCGTTCGCTACGCCGAGGCTTTTGAAGCAATTGAGGCTGACCCAAATAACGAACTGGTCGTTGGGGTCATTGATGAAGTGATCGTAGGCATGCTCCAGATCACTTTCATTCCGTATCTGACTTATCAAGGTCGCTGGCGCGCCCTCATAGAAGGGGTACGCGTGTCTTCGAGCGTACGGTCGCAGGGGGTCGGCGCAGCAATGCTTCAATGGGTAATTGAGCGCGCTCGACTGCGCAACTGCGTTATGGTTCAACTCACCACTGACCGGGTACGAGAGGATGCGCTGCGCTTCTATGAGCGTCTGGGATTTGTGCCGTCGCATCACGGCATGAAGCTTCACCTCTAGCGTCTAGCAATTAGTTCAAGCGGACTTCGAGGCCGCGGCCGGGTTCCAGGTTTTTCCTGTCACATCATAGGCGGCCCACACGACGCTTAACTTAGACGTTAGGCTTTTCGGTTATCCCTTTGAGGGAGCGGTACTAGGTTGATCCCATGAGCAACCGCGTTTACATCGAAACCAGCATCATCAGCGACTTGGCGCTGCATACCATGGCATTAATTTCCTGCTCACCTGGAACCGCAAGCACATCGCCAATTCATTCAAGCGCCCGCTCATTGAGCGTGTATGCCGCGAGTGCGGATACCAGCCGCCCATTCTCTGCACGCCCGACGAACTCACAGGAGATAAACCTAATGTGGACTGACCCCATTGTTGAAGAAACTCACAAACTGCGCGACGAATACGCAGCTCAGCATGGCTACAACAGCCACCGAATCGCCGAGGATCTCAGGCGGTGGGAGAAGCGGGGATTCCCTATGACGGCAAACCTAACGCGGCACTCCAGCCGACCGTTTTTCCTTCGATTGCGCTGCGGCAAAACGGCGGCTGAGTTTTGGCTTTACACGTCACGACTATGCCCATGACCTTGCTCCGCACATTTGACTGATCTGCTGAACCCGCTCCTAGAAGCGCTACAGAAGCTTGGACGCTCAGGTTCAGGCGAGCGCGCCGCTTAGCTCAGTTGATGGGCTTGCCTTTGCAGGTTTTTAATTCGTCGCGAAAATCTAGCTTTTAGGTTGTTCATTAGGAGCATCGAACGTATTTGCGCCGCTTACGCAGTTGCGGGAAAAACCCGCGGTGCCTTTACCAGCGCGCGGCACAAATAGCTCGAGGAATTTAATGCATCGCATACCAGCCCAACCCAGCGCCTAAGTGAAAGCGCTGCTATGATCCGAACACTGCAGCGCGTTACTTAATGCTGATTCGAGATGAAACTCGCTGTGCTTTTGCAAGTGCAAGTCCCGAATAGCGTGCCGCGCGCGCCACCTAGCTTAGTAATTGGCCCTCAAACCATAACCTACGCGCGTATCAAAATCGAATCGGAGATACACCTTGATTTCTGCTTTTCTAATCAGACAGGCCTTCGTGGTTCCTCTGGGAGCCATGCTGGTTGCCATGCTGACCGGGGTTTTGTTGCCTGAGTACTCCTCCATCTCGCAACACATCAGCGAAATGACAGTCCTTAATCATCCGGCAGCATTGATCACCCGCTCCGCTGCCGTTGTAACTGGAGCTTCCATTCTTGCCTTTAGCCTCGGCCTCATTCTGTCAACTTCTTCTCGCTTCGCTTTCACAGCGATTGCTGCAACCATAGGCGGGCTAGCCATGATGTCCGGAGGCATTTTTGTGATGGGCAATCCCCTCCATGGGCTTTATGCCCTCGCACTCTTTAATGCGTTGGTTCCAGTTTTTTTCGCCGCTGAACTTGGTCAGAATCAAACGATCCTTAAGCTGTCAATGGCAGCATCTTTGATTACTCTGATCTATTTCTGGCTACAGATTGCTAACTTGGATCCGCATGGGTTCCATGGGCTCACGCAGCGTATAGCGATCGTCGTCATGTTCGGCTGGTACTCAATAGCCGGCTACGGACTGCTTTGCACTGGCATCTTGCCGTCAAAGAAGAGCCACCATGCGCGCTCTAAACCCGTGTAAGGGGCAGTTTGAAAAACCTACTGCGCGAGCCGATGGCGGTGTTGCTCCGTGCTCGGAATCCTTAACGAGACTCAAGTCCGCTGCGGTTCCTGCGCGCGGTGCGCCTTGCCCTCGATTCGCTCGCTACGGTTTTTCAAACTGCCCTAAGGTCTAACAATTCATTCAATAGGAACAAAACCGCTGCGCGGTTTCTTCCCATTAATTTTGGCGCTAGGCGGCATGACGAACCTGAAACCACGACCGATATTTGAGCAAGCCTTCTACCACGACGGTAGAGGTCCTGAGTTACAGCGAGCTGTATGGAATCATAGCGGAATAATTCTCGCGGGCTTCGAGTACTTCAACCCCGACGACGTCTATCAGCCGGCGAATCTTAAACACTTGCAACTCGTTAGAGTGGAAGCCTATTCCATGGCTGGTGAAGAGGTTCACGGAAATACTTGCGCGATCCCTGACAGCAAAGCCGCCATCTGGCTTATCGAAAACTCATTGTGGCTCCCCCAGTTTCAGCAACGGCATTTATCCGGCTGCAATCATTATCAAATCATGTTTTATGACGAAATTTATGATGTCGTGTGCAAGGAAATTATTCCCTGGCAAAGGGCAGCTCCAAGCTAGCGGGGTATAACCTATCATGCCACCGGCCTGCGCGA
>Ga0209591_10010353_pt1 | contig 10026 bp, 2 predicted proteins | sample MAT01_FD_187207 | JGI IMG/M metagenome (GOLD analysis project Ga0209591, IMG submission 187207) | Freshwater microbial communities from Lake Fryxell liftoff mats and glacier meltwater in Antarctica - MAT-01 (SPAdes) (version 2) | ecosystem: Environmental > Aquatic > Freshwater > Ice > Liftoff...
ATTTTATAAAAAAAAAAAAAAAAAAATGATAATACTTATAAACTGGTTTGACATTTTTTTATGGTCAGTTTTTTTTTTAGCTTCAATTATTATAATCATTTTATTAATTATTTGTATTATAAAATTGAAACATAGAAATTAAAAAAAAAAATTATTATTATTCATATTTTTAAATATTATTTTAAAAAAAAAAAAGTATTTTTTTTATTTATTATTGTAAAAAAAAAATAGGTGTTTAATCATTTATTTAATATATATTTTTTTTAAAATCCGAGGTTTTTAATTAAAAAATTTTAATACATAAAATGAATGATGAAGATAATGATTATAATAGTACTAATATTGTAAATCAAGCATTAGCTTCTTATTCATTTGATCCATTTAAATTAAGTGAAATAAGTGAACTTGATCATGAATTAAAACATATTCCTAGACATGAAAGAGAATTAGAAAAAATTAAAGCATCGAATGTTGAATTAAAAAAATTAAATGATAATCTTCCAAGAGTAAAAAATCAATCTTTATTAGAAGAATTTTTATTTAATTATATTAATAAATCCTTTGATAAAGGAATTCCAATAAACGTAAATAAAATAAGAGAAGATGTATTAACAGATGTAGAACTAAATTGTGTTAAAAAACAAACTCTTCAATGTACAGATTTAAATAGATTAGAAATTTTAGAAGTAAATTTAATTTATGTACATGAAGGATATTTTAAAGTAGGATTAATTGATTATGGAATTAATTTTGTTAAAACTATAAAAGATGATAAATTAATAATAAAAACAGATTCTGAAATAATATTTGGAAAAGATATTAATATGAAATTAATAAATATTTTATCAAATTATAATAATCAAATTGAAAATTATGAAAAAGAAGGAGTTTTATCAAAAAATTCAGGAAGATTTTGTGTAGTTAAACCTTCCAGAAATTATAAAAATAATGAAACTATGACTAAATTAATAGATTCTAATGAAATTTTACAATTAACAGCAAGAAAAATAGAATATTTTAGATCAAAAATAGGAATTATTAATGAACAAATAAATTATCAATTAAATCAATTTCATAGAAAACAACAAAATAGATTATTAAATTTTCAAAAAGAAACTAAAATTGAAAAAGGAGATTTATTTAATTTAAAAGATAAAAATTTTAATAAAGATAATGAAGATGATAAAAAAAAGAAAGATAAAGCAAAAAATAAAAAGAAATCAAAATTATCTTTAAATAATGATTCAAATAATGATGAAAAAGATCCTCAACAAGATGAAAAAGATTTAATTAAAAATATTAAATATTTATCTTTTTTATTAAATACATTTAAATTAAGAATGTATTTTACTATATATAATATTTTAAATTATACTTTATATTCTAACAGAATAGATTCAATTTTAAATTTATCAAATGATAAAAATTTTTCTGAAATATTAGAAGAAAAATTTGGTATATCTAAAGATGAATTAGAAAAATTAAAAAAAAATTTAACTTATGATATTTGGATAAAACTATTTTCTCGATATTCACAATTTTCCCCTTCAGAATTAATAAAAATATTTGTTGAAAATAGTCTTAAAAAAATATTACCTTCTTCATATCTTTCTAAAAAAAATGAAATTAAAAATAGAAATATTAAATCAACAAATCGTTTTCATATAACTTTTTTTGAATTTATTATTGATGAAATTGAAAAAAGAGATTTATCTGCAAATAATTATTTTTATGAAAATAAATTTGATAAATATGTTGATCATCCAAGTCAAAAAAGATTAGATACATTAAATAAACAATCAGAAAATATGAATGCATCAAATTTATATAATTTAATAATTAAAAAATTTAAATATTTTCCATTAGGGTTATTAAATATAAATAAAGATAAAATAAAAAATTATAATTATAATGATGAAGGAGAGAGAAAATATTTAGAAAAAATAATGAAACAATATGAAAAAATAAATGAAATATTTTTAGAATGTTATTTATATAATGAAAAATTTTATCATTTTTTTAATAATTTATTATATTTTAATAAATTTCCTCATCCATTATTTCCTTTTCTAACTTTTAGTGGGATAGATTCTAGTTTATATAATTTATCAATGTGGTCTGATAGATTATTTTTAAATAATGATTTTTCAAATTTTGGAGATTTAAAAAAAGAAAATAATCTTTTATCAACAAATTATTATTCAATAAATAATTTTTTAGATTATTTTTATGGTGCTTGGTCACAAAAATTTTTACTTCAATTAAAAAATTCTGAAATAGAAAATCTTACAGATAATATTTTTAATCCAAAAACATTAAGATTTTCTCTTATACCTTTGAAAGATGATCAAAATAAAAATTATTTTATTTCAATAGAATTTTATCATATAATTCAAATTTTAAAAAATAAAAAAATAAATAATAACAATTTTATATCAGATTCAGAATTAATTTCAATAACATATATTTTAAATTTAATAAAAAAATCATCAAAAGATATATTAAAAATAAATGAAAATAATTTAGATGAATTATCTCAAAAAATTAATAAAAAAAATAAAGATAAAATATTAAAAATATTTGAAGAGAATAGATCAAATTCAATAAAATCTTATTTTGGTAAAGATAAAAGAAATTTTTTATCAAGTTGTTTTAGAAAATATAATAAAAAAATATCAGAAATAAAAGAAATATCAAAATCACCTTCAAAAACACCTAAAACACCTAAAACATCAAAAACATCAAAATCACCTTCAAATACACCAAAATCACCTGAAGTACAAACATCAAAATCACCTTCAAGTACACCAAAATCATCTTCAAATACACCAAAAATATCGGATACAAATTGGGATGAATTATTTGAACCAAATGAACCACCTTCAAATACATCAAAATCACCTGAAGTACAAACATCAAAATCACCATCAAAAACATCAAAATCACCTTCAAAAACATCAAAATCACCTGAAGTACAAATATCGGATACAAATTTGGATGAATTTTTGGAACCAAATGAACCACCTTCAAATACATCAAAATCTCCAAAATCACCTTCAAAATCTCCAAAATTATCAAAATCACCTTCAAATACATCAAAATTATCTTCTCAAAATTTATCTAAAATACCTATATCGGATATAGATTTGGAAGATTTATTAGAACCATTTGAACCATCTTCTTTATTTGAAGATGAAAAAACAAATTTACCCCCAGAACCTACAAATACTAAAGTTTTATTACCAAGTGAAGAAATTAATGAAATATTAGATAATCAAACAATTAATACAGAAAATGAAGAAGAGGAATTAAACAATTATTATGATTATAATGAAAGAAAAATTTTATTTAAAAAAATTTATTTATTAAATTTATTTTTTAAAGATAGTTTCCATGATGAAGATAATAAAGAAAACTTAAATCCTTTATTTTATGGATTAATAAGTAAAACTTCTATTAATAATTTTTTTTTACCTAGAATAATAAAAAATAATAATAATGATGATCCAAAAATGAATGAAATAATTGTCGATAATAAATCTGAAAGTATTTTATTTAAAAGAAAATTGGATGACCCTAGTGATTGTGATGAATTTTTATTTTTTGATGAAATATTATCAAAAAATAAAAAATATATAAATAAAGGTGGTTTTATAAAAATAATAATTGATAATTCTCCATATATATCTTTAAATATGGATCAATTACAAAAATTAAAAATACCCAGAGAAAGAACATTTGGTATAAAAACAAAAAATTTTAGAAAATATTCTCAATCAAAATCAAATGAAACAATAAATTTAGAAACTGAAAATTCTGAAAATTCTCAAACATCATCTCCTAAAATTATAAATTTAGAAACTGAAAAATCTCAATCACCACCCAAATCACCAAAAACACCTTCTTTATCTGAAATTATAAATTTAGAAACTGAAAAATCTCAATCACCACCCAAATCACCAAAAACACCTTTATCTGAAATTAATTTTAGTAATAATTCAGATACAACTGAAGGACAACAAATAAAAAATGATTTACTTAATGAAATTCCTTTAGAATATTATTTACAAACTGAAAATTCTGAAAATGTAGAAAATCTTGAAAATGTAGAAAATCTTGAAAATGTGGAAAATTTTCAAACATCTTCTTTACATAATAATGATATTATAGAACCTTCAAATACATCAAAATCACCTGAAAAATTACCAACAAATATTTCTTTAGATGAATTTTATGAAAGAGATGATGAAGAAGTTGAATTAACAATTAAAAAAACCAATAAAACAAAATTTTTATCTGAAAATCAAGAATTAGAAATTGAAATGGGATCAACTATTTATTTAGATTTAATGAGAAATCCTAATTCAACAAATTCTGAAAAAATATGGTTTCATACAGCTGAAAAAAAAAGAAAAAAAAAATCAAGTTCTAAATTTGAAAAAAATTTTAGTGAATTTAAAGGTTGGATATCAAAAATAATATGGTTAGATGTTATTGTTGAAGATAAAGAAGAAGAAGAAGATAAATCTATTTCAAAAACTAATGAAAATATACTTTCAGAATTTCAATATCCTTTATTTATGTTAAATATATTTAAAATGTTATCTTCTATAAAAGTTAAATTAAATGAAAAAGCAAGTTTAAAATATATGCTTATGATAAGATTAAATCATTTAAAAACATTTAATGTACCAGAATATCAAGTTATTTATTTATTAAGAAAATATTTAGATTTTGCTTTATGTACACCATTAAAAATTTCTAATAATTCAAAAAATAGTAAACAATCAACTTATATAAATAATAATAATGAAGATTTTCAAGGGGAATTTTTATATAGATCAGATTATGTACATTTATGGACTATAATAAATAAATATTTTAAAAAATCTGAATCAGAAGATGAAATTATTACTCATGAAACTTATAGAATAGAAGAAGAAGATGAACCACTTTTATTAAGACCTATGCCAACATTTGAAGAATTAAAAAAATTAGAAAAATTTTATTATTCTTCTATTTTTAAAAAATATTCATCATATGATACATATTCATTTTATTTAGGAGATAATAAAAAAGAATCTTCTTCTTCTTCATCATCATCTATAATAAAAGAAAAAAATTATGGAGGAAATGATTTAGAAACCTATTATGTAAATATTTTTGAATATTTATATACAGATATAAATTTAATATCTTCTAGTATGAAAAATGTAGTTGAATTAGCAAATGGTTATGAAGGAAAAATATTTACAAAACAATTTTTACAAAGTAGAGTAAAATTAGATTTTGATTATTATTTAACAAATTATAAAAAATCTAAAAATTATTTAATGAAAAAAAATAATAATTTGGATTATAATTTAAATCAAGATAATATTATAAATATTATAAATCCTGATGCTAGTATTAAATATATTTATAACAGAAAAAATAAAGATCTTAAAATACCAATTAATTTTGATGAATTAATAAGTCCTTTACAAGAATTAGTTAATAATATTACTGATAATGTTGAATTATTACCAAATAATGATGAATTTAATATAAATAGAAGGATTCAAGTTGTTAAATTTAATATAATGAAATTTGGATCACCTTGGGTAAATTTTTCAATAGTTCTTTGGGATAAATTAGATAATGAAGATAAAATTTATATACTTGAAAAATTTTATACAAAAACAAAATCAATAAATAATGATAATGAAAATAATAAAAAAATAATTTTAGAATTAGAAAATGAATTAAAAATTTTATATATAAAATATAATCTTGAAAATGCTCAATCTATAAAATTTATTAATCAATATTTTCTTAATGCTTCTTCTAATAAAGTATCAAGTATATCTCAATATTTTATCCCATTTGATTTAAAAAATTATATAAATCTAGATAATAATTCAATAAAATTATTAAATTTTGAAAATAATAAAATTATTAAAACATTATATGAATTAATAACAAAAGATAAAGAATATATAAATTGGTTTTTAACTAATTCTTATATACTTAATAATTTATCATCTACTGGAGATTTTGGTTATAAAAAAATAAAAAAAGAAAAAAATCCAAAAAAGAAAAAATTAATAAATGAAGGAAAAAAATATGAAAATACTTTTTTTAATGAACAAAATATACATTTAAAAAATAAATATCCATTTTTAAATTTTCATATACTTAAAAATAATAAAATTCAAATTAATAATTTATTTAATTATCTTAAAAAATTGATGATATATAAATATATAAAAAAAGAAATAAATATAATATTATTTGAAATGGATTTATTGAATAATAATATTGAAAATAATGATATTATTGAAAATTTATTAGATACAATAACATATAATGATATTGAAAGTTTTGAAGAAACAATAGAAAAATATTTTCCAGAAGGAGAAACAAATTTAATTATTTCTGAATTTAGAGTTAAATTAATAAATAATTATAATTCAAAAGAAAAAATTGGTTTTTTAAAAACTATTTTAGAATATTTACAAGAATTTTTAGATTCATTAAATAAAAAAAATAAAAATAGTTTTAATAAAATTTTACAAAAGATTTTAGAAAAAGATTTTGTAAAAAATATAAAAACTGATTTTTCTCAAGAATGGTTAAAAATAAAAGATAGTTTAAAATTTCCTTATTTTTCAATGTTTGAATTTCAAGAATATTTAAATAATAGGATTCTTATTTTATATATTTTACATGATAAAAAATTTTTAAAAACAAAAAATATTAATAATACAACTGATAATAATGTAATAAAATTTAAAAATAATGAAACAGAAGATAATAATAATAATATAAATTCAATTAGAGTAAATATTAAAGAATTTATGGATACATTAAAAGAAAATACAACTCCTTCTATTTCTAATTTAGAAAATAAATTTAAAAATATGTTAGGTGAAAATATTAATCCAATATTAAAAGATTATGATGAAATTTTAGATAATATTATTTTAAAATCCATTAAAAATTATATAAAAAAATTACCAACTGAATTACCAACTGAATTACAATATAAAATTATTTTAGATTCAGAAATATTTATTGAAATGAAAAAAGAAATAATAAAAAAATTATATATATTTTTTAATGATATTTTAAGTCCATATTTTAAATTAGCTAAAAATAAATTAATGAAATCATATATTACTTAAATAAATAAAAAAATTCTTCCATTTTTTTTATATTTTTTTTATTTTTTATTTTATGTTTAGAAAAATTTATTTATTTATTTTTAATATACCAAAGTTTATAAATAACAAGTGATAACATAATTATTATAATAACAGAAAAAATAATTACAGTTATTAATATAGCTAATTCCATAGCATTTAATTGATTATTTTCTGTTTCTTTTTCTATTTGTTCTTTTGAATCAAAAATAGTTTTATCCATTAAATAATCTTTAAATTTAGGATCTTCAAATGGAAAAACTGTAGAACGAAAAGCATTTCTAACTTCATCTAAAGTAGGTACTTTATCTAATTTTTTCTCTAAATTTTTATTAGCATTATTATGTAATTCATAAATTAATTCTTCTACATCTTCTTTTGTTTCTAAATATTTTTCTACTGGTTTATTAATAAAAAATTCTTTGATTTCTTTAGCACAAGGATCTTTACATAAAAAAATACCTGAAAGATTATTAATAGTGTCTAACATAGCCTTTTTTTCTTCTTCATTTGGAAAAACTGGATAATTAGAGGCTTCATTATGTAATGTAAACCATTTTGCTTTAAAATAAGCTGATAATTGAGGCATTTTTTAAATTTTTTTTTTATTTTTTTTTTAATTTTAATTATTTTATTTTTTTTTATTAATGTTTAATTCTATTATCTTCTTATCTAAGAAAAAATTTCCTGTAGAAAAAAAAATATATATAAAAATTAATTAATAATACTATTTTGATAAATTTTTGTTTTTTTTATTTTTTTGAATAAAAATTGAAAAATAAAAATAATAATAAAAAATTTAAGTTATTTTTGATTAAAATTTTTAACATTATCAAATTCATTATCAACTATACCAGAATTTGTTTTTGTTTTATTATTAAAGGATTGGGAATTTCTATCATTAACATTATTTTCAAAAACTATTGATCCGTCAATAATTCTTTCATTATTTTCAGGAGTTTGTATTGATTTTATTGATGTTTTTAAAATTGTCTTTTTATCAATATCATTTGAATATAAAATATTATTTAAAATATTATTTGCTGATGAAATAATATCTTGATGCTTTTCTTCTGAGGAAGGGTTTTTATCAATTAATGGTACAATTTTTTGTGAAATTATTTTATCTGAATTATCATCCTTTATTAAAGATAATTTATTGCTACTTTTTTTTTCATTATTAAGATCATTAACATCTATTGCTTTTAATGTTTTAGATTTTTCATTTTTATTAATATTTATTGAAGCTTTTTTTTGTTTTTCATTATTAGAATTATTTTTTATTATAATATCATTCATTTTATCATCCATTTTATCATCCATTTTATCATTTTTATTTGATTTTAATAATGAATTTTTCTTTTCATCTTTATTATTATTAAAATTTTCATCTTTATTAATACTAAAATTTTCATCTTTATTATTATTTTTTATAGATTCTTTTTTTGATATTAAAATTGGTTTTTCTTTCTCAATAGATTTTTTATTTTTAATATCTTCAATTTGAGTTGAAACCTTTTTTTTATTATTATTTAAAGATATAAATTTTTTATCTTTATTATCTTCATTATTTTTCTTTTTTTCCTCTTTAAATTTCTCATCTTCAATTTTTTCTTCAATTCTTTTTTCTTCTTTATCTTCTTCTTCATCTTCTTCATCTTCTTCTTCTTCATCTTCTTCATCTTCTTCTTCTTCATCTTCTTCTTCATTTTCATAATTAATTTTTAATGAATTTTTTTCTTTTTTTTGTGAACTTTTTTTATTTTTTGTAGAATTTTGTTTATCAATTTTTGATAAATTTTTGTTTATATTAATTTTTTCATCATTAATTTTTGTTATAATTTTTTCTTGTTTTAAATCTGACATATTTTTATTATTTATTATTGATATCATTGATTGATTTTTATTTAATAATTTTTTATCAATTATATCTTGAATATTTTGTTTAGTTAATAATATTTTTTCTTCATTAAAATTAGTTTTATTTAATTTTGGTGAAATAAATTTTTCATTAAAATTATTACTATCATTTTTTATAATAATTGATTTTCGAGGTAATTCAATTATTTGATTTTTATTTGGTTGTTCTTTTAATATACCTTTTATTTTTTCTTCTTTTTGTAGTGTTTCTTTTTTTATTTTATTAAAAAGATTAGATAAAGGTAAAATATCAATAATAACATAATCAAAAACATTTTTTATTATTTCAGTTATTGATCTTATATTTTTACATCTAATTGATTTATTTTTATTATATAAAAATAAAGAAGGATTTTGAAAACCTACTTCAATAGCAGCTGATAAATATAATTTAGTAATAAAATCTGTTATATCAGGTCTTTTATAAAAGATTTTATTATTTTCATCTTCTTCTGGTAAATTTTTATTATTTTTAATTTCTTCTACTCCAGATTCAAATAAATTATTATCATAAGATCCGCTAGTTAATGAAAAAATTACATAATTTAAAATTAAAACTCTTGATAATAATAAATTAAAATTTGGAAAAATATCTTCGTATTCAGAAATAATTTTTTTTACTGATTCTACTGAAATATTTTTAACATTTAAACAATGAATTTGAAAACATGATAATAAATCATTTTCATCATCATTTTTAATAACTGTTTTCCCTTTTTGATGTTTTATCAATATCTCACATTCTTGAAATTTTAAAAAAAAAAATTCTTGTAATTTTTCACAACACAATTTTTTTAATACAAGAGTCCATTTACAACATCCTAATTGTAATAAATCTATTGAAATATTTTTTAAATCAATAATTTCATGAATTTCTTCCATTTTTCTTATTTTATTTTTTTTCTTTTTTTTTTTTTTTATT
>Ga0209591_10010356_pt1 | contig 10026 bp, 6 predicted proteins | sample MAT01_FD_187207 | JGI IMG/M metagenome (GOLD analysis project Ga0209591, IMG submission 187207) | Freshwater microbial communities from Lake Fryxell liftoff mats and glacier meltwater in Antarctica - MAT-01 (SPAdes) (version 2) | ecosystem: Environmental > Aquatic > Freshwater > Ice > Liftoff...
CAACACGGTGCGACGCAGAGACCCTCAATGTTCTCAATCTCGCTGTCGCGGCGCTCCACGAAAGGATGCAAAATTCCAAAGGCGGCATCGCCGACGCGCTTCAGGAATATGCCGACGGCATCCGTCTGGCGCCTGGCGATGTAATCGAGACGCTGCGCCACTATTCGGCCGTCTACGCCGCCACCTGTCAGCAAGCGGTTGGCCATGCGATCTCTGGGGCGCGCGGCGCGAAACTCGACCTCTGGTTCGAGAATGTGATCGTCGACGAGGCCGCACGCGCGAACCCGCTGGACCTGTTTATCCCGATGTCCCTTGGCAAGCGCCGCATCATCCTCGTCGGCGACCATCGGCAGCTGCCGCACCTCCTCGAGCCGAACATCGAGCGTGAGCTCACCGCTGGGGCGGATGGTGGCAGCATCGCCGAGGCCACGCGCCATGCGCTCGAGCGCAGCCTCTTCGAGCGCTTGTTCGAGGACCTTCAAGCGCGTGAACGAAGCGACGGCGTATGCCGCGTCGTCACGTTGAAGGACCAGTTCCGAATGCATCCGGTGCTCGGCGCCTTCGTCAGCGACACCTTTTACGAGCCATTCGGCGAGGCCTTTCGCTCGCCCCGACCGGCCAGCGAATTCGGCCACGCCCTGCCCGACTGGAGCAAGGCCGGCCGCCCAATGTGCGCCGCCTGGAAGCACATTCCGATGGACGACGGCATGGAGCAGCGCATCGGTACGAGCTGGTCGCGACGCGTCGAGGCTGAGTGGATTGCGCGCGAGTGCAAGCGCCTGATCGACGGTCGCGCGGATGCTCTCACGATTGGCGTCATCACCTTCTATCGCCCTCAAGTCGAGGCCATACTCGCGGCGATGCAGGTGCACGGCCTCGCGGAGAAGCATCCCGAGACAAAGGACCTGGACATCAAGAACGAGTATCGAACGATCGAACGCAACGGCAAACACGAGGAGCGACTGCGGGTCGGCACGGTCGACGCGTTCCAAGGCATGGAGTTCGACGTCGTCATCTTGTCCGTCGTGCGCAGCAACATGATGAGGGCGGAAGACGACGTAGGCCTGCGCAGGAAGTTCGGCCATCTCCTCCTGCCCAACCGCCTTTGCGTCGCGATGAGCCGCCAGATGCGTCTCCTCATCACCGTGGGTGACCAGGCGATGTTCGAATCTGAGCAAGCGGCCAGCGCTGTCCCTGGCCTCCACCGATTCCTTCAACTCTGCGGAGGGACTGATGGATTGGTCGCCTGAAGCCGTCCTCGACTACCGTGCGCGCACCCATCGTCCGGGCCTGAAGTGGGCTCAAAGACGGGATCTCCTGTGGCCCGTTCGCGCCTGGCACGTCGTTGTTCCAAAGGTCACGGAGCGCCAGCTCAACGCGCTCCAGCGGGTCGTGCTCCGAATGATGATCGCGGGCTGTCGGCAGCACGTCGACGTCGCGACGCTCCTCAGCGTGGAGCCGGAGCTCGTCGCCTATGTCGCTCAGGAGCTCATACAGATGTCGCTCATCGACGAGCGTTGTGCACCGACGGCGCGGGCCGCTCGCCTGCTGGAAGACGCTGAGCTCGGCGCCGAGGATGTGAAGGTCGGATGGGTGTTTCAAGACACCTACTCCGGAAGGCTCTTTCCCCGCTTCGTCGAGGCTTTGCCACTCGCCAAGTGTGAGTCCAGCGAGGGCGGGGGTCCGCAGATTCAGGCCGGCTCCAAAGGCAATCCGCGAACCTATCGCGCGTTCGTGGTTCCCGACGGGGGCGCGCCGTTGGTGACTCCCAGCACCCGCGACATCATGGATGCCGCGAGGCGCCATGGGCGCTCCGAGATGCGCCATCGCCGGGCAGGGCTCGAGCTCGGCACCGAATCCGCCGGTGTGCTCCGGCAGATATCACTTCTGTCGGAGCAGCCCGAGAGTGTGCACCTCCTGACCTTTGCCTATGTGCCCGCAGAGTCTGACGAGGAGCTTCCTTGGTACATCGCGGACCCATTCGGATTCGGCGCTTCTTCCGAGCTCCGCGAGACGCTCGAAACAGTTCGCGGACAGGCGTCCGGCACCTTTCGCGACATGCTCGACAGCATCACCGGATCGGCGCTCGATCAGCATCGCGCCAACTGGCTGCAGATGCAGACCTTACTGGCTGATGAGGCGCGGATCGCTGCTGAGGCGGCCCTGCCTCGCGGGGCGTTTGCTGGCGACGAGGTGGTTCGCGAAGCACTCGAGAAAGCACTGCTCGAGCAAGCGCGACTCGAGCACGCGGCAGGGGCTCGCCGCATCGATGCACGCGACCTCGACTCACGCGACCTCGACTTTGCGTATCTGCGTCTGCGCCAGGCGGTCGAGGTCGCGCTCGGCCTCGCCCACCAGATCTATCCGCCGGGAGACGCGTGGAAGAAGCTGGCCAAGTTCGAGAAGAAAGGTGCGCCCGCCACAGGCATCAAAAATGACGCGAGTCGCCAAGTGATCCGCGAGTGCGCGCGCCATGTGGGATTCAGTGCCGACGAGCTGCCCCGCGCAATCTCTGGCGCCAAGTGGGGCCAAGTCCAGTGGGTGTGTCAAACACCGGCCTCTGGCCGGATTCGGCCGACTCTGGCGGCCTTCCTGCTCGCAGCAGCCGATAATCCGAACCACCCCTTGCGCGAAGTCGCTGCCAGCCATCCCCGCTGGCTCAATGACGTGGACCACATCGCCAGTGCGGCTGGCGGTCAGGTGCATTCGGCGACCGCGCGACGGCGCGACGCACTGTCCAACGACACCAAGCTCTGCGTCTCAGTGCTTGGAACCCTCATGAACGCGCTCGGGCGAGCGCAGGGAGCAGGTCGAGCGCATGGTTAAGAAAAAGGCCCAAAACGGAAAGCCGCATTCGAGCACTCAGCCTTCATCGAGCAAGTCGAGTGCATCAGCTACGGCTCCCGCTGTGCAGCAGCCTAAGGATGAGGTCGAGGCGCTCGAAGCCAAGGCCACGGCAGCCGGCCTGAAGTTGGAGCCCATCACTGCGGTCCCGACCGAGAACCTGGACGAACTAAAGCGGCGTGCCGCCGGCGTTATTGCGACGTACAATCAGGCACTTATCGCGCTCGAGGCGAAGGAAAGCGAGGCGCTTGCCGCGATGGAGCGGGCCGAAAGCGACGGCAAGCAGAACGCCACCGAGAAGGCTCGGCTCGCACGCGAACAGGCGGCCCTCGAAGAGCGGAAGCGGAATCTCGAGGCCGAGCAAAAGTCCTTCGGCGACGAACGAAGCAAGGCTCAGCGCGAGACCAAAGACCTCACGGCAAAGGTCGCCGTGGTCCAGGACCGCGAGGAGCAGCTGAAGCGTCGCGAGGCCGATGCCGACGCCGGCTTTGTCGAGCGGCGCGAGGCGACGCTGGCGGAGCTCAACCGGGCGCACAAGAAGCTCATGGCGGATAACGAGCTGCTGGCCAAGGAGCTCGAGGCCGCGAGACAAGCGCATACGAACGACTGGCTCGCCCGCGAGAAGGTGCATCGCGAAAAACTCGCAACGACATGGGCCTTGCGCGAGCAAGAGCTCGAGCAAAGCGACGCCGCGCTGAGCGCTCGCGAGACGGAGGCCAAGCGAGCTCTGCAACACGCGACCCGCCTGCGCGAGGACGCCGACGCGCTCAAGCGCGATCTTGGCGAGCTCATCGAGGAGCGCGCCAATGATCGAGTCGCTTCTGCACGGCAGCGCGCTCACGAAGCACGCGAACGGTGTGTCGAGCTCGAGCGACAGCTTGATGCACGCAGCACGGCCGAGCGCGCCTTTGCCAACGAGACTCCCGAGCAGACTCGGGCTCGACTCGATCAACTCGGAGCACGCGTGCGCGAGCTCGAGACCGATCTCTCGAACCGACCCAGCGCGCTCGACACGACGGAACTGCAGGACCTGCGCAACGAGCGTGAGCGCTGGCAGGCCGATGGCCGCACGCTCCGAAACGAGCTCGCTCAAACCCGACGGCAGCTCGACACACGCAACATCGCGGTCGATGAAGTCGAGATCCTGCGCGACCGCAACGAGGCGCTCAAGGAGAACCAGAAGCTCCTGAAGGCCGCACTCGACGACCTCCGCAAGGACGTCGACGAACGCCTCGACAAGCACCGCGACCAGCCGGTCTTCCCAGAGTTCCTGCGGATGGACCAGGACCTGGAATTGGCGGCGAAGACTCCGATCTTCTACACGCCGACCGGCACGGGTCTCGACCTCCGGGAGTTCAGCGCGGACCTGCGACATCGCATGGGCCGACCCTCTAGCAAGGGCGACCAGCCCGACCTCTTCTTTCGCGACGAAGAGGTGCGCGCCTTCCTCGGCGGGCTTGCTATGAGCCGACTGCACCTCCTTCAGGGCATCAGTGGCATCGGCAAGAGCAGCCTCCCGCGTCGCTTCGCAGAGGCCGTCGGTGGCCTGTGCGAGACGATCTCGGTGCAGGCCGGGTGGCGCGACCGCAATGATCTCCTCGGGTATTACAACGCCTTCGAGCGCCGCTACCACGAGTCCGACTTCGTGCAAGCCGTCTACAAAGCGCAGACCCCGAAGTACCAAGACCGCATCGCCCTCGTGCTGCTAGACGAAATGAACCTGTCCCATCCGGAGCAGTACGGCGCGGATGTGCTCGACGTGCTGGCGCGGGACAAGAAGAGTGAGCGCCGCTTCCCGCTGTTGACCTCGTCACAGGGTGGCAGTGTGCCGTCGCTGGTCGTCGAGGGTCGCTTCCTCCCGCTCCCTGACAACGTCTGGTTCGTCGGTACCGCCAACCACGACGAGACGACCAAAGACTTCGCCGACAAGACCTACGATCGCTCGTTTGTGCTCGAGCTCCCGGGCGAGCCGACGCGCTTCGATCTCAAGGCGCAACCGGTCCGCCAGCCCGTCCGGTTTCGTGACCTACTGGCAGCGTTCGAGGCCGCGCGAAAGAAGCACGAGAAGGCCGCCGACGAAGGCCTCTCTTGGATGAACAAGCAGCTCCGCGCCGACTTGATTGCGCGCTTTGGCGTGAGCTGGGGCGGTCGCTTGGAGGAGCAGGCGCGCAAGTTCATCACCGTCGTGCTCGCCTGCGATGGAACACTCGGTGAGGCGGTCGACCAGCTCGTGACCACCCGGATCCTGCGTCGCATCAAGGGCCGGCACGACCTCATGGATGACGATGTGCGCCACCTTCGAAAGGTCCTCGACACCAACTGGGTCGACAAGAAGGCCCCGGCGACGAAGGCGCTGAGCCTGCTCGACCAGGAGCTCAAGCGCCTCGGTGCCGAAAAATGAGTTGGACCGATCGGATCTCAGGCGCCAACGCCGATCGTCCGGGCACGCTCAGCGCGGTTGGGCAGTGGCGCTGGAACGGGCCTGGCCCGCTGCGGATCCGCCACGCGGAAGGCGACGCCGGCGACGTGCTGGTGCCTGCCCCCGATGGTCGCCTGCTCTGCCCCGACGTCGATGACGTACAGGTTGAGACGGACGCGATCCCCGACGCGGATGCGTGGCGTAGCTTACGAGCCATGGGCGAGAGCATCGCCACGCGCTGTCAGAATAAGCCCTGGCATCATTGGCTTGCAGAGTCGCCGGTCATGGCGCCGCTCGACGAGACCCTCGATGAGACCGAGCTCGAGCAGGAGCTGAAAGCGCGCCTCGGCGATCTGGAGGAAGCTTGCCGCAAGCCGCGCGCTCACCTGCACCTGGAAGAGGAGCGACAGGTTGTGGCGCGCTGTCGTCGGCCTTCGCCCCGCGCGCCCATGGTACTCGCGAGCCGCTCCGAGGACTGGGATCGGCGCACGCTCTGGGGTGTGCGACCCGCGCGCATTCTCGGGCTGGTCCGCGACGACCTCTACGATCTCTACGAAAATCGCATCGTCGTGGGACTCATCGATCGGCTCGAAGAGGCGCTCACCAAGCGTGTGCGTGCGATCCGCCGCGTCGTGAACACCGCCCGAGACATCGACAAGTGGCAGGTGATCCTCGAGAGCGGCACAAGCCATCGCAGGGCGGCGCGCGTCTGCACCCTTTGGGGTGAATTGTGGACCGACAGCGGGCTCCTCGCGCGCGCGGAAAGCGCTCTCAGGCGCGTGCTACCCTTGCGTCGGCGCGTGCTGGCCCTGAAGGACACGATGCTCTACCGGAAGCTCAAGGGAGGACCTCGTTCGATCCAATTGCGCATGACGAACGTGCTCGCCAACGATGATACCTACCTCAGTGTCGCGGTGCTCTGGCAGGTCTGGGAGCGACACCTCATCAAGGGTGAGGAGGACGCTCAACTGCGCTGGCGACGGGACCAGGAGGGCGCTACGGGCTTTAGCCGATTTGCGGCGCTGCTCGTCATGCGCGCGTGCGACATCCTTGGCATGGAGCCGTGCGCTGACGATGTCGAGACACCGCTCACGCCAGGTGCCTCGATACGGCTCGCGGGCCCAGCCGGGGATGTGACACTTCGCTGGGCGCCGGACCTCAGCGTGCACCTCGAGTCGGTCCATGGCGGCGCTCCGTTGAAGGTGGTCGCGCTGCCCTCGGCGCTCATGGCCTCGCGGCGCGCGGACGCGTGGCTGGACTCGCTGCAGGGCGATGGCGTGCTCGTCTTGTACCTCGCGAGCGAAAGCAAGAAGCACGTGAGCGAAAGCAAGAAGCACGTGAGCGACGTGACGCTTGCTCGACTGAGCGGCCCGGGGCCGATGCCGCGTCCGCAGGTCCTGGTGCCGGTCGCGCCTTGGGAGATCGAGAGCGTGGAGCGGGTCGCGCGCGCTCTGCGCTGGCACATCTGGAAGGCATGGCTCGAGGCCTATCCTTTTTCAGTGTCCCTGCCGGCTAGCTGGAAGGAGACACCTGCGGCTCCGACTGGGGTTCGCGTGTGCAAAGACAAACTGCAGGTGCTCGAGCCTCCGAAGTTCGCCGGCTGGCCCGCGCTGGAGCAACGCGCGAAAGACTTGCGGGCCGGGGCAGACAAGATCGAATCCGAACTCAGTGCCTTGGACCCGCGATCAAATCGCGCTCGCTTGCACCTGCGCAAAAAGCACGACGATGCGAAGGCGGCGGCGATGAGTTGCGAGGCGATCCTCGAGGGCTACCGCGACGCCGTTCGCCACACCCAAGAGCTCTTGTGCTGTCCCGTGTGTCATTCTCCCTCGACCTCGTATTACTTCGAGCAGGCCGACGGACGATCGTTCCGGGTCACCTGCGTGGGGTGCGACTCATCGTGGGGACTGCGCAGCTGCAACGCGTGCAAGCACGAGTTCCCGTTCATTGCCACGCCGGAAAACAAGTTTGCGACCAGCCCGCTCGATATCGATCGGGTCTGCGGATGTGATGTGCTCGCCTTTCCAATCGAGGCCGATGTCTACCTGTGCACCCATTGCGGTGAGCTCAGCGACGGAACTCCCGCGACCGCACGCCTAGCCAAGGATCGTGGGCCAGCCCGTCCTCTCTGACGATGACCCCAGACGCCAAGTTCCCGCTCTCCTCGACGCTCGTAACGGCCCGCCAAAACCTCCTCGCCATTGGCACCATGCTGAACCTCCGCGGCGGTGTTGATTGGGGCGCTGCGCGGCGAGGATCCGGCTGAGCACCTCGCGTGGATTCGCGACAAGCGCCTCTACTACACGCCACTGGCGAAGGATCAGCCGCGCCTCTTTGCGGCGGGTGCGGTCGCATTCTACGAGCCGGCGCGCCTGGGCGACGACGGCGAGCGGGGCGCGGTGCGCTCAAGCGCAAAGGTCGTGGGCGTGCGCGTTGTGCGTCGCAGCGAGGTCGCCACTCCGTGGACAACGCGGCGGGGCGACGGGGACGTGGTGGTCTATGAGCTTGGACCGGTGGTCGCGCTGCCCAGGGTGATCGTGCGGGATGAGGACCTGAGCGGTCGCCCGATCGTCGCGCGGCGGTGGAACTCGCGGCTGGCGCTCGAGCGCGCGCGCACGCTGTCCGAGCTGTTCTTGGAGAGCGAGCCGGAGTGGCGTCTGTACGAGGAGCTTCGCGCGGCAGGAACGCCGTTCAGGTTGCGAGCGGAGACGGCGAAGCTGCGCAAGGAAGATGAGCTGCAGGGGCGCGCGCGGTTCGCGTTGAAGGACGGACTCATGGTGACCTGGCGGGGCGCCGCGGGGTTCGTCGTGCGGTGGGTCGATGGGCGCGAGGAGGCGGTCGCGACGGCGCGCGGGGTGACGGAGGTCCTGCGCGGGCGATCGTTCGGCGAGACCGCGGATGAGGCGACGACGACAGCGCTCGAAGCTGGTTGAGTCGGCTTGGCCTTTCGCGCGCGCATCATCGCGACGGGCGCACCGACCATGTATGTTAGAGTGAGGGAGTGACGCACGAAGGTGAGGCCATGAGAGCAATCAAGCTATCCGCTACCGTTGGTCGTGACCGAACCCTGGTATTGCAGCTCCCGCAGGGTACTCCGGAGGGGAACGCGGAGGTCATCGTGCTGGTATCCGAGACTCTCGCCGATTCGACGGATGTGGAGGGTCTGCTGCGCAACGTCGAGAGCTGGCGGGCGCGTCATCCGGCGCGGCGTTCCAAGGAGGAGATCGACCATGACGTCGAAGCGGAGCGAGCGTCCTGGGGCGAAACGTGAGCGTCTTCCTGGATGCCTGCATCGTCATCTATCTCGTAGAGGCGAACGAGGCCTTCTCCCACCAGATTGCCACCGCGATGCAGGCCTCCGGTCCAACGCTGTTCTGTGTTAGCGATCTGGTTCGCCTGGAATGTCTCGTTGGTCCGCTCCGCGCGAACGACACGGACCGCAGAGCCGCCTACGGGCAACAATTCGAGGTGCTCCGAGTCCTGGAGATAACCCGTGAGGTCTTTGACCTCGCAGCACATCTGCGGGCCCGTCACGGACTCAAGACGCCAGACGCGTTGCACACAGCCACCGCAATCCATCACGGTTGTGCCGAGCTGTGGACAGGAGACGGGCGCCTCGCTGCGATTGGCGACCGAATCAAGGTGCGAGTGTTTGGGGGAGTCCGACCTTAGGCGCGACTTCGCGGGTTGACCATACCCGCGACTCACGCGACCTTCCCCGGGTGAGGTTCCGAAATGCCAGCTTGCGCCGTCGATGAATGAGCTCGGTCCTGTCTCGCGCATGCTGGAGGCCGAAGTGCGAAGCGTAGTGCGCAAGCACGGCGTCGTCGTGTGGCTCGACGGCGAGGGCACCTACTCGGGCTTCGTTGATCGCCTTCAGTCCGCGGGGGATCGGCCCTTCGAGGTCCACGCCTATCGAGGCAGCTACCTCGAGCTCATGCTCGCGCTCGAGCACGCGGCCGGCGGCGCGGACCGGCCGCCGCTGCTGTTGCACATGCCGCGGCACACCGAGGAGAGCATCCGCTCGACGCCGCTGCTCGAGCTTTATCGGCCGGGGCGGCGCTTCCGCAAGAAGCTCGCGACGCTGGTCACTGAGGCCGCAGCGGGGGAGGTCGCGCCGGAGCGGGTCGCGGCGTTCCTGCAGCCGGATGGTGGGGTGACGCTCGAGGGGGCAGATCTCTGGCTCGAAGCGATCCAGGTGGAGCGCGAGGGAGGGCTCCGGTCGCAGTTGCAGGTGATGAGCATATCGGCGTTGGTCGATGACCTCCTCACCCGTGGTGCCGTCGCGGAGCGGCTCACCGACGAGGAGGCACGGGCGGCGCTGTTCGATCGGGTGGTGGCGATGCTGGGCCTCAGCGCGGCGTGGCGCCGGCTCGCGCCTGAGGACAAGCCTGAGGACGTGGCGTTCATCATCGGGAGCTGGGCACTGGCGATCGAGTACGTGCACGACCTGTCGCGGCCGACGCTGACGCCGATCCTCGAGGGCCTCGGAGCGTTGGCCAAGCCGCTCGTCGAGGCCTGCAGGGCGCTTGCGAGACACCTGCGCGCGCATCAGCCGATGTTCTACAAGACCCTCGCGACCGAGGTCGAGGGTTGGCTACCGGAGGAGACCCAGAGAGCGCGCGCGGAGGACCTCGGCAAGATCGACACATTCCGTTTCGAAGAAGACCGCGTGTTGCAGGAGGCGCTTGATCGCCTCGCAGACGACTGCGCGATGTCGCTGGCGTGGGCCGTTCAGAGGATCGGTTCTTTTGGTCAGGGCG
>Ga0209591_10010357_pt1 | contig 10024 bp, 7 predicted proteins | sample MAT01_FD_187207 | JGI IMG/M metagenome (GOLD analysis project Ga0209591, IMG submission 187207) | Freshwater microbial communities from Lake Fryxell liftoff mats and glacier meltwater in Antarctica - MAT-01 (SPAdes) (version 2) | ecosystem: Environmental > Aquatic > Freshwater > Ice > Liftoff...
ACACAAAAGTGACTGAAAAAATTACCGAAAAACTGACCGGGCAAACAATCCCCACGCCAGTCAGCAACTCGAACGAAGATAACTCACCAGCTTGGGCAAAATGGGCGATGGGATTGTTTTCGTTAACCACAGGAAACCTGGCAGGCGTAGCAATGGCCGGAGCGGGTTTTGACTGGAAAAATATCCTGCTCAACTTAATTACTGTGTTGGGCGTTAGTACGATTTTTGCGAGTTTTACGGGGATTGTTTTGGGCCCACTATATTTGGCTTTGTTAGGAATGGGTATTGGGGTTTTGCAAGCAGATGGAGCTCATAAACAGTTGGTGAAAGCGGCGAAAAAAGAGTTGGTGAAGTATCTGCCGCAGGTGGCCCAGCAGCAGTGGCAGCCGATTCACGATGCTGTGAAAGAGTGTTTTGATGTTTATGGGCGCGAAGTGGGCGATCGCATGAATGATGATATTAACTCTCGGAAAGCTGAATTGGATAATTTGCTAGAACAAAAGCAATCTCGCGAAATTAATTGTCAGGCTGAATCGCAGCGGTTGGAAAAATTGGAGGCTGATGTTTCTGCCCAGGCGCAGAGTATTGAATCGGTTTATCAATGTTTCTTAGCATCCGCTAGTTAAATTTGTCCTAATCATTCATTCCTGGACTACAAACTCAACTCTTGTGGGGTGGGCATCTTGCCCGCCCCAAAACTTAAATTTAAATGTTATAATAGCTTAAAAAAATATGCAACAACCCGAAACTTATCAAAATCTAACTAACAATCTCAAGTCAGCACTCGGCATTCTAGAACTAGATAAAAACTCCCAACTTTATCGAGATACCACTTCAATTTGCGACTATCTCGCCAAACCAACTTTTCAAATCGCTGTTTTCGGGCCGTTTAATTATGGTAAGTCAACTTTGCTGAATGCTTTGCTGGGAAATCGTGCTTTGCCGATCGACCTTGTGCCCACTACAGGTGCTGCCATATATGTCAACTACGGCGACGAATTGCACGCAAAAATTACCCTCAAAGACGGCACAGAAGTCAGCGAACCGGGGACGGATGTGTTGAAACGCTACGCCATCCTGGACGATGCGAGACAAATGCGCGATGATGTGGCAGCCGTGAATGTTTACTGTCCTCATCCTTTCCTGAAAACGGGCGTGGAATTGCTGGATTTGCCGGGAACTAACGATCGCCAAGAACAGGATAACTTGGTTAGGGATAAATTGCTCACGGCTGATTTAGTTGTGCAGGTTTTGGACGCTCGAAAATTGATGACTTTGGGCGAACGGGAGAACTTGAGAGACTGGTTGAGCGATCGCAACATCAACACAGTCATCTTTGTTGCCAATTTCATCAATCTACTCGAACCAGACGACCAAAAACAAGTATACAATCGGTTGTTGTTTGTTGCCGAAAGTTTTCGCTCCAACTTGCCAAATAATATCAGCAATATCTACCGCGTCGATGCTTTACCCGCGTTGAGGGCGAGGCTGAAAGGCGATGTGGCTGCGGCTCAAACTACAGGAATTGCCGCGTTTGAATCGGCTTTGCAAAGTATTGTCGTAGCTCAACAGGAACAACTAGCTGTCAAATTGCCGAGAATTGAAACTATAGCTACTAAGATTTGTCAATCTATGCAAGCTAAATCTGAAACTGTCGCCGCCGAAATAGCCACATCTCAACAAAAGCAAAAAGACCGAGTTGAAATTAAACAAAAAGCGGAAAAACTAATTTTAAAAGGCTTTCAAACCAGCGTTTCCGACTTCGATATTTGGCTTTACCAGCCCACACTTTTGCGGCGGTATCAATCGGAAATGGCGCTGTCGCTTCAGGAAGGAACTTTTGATGCGTGGAAGACAAAATTTGAGCAAGATGTGCTGAAGCAGCAGCAAGCGATCGCAGAATGGGTAAATAAAGCTTGCGAGTTCTTTGATAAACAACAGCCGATCGCCCTTTTGATCGCATTTCCCCCAGCCCCGCAAATCGCTTTACCAGAGCCACCGCCAGATCCGGCTGCTAAAAGGTCGATCGACAGCGAAGTGACTCCAGTGGCGATCGCCACAGGCTTAGGTTGGCTGTTGGGCGGGCCTGTGGGAGCCGCAGTAGTCGGCGGTGCTAGCTATATTTTGAACAAAAGAACTGGCTATAAAAAGCCGCCTGAATCGCCAGAAGTTTATCTCAATCAAGTCGCAGAAATTTGCAGCGAGGCTGCGAAAAACTATCTCACCAGTTTCAGTATGGATACTTTTTCCATGCTGCAACACTACAAGGAAATCGCTGCCAAAGTTATCAGTTTTCAAGACAGCCAAGAGCCGCTACAGACAAATATTCAGCAGTACCAGATACAATTAATCAATAATTTATTAGAAAATATAGCATCCTGCCTTCAAATGACCAAATCTGTAATTAACGGCAAATGATCTGTCGCAATTTAGATGATGAATTTGCATAAATGTTATGCACTAAATTAGCTACGCATCAATACCAAAGAAACCGGGATTTTTACCGTTTCAGCGCTTTCAGGAAGTAGAGCAGTGAACAAACCCGGTTTCTGACCTAAGAGTGCGAGCGCAAACTAACTAAGGAATGGCAATTTAATAACTTAAGCGACTTGCTTGTTACCAGGCTCTGCCTGGTAACGCAGATCCGGAGGCTCTGCCTCCTTTTACTTCCCAGATTATAGGAGAGAGGACTGTAGGAGCTGTTTAAGTTATTAAATTTTTGTTCCTAAATTACTTACGCCGGAACCATTTCCTTCTGAGTGCGCATCCAGTGACGGTGCTGCATAATCGCATCGATGAAAGCCTGAGAAAACTGCCCTAAATCGCCACCGCTAGGACAAATCACCACACCTCGATCGGCTGCCACCTTGCCATTTACTGAGAGGCTAACGCCCTTCAAATCTGCACTTGACAACAGATGGATGCCTTCACCCGAAGCAGCGATCGCTTTGCAGTGCTTGAACGCTTCCGTGATAAAATTAATCGCATCTCCTTCTTCTTTCAAACTGTTAATACTTTGCTTGCCGCCAGGAACATAAATCGCATCAAACATCACCGAAGCACCAGTCAAAAACGTCATTTCTGTATCAATTTCTTGACCGTTGGAAGTCTTAACTTTGCCGCCGTGCTTCGCCACAATTTTCGCGTGGGCGCCTGCTTTTGCTAGCGCTTCCTTGACCGCCATTAACTCGTCGCCGTTGACGCCATCGGCTGCTAAAATTGCGACTTGACGAGATTTAATCGAGTTCTTGGGCATCTTCTCCATGCTGAGCGCCGCTGAACTTTTCCCATGATTGGGAATCACTTCTTTTTCCGGTTCAGGTAGTCCCAATCCGGCTGCAACTTGTTTGGCAAATTCGTGGTCGATGTGGTTAAACAATCCCAGAACTCGCTCTTTCACTTCCTTGCTTTGAACTTTTCCTAATTCAAAGTGAGCCGCTTTCACAATATGCTCTCTTTCTACTTCAGACATACTGTTGAGAAACAGTGTTGCTTGACTGAAATGGTCTTGAAAACTGTTGCTGCGTTCGCGAATTTTGTGGCCTTCGACTCGTTCGGCATAATGCACGAATCCTCCCATTGTTTCCGGCGACATCATCGGACAACCGCCGCCCAATGAATTAGGAGAATAGTTGACTTTCGAGGTGTAAATGTTCGATTGCATTACGCCGTCGCGCTGATTGTTGTTCACGGGACACACGGGACGGTTAATCGGTAATTCCGTAAAGTTGGGACTTCCCAAACGGTGCATTTGTGTGTCGGGATAGGAAAACAAGCGGCTTTGCAATACTGGATCGTTGGTAAAGTCAATCCCAGAAACTACGTTGCTCGGTTGGAAGGCGACTTGCTCGGTTTCTGCGAAGAAGTTGTCGGGATTGCGATTGAGTACCATTTTGCCGATCGCCCGCACGGGAACAAGTTCTTCTGGAATCAGCTTAGTAGGATCGAGCAAGTCAAAATCGAACTTAAATTCGTCTGCTTCTTCCACAATCTGTACGCCCAATTCAAACTCTGGGTAATCGCCCATTTCGATCGCATCCCACAAATCGCGGCGACTAAAATCTGGATCTTTGCCGGCGAGTTTTTGTGCTTCATCCCACACCAGAGAATGCACGCCTAAAATCGGTTTCCAGTGGAACTTGACAAAGCGAGATTTGCCTTCGGCGTTGACAAAGCGGAAGGTATGCACGCCAAAGCCTTGCATCATCCGAAAACTTCTCGGTACGGCGCGATCGCTCAATACCCACATAATCATGTGCATTGACTCTGGCATCAATGAAATAAAATCCCAGAAATTGTCATGGGCGGCCGCAGCTTGGGGCATTTCATTGTGCGGTTCCGGCTTGATCGCATGAACCAGATCGGGAAACTTAATCCCATCTTGAATAAAGAAGACCGGAATATTATTTCCTACTAGGTCATAATTACCTTCTTCGGTGTAGAACTTGACGGAAAAGCCGCGCACGTCGCGGACTGTATCGGCAGAACCGCGAAACCCTGTCACGGTCGAAAATCGCACAAATACAGGAGTTTTTACCGCGGGATCTTGCAGGAATTTGGCTTTGGTTAATTCTGCCAGCGATTCATAGGGTTGAAAATAGCCGTGCGCCCCCGATCCGCGCGCGTGAACAACTCGTTCGGGAATGCGTTCGCGATCGAAGTGCGCCATTTTTTCGCGCAGGTGAAAGTCTTCCAGGAGAGTCGGGCCGCGCGAACCAGCGTGCACAGAATCATTGGTGTTTGTGACACCGATACCTTGGTTTGTGGTAAGATTTTCGCCTGCTGTTTGACGAGCGCGATCGAGATCGTTTTGTTTGCTTTGTTCGTTAACGGGAGTATGGTCAGTCATGTTTTTTTTGGTAGTAAGATTGTGTTGTTGTCTTTACAAATCAGTTAGCTCATCTCTTCTCGATTACCCACCACAAAATTGGTTTGATCGTTCGGACTTTAGTCCGCAAATTTTCCCTAGGACGATCGGACTCGCTACGAAAACTTTTTCTGGCGATCGCACAAGATATCAGTCAATACGCTTGGGATCAGACTGTCTTGGAGGTGAAGCCCTGTGAAAAACAGATACTGAGATTGCTTTCATCAGGGATGGCGAAAGCTAACGCACTTCGTGAGCAATGACAAAAAATCGTTAACCCAAGCGTATTGGTTCATAACTTCCCAACTCCTGTTTAACTGTCTACCAGACAATCTGTGGAGTCTCAGCTTTCAACTATTACAATCCTAGGGAAGAGGCGGGGCGATTGCATCTTTCCAAAGAGGTACTGATATGACAATATGGTTCAGTTAAAGACGATCCCTCCTAGCCCCGCTTAAAAAGGGGGAAATAAGAAATTGCTCTTGCGTCCCCTTTTTAAGGGGGATGCGAGGGGGATCTCCGGGGAATAAACAGCCTGATCTGAACTGTATTGACTGATATGAGACTTGAATTGTCTAAATTTTTGATTCACTCTGGGAAACCGCAGATCAACGCGGATTAACGCAGATAATTTCCAGAAGAGATAGTGAATGCTGGCAATTGCAGTCTATTGTTGTGTTTGAAATGCACCCGCTGCTAAACATTTGGAACTTGCGATCGCACAAGCGGGGTCTAGCGGTGAAAAATTAAGTAAGTAGGCGCAAATAAATCAAACTGTGTGACAGTATGTCAAGCTCTCACAGCCGAAAGCGAATTGTTGAGTGACCCTCGCTGCGGACATATATACATATTTTCTCGCTCATCTAATTACAGTGAATCGGGAGCATCTCATTTTTGTAAAAAGCATTTTTTTATAGTGCGAGCTTAAGAGCTCGCGAGCCATATAAGACTCGCGAGCGGGGACACCACTATAATAAGCAAAACTGAGATGCTCCCAGTAAATCAATAATTGGCGATCGAATATCGCATTCTACGTTCCGATGACCAAATCTGTAATTAACGGCAAATGATCCGAACCGACATTGCTACCAGTATGAACCTTCAACACACCAATTTCTTGGCTGACTAGGAAATGATCGATCGGAATATAAGCCAGCGGCATAAAAGTCGGCCAAGTCGGTAAAATGCCAAAGCCCGATCGCGCATTTCGCAATTTTCCAGTATTTACCATATTTTTGTAGAACGGCGACCACATTGTGGTATTGAAATCCCCAACCACCACCAACGGATTTTTGACTTGGGCTGCATACTGGCCGATGCCTGCTAGCTGTTGGTTGCGATCGATAAAACTCTGCTGTTTGATCGGCACAGTCGGATGAACAAGAATCAAAGAAATGATTTTACCTTGAAATTTCACATCTGCAAACAAGCTCTTTCTTTGCTTTGAAAAGGCTTTAACAGAAGTATTTTATAAAGGCAGCTTGCTGTATATTGCACTGCCAAATCTCTCCGATTCTTGCAGGTTGGAAGAGTAAGGAAAAATCTCGCTTAAGACGGCTAACTCCTTCACCCAAACTGTGCTAACTTCCACAAAAACCGCGAGATCAGGTTGTTCTGTTTTAACCAGCGATATCACCTCAGAATAGCGTCGGTTATTCGTTAAAACATTTGAATGCAAAATCCGCAAGTTTTGTCCGGGAGTCTCTCCTGCAAAGGCTGGCGCTGGGAAATACCAAGGAACAATTTCCGCCAAGTTAAGGATAATACAAAATGCGCTCACCAGCAACCATATTTTTTTTGAGCGCACGAGAGCGAAGAAGATAAAAATTGGTAACCCAGCCAACAGATATTGTAGTTTAAAATGAGAACTTAACTCAAAAAATAGGTTAAATTCTCCCAAGTAACCTGTTATTGACAAGAGTGCATTTACAATTGCTGCGAGCATAAACCATTTTAAAATTACGTGCTTCAAGCTAATAATTTGGTTATTGCTGTGCAGTAACGCCCATTTCAGCTTAATTTTAAGGTCGTTGGTAATCGGCAATTTGTCAATTTCTATTACCAATTCTTCTGGCTGTTCCAAATCTCGCCGCTTTAGATAAAACCTCACCAGCAAGCTATCTACCACAAAATAACTAAAATAATTGGCAACAAATCCTGCAATTACCAACACACTTAAACCGCTGAGCATCCCAAAGGAACCGCCTACTTTCCTCAAACCAGACCAGACGGCTGCATCACCTGTTTTACCTGTAGCTACTATGCCGATAAGTAGCATTAAAGCAGGTAATGCGATCGTGATTGTATTTCTGATGAATCTGTCCATTATACAATTTTAGATTTTAGATTTTAGATTGGGAATGAATGATGCAGTTTGTGTAGTCGGCACTACGGACTGGTTGACTTAATAACGGCTTGACAAAATAGAGAGACTCCTTAAATTTCATAGATTTCTAACGGTAAGTTGTCGGGATCTCTGAAAAATGTAAAGCGTTTTTCTGTAATTTCGTCAAGGCGAATTTCTTCTACTTCTACTTGTTGGGATTTTAAGTAAGCAACTGATGCTTCTATGTCCTCAACTGCAAAAGCTAAATGTCTTAAACCGCAAGCTTCAGGATTGTTAACTCTTTCAGGAGGATGGGGAAATGAGAAAAGCTCGATGGTGTCGCCGTTTCCGACTCGCAAATCTAGTTTGTAAGAATTCCTCTCGGTTCGGAAAGTTTCTTGGATAATGGAACAGCCTAAGACTTCTACATAAAATTTCTTCGATGCTTCGTAATCCGAGCAAATAATCGCGACATGATGTATTGCTTTTATTTTCATGTTAAAAAAGTTAGTTGTGTTTTTCCAACAGCACAGCACGCTATTGACCATTATATTTGACGATCGCAGACTGCGCCACTAACCCTGCGAAATTCAGGGCGATCGCCCTGAATTTTCCCTCACCCAAATCTTAATCGAAAAAAATTCTGCAAAAAAAGTACCCTACTTTGATAAAATGAGAGTTTTGCAGTCAATCACCCAATTTGCATCTCAGGAGACAAGCATTATGGCCCGTATGTATTACAACGAAGACGCTAACCTAGACCTGTTAGCCGACAAAACGATCGCGATTATCGGCTACGGTTCCCAAGGACACGCCCACGCCCTCAACCTCAAAGACAGCGGCATGAAAGTCATTGTCGGTTTGTATCCCGGTAGCAAGTCTGCCGCCAAAGCCACCGACGCGGGTTTAACTGTTCACCCGGTAGACAAAGCAGCCGCCGCCGCTGACTTCATCATGATTTTATTGCCCGATGAAGTTCAAAAAACTATTTACAAAGAACAAATCGAACCGAACCTTTCCGAAGGAAATGTTGTAGCATTTGCTCACGGTTTTAACATTCACTTCGGCCAAGTTGTCCCCCCAGCCAACGTAGACGTAGTAATGGTAGCCCCCAAAGGCCCCGGACATTTGGTGCGACGGACTTACGAACAAGGGGAAGGTGTTCCGAGTTTGTTTGCAGTATATCAAGATGCTTCCGGTCAAGCGCGCGATCGGGCAATGGCCTATGCTAAAGGTATCGGTGGCACCAGAGCCGGTATTCTTGAAACCACTTTCCGCGAAGAAACAGAAACCGATCTTTTTGGCGAACAAGTAGTTTTGTGCGGCGGTTTGAGCGCCTTAATTAAAGCTGGATTTGAAACCTTAGTTGACGCTGGATATCAACCGGAATTAGCTTATTTTGAATGTTTGCACGAAGTTAAACTTATCGTTGACTTAGTAGTAGAAGGAGGCCTCGCTAAAATGCGCGATAGCATCTCCAATACCGCAGAATACGGCGATTTAACACGCGGCCCCCGCATCGTCACCGATGACACCCGCGCCGAAATGCGGAAGATTCTCAGCGAAATTCAATCCGGTCAATTTGCCCGCGAATTCGTTCTGGAAAACCAAGCCGGCAAACCCGGATTTACCTCCATGCGCCGTCAGGAAGCAGAGCATCCGATTGAAGAAGTTGGTAAAGAATTGCGCGCCATGTTTAGCTGGTTGAAAAAGCAGGCTTAATCAATTTTAGATTTTAGATTTTTCGTTCTATCTAAAATCTGAATTGCTAACTAACCGTAGGGTGCGTCAGGGTGAAAATTCTTGAGTAGGTGGTCGCCACATTCAGACCTGACGCACCCTACAATAACTGGTTGCCGAACTTTCTTCTTCCACAATTATTGACTGGGACTAGGGTTTTTTTTGCAAGTCCTCAATCTCCTTATCCCTTTGCTTGTTTACCTCTCTCGGCTTCACCCATGATGGCCACAACCCGACGAAGAACTTTCGACTTGCTACGCTGGTATCTCTTACAGGTTTGGGGAGAAAAGTTAAACTGTCACCGTAAAGGGTAAACAGGGCTACAAACAGAATCAACAGCGGGATAAGATTTTTTTTAGGCATGGCAGTTTGGGAGTTGAGTTTGTAAAAGTCCTTTTCTATATTTTGCCCTTGCACGCACAAAAAATATCAGCAACAGCTCAAGAAAAATAGACGCTGGGCGCAACGGGCGCAGATACAACAGCAAAGGCTGCTAAGTCGCAATATTATTAGACAACGCTGACTAGAAACTCACAACCTAAGTTCAAATGTGCGGACTCGTGACACCTCAGAAACCCGGTTTCTTCGTGAATTTCTGATTACTAAATAGGTTGGTACAAATAAATATTAGATGGGAGGGCGGGTTTTGCCTTGATAAATCGGCTGGTCTCATAGATTGTTCGCTAAACCCGCCCCTACGAGATACTATTGTTTTTTTTCAATCACCTACTTAAATAGAAAACTCGTATAAACCAAACCGGGTTTCTCGCCTATGCGCGGGGAATGAAACTGTCCGAAGTATTTCTGATTACTAAATAGGTTGGTACAAATAAATATTAGATGGGTCGGGCGGGTTTTGCCTTGATAAATCGGCTGGTCTCATAGATTGTTCGCTAAACCCGCCCCTACGAGATACTATTGTTTTTTTTCAATCACCTACTTAAATAGAAAACTCGTATAAACTAAACCGGGTTTCTCGCCTATGCGCGGGGAATGAAACTGTCCGAAGTATTTCTGATTACTAAATAGGTTGGTACAAATAAATATTAGATGGGTCGGGCGGGTTTTGCCTTGATAAATCGGCTGGTCTC
>Ga0209591_10010365_pt1 | contig 10021 bp, 9 predicted proteins | sample MAT01_FD_187207 | JGI IMG/M metagenome (GOLD analysis project Ga0209591, IMG submission 187207) | Freshwater microbial communities from Lake Fryxell liftoff mats and glacier meltwater in Antarctica - MAT-01 (SPAdes) (version 2) | ecosystem: Environmental > Aquatic > Freshwater > Ice > Liftoff...
TCGATATTCTTCAGGTCGTCGTTGATGGAGGCGATCAGGCCGCGAGCCCGCGCCACGCCGGCTGCGCGCAGCACGTCGGGGTCGCGGGCGTCGCCCACGATGAGCGGCACTTTGAGCCGCGCCACTGTGGCGGCGAACTCGCTTGCGACGTCGCTATCTATCGCTACCACCTCGTAGCCCGCATCGAGCAGCTGGAGCAGCACGCGGTAGCCCACGCGGCCAACGCCGCAGACCACGACATGGTCGTTGAAGGTGCTCGCCAGCGAGATCTGCCAGCCCTCGCGGCGGGCGGCCTTATCAAAGACAAGGCGGGCGAAGTCGACCACGCTCTGAAGCAGGAAGAAGAGGCCGAGCAGCGGCACGGCGAAGAAGATCAGGCGGCCGAGCCAGTCGCTTGGGAAGGGCACAGCGCTCTCGAACACGAGCAGCAGCGTGGTGGCGTAGAGCGCCTGGGCGAAGTCGCCGGGGTAGTAGCGCCACTGAAGGTAGGCGGCGCTGCCGAGCAGGAGCAGGCCCAGCAGGAACAGCGAGAGCCAGGCCTGGCGGGCGAGCAGGAAGATGTCGCGAACATTGGCCCGCAGCAGGCGCCAGAGCGGGTAGCGGCGCCGGCGCTGACGCAGCCGCTCCAGGCGGATCTCGTCCTCGGAGGCTGTGGGGCGCGGGGCCGTGGCTGTCATACTTTAAAACAGGGTTGTAGATTGCAGATTGAGCGCAGTCGAATGCACTGCACTCGTACTCCGACCGAGCATGTTTGCGTGATTCGTATGAGCTAGGCGCCCACAAGGGGCGCCCTTACGCTCCATCAGAATTACTCGGATGCTGCGCTAGTACTCCGACCGAGCATGTTTGCGTGATTCGTATGAGCTAGGCGCCCACAAGGGGCGCCCTTACGCTCCATCAGAATTACTCGGATGCTGCGCTAGTACACTGTCCAAGTTATTCTGATGGGTCGTACGGGCGCGATATATCGCGCCGCTACAGGGCGTACCCCATCATCTTTGCTTGGACGCTGTACTAGGCGGCGGCCCTGTACCCTGTACCCTTGCTAAGCTGCATTCGATACGGCCACCAGCTGCTCGAGGCGGCGCAGCGCGTGGCCCTCGGCGATACTGGCGCGGGCCAGGGCGAGGCCGACCACAAAGTCGGGGGCTTTGTCGCCTGCCACGAGGGCGGCGGCGGCATTGAGCAGCACCACATCGCAGCGGGGGCCGCTGTCGTCGCCGCTGAGCACGCCGCGCACGATGGCCGCGTTGGTCGCCACATCGCCGCCCTGAAGGGCCGCAGGCTCGGCGCGCGCCAGGCCCAGCTCCGCAGGGTCGAGGCTGCGCAGGCTTGGCTCCTGGCCGCCGCGCACATCGTAGACCAGGCTGGGGCCGCTCAGGCTGAGCTCGTCGACGCCACCGTGGCCGTGGACCACCAGGGCGTGCGTGGTATCCAGGCGGCTGAGGGCGCGGGCGAGCTTCTCGGCGAGGGCAGGCGAGGCCACGCCGAGCACCTGGTGGCGGGCGCGGGCGGGGTTGGTGAGCGGGCCGAGGATGTTGAATGCGGTGCGGATGCCGATCTCGCGGCGCACCGGCCCGGCGAAGCGCATGGCTGGGTGAAACTTAGGCGCAAACATAAAGCCGATCCCGGCCTCGCGCAGGCAGCGCGCCACGCCGCCGGCGTCCAGGTCGATCTTCACGCCCAGGCCCTCCAGCACATCGGCGCTGCCGCAGACGCTCGACATGGCCCGGTTGCCGTGCTTGGCTACGGCGAGGCCCGCGCCCGCCGCCACGAAAGCCGCCGCCGTGCTGATGTTGAAGGTGTGGGAGCCATCGCCGCCGGTGCCGCAGGTGTCGGCGACGGGGCCATCTACGTAGACAGGGGTAGCCTTCTGGCGCATCACCTCGGCCATACCAGCGATCTCGGCGTCGGTCTCGCCCTTGAGGTGGAGCGCCGTGAGGAAGGCGCCAATCTGGGCGGGGGTGGCCTCGCCGCTCATAATCGTCTCCATCACGGAGGCTGCCTCGGCCTGGCTCAGGTTACGCGCCGCCACCACGGCGATGATCGCATCACGGATGTTCACTGCCAGCTCCTCTCGTCGCAGCTCTTTGGTCGCACCCATTGTATGCGGGCCGTGGGCGGCGGTCAATTCGAGGCGCGGCGTGTGCCCATGCGGGCGGCAGCGCCCACGCAGCCACCCTATGCTATAATCACCGCGCCATGTACGCGCTGCACCCCTTCACCGTCCACTTCCCGCTTGCCCTGCTCCTGGCAAGCGGCCTCTTCACGCTGATCGCCCTGCGGCGCGGCGAGGCCGCCTGGGAGACGAGCGCGTATCACTGCCTGCTCGTCGGCTGGCTCGGCGCGGTTGTCGCCCTGCTCACCGGCACCGCCGACGCCGTCCGCCAGCTCGTTGGCCCCGCCGCCCCGCGTGACAACGCCCTGATCGGCTGGGTCAACGCCCACGCCTTTACTAACCTCGCGGCGACGGTCGTCTACGGCCAGGCGCTGCTGCGCCGCCGGCGTGGCCCTGCTATCCTGGACGATCCCACCATCCGGCGCGGCTACCTGCGGCTGCACGTCCTCGGCGCGGCGCTACTGATCGTCGGCGGCTGGCTCGGCGGCCATCTCGTCTACGGTCTCAGGCTCGGAGTCGGTAGCTGAGCCAACGCCCGTTCGCATTTTGCATTTTGCATTTTGCATTTTGCATTTGCATTCTGCATTCTGCATTCGGAGGTTCGCATGGTCGGCTGGCTCTGCTACGGGCTGCTCTACACGTTCATCCATTTCTGTCGGCTGATCCGCTGGTGGCGCTGGTCGATCAACGGCGTAGAAAACCTCCCACCGCGCGAGCAGGGCGGCATGATTGTGGCCATGAACCATGTCCACTGGGTGGACATCCCCGCCGTCGGCGCGATGCTGCCCTTTCGCTACCGGCTCTCCTGGTTCGGCAAGAGCGAGCTGTTCAAGCACCCCATCGCTGGCTGGTGGCTGCGCCAGATGAATGTCATCCCCGTGAACCGGGGTCGGCGCGATCTCTCGGCCCTCGATAGTTCCACCGAGGCCCTGCGCGACGGCGCCGTGCTGCTGATCTTCCCCGAGGGCCACCGCAGCCACAGCGGCGTGCTTCTGCCAGGTCGCGGCGGCGCAGTGCGTATGGCCATGCTCTCTGGCACGCCGATCGTGCCCGTCACTATCACTGGCACCGAGCACGGCCTCAAAGGCACGCTCACCCGCAGGCCCGTCCATCTACAGGTCGGCAAGCCGCTGCGTATCCCGCCTACCCCCGACGGCAAGATCCCCCCCGCCCTCATGGATCAGCTCACCAACGACATGATGCTCAGCATCGCCGCCATGCTCCCGCCCGCCCAGCGCGGTCCCTACGCGGAGCTGCCAGGGTGACCAGGAGACCAGGAGACAAGGAGACAAGGAGGCAAGGAGACAGGGAGACACCCTTCGTACTCCGATAGGTGCTCCTTGTCTCCCTGTCTCCAGCCCGAGTGCAGCGAGGGCGGTCTTCTTGTCTCCCCTACGGCACTGGCTCCAGAAACACTACGCCCTCAGGCGAGCGCTCGGCCACCCAGCCCGTCACCCCCTCGGCCTCCACGCGCCACCAGCGGTAGCCCTCGGCCTCCACCGGGCCGTCGCGCAGCGTCACCTCGCTGCCCTCGGGGATGCGCCCCACCACCTTGCTGAGGCCAGGCGTCTCACGCGCGCGCAGCGGCGAGCCGTTCAAGTTTACGATGCGCGCCCGTGCGCCGATGTCCAGCGCTTGCGCGGGTGTTGGCACAGCTGTGGGCACGCGGGTCGGCGCGGGCGTGCGCGTAGGCACCACGGCCAGCGCGGCCGTTGGGCCGGCGGCTGTGGTCGGCATGGCCTCTGGCGCCTCAAAGCTGCGGAACAGCCAGAGGCCACCGAACAGGGCTACGGCGGCCAGAACTACGGCGACAAGCAGGGGGCGGTAGCTACGACGACTCCCGCCGCGCTGCTGGCGCCGCGAGTCGTCGTAGCCGCGACGGTAGTAATAGTAGTGCTGGTAGTAGAAGCTGTTGAGCTCGTCCTGCTCGGCGTCGAGGGCGCCGCGGTCGTACATCTCGCTGTTGCTCGGCATAACCTGGAGCTACCGGCGCCGCGCGCGGCGCCGGACCATGAGGCGAGCAGTCTTAGGCAAGGGCTACTTGAGGACCAGATCCTCACGGCCAAGCTCGCGTAGCAGCTTCGGGTAGAGCTCGTAGACGGGCTCGACGGCGGGCAGCAGCCTGAGGATCTTTGGGATCGGGCCCTTCGCCACGATCTGGCGCCGGGTCAGCGCGGCCATCAGGTTCACCTTGCCGTGCCAGAACTGGTGCGCCACATCGGCCTTCATGCTCATCTCGATATCGGTCTTCAGGCTTGTCTCGCCCCACGTCACGTCGCAGTAGGCGCCGGGCTGCGTGGGCGGGTGGGCCGCGTCGATCGTGACGATGCCGTGCGGCTCCTCGTAGCGAAATTGGATGACGACCTTGCCCTCGCAGATGCGCGGCGCGATCCGCGCGTCCGACTTTACCCTATCGTACAGAGCGCCAAGGATCTGATGCATCTCTGCTTCGTCTTTGAAGTAGCCCACTGGCTTCTCCTTACTGTCGCCTGCCTAACTGCGCGATTATACGTGAGAATATGCCCCTGTGCAAGGATCGGCATAACGCAGCGCGTTACTACACTACGACGTTCTCCTGGTAGATGCCAAAAACCTCGCGTAGCACGTCGCAGATCTCGCCCACGGTGCAGTAGGCGCGCACGCAGTCGAGGATGGCAGGCATGGTGTTCGCGCTGCCCTCGGCCACAGCCTGCAGCTCGGCCAGCGCTGCCTGCGCCCCCGCCTGATCTCGCTCGCGGCGCACCCGGTTCAGGCGCTCGATCTGTTTGCGCTCGCCTTCCGGGTCCATCGCCAGCAGCGGGATCGCCAGGCGGCCGGTCTGCTTATGCACATTGACGCCCACCATCTCGCGCTCGCCACCGTCCAGCTCCTGCTGGTAGCGATAGGCCGCGTCCGCGATCTCACGCTGGAAGTAGCCATTGCGGATGGCCGCGATCACGCCGCCCTGCGCGTAGATCGCTGTGAAGTAGGCGTTCGTCTCCTGCTCCATGCGATCCGTCAGCGCCTCTAGGTAGTAGCTGCCGCCCAGCGGATCCACCGTGTTGATCACGCCGCTCTCCCCGGCGATCACCTGCTGCGTGCGCAGCGCGATCGTCACCGCCTTCTCGCTGGGCAGCGCCAGCGCCTCATCCATCGAGTTAGTGTGCAGGCTCTGGGTGCCGCCGAGCACCGCCGCCAGCGCCTGGATCGCCGTGCGCACGATGTTCACCTCGGGCTGCTGGGCCGTCAGCGAGCAGCCGGCTGTCTGCGTGTGAAAGCGCATCCACCACGAGCGCTCCTTCTTTGCACCGTAGGTCTCGCGCATCAGGCGCGCCCAGATCCGGCGGGCCGCCCGATATTTGGCGATCTCCTCAAAAAAGTCGTTGTGGGCGTTGAAAAAGAACGAGATGCGCGGCGCGAACTCGTCGATGTCGAGCCCACGGGCCAGGCTCGCCTCCACGTAGGCGCGGCCGTCTGCCAGAGTAAAGGCCAGCTCCTGGGTGGCCGTGGAGCCCGCCTCGCGAATGTGGTAGCCGCTCACGCTTACCGGGTTCCACTGCGGCACATGCTGCGCGCCGAACTCGATCGTGTCCACCACCAGGCGCATGCTCGGCTCGGGCGGGAAGATATACTCGTTCTGCGCGATATATTCCTTGAGGATGTCGTTCTGCGTCGTACCGCGCAGCTTGCTCCAGGCGATGCCGCGCTTCTCGGCAACCACCAGATACATCGCCCAGATGATCGACGCCGGCGAGTTGATCGTCATCGAGCTGGAGATCTGGTCGAGCGGGATGCCATCGAGCAGCAGCTCCATATCGGCTAGCGAGGCGATCGCCACGCCGCATTTGCCAAACTCGCCCTCCACCAGCGGGTGATCGCTGTCGCGGCCGTAGAGCGTGGGCATGTCGAAGGCAATGGAGAGCCCTGTCTGCCCATTGGCGAGCAGATATTTGAAGCGCTCGTTCGTCTCCTCAGCTGTGCCGAACCCCGCGAACATGCGCATCGTCCAGAGCTTGCCGCGGTAGCCCGTGGGGTGAACGCCGCGCGTGTACGGGTACTCGCCAGGGTGGGCAATGTCGCGCAGATAGTCGTTGCCCTCCAGGTCGCGGGGCGTGTAGAGCCGCTCCACCGGGGCGCTGCTGGTTGTCATAAAGCGAATGTCGCGCTCAGGCGTGCGCTCCAAAGCGGGCCAAAGCGTCGCCTGCTCCCAGCGCTCTTGCGCCGCCCGTACCTGCTCCTTCGACTCGAACATCGTCGTTCCTCCGCTGAGTTATCGTGCTACACATCGCCTTCTACATGCATTGTAGCACGCCAGCCCCGCGCCCTTCGCGTTCGCGCCCTTCGCACCCATTCGCGCCGTTCGCGGTCCAGCCGCCCTGCCTGCGCTACAGCATGGGCCGGAAATCTGTGGCATCTGTGGATAAATATGCCCTGCCCGGCGCCAGCGAGCGCGCCAAAGCCACAGCTCGCACCTCACGCGTGCCAGCGGCGCGCAAAGCCTCGGCGCAGGCGGCCAGGGTGGCGCCCGTGGTCAGCACATCGTCCACCAGCAGCGCCCGTGTGGGCGGTGGCCCAGCGCCCCGCCAAACAAAAGCCCCGGCCACGTTCGTGAGCCGCGCGCGCCGGGTAAGATCGGCCTGGTGGCCGGTGTCGCGTGAGCGGGCCAGGCCATCGGCGAGCACAGGCAGCCCCCAGCGCTGCCCAAGGCGCCGCGCCAGCTCCTCGCTCTGGTTAAAGCCGCGCTCCGCGAGTCGGCCGGCGTGCAGCGGCACGGGCACCAGGGCCTCGCCCGGCGGCGCCCCCGCCAGTGTGTCGGCCAGCGCATCGGCCAGCGCGGCCGCAACCCGTCGCCTGCGCTGGTACTTGAACGTGTGAACCGCTTTTCGCGCCGCACCTTCATAGATCCAGGCGACGCACACAGCGTCGAGCCCAGGCGTCGGCGCCTCGGGCGGGTAGGGGCGTAGCGCGCGGCGGCACTCCAGGCAGAGCAGGCCGCCCGTGCGCCCGCAGGCGGCGCAGCGATCCGGGAAGAATAGGTCGAGCAGCCTCCCCAGCAGATCGGCAACGGTTGGCGACATCGCGCACCTCCTTGCGATCTATACCGCCGCTCTGGCGCCCAGGTTACGCCGTATCAGCAGGACATGCTATAATTGGCCCGCCCGCGGCAAATACTGCACACGAGGACTGTATGCCATTCGGCGCCCATATGTCGATTTCGGGCGGGATCGCGAACTCGTTCGCCCGCGGCCTCCAGGTTGGCTGCGAGGCCATGCAGATCTTTAGCAAGAGCGACCGCCAGTGGGCCGCCAAGCCGCTGCTACCCGCGGATCTCACCGCCTTCAAGGCCGCGCAGGCCAGCAGCGGCATTGGCCCCGTTGTCGTCCACGACTCCTACCTGATCAACCTCGCCGCCCCCACCGATGAGCTGTGGGAGAAGTCGATCGCCGCCTTCGCCCACGAGCTAGAGCGCTGCGCCCTGCTCGGCGCACCCTTCCTCGTCACCCATCCCGGCGCCCACACCGGCAGCGGCGATGAGGCTGGGTTGGTCCGCGAGGCCGCCGCCCTCAATCGTCTGTTCGAGGCCGGCATTGGCGGCGACACGCTGGTGCTGCTTGAGACAACGGCAGGCCAGGGCAGCAGCCTCGGCAACCGCTTCGAGCATCTGGCCCGCCTCTTCGAGCTGGTGCCCCACCACGAGCGTATGGGCGTCTGTGTGGACAGCTGCCATATCTTCGCGGCCGGCTATGATATCCGCACCCCCGAAGCCTACGAGGCTACCTTCGCGGAGTTCGAGCGCGTGATCGGCACCGGGCGCATCAAGTGCTTCCACCTCAACGACTCGCAGAAGGAGCTCGGCAGCCGCGTTGATCGCCACAGCCAGATCGGCCAGGGCTGTATCGGCCTGGAGGCCTTCCGCCTGATTGTGAACGACCCGCGCTTCCGTGCGCTCCCGATGATCATCGAGACGCCGAAGGGCGACGATATGGCCGAGGATGTCGCGAATCTTGCCCTGCTCCGCTCCCTGGTTGTCCCGGTGGCTGTGTAGCGCCGCCACCCCTATTCCCGTTCTCATCCTTGTTGCAGGAGAAGTTTATGGCACGGGCACGCAGGCTGCTCTGGCTCGGCGCCTTCGCCGGGATCGTCTATCTCGTGTGGCGCTGGCGCCAGCAGGCCGCCCTCCCCGACCACGCCGCCTCTGGCGCGGCGGGGCGGTCCGCCGCCTCGCTGTCGCCCCAAAGCGCAGTTCCCGCCCCAGCGTCGCTCGGAGGCCCGGAGGGCGCAGCCCCCGCGCCGCGCCGCATCCCCACCCGCGTCCACCGTGGCGCCCCGCCCGTCGCAGCGCTCGGCAACGCGCCCAGCGTGCCCGCGCCGGACGCAGCCAAACCCGATGCGCCACCCGACGACCCTGAGCCCACTGCCCCCCCTGCCGCCGCCGAGATCTTCCGCGAGGTCGCCATTGGCGCCGACGCCCCCACCAACCAGCTGGAGCCTAGCCTCCCCGATGGCGAGCCGCCCCCGCCACTCATCGATCTCGCGCCGCTCGTCGGCCCCGACGTCGCCGCGTTTGTGGATCTAGCTGCCGCCGTCAGCCCCACGGCGGCCATGGGCGAGCCGCTTGATCTCGCGCCGCTCGTTGGCCCCGCAGCCGATGCCGTCGGCATCATCGGCCTCACCAGCCTCAACAGCGCCGACGCCCAGGCCCTGATCGCGCTCCCCGGCATCGGCCCCGCCATTGCCCGGCGCATCATCGCCTACCGCAAGCAGCATGGCCCCTTCACCAGTGTCGAGCAGCTGATCGAGATTACGGGCATCGGCGCCCGCAACCTCGACGAGTTCCGCCATCTCGTCACTGTCTAATGCAACATGCAAACTAATGCAAAACGCAAAATGCAAAATGCAAAATTGCAGTGCGCGATGAGCTCGATAACCTCCAATCGCTCGCGGGTACACTCCGCGCAGGGGCTTTCTGTAGGCTGGGATAGATGCTTCGCTATGCTCAGTATGACATGATGCAAGGCAGCAGTGTGCGAACGGGACATGTTAAGGTGTGCGTTCTTAGGAGTTACGCAGTTGAAGCTGTCGGCGCGGCCATGGCGTGCAAGCGCGTCCATGTCATTCCGAGCGTAGCGAGGAATCTTCGGTCCTGACGCCCTGAAAGACCCCTCGCGGAGTGTGCCCTGAGCGTAGCCGAAGGGCTCGATGTGACATGGGCATTGCCATGCGCTCGCGCCTCAACTGCGTAACTCCTAGTTCTTTCACTCTTATTGCAAGATAAAAGCATCGTAACAAGGCCTGTTGTAGCTGTGCGCTTTTGCATTTTGCATTTTGCATTACGCTGCATCGAGCCTGTTGTAGCTGTGCGCTTTTGCATTTTGCATTTTGCATTTTGCATTACGCAGTGTTCCCTATGGCAGATCCCTTCCTCTTCACTGGCGGCGACCATGGCTGCCTGCTCATCCACGGCTTCACGGGCAACCCCGGCGAGATGCACGGGCTCGGCGAGCGGCTCGCGGGCGCCGGCCACACCGTGCTCGGTCTGCGCCTCCCCGGCCACGGCGGCACCCCCGAGGAGCTAGCGCCCGTCCGCTGGCGCGATTGGCTCGCCGCTGTCGAGGACGGCCACAGCTACCTCGCCGGGCGCTGCGCGCAGGTCAGCGTGGTGGGCTTCTCGCTCGGCGGCGCCCTCGCCATCCTGCTCGCCGCCCGCCGCCCCGTGGCCCGCCTCGCGTTGCTCGCCACCCCGATGCGGCTCAATGGCGACTGGCGGCTCAACCTGCTGGCCCTGATCCGCCACACCACGCCCTGGTTCTACCCCCTAGAGAGCGCCGACTTCCGCGACCCCGCCGTGCGCGCCCAGGTGGCGCAGTACAACCCCGACGCCAACCTCGACGACGACGCCGTGCAGGCCCGTGTGCGCCGCGA
>Ga0209591_10010366_pt1 | contig 10020 bp, 7 predicted proteins | sample MAT01_FD_187207 | JGI IMG/M metagenome (GOLD analysis project Ga0209591, IMG submission 187207) | Freshwater microbial communities from Lake Fryxell liftoff mats and glacier meltwater in Antarctica - MAT-01 (SPAdes) (version 2) | ecosystem: Environmental > Aquatic > Freshwater > Ice > Liftoff...
ATGAACAACTTCATCGTCTTCGGCGGTAGTGGCGTAGGAACTCACCCCGATCTCGGCGTGGTGTACGATCCGATCGCCTACGTGCGAATGGACGATTTCCGAATCAAGTCGCCGGCGGACATCGATCTGCTCATTGATTCGCACCAACAGAATGAAGGAAAAGAACGCTGTCTGGCGGCATTCAGCGGTAAGAGTTTGCAGAAACGCGTCAGAGTTCCAGAGCTCTGACCCCGCGCATGCCGGCAAGAACTCCAATTCGTCAGGTGAGAATGAACGGCGCAGTCAGTGGGACCGTTACCGGCCAGAATTTCGGCACCGCCGCCACGGTGCGGCCCAGCGCCCGGATCTTGGTTAGCTCTAGCTTGTGCTTGAGGGTGTCGAATAGATTTTCGATCCGCCACATTAGAATTGCACCCACCAGCACGGCCGGTTCACCCCTATAAAGTAGCCAATCCACCCCCGACCGGTTTCCTCAAAGTGAATCGCCAAGCATTTAGCGCCCACTCTTCTGCTCCTATGCGAATCTCGATCCTCTCCTGCGCCGCGTTAAGTCTTTTGACCACCGCCGTCGCGGATCCGGTCCTGGACTGGAACAATGCCTCGTTGAATTCGATCCGGGCGGAAAAGACGAATCCGCCCAAGGCTTCCCGCTCCCTGGCCATCGCGCACTTGACCCTGTTCGAGACGCTGAACGGCATCCAACGCGATTTTCATCCCTATTACGTTCAGCAAATGGCTCCGGTCGGGGCCAGCCGGGAAGCCGCCCTCGCGGCCGCCGGACAAACCACCTTGCTCGCGCTTTATCCGAACCAAGGAACCAACATCAATCCGGTCGCCGAGGCGCAATTGGCCGCCGTCGCGGCCGGCCCCGCCAAGGACGCGGGCCTCGCCTGGGGTGCCGCTGTGGCGCAGGCCTTGCTCGCTCTGCGCGCCCAGGACGGATCCAACAATAACGTGCCCTACACCCCGGGAACCCAACCCGGCGATTGGCAACCGTCTTCGCCCGCAAACGCCGCTTCCTTACTTCCCGGATGGGGCCAGGTCATCCCGTTCGCCATGACCTCGGGTGATCAATTCCGGCCACAACTGCCCCCCAGTGTCACCAACTCGGCCTACAGTTTCGAATTCAACACGGTCAAGCTGTACGGTGACGTCAATTCCACAACTCGAACCGCCGATCAAACTCAGGTGGCCTGGTTCTGGGCCGATGGTGCGGGAACCTACACACCCCCCGGACATTGGAATTCGATCGCGCAGACCGTGGCCGCCAGCCGAGGCAACACCACGGCCCAAAACGCCCGCCTCTTCGCCCTGCTGAACATCGGTCTGGCCGACGCCGCCATTAGCTGCTGGGACGCCAAATACACCTACAACTACTGGCGGCCGATCACCGCCATCCGATCCGCCGAGACCGACGGAAATCCGGAAACGGCTCCCGACCCAGCCTGGACGCCTTTGATCGCGACGCCCCCCTTCCCGGAATATACGTCGGGCCATAGCACCTTCAGCCGAACGGCTGCCACGATCTTGGCGATGTTTTACGGCACGGACTCGATTTCCTTCACTATTGGAAGCGAAGACCTGCCCGGAGTGACCCGCAGCTTCTCGGGCTTTAGCGCGGCCGCCGATGAATCAGGCATCAGCCGAATCTATGGAGGCATTCACTGGCCGAGTGGAAATCTGCAAGGTCAGGGTTGCGGCTACCTGCTGGGACAACTCGTGACCCGCAATTTCCTCACGCCACTATCCGCCGCCGTCTTCACCGCCGTCACCCGAGCGGGCGAAGCGACTCACCTGCAGCTCACCGTGACTCCCCACACGCCGTATACGGTCCGGAGCTCCAGCGATCTGAAAACCTGGACGGAACTGGGAACAGTCTCCTCCCCCACTGGCCTGGCTGAGTTCACCGATAACAGCGCTCAGGGCGGACAGCGCTACTACGAAGCCGTCGCTCGTTGACCGGATCTCCCGTTCGATTCTCAAACCGCCATTTAATTCTCTGCTCTCCAATTCATGAAGCCACTCATTTACCTGTGGACCCTCGGCCTCGTGCTGATCGCCACCCCGCTGCCCCAAGCCTCGGGGAGTTACACCTCCCGCCCGCCCACCCCGCCGACCAAATCGGTTAAAGCAGACCGCGCCAAATACGACCTCGGCCAAAAGATTTTCACGGGGAAAACCAAACCCGTTCAAACCGACGCCGCCGGACAGCGCCCTCGACTCGAAACCTTACAGAGTCGACTACCCGCCTACGTTGCCGCTAAGAAAAATCTGCCAACCCTAGCTGGAACCTTAAGCGAGGAACAACTGACCGCCCTCGAGCACTACGTCGGCGAACGGTATCCGGTGAAATAACACTCCAACCACTCCGGAATCTCCCCATGAATCAACCTCTCGCTTACCTCTCCCTGGCCACCCTACTGGTCGCCACGGCCGCTCACGCCCAAAGCGCCTGGTTACCAGACGCCCAACAAATCGTGGCCATCCCAGCCTTCACGTATTCGTCGTTCGACGAATTCTGGATGGGTGACACCAAGGTCTCGCCGCTTAAAGACGGCGACGAGTCGCTCCGTCAGTACAGCGGCTTTGTAGCGCTCGAATACGGTATCACCTCGAAACTCGCCGCCGACGCCACGATCGGCTACGCGGCCACAAGTTCCACCACCGTGCTTGGCTCCGGCGACAAGGGGCTCATGGATACCAATCTCGGCCTCCGCTACCAAGTACTCAACGGCCAAGGCCCCGATGCGGGTTTCCTACCCACCGTGTCATTCCGACTCGGAGGCATCATCGTCGGTGACTACGATGCCAATACGCCCTTTTCGATCGGTGATGGTGCGTCCGGCATCGAAATCAGCACGCTGCTCGCCAAGGAATTTAGCTGCGGATTCGGCGCCTTCGGCAGTTTCGGGTACCGCTACCGAGTCGATCCGGTGCCGGCCGACCTATTCGGCAGCGCCGGCATCTACCAACGCCTCGGCGGGTTCACTCTCAGCTTCACCTATTGGAATACCTCGGCGTTAAACGGGCTCGATATCGGCGGACCTGGATTTAACCCGGGTGCCGGATCGGATTCGGGCTTTCCAGCCCTCAAGGAAGTTAACCAAATCATCACCGGGGGCGTGGGCTATACCGACAAGGGCGGCCGCAATTATCTAATCACCGTGGGCAACAACGTGGCCGGGCGAAACACCGGGGATAAGTTCATCGTCGGGGCCTTCATTTCCCTGCCGTTCGGCCCCTGATAACCTGTTGCCAAATTCAACGAGTTCAGCGGGACCGGGGCGTTCACCAACTCCCTCGCGCGCGTAACCCAGACTCAACCTGACGGGCGGCGTCCGGGCTCAAACTACCCTGACGCCCGCCCGTAAGGCACCATTCGATCCGCTGGATGACGTCGGTGGCTTGGATCAATTCCATGCAGTGCGCCAGCGGTCCGGGCCGAACATCCTGGCAGAGCCACTGCGGTTGATCATGCTCGGAGCCGTCCCCTTCCGGTTGCACTCGCGACCGCCAACACGGTCCGTCTTCACAGCAGGGCAGCGCTCCAAGGGTGTGTAAGAAATGGTGGTGCGAGTAGGCTTCCCAATGGGGCGGTTCTCTCCCCCCGGCCACCACCACACACGGACGTAACGCCGGCCGTCCCGACGGACACTCCACCGCGGCCGCCAGGTGCATCAGCGAGGTCACCGGACAGAGCACTCCATACGAATGATGCACCAGGCGGACCAATTGCCGTAGGGTTGTTTGCCCCCGCAGATCCAGCACTCCCTGGAGCGCGGGATGCGGATCGGAATTGGCCCCGACCTGAACGAAGAGCAGTCGTCCCCGGAAATGATCCACCACTTGTTGATAACGCTCCGGTGACCACCATTTGGTCGTGTAGTCCCGTTTCCCTCCCGAAACGATAATCCAGAACGGAATCTCTTCGCCCAGGATTTCACCCACCTGACTCAGCCAGGAACGTTCGTCGTCCGACAAATGGACGTCTCCCTTGAACAACGTCGGCCGAATCTCCAAACCCAATCGTTGTCCTAAAAACTGACTGTAGCCGTGAACAAAGTGAAAGGGTGCCGTATTGGATTCGTTAACCAGCGGATATTCACAGGCAATAACCTCAACCTCTGGATCGTTATCCGCGATCGGGGTGAGGTAAGGATTATTCTCCCACAGCTCCGGACACGTCGTGCGCACATCGGTCACATGCCAACCGGGATAATTGAGATGCAGATCCCGGACGGCAGCGGTCAGCATGACGATATCGCCCGGGCATAAATCGCAGGTCAAAATGAGCTTCGCCATGAATGCCGTCCGGGCCAATGAACTCCACCTTCCGTGATCAGGATTCCCCCCACGCTCACGAGTTAGCCAAGGCCAGGATGGCCAGCACGACAGCTCCGATGACCACCAGCAGGGTGATCAGATTCGTGGTCAGCGAGGCCAGGCAGGTGAGAATGAGTAATTTCTCCAAGATCGGGTTGCTCTCGAAATGGGGCCGTGGAGCAAAGCGCGGTGGGGAACTGGGGAGTCGGGAGCCCGCTTCAAAATGAGGCGGGGACGAAAGTTTGGGCGAAGAGGACTTAGGTAACGAAGGTTTCGGCGAGGAAGGCTTGGTGGAGCCCGGAGTTCGGGCCTGATCCGCGAATGCTTGGCCCACCGGCGGGTAAACCAAATCGGCCGACGCATCCGGAGTGAAAGGAGGAGAGGATCGGCGCGACGAAGTACCGGCCAGGTCCTCGGAGTTGGGATCAGAGTGCATTAAGGTTATTCCCGTCATCTCGCTCCCATTCTGCAATCTAAAAAACCTGCCCTCCACCCGAAGGCACAAGGAACATCGGACAGGTAAACGAAAGAAGAAACCAACTTCGGCCGATTTTGTAATCCCATCCGGCGTTCTTTGCGTTCTTTGCTGGCCACGATCTACCCATGGTTACCGCGGCCGGAGCCCTTCCCGGAGGGACCGTCGCCACTCGTCCGTTTCCGACTCCGTCAACGCACGCCGTTTCCGCACCTCCTCCCAGTGATCCACCGACGCCTGCCACCGCTGGAGCATCGCACAAGTCCGGGCCTCGGAGGAATGCCACATCGCCATCTGCTCGGGTGTCACCCGGAAGACTTCCGGATGCCGCCGGTATAGATCATCAAAGCGACTTTGCAGTTCGGCCGCCGGCAAGGGGATTGCCGGCCGGAAGGCTTCCACCTTCCGACTGTTTAACAGCTCGGTCAGCATCTTGACATCCCGGACCAACAGTTCCGTCGGCTGAAGCGGCCACCGGTTCACTTGCGCCCCACTTCCAGGCAACTCCCCGTCCAGCGGCGACACCGTCACCAAATGCCGGCTATCCGGGGTAAACCACAAGTCTTGCACCGTCGCGGAATGCATCAATGGAGGGGTAAACGCTTCGCCCGTGACCGGATCCCAGACTCGAGCGGCCAGGTCTCGGGAACCCGTAGCCACCAACCGTGAATCGGGACTGAAGGCTAACGTCGTGATTTGATGCCGGTGACCCAGAATCTGAGTCAACCCCCCACCCGGAAACTCACGCAACCGGGCAGTTCCATCCTCGCTGGCGGTCCCCAGCCAGCGACCGTCCAGACTGAACGTTCCGACCAACACTCCATCATCATGAGCAAATTCCTGGGGTTGGCCCCCGCGAAGTGAAACGAGCAGGCCAGAACGTGGATCGAAGGAAATATCACTCGGAGAAATCAGCAGCCAGTCCACCTGCGGGCTAAAGGCCAAGTGAGCCGTCGATCCCGGCACTCGAATCGCCGCAGTAAGAGCGCCTCCCGTGTGCGCTGCCCACGTGCGAATTTGCACCTCTGAATCGTCATCCCGCGGACGTCCACTGCTCGCCAGCGTTTGTCCATCCTGGCTCAGAAAAATCCGAGGCTCGTTACCGATGTCGACCACCGCTTCGCGCCGCGGGCCACCCTCCAAGGGTATCCACAAACACCGATCTTTCACCCCGCTCAACAGAACCAACAGTTCGGCCGGTTGTTCCAAAAACTGGACGGCTCGGACCACCCCACCACCCTCCCAAGTCGCCTCGGAAAACGCCCTCGACCCCACGTTGGGGTTCCCAAAATGAATCGTTCCTGGGAGACCGAGTAGGGCGACCCTCTCGCCCTTTCGATCCAAGGCCACCACTGTGCAGCCTTCCGGAAGTTTCCAGGGCTGCCCCACAGGCTCCCACCTCACCGTATCCCAAAGCTGACGCGTATCGTTCGAGATCGTGACAATCAGTCGAGTCCCGTCTGGCGTTCGGATCACTTGATTCGCCAGTCCGACGGAGGCCAAGAGGGATTGATCAGCCGCCATTCCGCCGAGATCCCAGAGTTTCATCGAACCATCCCGAGCCGCCGTCAAAACTCTTCGGCTATCCGCGTGGAAACGCACCCAATTCACATACCCACCGTGTTTCAATTGGGCGATGGGTTCCCCGGAATCCCCGTTCCACAACCAGGCCCCCTGATCAAAACAAGCCGTCACAAACCGTCGTTGATCCGGACTGAATTCCCCCCGCAAGACCGCGTGGTCGTGCTTCACACGCAGCAAAAATCCGCGGTTCGCTCGCGGTCCAGGCGGATTCTCCGAACGCGTGGCCACACTGGACTGCGGACTCCACAGACACGCCGTGGCATCGAATGAAGTCGTCAAAATACGAGAACCGTCCCGACTGAACCAAGCACCCGTTAACCACGTATCATGCCAATAGTAGGCTTCCCGCCGGCCCGAGGCGCGCTCCCACAGACCCGCACTATGATCACGACTCGCCGTCAGGATCTGCTCTCCATTCGGACTGTATTCCACTTGGACCACCGTCGGGAATTCAGCCGCGGTGGGCTCCAGCGTGGGCAGTGATCCCAAGTCGGGAAGACTCCACCGACGCACCTTCCCATCTTCACCCGCAGTCGCCAACTCCAGGGAACCCGGATGAAACGCCACTCCAAACACTTCCCCCGACTGATTCAAGAATCCCCCCAGCGGCTGCCGGGAAGCCACCTCCAGAACTGAAATCATTGAGGTAAACTCCGCCCGGCTGACCACCGCGAGCCAGCGTCCCTCGGGACTGACCTCAAGCCGCTGAGCCGGCGCCGGCAGCGTGAACTTGCCTAAGGCCGTCCCTGACTCAACGTCCCACCATCGCAGGATCCCATCGGCTCCCGCCGTGACCACCTGGCTTCCGCCCGCCAGGAAGACGGCCTGTGCCACGCTGTCCCCGTGACGGAACGTCCGAAGCAACGCTCCACTCGCCAGATCATGGAGTCGGGCCTCACCTTCCCGATGAGCCGTCAATACCTGTTCGGAGCCGGGTCGAAAAACCGCTTGATTGATCTCCGAGGCAAATCCCCAGGCCCGAATTAGTCGGGGCGCTTGCTGCAGCGTCGCGGCAATCCGGAGTCGGTAAAGGCTCTCCTCGTCGGCCCGAGTTGCCTCCGTCGAGGCGTCGGCCACAAGTCGAAGCGCCTCGGCGTGGTAAAGCGCAGCTCCCAGTCGATCCCCGCGTTCCTGGGTGGAATTGCCCAGAGCCACCTGCAACCGCACCAAGCGTTGCCGGGCTTCATGCTCGTTCGCTCGGGCGCGGTCCTTCTGCCATTCAGCCCGATACGTCTGCCAGCCCAACAATCCAATGATGGCCAGGGCGACCACAGTGGTGCGCAGGACACCCTTGAGAAAGGCCAGCTTTTCCCGCTCATTCGCGGCTTGCCGACGCTTCTCCAAGGAACGCAACCGAACCGCCAACTCACCCGCAGTCGCCAATCGTCGTGCCGGCGCGGCCGCCAGGCACAACGACAAATCCTCCTGCAGCAAGGCGTCGGCAATTTGCGCCGACCAATCCGTGGTGACCGGCCGAAGGAAGTCCCCCACCAATAACTGATAGAGCACCACCCCCAGGGCATAAAGATCGCTCTGCGGACTCGGCTCCGCTCCTTGCAATAATTCCGGGGCCAGATAGAAATGTCCGTCCAGTCGGGGACCCGCCGGGCCAGACACGGTTGCCTGAGGTTGAGTCAGCGTTTGAAAAGCGATCCGAGTTTCCTCCGCTACCACCAGCCCCAGTCCCAACCGGGTCAATCGCGCCAACGGTTTTCCCCCAGTGACCCCGCCCCCCGACACCAAAATTGCGCCGGGCTTAAGATCCCCATGAACGACACCCGCCCGATGCGTGACCTCCAGCGCATCGGCAATCTGGGCCACCAACTCGAGCTTGTTGGCCAAGCTGGCTCCCGCAATCACAGTTTGCTGCCACTCAGGTAGTGACAGTCCGGGCACGAACTCATACGCAATATAAAATGGCGGATCATTCAGAGCCCAGGCGGTGATCCGGGCAATGTTAGGATGAACCCCGATCAGATCACCCAGTCGTTCCCATAATTCGCGCCGGGCCCGCAATCGCTCCAGCCGATCGAACAGAAAACAAAACCGCAGAACACAACGACCACCGCCCCCGACATCAATCGCCCGCCACACCTCTTCGGCCGGATTACCTCCCAATCGTTGCTCCAGGCGCCAATCGGAATCAGGCAGAAATTCCCCGACCGCGGGACGCCATCCGGCAATCGTGACTGCCTGAATGGCGCCATCTGACATCCCCGGCGGCTGGAGCCAAGCCAACCCCGTTTCGCCTACCTCAAAAATCTCCTGGGGCTCATCCAAGCTGGCCAGGTGCTGCACCCCGTGACTCAGCCACGTCAGCGCCCCCAGACCTTTCGCCAGTGGTTCCTTCCACGCCTGCCGCGCTCGGTCAAAGGCCGAGTGTGACAGCAGAATCTGGTCTGGCCCCGCCAGGGACATCACTCGACTGGCGCGATCCACCTCCAAGCCCAGCAAATCGATCGTGCCATCCGGGCAGGCCGTGGTTTCGACCTGCCCGTAGTGAATGCCGATCCGATCTCGGACCTGCCGGGGAGGCGCCTCGTCGGTCCACAAATTTCGCAGGCGCCGCTGTAATTCGAGCGCAAACCGGACGGCCTGCGTCGGTTCGTGAAACGCGAGGAACATTCCATCACCGGCCGTGCTGATCTCCTGACCGGCACCCAACCCGGCTAGGACCGCCCGCGCTTCGGCGTGATGCCGTAGAATCCGTTGCGTCCCTTCCCGATCACCCAACAACTGTTTGAGCTTGGTCGACCCGACGATATCCGTGAACACCAAGGTCTGCTCGGACACTTGATGCCTGGACAGAACCTCGGCGCCTTTCACGGCACCTGACTCTAGCGGAGGCTGGGGGACACCGGCCATTCGTGCGAAGAGAAGAAACTCTCTGAGTTTCGGAACAGAATCTGTAAGAACCGATTTCTCCTGATGCGCCCCGTCGCGTCAACACTACACCCGGGCGGAACGAGGGAAGACTTCCAACCCCGGCACGCCCCACGTTTCCCCGTCCGGTTGTCCCGCGCGTGGCGGAATTAGATGGGGACGAGCGGCAGCTCGTCCCTACCTCGGGGTGGGGCTGCGCTGCCGCGCGGCCCTGATCAATTCCGCCGAGCCTCAGAACCAACTGAGGCGGAACGAGGGAAGACTTCCAACCCCAGCACGCCCCACGTTTCCCCGTCCGGTTCTCCCGCGCGTGGCGGAATTAAATGGGGACGAGCGGCAGCTCGTCCCTACCTCGGGGTGGGGCTGCGCTGCCGCGCGGCCCTGATCAATTCCGCCGAGCCTCAGAACCAACTGAGGCGGAACGAGGGAAGACTTCCAACCCCGGCACGCCCCACGTTTCCCCGTCCGGTTCTCCCCCGCGTGGCGGAATTAAATGGGGACGAGCGGCAGCTCGTCCCTACCTCGGGGTGGGGCCGCGCTGCCGCGCGGCCCTGATCAATTCCGCCGAGCCTCAGAACCAACTGAGGCGGAACGAGGGAAGACTTCCAACCCCGGCACGCCCCACGTTGGCCCGTCCGGTTCTCCCCCGCGTGGCGGAATTAAATGGGGACGAGCGGCAGCTCGTCCCTACCTCGGGGTGGGGCTGCGCTGCCGCGCGGCCCTGATCAATTCCGCCGAGCCTCAGAACCAGCTGA
>Ga0209591_10010367_pt1 | contig 10020 bp, 6 predicted proteins | sample MAT01_FD_187207 | JGI IMG/M metagenome (GOLD analysis project Ga0209591, IMG submission 187207) | Freshwater microbial communities from Lake Fryxell liftoff mats and glacier meltwater in Antarctica - MAT-01 (SPAdes) (version 2) | ecosystem: Environmental > Aquatic > Freshwater > Ice > Liftoff...
GCCCCGTCACCAAAATCAGTCCAAACGGACGGCTAGCAGTCTCTCGCACCAAAGCCAGAGTTTCTTGATCCGAGATCAACAAACCCAAACCCAACTGAGTGCTGGAACTGTCCAAAATCCGCAGCACGATTTTTTCTCCGTACCGCGAAGGCAAGCTGTTCACCCGGAAATCCACCGTGCGTCCCTCAAACACCCGGCGGATGCGACCATCTTGAGCTTGTCGGCGTTCGGCAATGTCTAGGTTGGCAATAATCTTGAAACGAGCCGTAATCGCTTGCACTACCTGCTTGGGAAACCGGAAATACTCTTGCAGCACCCCATCCTTCCGCATCCGTATCCGCATAAACTCTTCTTGAGGTTCTACGTGGATGTCAGACACCTTTTCCGACAAAGCTTTAGCCAAAATGATGTTGACAGCCTTAATTACCGGAGCCGCCCCAGCATTGTCTAGGGTGTTCGCTAGGTCTTCTTGGTCGGCACTCTCCTCTTCTAGGGAGAGTTCGCCAAAATCTCCGTCCCCTAGCTCTAGCTTTCTCTGCTTATCGGCTTCTGCTACTTTGGCGGCTACCTTAACTTGGTCATCTTGATAGGACGAAGTTATGTCCTGATAGTCATCTGGCGTAATCACCCGTCGCTGCAAAGCCAAGCCATGAGGCTGTAAAATCCGTCGCAAATCTTCTATGGCGTTGAGGTTGTCGGGATCTACCATTGCCACTAAAACCGCCGGAGGCTCAGTTTCAGTCTTCGCTACGGGTAAAAAGCGACCTTGGTGACAAATGTCGATCGAAATTTTCAACCCATCGAGCATAATTCCGAGTTGCTCGTTCGACATTTCGCTCATTTCTGGGTCATACGCTTCCACCCCGTAGACTATCTTCCGTTCAAACATCTGCTGCTTCTTGTAAAGCCGCAGCAATTCTGGGGGCAACGGCTGCCCGGTAAGTGCTTCTAATACCTCCGTCAACCGCTTACCCGACTTCCGGCTTTCAAGTTGAGCTTGGTTCAGTTGGTCGCGGTTGACGTAACCCGACTGAATCATCTTGTTGAGAGCCGGAGCTAAGAGACTCACAGCAACTAGCGATGTGGTGGAGCGAAACCCCTGGGGCGTGTTAGTCATAAAAACACTCAATAGGTGGGAAACTCAGTCACACAAAGTGCTGAGAGGAAAACCAACGCGGGCTTTTAACCCCCGTATTCTTTGGTTATGGATGAGCTATCATATTCTGGCTCGATCCCTATATGTCAAGTGTAAGCTCGTAGTCTCCTCTAATTTTCGTCTACAAATTGACGAGACGTTGGAGGGAGTTGCGGATGCTTGCAATCAGATCTTGTTCGTTGAGTGCGATCGTTGCCTACTTACCCGATCGACCTGCGAGATACTCTCGTTATAGCCTCATGGCACATCACTTGGGGATTTGCACCGTAGGGGTGTGTCGCCTTTCCACGATCGTTCTATCTATATTCGCAAATTGTTTGGTCAAATTACAGTGCCCCTGCTGGCGCGGTGCATCACTAGGTTAAAGATCCGCTATGCGATCTTTGATGATAATAGCTTTGACTAAAGCGTCGATCGGTCTTTTGAGATATATTTTGATTAATTATGTGCGATCGGGCACAGCCCGATCGTCCGGCCGGAGTCCGAGCGCGCAGATTTTGAGCAGATCTACTTTTGAGTCTGGAAATATTAATATAATTCTACGCTGGTGTCCTAACTGATTAGTAAGTCCGCAAGACCCGCTAATTTCTCTGATTTGAATTACCCAAAATCAAGACTTCAAGCGACTTCAGTATAAATTAAATCCTTGACGCTTGCATCAGAATCAGAGAGCATCTCAGTTTGATCAAAAGCATTTTTTAGGAGTGCGAGCCGGAAAGCTCTGCCGATATATTTAGTCCCCAACAAGCAGCCAACCAAAGGTTTTTGCTGGCTCATACTATCGGTATAGATATAAACGACCATTTCAATATTTTATTGAAAGCTTTGAGGCATTCCTCCACAAAGGCACGAAATATCCTCTGAATGAGATAGTGCCATACACAGTAAATTCTAGTTTTCTAGATTTACCCGGTTAACTGTATCTGCTAGAATTGATAGGGTTCTGTCGCCCATACTTTTCGATTGACGAGGAAATGTATTTCATACCCTACAACCTTTACTCACAAATACATACATCTCGATATTCCACAAAACCGATAACCTGTGATAGAATGTTGCTAGAGCTTTAAAAGCTTAATACACCGTACCTTGACAACTTAATAATATGTACGCAAAAAACAGTAACAGCACCTGTGACACCGTTAAAGTGCAATCTGATAAAGGTTCACTTCGATTACAGTTCTCAACTCGTTACAATCCGATTTTCGGTGACAAGCGTAAGTATCAGCCCCTAGGGATGAAGGATACGCCAGATAACCGGGCTAAGGCAGAGGCTATCGCCTATCGGATTGAGAATGACTTGTTACATCCCGACTGGCAACAACTGTTTGACCCTACGTTTGCCAAATATGGGCTTAAATCCCAGTACGCTGCTTTACAGCTAGCAGCACCCATACCAGAGGTAGAGCCAGAGATAACAGTCGGTGCTATGTGGGAAGAGTATCTTTTGTGGAAACGTCCACAATTAGAGGAAACAACTTATCGTAGCAATTACAATGGTTATTTTTCTAGTGCAGTTAAAGGTTTAGTTTGGAGCAAAAAAACACAAACCTTTACTGACTCTGGTAATGGGTTGTTTGATATTCATTTGTCAAATGTAGATGCTGATAAATGGTTTGAAAGTAACAATTTTGCAGCAAGAACAAAACACAAAACACTCGCTGCTTTGTCTGAAGCCTTTACCCGGTTGCAGTCGCAAGGCAAAACTAAGCTTGCACAAAACCCGTTTGTACTCGAAAATAAAACCGAGAATAAAACGGACAAGTATAAATCAACAATTGATGTTGATGGCATAGAGCGTGAATGGTGGGATGTACCTGATAATGAATCTGACAATGATGAACGCGATAGACGCTCTTTTAGTAAAGCTGACAGAGACACAATCATCTCTGCCTTCTACAACCATAAGAACGCAGCACCCCGTCAACTAGCGCCCTTAGTCGAGTTTCGATTCTTAACCGGTTGCCGTAGTGGTGAAGCTTTTGCTTTACGCTGGCGCGATTGTTTTCGCGGTAAAGAACAAAACAACATTGTTTTTAGCCGTAGTTATGAAGGACATAACAAAGTCACTAAGGAAACAAAAACAGGTGATATACGCATCTTCAAAATGTATCCTAAGCTACGCGAGCTATTGCTACGGATTAAACCCGACGACGCGCAACCAAACGATTTAGTTTTTACTAAATTAAATGGTAAAAGCTGGGAGACTTGTGTAATAGGGCAAAACTGGTATGGTTTTACGTCAACAAAGGGTGAAACCGAATATTACTATCCCGGCGTAGTTACTCAGTTAGTAACCGACGGTTTAATTGATAGCTACCTACCGTTTTATAACTGTCGCCATACTTTCATCAGTTTAGAGGCACACGCTGGTACAGACTTATTCTTGCTAGCTACCAGTTGCGGTAACAGTATAGAGGTGATTCAAAGAAGCTATTTAGGTGTTAACCCTGATGTAAGTTTCTCAGGTATGTAGCTCCCACGTCTACTTACAACCTACCTACCCTAACCCGGTAGGTTTTTTTGTGCCTATTTTACCTCTGACTTATTATATTTGTTAAATAGGGCCCCCAACCTGGGGGCCCTAAATAGTTAATTACAAGTAAACAATACAAAACCCGTCCTTTTCTGCCACTTTATACGGGTAAGCATACTTTAAACGGGTTTTGTGTTGAGCTGGTTTTAAGGCTGGTAAGACGTACCACAGACACCCAGCAAGCATCTGTTAATAATTTAGCAGACTCAGCAGATAGTGTCAAGTAATCTCGTACAGGTTCCCGAATAAACGCTACACATAAAACGGTCTCTATGAGAGACCGTTGTATTTTCGTAAGTTACGTTCATTTTGTTACTATTTGGTAGTTGAAGAGTCACGTAGTTTAAGCTCACTCAGCACTTGTGCTTACAGTATAGGTCAAAATATTCTTAAACCTATATGGTTTGTAAAATCAGTATAGCGCTGTATATGCCTGAAAACAGAAGCTATACGGGACTCTGCTAACTTAGTTTGACCAACTGGATACACCTACCTAAACTTATAGGTAACTATTGATTACTCAACAAAACTTCATATAACTTAACAGCTAGAGCATTGACAAGTGGCTGCAAACCTGTAATCGTGAGTAACTAAGGAAGATTGATGCGCGGTAGTAAGGCTCTGGAAAGGAGTCACCTTACCTCTAGCACTAGACACGCACTAGACAAGGTAGGGTGACTTCAAAATGGTAATAAACGACCTTTAACAGTCGCCTACGGCACAGAGGATAAGAGTTCACTATATAAGCTTTGTTTATAGCGTAAGTCGCTAATATGGTTCATTTATTATACAAGTTTTGCTGATAGTAAATACAAAACCTCATGTATAATTTTAAGTTATACATAAAATAGTAATTTATAAGTCATGTATAAAAATAGAACAAATAGGTTTCTATTAGTTGATTCAACCAGAGGGGCTTAACAGCCAATTTAAGGCTAGTGAAAAAGTTTTGACACGGGGATCCAGAAAAAATAGCCGGACAAGTAGCGATTAATTGAAAAAAGAAGGCTAAATCAGCAACTTTTAGGGGGAGTGCGTTAACCTGTCTGAGGGATGCCACAGAAAAACTACAATCTGTAGTGTAAGTGTATAGTTTTTTATACATTATATATTATGTAGTTATAAATAAAACTTATCTATCAGGTGGTTGTCACGTCATATATCAAAATATGACGCGCAAATTACAACCTTGTCTACACCTTGTCAAAAATCACTTTTAGGGCTGATATCAACTTAGAGGCTGAGTTAGCCCTATACCCCGCTTCCTTAGCCTCTATTTTTGCCTTAAGCTCTATCAGGTAATTTATCATTTCATCCTCTGTCACAAGTGTTTCATCGGTGTCCATCTTGTGCGCTGCAATGAGTATCTGTTCAGCAAGGGCAATGGGTACTCTGATGGTTTGAGTTTTGCCAGAACGCCATTTGTTGTCGTAAGGCTTTAATGATTCTATATTTCCCTTGATATTTACCATGATTCTCTGTCACAAGTGATTGACGACTTCTTAACGATATCAGGACTTAAAGCCATTGCTAAACACTGTCACAAGTGATTCGGTAGAAAGTTAATACGGTTTAAATAATGAGAGTCTTTTGGGTAGGGAGACTCTCTTTTTATGTTTACACCCCTCAAATGGGGGCCCAAAAGTAGTAAATTACTTGTTTACAGGATTTAAGCAGCCATCATGCTCTACCTTACCTAAGACACAGAGAGCGATTAGTTGATCAACAGCCTGAGACATATTACCTTGTGCTTTGAGTAGAGCTACGGTTTGTGGTTTGAGCGTGAGTGTTACCCGTACTGCCTTTTTGTTATTAGCTCCCGGTCGTAGGTTAGCTAGAGAGTTAGGATTAAGCTTTTTTACTACAATCCATCTATGTGCATAGTGTGATTATAGTAATACTTTGTCACTGCCTGATAATTTTGCACCTTAGATACCGTGTAATAACCAAGCTCTAGAATAATGCTAGATGAGATTGCTTGTGTAGTGGTAGCAGTTAGGTGATATTGGTAGGTAGTAAGTCAGTACCAGTAAGCGCTAAACGGGCTCTGAAAACAGTGATTTGAGAGTAGTCTGATAGAATCTAAGCTAGTGATGGCTGAAAGTGTTGGTAAATGGTAGTTAGGTAGCAGCTTTTATGATTGACGAGGAAAAACAGCAAGATCTAGATCCTAACTCAACTGGGGAAACCCCAGAGGGTTCGCCAATGGCAAGCGAAACTCCGCCGGCACCAGCAAACTCGAACGGATCTGCCGATTGGGAGCTCGAACTTGCTCAAGCTTATCAAAGCGCTCAGCCCGATCGCAAGAGAGCAAACGCATCCGGGGATACTGTCACCGGCAGTTCCACCAACAGCCCGACAGCAGACGCGGCTGAGTCGTGGCAGAGGGAACTCGCCTCCGTAACCGATGAAAAAGAGGCTTTAAAAACTCAGTTGCAAGCCACATCCGCTCAAGTAGAAGACCTGAAAAATCAAAATCTTCGCCTAGCAGCAGATTTTGACAACTTCCGCAGGCGCACCCAAAAGGAAAAAGAAGAGTTAGATTTACAGGCAAGGTGTATCACGATCAAACCCCTGTTGCCGGTGATCGACAATTTCGAGCGCGCTCGATCGCACATTAAGCCACAAAACGACGGCGAGATGAACATTCACAAAAGCTACCAAAGCGTTTACAAGCAAATGGTAGATGGCCTCAAGCAAATCGGGGTTTCTCCGATGCGCCCCGAAGGTGAACAGTTTGATCCCAACCTCCACGAAGCTCTGCTCAGCGAGCCCACAGACGAACATGAGGAAGGCACAATCATCCAAGAACTAGAACGCGGCTACATTCTGGGCGATCGCGTCTTGCGGCACGCCAAAGTGAAAGTTGCAGCGCCTGGGATATCTGTGGTAGCCTCAGATGAAAATCCCGATAGTTCGGAAAGTTAATCGGGATACAAGCTACTGTATTCCTCGAAGTCACTGACCCCCGAAGAGAATTCGGGGGCCTGAAGGTGGCAGACTCACCAACTTCTTAATTCAGGAATAAAAGCAGGTCATTCAGTTGACAGTTGACAGTTGACAGTTGACAGTTGACAGTTGACAGTTGACAGTTGACAGCGACCTCTACCTAGAAGGAAGAGGATTGGAGTAATGAATAGTCTGATTTTAATTTCTCGCCTTTAAGGGAGAGGCTTTAAACCAATTCTTTCTGGTAAGCGCTTTCTCAACAAATTCTGAAAAATGCTTTAACCCGTCCAAAAACGGGTACAAACCCCCGACTTAAGTCGTGGATGCTCCCAAAATTTTAGACCAAAGTTTAAGCTCCCAGATTCATCTTTGGGAGTAAATCTAAAATCTAAAATCTAAAATCGACTTGCCCGTCTTTGATATTGGATTAAGATATCAAGTTTGTTTCCTAAAAATCTAGTCAGGTGATGCTTGTTTTAACAAGCTGAGTCGTTTTTGATCCCCCAACTTGTAGTTGGAAGTTTCCAAACATCCCACAAAGTTTTATGAGGCGCTATGGGAAAAATTATTGGAATTGACTTAGGCACGACTAACAGTTGTGTAGCTGTATTGGAGGGCGGTAAACCAGTCGTGATCGCCAATTCTGAGGGCGGCCGCACAACTCCGAGCATCGTAGGATTTGGCAAGGGGGGCGATCGCTTAGTCGGTCAACTAGCCAAGCGGCAAGCTGTAACTAATGCTGTAAATACTGTTTACAGCATCAAACGATTTATCGGGCGCAGGTGGGACGACACGGAAGAAGAACGAGCCCGCACTCCCTATACCTGCATCAAAGGCAAAGACGACACCGTTAACGTGCAAATTCGGAACAAGGTTCACACCCCTCAAGAAATCTCGGCAATGGTACTCCAAAAGCTCAAGCAAGATGCTGAAGCTTATTTGGGACAAGCTGTTACCCAAGCCGTAATTACAGTGCCGGCATACTTCACAGACGCTCAGCGCCAAGCTACTAAAGACGCTGGTACGATCGCAGGTTTAGAAGTCCTGCGGATTGTCAATGAACCGACGGCGGCCGCCCTTTCCTACGGGCTGGACAAGCAAAATATCGAACAGAAAATCTTGGTCTTTGACCTCGGCGGTGGTACTTTCGACGTTTCGATCCTGCAACTGGGAGACGGGATTTTTGAAGTCAATGCCACCGCAGGTAACAACCATCTCGGAGGAGATGACTTTGACGACTGCATAGTCCAGTGGCTGGTAGAAGCTTTCCGCACTCAATCCGGCAGTGACCTCTCAACAGACAAAATGGCCTTGCAGCGCCTCCGAGAAGCTGCCGAAAAGGCGAAAATCGAACTATCCAATCGCGAATCGACTTCCATTAATTTGCCGTTCATCTCCTCTGATGAAAAAGGGCCGAAGCATCTGGAAATGGATCTCTCCAAAGCTCAGTTTGAAAAACTGGTGGGTCATTTGGTGCAAGCGACGATCGATCCGGTGACTCAAGCCCTCAAAGACGCAAGTCTTACTCCGAAAAATATCGATCGAATTATTTTAGTCGGAGGCTCAACCCGGATTCCGGCTGTTCAAGAGGCAATTAGCAAGTATTTTGGCGGTGTCTCTCCCGATAAATCGGTCAATCCCGACGAAGCTGTAGCCGTAGGCGCGGCAATTCAAGCCGGGGTGTTGGGCGGTGAGGTTAAAGATTTGCTGCTGCTAGACGTGACGCCACTCTCCCTGGGACTCGAAACCTTGGGCGGGGTGTTCACTAAAGTGATCGATCGCAATACAACTATTCCCACCAGTCGATCGCAAATGTACAGCACCGCCGCAGACGGGCAAACCTCCGTAGAAATTCACGTGCTCCAAGGCGAGCGGGCATTGGTTAAAGACAATAAAAGTCTTGGCAAATTCCTGCTCAAAGGCATTCCCGCAGCCCCCCGGGGCGTACCTCAAATCGAAGTTACCTTTGAAATCGATGCCAACGGCATTCTCAAAGTTGGCGCTGAAGACAAGGGAACCGGAAAAGAACAAAGCATCCAAATCTCCAATACAGGAGGATTGACCGAAACCGAAGTCGAGCGAATGCGGCAAGAAGCCGAACTTTATGCCGACGAGGACATCAAGCGCGCTCAAGTCGTCGAACTCAAAAATCAAGCCGACACCCTGGTCTATAATTGTGGTGTCACTTTGAAAACCAACGCGCAATTGCTGAGCGACGACCTCAAAGCCGAAGCCGAAACAGCAGTAGCAGCCTTGCAGGGGGCAATCGCTAACCCTGACATCACAGGCGATGAACTCACGCCCGCAATCGAAGCTTTCAAGCAACTGTTATACTCGCTCGGTACAGCAGTCTACGAGCAAGCCCGCAGCGGGGTAGCCCCGTCAGGAGCAGAAGTTGAAAGCGAGATGATGTCGGAACTAGAAGAGGTGGCAGCTACCGACGACAGCATTTCGCTGACAGAAGAGCTGCTGGTGGCGCTCCAAGCTCCACCACCAGCTCCACTACCAGCTCCACCACCAGCTCCATCACCAGCGCAACCAAAGGCGCAAGTAAAGCGGGAACCAAAACCGGAACCAAAACCGGAACCAAAACCGGAACCAAAACCGGAACCAAAGTCAAAGCGACAGCCAAATCCACAGTCAGAACCAAAACCGAAGGTTCCAGAACCTGAAGTTGATGATATGAATCCTTTCCTTTAGATCTGAAAAGCTAAAAATTAAAAGTTAAAAATGATTATTTTTGATTTTTAATTTGGTAACTTCAGGAAAGGTCGCCCGTTTCTTTTTCGTACACTTTTTGTTATTTACCTCCAGGCAAGCAGCTTTATGGCCGGTGATTACTATGAAATATTAGGCGTTTCTCGCAGTGCAGACAAAGAGGAAATTAAGCGTGCTTACCGTCGCCTAGCTCGCAAGTACCATCCAGATGTCAACAAAGAACCAAGTGCCGAGGAGCGGTTTAAAGAAATTAACCGCGCTTACGAGGTACTCTCAGAACCAGAAACCCGCGCCCGTTTCGATCGTTTCGGCGAAGCAGGAGTGACAGGTGCAGGCGCTCCGGGCCCCCAAGACTTCGGCGACAGCTTTGCCGATATTTTTGAAAGCTTCTTCCAGGGTTTTCAAGGAGGAGCGGGCGGCCAACAACAACAAGGTCGCAGACGCAGCGGCCCAGTGCGCGGAGACGATTTGCGGCTCGACTTGCGGCTGGAGTTTCGCGAAGCAGTGTTTGGTGGAGAAAAAGAACTTCGCATTAAGCACCTAGAAACTTGCGAAACTTGCGGCGGAACTGGTGCCAAGCCGGGAACTAGACCTCAAACCTGCTCGACTTGTAGCGGTAGCGGCCAAGTCCGTCGCGCTACCCGCACGCCCTTCGGCAGCT
>Ga0209591_10010368_pt1 | contig 10020 bp, 15 predicted proteins | sample MAT01_FD_187207 | JGI IMG/M metagenome (GOLD analysis project Ga0209591, IMG submission 187207) | Freshwater microbial communities from Lake Fryxell liftoff mats and glacier meltwater in Antarctica - MAT-01 (SPAdes) (version 2) | ecosystem: Environmental > Aquatic > Freshwater > Ice > Liftoff...
GTAAAAACTGCAAGCATCTACTATTTGCTTTACTTGGCACTGCTCGTTGATCATGTGTGCCATCTTGTAATCTCTAAGGCAAAAACCGATAGTGGGGATTCCTAAAATTACAGGTGTAAAAGGATTGGTGCTAAAATCCCAAAAAACAAATTCAGGCTGAGTCCCAAAATTTTGAAATGACAATGAGCCTAATTTCCAAGAAGTATTTTTACCCCTAACCAATTTGTCTACGCCTAGAAAAATTTGTTCCTTAGTCTTAATGTGGATGATTCTTCTATCTAGGTGACCCTCGCAATCTCTGATTTAACATGATTGCTAAGCGATGATGACAAATCTATACAGATTCAGTACAAAATGAAGATGATGAAGTCTATTAAGTAAGCAAAACAGCAAGTGAAATAAGCTTAAGGAAAACTAATCCGCTGATTGAAGCTGCTCGACTTTTTCTTCCTCGGGAAGATATCGTTCTATAAACTGCTTCTTCAAATCGCGGTAAGTAGAGATGCCCCCTAACTGGTGTAAGCAATAAATATATATCCACGCCAAGTCGATTTGATAGGGCAGAAATCCAGCACGCGCGCTATCCGGATAAAGATGATGGTTATTGTGCCACTCGCCCGAAAACCAACCCGGTCTAGATTGATTGACGGATAAATTGCTTCGATCAAAATCTATTCCGTCCACGTGTTTTGCTTTTCCGCCACCATGCCCCGTATAATTAAACGCCCGCACTAGCACAAACCAAAACATTGCTGCGCTAAACAATGTACACGATAATGCATGGCCACCAATCAAATAAAATGAGCCATACCAAAAAGACCAATTGAGAATCAACAAACCAATAGTGTACAGAGGCGCAGCAATGGAGCCCCATTTTATATATTGTGCATATGTATTCAGTTGCACACCAGTATGACTGATAAAGTGAGAAGCCTTTTTATAATCTTCCTCACTTAAATCCTTGGCAATGGCCTGATGATTTACATCGGACAGCATGCAGTACATGAGGCCCGCATGTGCATTGTAAGGGTCGCCCGGTTTTTCACATTTAAGGTGATGAACGTGATGTGACACGACATAAACTTCTTCTGCAAAAGTCCGTAACACTAAATTTTGAGTGATGAAACGCCAAATGGGGTGACTGAACGTATAGGCACGGTGTGTGCTATATCTATGAAACCAAATGGTACCATGGGTGCTCATGATAACCATACTGTATACAATAAAAGCAATCAGCAACGGCCAAGAGAAATACACGAACAAAAAGAAATAGAGAAATGGCAACATGCAAATGGCCGTGAACCAATTGATGAACGGGATCCAATTCTTTTTTGTCTTAAAAATATTCATTCGAGAAAATGCTTCTGCGTAAAGCCGTTTCACACTAGGTTTGACGAGCTCGCCATCCTTATCGGCCCAGCCGTAAGAAGGAACTTGTAATACGTGGTCGATGAAAGCCATTAAAAATGTTCATAAAATTTAATTGGCAAGGTAGCTCTTTCCATTAGTTCTACCTAAATTTCAAGGTAAATTGAAAGAAATTTCACCTCGTTAATCATGCCCTTCTACCGCTAATTGAAATTGCTTTATGCTTCCAAACCACTCACGCATTCAACCGTTGAAAAGTGCATGCTTTCTATTCATAAACTAAAAAAACAATATGGGTCGCATCTTATTTTAGATGTTGATCTACTGCAGTTTGATTCGGGCCTGTACTGGGTCAAAGGCGCAAATGGTTCGGGTAAGTCAACGTTGTTAAAAATACTTGGTGGGATTATTCCTTTCCAGGGAGAGATTGAAATTGGATCAACCTCGTTGAAAAAACAAACTACGGAATACCGAAGACTTGTGAGCTATGTTGAGGCAGAGCCATTGTATCCGCCCTTTTTGACCGGTAGTGATTTGATTTCGTTCTATTCTACTACCAGAAATGCAAGTAAAGAACAAGTAAAAGAACTGACCGAAAAATTCAATATTCAATACTTCGTCCAAAATCCGATTGGCACTTATTCGAGTGGAATGGTGAAAAAGCTTTCGTTAGTGCTGGCATTTCTAGGCAATCCCAAATATATTTTACTAGATGAGCCGCTGGTGACAATCGATAAAGACAGCGTACCGATTTTGCTGGCGCTAGTAAGGAAGTATTCGAATGAAGGAATGAATTTCATTTTTACTTCACATCAGGCTTTTGAAGCTACAGGCTTAGCGCCTATTCAAGAATTGGAAGTGAAAAACGCGCGTGTATGCTTCCGGTAACAAAGGTATTGGTCAGCATAATTGTCAAGAAATTCTACGAGCGCAACGCGGGTCTGTTTTTCTTCATTTTCTATTTGATGTTTGCTATTGTAGAGCCAAACCAAATTGTTGGCTTTCATCGATCGTTAATTTACGGAACGCTTTCTTCAACTGTTTTTCTTTTGGTGGTGATGGGAGTGTGGTGTCTGTACGCCATCAAGTATTTACAATTTATTTTAGTAGAATTTGACCAGCCCCAAAACAAATTCTTACTTGAGCTTTCGAAGTTGAGCCCATCGAAATTATTTTGGTCGATATTACTAACAGTCACGTTGGTTTACGAACCGGTGCTGATCTATTCAGTTTTTATTGTTTTCTTCGGTTTTGCTTCGCATCATTATTGGCCAACAATTGCCGTCATCGTTTTCCATAGCTGTATTTTAATTTCAACCTCCTTTCTCTTAGCAAGAAGATTGAATTTGCCACACGAGAAAACAAACTTCTCATTTTTTCCCACCGTTCGATGGCCATGGCCAAAACCAGTTCCTATTTTCTATATCTCTCAATTAGTAAATCAATTACCAACGGTGCTATTCTTTACAAAAGCATTTTCTGTCTTTGCCATTTATGGATTCATGCAGATACCGCTGGATCATTATGAGCCGCGAGTTGCATTGCTTGGCCTGTTGATTGGTTTGGCGAGCCATTCAGTAATAATTTTTGAGTTGCGGAAGTTTGAAGACACGTATATGCGCTTCTTACGAGGAATGCCAATCTCATTACCCGAGCGATTTTTAAAAATGGCGCTGGTCTACTCAGTCCTCCTTCTGCCAGAGATTGGTATGCTCGCACTTCGAGGTGTACACGTTTTAGATTTGACGGGGGCTGTAGTGTTTGCCACCGCCTACCTCACCCTGATTCATTGTAAACTTTTTCAATCTGAACTCAACATGGGCAAGCATACCAATTGGACGCTCGGGCTATTTTTGATTTCGTTTATGCTGGTGTTGTTCAATATCTATCTGATAGAAACGGTTCTCATGTGGGGGCTGGCCTATTTTTGGTTGAACCGCGATTACTACAGGTACGAAATCTAAGGGTAAAAAACAGCTAGCTGTAAATTAACACTTTGCCTCTCATTCTCGGCATTACAAATGGGAGCCTCCCCGTATCTTTGACGGCATTTTCACGATAACCTCAGATCCTCTCGCGAGGAATACAGAGTGAGGTTCTTTCTGGTTAATAAAAGGAGCAAACTCTTTACCGTACAGTTTTTCGATATCACAACTGATCGAATAATCCTTGACAGGATATACTTGCCAACGAGGATGCGCTAACTGATACTCAATTGTAGTGGTGGGATTTAGTCGGTTATAGCCATAGTAATGTTCAAAAATAAATTCTTCTTCCGAATCTGATTCTATGTTAGTCAAAAAAGTCGCTGCCTTAATATTCATTGAATTCCAAGCTTGCTTTTTCTTTTGCCACTCGAATGAAACAGAAAGAACATCATCTATCGTAGTGATGTTGTGCCTCATCTTTGCCACGCTGTAGTGCTCGTTGTAAAGTAAATTCGCCATTCCAGCAATGATTGGCTTCGGAACGATCTCTGAAACAAATCCCACGCCTCTTCTCCAAAGGGTGCCATCAAAGTGCTTGATGTAATACCGAAGATTTACTTCTTCAAAATTTACGTGGCCTGGCCACCGTAGTCCAAAGACTTTTGTATTGTTGAACATAAAGCCAACAATACTCACCAACGCCTTGCCTTGAAAATAATCAATTTCTGTGAAAGGAGGTAAATGTTTTTGCAAGACAGCAGGATCTACCTCATAATTAAACATGGCGAGGTATTCCCATTGAGCGGATAAAAATTTTCGTGACGACATTTAGTCAAGTTTTTTAGTTTCAACACCAGGTTTCGCGTACTGGTATCGATCGATCAAGGATGTTGAATAATAGCCATCTATACCGTTGCTGCAAATAGATTGAGCCTTATCTAATGAGAGAAAGCCGTCTGCCAATAAAATATTGTCTTCCAACTTCACATTCTGTATTTCTCCGATGACAAGGTAGGTATCGTTTAACTGAATAGGAATTATTTCCCTTAATTTCAATGAATACTTTACCTGGCTCTCTTTGACAAATGGGGCTGTTACATCTTCCAAAAATTCGGGCGTGAGTCCCACCTCTGTAAACTCGCTCACTTCCTCGGGATATTTGGCACTTGTTTGATGGGCCTTTTCCAAAAAGGAAGGATGAATATGGTTGATGGTATAAACACCCGTTGCTTCAATATTTGCTAAGGTATGCGGAGCCGCATTGACGGGTCGATTGATGAAGCCTACCAATGGTGGTTGAGAGCCTATATGAACGATGCTACTGAATATCCCAAGGTTGGCCTGCCCCTTTTTATTTACCGTTCCTAGTAGACTAACGGATTTAAAACCGGTGAGGCTATTGATAAAATTCGCCCGATAAAATCGTTCCCATGTTTGAAAAGTGGATGAGGAGATCAGCTGCATATGTTTGTCGGTAAGGAATTAATTCTTAAACAGTTGTAATGTGGCTATTTTTATTTCTTGGCGCAACTCCGTTCGTTGCGCCCGCGATTACGTACAAAGGTCAGTTGCTTCTGCTATTTATTTACGGGCACGGTTAATTCAACATTAATTTCATTGCCGACCACAAAACCAAAAAAGTTCCCTTTAATTCCAAAATCAATTCTGTTTATTTTGAACGAGCCTGTAAACGTTCCTTTATCTCGAGAACTAACAAACTGAAAGCTGATAGCAATGGCTTTTGCAGTTCCGTGCAGTTGCAACATACCATTTACTGAAAAACCCTTACCCAATTTATTGAAACTAGAGGAGGTAAACTTTATGGTTGTATACTTCATCACATCAAACCAATCTTTGCTTTTGGCGTGTTTGTCTTTTAGGCTATCGCCTGTTTTAATCGTTGATGCTTCTACTAAAACATCCATTCTGGCGTTGGCCAAATTTGAGGGATCGAATATTATTGTGCCTTTAAGGTTGCTAAACGTCCCGCTTACCTTGCTTCCTGAAAACTTGATAGAAGCGTTTGAATCAAAATTCCAATTTTCCATTCTCGAATATTTATTTTAATCAATGTAACAAAATTACGGGCATCTCTAAAAACCCCGCTCACCCTTCTCTCCCGGTAGCCATCAGGATGGAGAAGGGAAAGGGTTGAGGTGAATAAAACAAAGGTTTTTAGAAATGTCCATATTTAAATAAAAAGGCAACTCCGTTCGATGCTACCGATTGCAGTAAATACTTTTAATAATACTGAGAACAATAAATTCAATAACTTGTTGAGAAGGCATACCTATAATATTTATACATCATGACATTAGTTGGAAAACGAGCACCAAAAATTTTGGCAGCAGCAGTAGTAAATGGCGAAGAGATTAGTGAAAATTTTAGCCTCGACCAGTACATTGGCAAAAAGAATGTAGTGTTATTCTTTTATCCAAAAGATTTCACTTTCGTTTGCCCTACTGAGATTCATGCCTTTCAGGAAAAAATAGACGAGTTTGAAAAGAGAGACACCATAGTTATTGGCTGCTCTACCGACACAGAAGAAACCCATTTGGCATGGCTCAATACCGCTAAGGACAATGGAGGTATTCAGGGAGTAACCTTCCCGATTATTGCCGATTCCGCTAAAGTTGTTTCACTAAATTATGGCGTGTTAGGAGGGGAATATTCTTTTGACGCTATTACCAGAACATGGTCGTTTAACGGAACACCGATTGCCTACCGCGGAACGTTTATCATCGACAAAACGGGTATCGTGCGCCACGAATCTATTAACGATTTTCCGTTGGGGAGAAATATTGATGAATATATTCGGTTGATTGATGCTCAACTCCATGTAGAAAAATTTGGCGAGGTATGTCCTGCCAATTGGGAGGAAGGAACAGAAGCTATGGTGGCGAGTGTGCAAGGAGTAGCGGCCTATCTTTCTAAAAACTAAAAACCAAATAACATGATCGAATTGGAAGAAGACAATTTACAGGAGTTGATTGCTCAGCACGAAAAGGTGGTGGTACAGTACTCTGCCGGGTGGTGCGGCAATTGCCGAATCATGAAGCCGAAGTTTAAAAGGCTTTCTGCAGAAGCCGATGCAGTTTTTGTATTGGTCGATGCTGAAAAATTTCCTGCTTCCCGTAAACTGGCTGGCGTCACAAATTTGCCCACCTTCGCTAGTTTTAAAAAGGGCATTCTGCACGGCCAGGTTCAAACAAATAAGGAAGAACAGTTAAAAGCATTGATAGATGAAGTTACCAGTAATTAGACAAATACAGAAAAGCGCAACTGTTGAAGAAATCGAAACTACTATTAAAGTTCTCGAAAGCATTTCAGAAGCTCCTTCCTTAAAAAGTGAAGAAACGGATGTGATCGGAGAATTGATTTCAAATTTATGCGGAGCGCTGGAGGTCCATCATTTAATAAGCGAAGGTTCGTCTGAAAAAGATGCAGCAAACACTTTCATGAAAAAAGTTTTAAGTTCTATTGATCGCTGATTGGTCTTTCTAAATGCTTTAAGCTTTATTTTACTTTGAAATTGAACAAAGCGGGCAACATGTTGTTACATATTGGAAATAAAACCAAAAACATCAAAAACTTTTTAAAGATTACCGGTCTTCTCACGTTGATCGTATTTGCGTCTGCTGTAAAAGCACAAGACATTGTAGGTGTGGCAGTTGGTTCTAAAGATCACACCACATTAGTAGGTGCTTTACAAGCGGCTGGTTTAGTAGAAACGTTGCAAGGTGCTGGACCATTCACTGTATTTGCTCCGACTAATGCTGCGTTTGACAAATTACCCAAAGGAACAGTAGAAACTTTGTTAAAGCCAGAGAACAAGGCTTCGTTGAGCGGAATCTTGACCTATCACGTGGGTGCCGGCAGTGTCGATGCTACCACCTTAACAGGTTTAATAAAACAAGGTAACGGAACAGCTGTTGTAACAACAGTAAACGGTCAAGAATTGAAAGCTTCTATCGAAGGAGGTAAAGTAATAATCACGGATGCAAAAGGTGGCAAGGCTACTGTGGTGGCTGCTGATTTGAAAGCCAGCAATGGCGTTATCCACGTTACAGATATGGTTTCAATGCCAAAGTAGTATTTATCAAATCAAAATTGAGTTGGCTCATGCTGAAAAGTGCGAGCCAATTTTATTTTAAGAATATTGAATTGCCTAATTAGTAAAAAAAATTACCTGCATGGTATCGTAACATTAATAGGACGCGGCTGTTATTAATACGAAATAAATAATGAAATAAAAATAAATAAATAAGGAAGATGGAGACATTAGAAAAGAAATTTCAGTTGGTCGAAAAGAAACGATTAGTTCACACCGTTGTATCAGTTGTTAAAGATTCACCACATGTAGCGGTCGTAGAGGCTCTCACTACTTACATTCCCATTGATCAGTTTAAAGAAATTTTCAATTTCATTGGAGAGTTAACTGCCAAAGAGAAAATTACCAAGCTAATATTTGATAAGAGGAAGCTTTCCGTGTTTCATCAGCCATCCATGGAATGGTACTTTGTGGAGTGGAAAGAGAAAATGTTTGATCTTGGACTAAAGACCCATAGGAAGATTCTCCCAACGGACAATGTTTTTCGCCAGAGCGTAAAAATTGGGCGTGAAAAAATAAACACCATCCATCCCAACGGGAAATTTAAGTTGATGGATATCGCTTACGCGGAATCTCTTGAGCAGGCTATTTCAGAATAAATTTTTTTGCGATGATAACGGATCTTACCAGCAATAACAATTTACAAGAAAAAATCTTGGCACTTACTAGTGCGTTAGATTTAGAAGTTTCGCAGGTAAAGACAAAGCTGAGCGTAGATGAGATGAAGTTTGGTTATGAGCAAGTAATTAAATCGCTTACTCTTGATGTTCAGATCCAACTCGATGAGCTGAGCCGACTACAAGTACTAAGAATACTTGAGATCGAAAAAAAATTGAGTTACCTGATAGAACTTTGTGCCTCGCAACGGCTAATGATGGAAGATACACTTCTGTATCTTAAAGAACTTGAGCAGCGTAAAGCCTAAAACCTAAAGGTTAGCTTTCTGGCAGAATGACTTGAAAGGTCGTTTTGCCAGATTTGCTGATCCAACGAATTTGCCCTTTCATTCTCTCGACAATACTTTTGACAATATAAAGTCCTAAACCTTGCCCGAGTGAGCGCTCTGAACCGCGATAGAACATATTAAAAATCTCGCTGCTGATAGCGGGCGAGATACCTTCTCCATCGTCAATAACTTCAATCGACAAGTTTGTTTCAGATTTACTAAAATTGACCCATACAAATCCTTCTTGTAGAGTATCTCTAAAGGTAATGGAGTTTGAGATCAAGCATTTAAGAATATTGTACAATACCAGTTCATCGGTTCGAACCTTTTCTAACTCATCGTAAGTGACTTCGATGGTGACATTGCTGAAATTAGGTAGATAGTTAAGATCGCGTATAGCTTGTTGTATTGTTTTCGCCAATAAGACTTCCTTCAAATCAATTTTGTCAAAGGAGGCCTGCGCAAACATGGTCAATGACTTGAGTATGTCATTCATTTGAGAAACCTTTTGCTCCATATATTGATGAATATTTCGCTGATCCGGTGTCAAGCTTTCTCCCCGTAGGAGTTCCAGTAACCCTTCCAATGATGAAACGGGGGTTTTCAAATCATGCGAAGCACGATAGAGAATTTGATCTAATTCTTCGTTGCGCTTTTGAAGTTGTTGTAACGTTTCGGTCAACGAGTTATTTTTCAACACCACTTCTTCAATGGCAGCAGTGAGTTCCTCCTTTTGTGCTTGCAGTTCCTCCTTTTGTTCTGCAAGTTCGCGCTCGCGCTCTTCAAGTCGTTGATTTCTTGATTTAAGAGCTGTGATTAAGTAGGTTGAATCTGAAATTTCCATGGAAGCAAGATAAGCTATATAATTTACTACTAATAATCGAATTTCCTACCCCTAAAAATCCACTGATGGGACGTTATTCTATGACAATGTGAAGTTACCAACCAATAACAATATCTACTTTTAAACTTAATGTAACATAAGCCCCGGTATCATGTTACTTAGAGTATAATTAAACCAAAATATTAAAAATGCAAAACATCGTAGAGATTGCTTCAGGAAACAAAGATTTCAGTACGTTAGTAGCGGCCGTGGTGGCTGCGGGGTTAGCCGATACCCTCAGTGGTAACGGTCCTTTCACAGTGTTCGCACCCACCAACGCGGCATTTGCTAAACTTCCAGCAGGAACTGTTGAGGAATTGGTCAAGCCAGAAAACAAAGAAAAGTTAGCTGCGATTCTTACCTACCACGTAATAGGAGCTAAAGCTATGTCATCAGGGCTAGTTGACGGACAAAAAGTGAAAACAGTAAATGGTCAAGAAATTACAGTGTCAATCAACGGAAGTGTGAAAATTGATGGTGCCACTGTGGTAACTGCAGATTTAGAAGCGTCAAATGGAGTAATCCATGTGATTGACTCTGTCATCATGCCGAAATAAGATTAATTCTTTCACCACAAAGGTCGTATCCAAAAGATACGGCCTTTTTTATTGAGAGGCGAGCAAAGGTTTGTAGATTAATTTTAATATATTGTATTTCTAACCAAATGTGTTATTTGGTGTTAAAAAGAAAAAGGTATGTTTTCACTATTTAAAAAAGATCCAATCAAAGACCTTGAGAATAAGCGCAAAAAGCTGTTGGAAGAAGCTATGCACGTGCAACGCTC
>Ga0209591_10010372_pt1 | contig 10016 bp, 9 predicted proteins | sample MAT01_FD_187207 | JGI IMG/M metagenome (GOLD analysis project Ga0209591, IMG submission 187207) | Freshwater microbial communities from Lake Fryxell liftoff mats and glacier meltwater in Antarctica - MAT-01 (SPAdes) (version 2) | ecosystem: Environmental > Aquatic > Freshwater > Ice > Liftoff...
ATTGCTAAAATCCCCTGCCATCCAAGTTGCTAGTGTCAAAACATCCGATGAAGTTGTGGGTGTCATAAGCTTAGTTAGTTCCTATATTTATTTTATTGAAAGATGTCACTACCTGACTCAATTTTTGTTTGATGACTTGCGGGGCGTACTTTGAGATGTGGATAGGGCGATAAATCAAGCTAGCGATCTGATAGCCAAGTTTATTTGAACAGGCTAATTTACAGATGAAGGAGATCGCAGGATGTAGACAATGCTGGTATAAATCGGGATGCTTCGATCGAATCGGCTGCAAAAAATCTGTCCATAGCGTTCCTACTTGCGCAAAATTTTTACTGTAGAGGTCAATCAGAAATAGATTAATTATTTTCTTAAACAAAAAATTTCGATAATCCCTTAAAAGATTTTCAGGGACGGCGATCGATCCAGAGTCAAATAAATCCCACCATGTCATCACATCCTGCGTACAAGGGTTGATTTGATCGATTTCGATTACTGTTCTGAAAGTAGATAACTGGTGGAGCCGATAAGCAGAGAGAATATTTGGTAAGCCCAGCACTTTAGTAGACCAAGCAATTCTAATTGACCATTCGATATCTAATAAAATATTAAGATTAGTCAGAAATGGAACTGCTAAGATCACAGCTCTTTTGGCACAAATCCCTGGACAGCCTGGCAAAAAATATTCGGTTAAAGCTTTATCTAAATAGTCAGAATTGTCGCGTGGGATATAGTCGGGGGCGAAATTTGTGCATAAGATTGTTCCAGTTTCAGAGATTGCGTTTGTGATGCCGTAGATACATCCTGCATCTGGATCGGATGAAATCGCTGCTCTCAAAGTCTGAATTGTATGGGGATAGAGCAGATCATCAGCATGGAGCATCACAACATAATCGCAATCACTATATTGATAAATCGCCTGCCAAGCCTGACCGATCGAGAGATTAGAGTTATCTTCCACGATCCGAACTCGATCATGGTTTACGCTAAAACTATGAGCAATTTCCAAGCTTTGATCGCTCGAATCATGCACAAAGACCAATATTTCATCCGCTAATTCAGTTTGATCTAAAGCACTGGCAATTGCTTGACTGAGATATTTCTCACCGTTATAAACTGGAATTCCAATTCCTACTGTTGGCATTATCTACTCTGGCTAAAGATACAAATGATTGGGAAAATTATATACTCCAAGTAAAATAATTTCCAGATAAATTGATAAAAGTCTGTAATTGAATTTCGATCGCTTAAGTCTACTCGCAAACTACGCCACCACAAAATCGCGGCAAACAGGCAATGAGTAATCACAATTACGGCAATATTCACCCCTGTTAAAATCGAAGTCAAACTGAGAATTGCCAGCCCAAGATATAGAGTAATGAGGATTTGTCGAGATAAATTAAACACAGCTCTTTGCCCTAACTTCAGAGATAAAGTTGAAATATTAAAGGTTCGATCTCCTTCGGTATCAGGTATATCTTTAAAGATTGCAATCACATAAGTAAATATCAGCACAAATGTGGTTAATGCCCAAATTGAGGGAGGGATATTTAAGCTCTGATTTAATATTTGATTGAAATGTAGAAACAATCCTAAGTTAACAACTACACCCCGCACCACAAAAATACAAACCGAAGCCCAGAGAGGAAACCGCTTTAATCGGATTGGCGGCAAAGAATACGCTGTACCGATCAGTAAACTAGAAATCACCGTGAAACATAAAAATAGACCATTAGCAGCAGCGATCGAAACGGCAAAAACTCCTGCCACAGCGACAATAATCTGTGCTTCTCGAACTGAGAAATCACCAGAGGCAAGAGGCAAATGTGGCTTATTAATCTTATCTATTTCGATGTCTTCGAGTTGATTTAATCCCACAATATAAACATTGCCACACAGACAAGCAATCAGGGCAGGAAATAACAACCATAAATTAGCGATTTGAAAAGTAGATTGAGCGATCGAGAAAAGCGCAACTGTACTTAAGCTAGTGCCAATTACTGTATGGGGACGACAAAACTGCCAAAAAGCAGGTAACTTTTGCCTGATTAACTTCTGTAGATGCAACTTTTGCACAAAGCTAAATAGTGAACGACAAAACCAGAGTAGCTTACAACCTTTGTAATTCAACCATGTATCTATATGTTTCGCTCGCGATAGAGTTGAGCGATTTTAGGATCAGAGGCAAAGGTGCTAAGCCTCTGTACTTAACCTAGATATTCTCCTGATTTTAATCCCATTGAAATGCTCTGGTTGGTTCTTAAGGCTTTTATCAGGCAGTTTAAACCTCAGACCTTATTTGCGATTCAACAGGTATTGCGAATCTTTTGGTTGCTCTTAGATAAATCCTTCTTCAAAAACTGGTTTACCAAATGCTGTTATTGTACCCCTTAGTTCCTCAATAGGCTGTATCGTGAGTGAGAACGAATATCACTATGAGAAGTTAAGGTAATTAATGGCAGCTAAGAAAATCATCCAACAACAAGCTGATGCCCCCACCTGTGACACTCATATGGTGCATCTTGACAGTGTGAGTCAAGGTAAGCAGCAACTTTTAGCTATGACAAAAGCACAGGAGATGTCAGAGTTTTTTGGCATCCTTGCTGACCCAAATCGTCTACGGCTCCTCTCTATTCTCGTAGGACAAGAAACCTGTGTATGCGATCTTGCGGCTGTGCTCCAGATGACCGAATCTGCCGTATCGCATCAATTAAAAGCCCTACGATCTATGCACTTAGTCAACTATCGCCGTGAGGGACGCAATATTTACTACAGTCTTGCTGACAGCCATATTGTCAATCTTTATCGAGAAGTTGCTGAGCATTTAGATGAGCCTAAAGTGTAAAGATTATTAGAGATAGCCTTGCATTCTGAGTAAGTTTGATGCAAATATATGAATAACCTTTCATATATTCAAGAGTATGGTTAAAAATAGCGGGTGTTGTGGTTGCAGCGATGACGATGATCGCCAAGAAGATCGAAAAAGCCACAATCATCACGATGAGGAAGGAAATGATCGCGATCATGGTCATAGTCATGGTGATCGAGAATTTGACCTCAAGCGAGAAGCTATTCCTGTTGCCGCAGTAGTCGGGCTGTTCGCTATAGGTTCGATTTATAACACTCCTTTACACAATACCCCCTATGCTTGGGCTGAATATTTAGTCCTAATTCCTGCCTATCTTTTGAGTGGTTGGAATGTTTTGATGATCGCAGGAAAGAATATTCTCAAAGGTCGGTGGTTTGATGAGAATTTCCTGATGACTATTGCGACATTGGGCGCGATCGCTATTCATCAATTACCCGAAGCCGTTGGGGTAATGCTGTTTTACAAGATTGGTGAACTGTTCCAAGAATATGCAGTTGGGAACTCACGTCGATCGATCAAAGCTGTGCTAGAAATTCGTCCTGACTATGCCAATCTCAAGGTCGATGGAAGTATCACCAAAACCTCTCCTGAGAAAGTGCAAATTGGTGACATCATTACTGTTACGGCAGGCGAGAAAATTCCTTTGGATGGAGAAGTAATCTCAGGTATATCTCAAATTGACACATCTGCTCTCACAGGTGAATCTGTGCCGCGATCTGTGAATGTGGGTGAACCTGTTTTAGCTGGCATGATCAATAAAACGGGGGTTTTAGATATTCGTGTTACGAAACTGTTTGGTGAATCTTCGATCGCTAAAATTCTCGATCTGGTGCAAAATGCCAGTAGTAAAAAAGCTGAAACCGAGAAATTCATTACGAAATTCGCCAAGATTTACACGCCGATTGTGGTGTTTATTTCATTAGCGATCGCGATTATTCCACCTCTAATTATTCCCAATGCTACCTCTGCCGAATGGATTTATCGAGCTTTAGTGATTTTGGTGATTTCTTGTCCTTGTGGATTGGTGATTAGCATTCCTTTGGGCTACTTTGGTGGTGTTGGTGGTGCAGCGAAACGAGGGATTTTAATTAAAGGGTCAACTTTCTTGGATTCTTTATCAGATGTCAAGACCGTTGTTTTTGATAAAACAGGTACATTGACTAAAGGAGCTTTCCAAGTCTCAGTTGTTGAACCTGCCAATGGATTCTCTAAAGACGAATTACTTTCTTTTGCTACTTATGTCGAGGCACAATCAAATCATCCGATCGCCCAATCAATCAAAGAAGCTTACAAAGGTAACCTCGATCTAGCTAAAGTTACAAACTACGAAGAGATTGCAGGACATGGCATTCGGGCAATGGTAGAAGACAAACTGGTAATCGCGGGGAACGATCGACTACTCCATCGCGAGAATATTGCTCATGATACTTGTAAAGTCTCTGGCACAGTGGTTCATGTGGCTGTTGATAAAAAATATGCGGGCTATATCACAATTGCCGATCAAGTTAAAGATGATGCTGCTCTGGCGATTCATTCTCTGAATCAGATGGGGATCAAAACGATTATGCTGACTGGTGATAATCAAGGTGTAGCCGCAGATGTAGCAGGTAGACTGGGTTTGAGTTCCTATGTGGCTGAATTGCTGCCTGAAGGAAAAGTCGAAGCAATTGAAACCATTCTCAAAGCCGCAGATAAAAAAGGGAAAGTTGCCTTTGTCGGTGACGGTATTAATGATGCACCTGTACTCGCAAGATCAGATGTCGGGATCGCTATGGGTGGCATCGGTTCTGATGCGGCGATCGAGACTGCGGATGTGGTGATTATAAATGATTCTCCTGCCAAAGTTGCGGAAGCGATTCGAGTTGGGAAAAAGACGCTACAAATTGTCTGGCAAAATATCTGGATGGCTTTGATTGTTAAAGGTGTATTTTTACTTTTAGGAGCTTTTGGGGTTGCCAGTATGTGGGAGGCTGTTTTTGCCGATGTGGGTGTAGCTTTACTAGCGATCGCTAATGCCACCAGAGTCTTGAAGTAGAGATAACACCTTATTCTTCCACCTCGATCGAACCGTGAAACATTCCCATGCCACAAGAAAATTGATAATTCCCTGCGGTCTTATGACTTCGATCGATCATCCTGTCAAAAATTGACCTCGATCAAGATTTAGCAACATCCTGATCGGTTTGGATTTGCAAGCGGATCGTGCGAGAGTTCTCATCACTACCGAGCTTGATTTCCATGTTTTCACCTGAGAGAGTTTCCAAGGCAGAAAGGAGCGATCGAAGGTTTGGGGTACTTGCGCCACTATCGTCATAGAGCTTATCCATGAGTGAATTGAAACGTTTGGATGTCGTGTAGAGTTTGGCGATCGACTGTTCCAACTGTGAAGCATAATTCACCAGATCGGCGGCGGCTTTGAGGCTACCAATTCGTAGGGCTTCAGCTAAAGCTGCTTCCATACTAAATTCCACACCTTCTAAAGCTTGGATTTGGGTGGTATTAGCTAGGTATTTCGATAACTGTTGGGCTTCGGCAGTGGCTTGTTTGAGGCTATCCACATCATGGTTTTCAGCAATCTCTTGACGCAGGTAAGTCTGGTGATGCGATGGCAGCTTTTCCATCTCTTTGACTAAAGGCGCAAGATATTTGACAGGGATCATACTCGATGCGGCTTTTTCTTTAATCTCATCTGAGAGTAGATCGGATGACATCGTTGTCCACTCATTCGAGAGTTGACGGACTTCGCGGCGGGTAATTTGGTCGCCATTTCTTGCCGATGCTGCGATCATCTGCTGCACTTCGGGCGATGCTTGGGCGGTTTCGATAAACGCTCTCTTACTAAATCGCTCAATCACTTCGGGTTCCATTGGCTCTTGATCGAATAGCTGATCGGCACTATCCGCTAGCTCAATCCAACTATAAGCCCGACTTTTGCTGATTTCGCGATCCTTCAACCAATTTAGGAATCCAGGGCTTTGCACGATCGAACTTTCACTGGTAATATCCACCCCCTCTTCAGGCTCAATCCCCTTGATCGATCTTTCTCGATCGCGTATCGATCGTAAAATTCTGCCTCGCCAGATATCGGTTTGGAGGTCAAATCGATCGCATACTTGCCAAGCAGTATCGAGAGATTCGAGGAAATCTGGCTCAGAGATGCGGTTATCATTAGGATCGGGAAGTTGAAAATCGAGAGTTTCTATTGGCACGTTGATTGATTCGCTTAAAAATTAGGGTTAATGAATTGGATAGTTGGTCGTTGACGATGATTAAATTATACGTATATGCAAATCCTTAAGTGCCTCCATACGGCTGTTCCAGTCTCAGACTTGGCTAAATCCGAGCATTTTTACGGTGAGGTTTTGGGGTTAGTCAAAGTCGATCGACAGCTAAGGTTCCCTGGAGCATGGTATCAGGTGGACGACTACCAGATTCATTTGATTCAGGTCGATCGTTTAGAAAAGTTGCCTAACGATCTGCCCGAAAAATGGGGGCGCGGTCACCACATGGCCCTGTCGGTAGCCGATCTAGAAACAGCAAAGCAGGATTTACGCTCACATGGATGCGAGGTGCAAGTCAGTGCTTCAGGTCGCGCCGCTTTATTTGTACTCGATCCCGATCGAAACATAATCGAGTTGTCGGAAAACCGAACTTAGTCGATCGAGAAAGTAGTATAAACTTTCGTGAAGGCAATAGTTCGATCGCAAGCATAAATTAATCACAAGCATAAATTAAGTTTTATATGACGACTAAATTGGGATTTGGCAAGATTCAACCACAGGAGCTGATGGCGCAGGAAAAAGCCAAGGCAAATAAGGAGAAGCGGGCGGTTGCTGCCGAGAAATATGATGAAATGAAGAAGAAAGGGCTACCTGAATACAACATTTACACTAGACTTCAGGGGCAAAAAAATTGGTTGCCTAGTGGTTCTCTGACCGTAGAGCGATCGGATAAGATCAATCAAGCCTTGTTCCAACAAGAAGAAGAACTGTTCAAAGGTGTGATTCGCCTCTATCCGAAAATGCGCGCTCAAAAAGAAAATCTGGAGTATGGTTATCGCCTCAAAGAGTTTGCCGATGAAGAGGTCACGCTAGCAATTCGTCCTAAAGATAAATCTAGCAATTTATTTGAAGCTGCATTTCAAGAGATCAAACATCAGTTTTCAAAAGTTTCGGAAAAATTAACCCAAAAACCGAAATAATTACGGTAATTCCGCCACGATCGACATCACTTATATTAATGGAGCAAAACAATGGGACTATTTGGATTTGGCAAGAAACTGACTTTACCTACACCTGAACAAGCATTACCAGGTCGATCGGAGGCAATCAAAGTTCCTGCCCAACACTATGTCAATAACAACACTCTCACCCCACCCTATCCTGAAGGTTCAGAAATCGCAATGTTTGGGATGGGATGCTTTTGGGGTGCAGAGCGCAAGTTTTGGCAACAATCACAGGTTTTTAGTACTTCGGTCGGTTATGCGGCTGGGATCACACCAAACCCCACCTATGAAGAAGTTTGCTCTGGGATGACTGGTCATAACGAAGTCGTGCGCGTTGTCTTCGATCCCCAAGTTGTGAGTTACGAATCTCTGCTAAAAATCTTTTGGGAAAGCCACAATCCCACCCAAGGAATGAAGCAAGGCAATGATTCTGGCACGCAATATCGCTCTGGCATCTATGTCTATTCCGATCGACAAAAAGATCTAGCAAAAGCATCGTTATTAGCTTACCAAGAGCTTCTCACCGCCGCAGGCTATGCACAAATCACCACCGAGATCTTGGATGCACCTGAGTTCTACTTTGCTGAAGCATATCATCAGCAATATCTCGCTAAAAATCCTAATGGCTACTGTGGCTTGGGTGGTTGTAATGTCAAATTGCCTTCGATCGTCACAGCCTAGAACCAATTACCGACGAGGATAAAAGGTGACCAGTAGTAAGGATGACTGAGATTGACTGATTCTCCCGCTTGAGACAGTGGGATGTCAGCCAAGCCAGTCACACCTTTGATCTTGCCTTTCTCAACTCGAACTTGTTTGTGAATTAGAGATAGTTGGGCTTTTTGCAACGCGATGGCCTTGCTGGCTGCTGCTTGGAAACCACTGTAAAAACTAATCATCAAAGGCGCAGTCCCAACGTCACTCACCGACCATAGCGAAGCTAATACACTTTTCGCACCCGATCGAATTGCGACCCCACCGATCCCCAGATTAGCTCCAACCGCAGTCCGACAAGCACTCAGCACCAACATCTCTACTTGAGGTCGATCGAGTTTAAGTGAGTCGATTTGAGTTATTTTTAACCGATCGTTCCAAAACTGGATGAAAGCATCACTGGCTTGAGCGGCGTTAAATTCCGCATGGGTAGCGAGATGTACGATCTGATATGCTCGATCTCGTCGTTGGGATTGCAAATTATCGACAGTGAAATCTTGATTTAAAAACGCACTACCTTTGAGAATTTTTGATGTAATCACTTCCACCTCAGTCTCGGTTGATGGGATTGCTGGCAAGCCTTGTACGGATTGAGATAGCCCCATTGCCAGAATTGATAAATTCGTCGATCGATCCCGCTGAACCATTGACGTTAATGGCATCGTTGTGACCGTAACAGAGGCATACTTCTCTACCAAAAATTGCTTGCCATCGTGAAACGCTGCGGTCGGTACAACTCTCAATCCTCCAGGCATCACAAATACCAAAGTCTTAATCTGCGATGCTTCTAAGTCAGATTCGATCGGTCGAATAATCAAGTCATAGAGCTTTTGCGCTCCTACGAGATAGTCATTGGAACCAGAATCTTGGAAGTCATTATAAAACTTTTGGATAATCGCATTGATTTGTTTATCAGAAATATTGTAAGTAGTGCGACGAAATGGTCGATCTGATGCTTGCTTGGATTGCTTATTACCCTTCGTGCTAGCTCGATCTGAGGGTGGAATCACTAAAACTTCAATTCGATCGCGTAAGATCACAGGGAAAATTAATGCAGTTCGACTTCCCGTGATTTGAGAAATCCTTTGCAGATCCGATGCATGACAGTCTGGGCTAGCGGGACTACTCGCAGAAGGTAATCGCCGACGCAGATAGGCCTCCATTTCCGAGGTGTAGCTTTTCTCTATGGCATCGCAAGCTTCGATCAACTGGTTTTGCAAAAGATATTGATTCGCTAACAACAATTGCAATCGGGCAATATTATTCCGAATATCGGCAATCTCTGGACTGAGATCGACTTGGGCATTGTTATTCCCAGAGCCACTGAGCATATCGATCAGTAACAAAATTGAACCTAGATCGATCGAAGAACCAGAACCTCGATCGCCAGAATGCGGAATCTCTCGCGTTGGAGTATCTTGCATTTGATAATCTGAACCTGTGCCTCTTTGGGCTTGGGCGACGGGAATATACCCAAATCCAGTCAAGCCGATCAGAATAGCGATACCGAGTCTTTTAAAACAAATGTTCATAGATCTCAGAATTTTAAGTGGGGCAATTTTATGGGTGACCTGGGATTCGAACCCAGAACCGGCGGATTAAGAGTCCGACGCGCTACCGTTGCGCCAGTCACCCGTGCTTTGGCTTGATATTAAGCGGTCATGATTCTACACTGTTTTGCCCAGTTATAGCAAACGCTTAGTTACCAGCAATTGCAAATTTAAAGGATCGGGAAGAATTGAGATCAGGGGAATAGGCAGAGAGCATAAAATCGATTAAATGCCGCCAACTATCAAACGGGAAAACTTGGTGAGACAGAGCCTTGTTGTTGTAGATCACCTAATTGGTTATACTAGTAAAAAATTTAATTTTGATTGAATTTCTATTCATTTCATGCTTTCAGGTTACTCTCTGCCTAATGATTTCTTTGCTTTGATAGCTTCAACCATCTTCTGCGCTATTTTTTGGCGAAATCTCCGATCGACAAGGTTAGATCTAAACTTTTACCAAGAAATTGGGTCTAAAGCCCCGCCGTTCTAGAGCGGCTTTAATTGATTATATGTATTTTATGGTGGCTATAGTATCACAAGACTATGTTAGTACTAGAGTTTAAAACCTACGGCAAAGCTGCTCAGTTCAGCGCAATCGATCGAGCAATCCGAACAACTCAGTTCATTCGGAATAAAGCAATTCGCTTGTGGATGGACGGAC
>Ga0209591_10010373_pt1 | contig 10016 bp, 8 predicted proteins | sample MAT01_FD_187207 | JGI IMG/M metagenome (GOLD analysis project Ga0209591, IMG submission 187207) | Freshwater microbial communities from Lake Fryxell liftoff mats and glacier meltwater in Antarctica - MAT-01 (SPAdes) (version 2) | ecosystem: Environmental > Aquatic > Freshwater > Ice > Liftoff...
ACCAGGCGGTGTAGGCGGCGCGCAGGCGGGACAACACCTCGGGCTGCGTGTCGGCCAGGTTGGTGCTCTCCATGGGATCGGCGTCCATGTCATAGAGCGCGAAGGGAACGTCCGGCGGAGGGGTTTCCCGGTTGAAGCCGGAGGGGCGGACGAGTTTCCAACGCTTGGTGCGCACCGCCATGTTGTGCAATGGGAGCGGCGTGTCGCCGCGATGGGTTTGGAGAACGAGGGTGCGATCCGGCCAATTCTCCGCGCGTCCCTCGAGCAACGGCAGGAGACTGCGACCGTCGAGTTTCAATCCGGCGGGAACAGGCACTCCCGCGGCCTCGAGTAACGTGGGCATGACATCGAGGTGCGCGGCGATGCGGTCGTCCGCCGACCCGGCTTTGAGTCGCGCCGGCCAATGCACGAAGAACGGCGAGCGAATTCCGCCGTCGAGGACCTCCTGCTTTTTCCCGCGCATCGGACCGACGAAACGGATGCCTTCCGGGCCGTTGTCGTGCATGAAGATCACCAGGGTGTTGGCGAGCAGACCTTGGGCATCGAGCCGGGCCATGAGACGACCGACGTTTTCGTCCACGTTTTCCACCATGGCAAAAATGCGGGCGACGGTGTCGGCGGACGAGGTGTTGCCGAGGAGCACGGGCGTGAGGTCCTTCGCCTTGTATTTCGCGTAGAGCGCCGGCGGCACGTCGTGAAACGGACCGTGCGGCGCATTGGGCGCGATGTAGGCGAAGAACGGCCGGCTGGCGCGCTGCGCCGTCGCGATAAAATCGAGCGCCGCGTCGAAAAACACGTCGGTGCAATAGCCCTTCGCCTGCACCGGCTCGTTGTTGTGGAAGACAATCGGGTCGGTGTAGCGGTTGCGGTTTTCGATCGGATCCGAGGGCTGCCCGAGACCGCCGCCACGAATCGTCAGCGCGTCGTCGAACCCTTGGTCGGTGGCGCGCATAGGGTAGTGGTCGCCCAGATGCCATTTGCCGAAAATCCCCGTGGCGTAGCCGGCGGCGCGGAGCACCTCGGCGACGGTGACTTCGGCGGGTTCCATCATCGAGCGGCCCTTGAAGGTGTCCACGATGCGCGTGCGGTAAGCGTAACGTCCGGTCATGAGGGCGGCGCGCGTGGGCGAGCACACCGGGCTCACGTAAAACTGCCGCATCGTCGCACCGCCGCGCGCCAAGGCGTCGAGGTGCGGCGTCTCCAGCACGGGATTTCCGGTGATGCCGAGGTCTCCGTAACCCTGATCGTCGGTCATGATCAGGACGATGTTCGGCCGATCGGCCGCTGCGAGGAAGGAGCCGAAAAACAGGGCCGAGTGCAGGAAGGATGGGACGAGTTTCACGGGGCTATTTTTTCTTTTTCGGATTACCCTCAGCCGGTTGGCCGGCGGGTTTGTCTTCCCAATGGAAGTTCTCGCCTTCGGTCACCAGTTTCATCTCGCCGCGTTTTTTGCCCGGGGCGGCGAAGTGGGCCGGAGCGGCCGCTTTCATCTGGTCCATCCGCTTTCGATGCTCTGGGCGAGAGGCCAGGTTGGTCCACTCGGTTGAGTCGCTCTTCTCGTTGTAGAATTCCTCGGCTCCGTCGGCGTAGTGGATGTAGCGCCACTGGGTGTTCACCACGGAGAATTCGTTCGGCGCGGTGATCGTGAAGGCGTAGCGATCCTTCGCCGCCGCGGGGTTTTTCAGCGCGGCCGCCAGGGATTGTCCGTCCAGGCCTTGGTCCGGGGTTTTGATCTGAGCAGATGGAGTGTGAACAAGCCTGAAAAAGGCATGCGTGCGGGTGACAACGGGCTTAGGATTTCTTTTGCGGGGATCCGACATCGGCGAGGACAGCGCGAGCCCGGACGCCTTCGAAGTGCGGCGACTTCGTGCGCGTGAGCCACTCGACGAGGAGGCCCTTCAGGCGGGTGACTTCGGCGCGATAGTTTTAGCGATCGGGGCTGCGACCGACGAGATTGTTCATCTCGAGCGGATCGGCAGTTCTCCAGGACGGCGTTGTTGACCGCGAGCGACGTGCCGCGCGTAAGCGAGTTGACGAAACGCTGAACGAAGACTCCGTCGATCTCGTGCTCGCGCATCCACTCGAAGTGCCGAAGCACGGTCGGGCGGCGAGAGGAGCTGAACACCTCCGCGCGCGAGCCGTCGGCGTGGACGAAATCGGTCGGGAAGCGTTCGTCGGCGGGAAACTCACTCAGGTCGGGCCACATATCGACCCGCACATTTTCGGGAGTGGGACGCGCCCCGCCGCGGCTCCAGTGGTTGTAGCGACGTCCGGCGCCGTCGCCCTCGGCATTGAACCAGCCCTGGTAGCCGCACATGACTTTGCCGGTGAGCGTCGACGAATCGACGCGCGGGGTGTCGGTTCCGTGGAGTGCGCCGACCGCGATGGCCAAAAGTAGGGCGAAAAGATGGAAGAGGTTCACACGAGTGTGGGATCGCGCCCTGGGCTTTTTCGATCGAGGCGGGATCGGCCTAGTGCTGCGGTCGAACGATGCCCTGTGCCAGGCCGGCGAGCGTTGCGATGTCGGTGAGCGCGAGGGTTGGCTCGAACACGGCTGTGGAATTGACATCGCGCCGATGTGGACGAAATATGTCCACATGAGGACCGCAACCGTCCGTGATCTACGGAACAACTTTGCCCGGCTCGAAGCCTGGTTGGGCGAGGGGGAGCAGGTGTGCATCGAGAAACGGGGCGAGCCTATCGCCATGCTGACCGGCATGCGGCGAAGCCGGAGGTCCAAGGTGAAGATGCCCGATTTTGAGGCGCGGCAGAAAGCCATCTGGGGCGACCGCGTTTTCAGCGAAGAAGAAGTGCGGGCGATGAGGGACTCGGAACGTGAGGCAGACCGAGGATGAACGTCTTCGCCGATACCTCTTTTCTGTGCTCCCTCTATCGACGACAAATTCATTCGCCCAAGGCCATTGCCTTCATGAGGAGGCAAACCGGACCGCTTCCGGTATCCACCTTTCTGTTGCTGGAGTTTCGCCAGTCGGTGCGATTCCAAATTCGGCTGCACTCGAAAGACAGAGCCAAGGGCTATCCCAAATCGGAGGCGACGCAGATGCTGAAAGACTTGCAGTCGGATCTGCGGACCGGAGTGCTTGAAGTCGTGGCAGTCGATTGGGCGGCGGTGCATCAATGCGCGGAAGAGTTGAGCGCGCGATTCACCGCGCAGAACGGGCACCGTCTGGCGGACATCCTGCACGTTGCCACGGCGCTGCATCTCGGCAGCGCCGAGTTCCTCACCTTCGACGCCAACCAAAAACTGCTGGCTCAGTCGGAAGGCATGAAGGTTGCCGTTTGAGACGAAGATCATGGCGCGCCTCCTTTGGCGGAGGCGACGAGGAGCTCCGCCGCGCAATCCGCGGGCGCTGCGGCAGTTTCAAGGCTGGATTTCATTGCATCGGATCATCAAGGGCACAGAAGGCATGACCGGGATCGGTCGTGACGGGATGACGTCCGCCGCCGTAGTATCGATCAGCTCCATCGCAGTTCGGTGCGGGAGAGCGGGAACTGGCGGACGCGTTTGCCGGTGGCGGCAAAGATGGCGTTGCAGATCGCAGGTGCGACCGGGGGCAACGCGGGCTCACCGAGGCCCGTGGTCGGGTAAGCGGTCTTCAGGAAATGCGTCTCGATCTTCGTCGGCGCGTCCGCGATGCGGATCATCGGATAGTCGCTGAAGTTCGATTGCACCGCGCGGCCTCGCTCGATGTTGAGTTCCTGATACATAAGCACGCCGAGGGCGTCGATGACCGATCCTTCGACCTGGTTCTCCGCTCCGCTTAAATTCACGACTTGGGCACCGATATCGGCGCCGGTCACGAAGCGGTCCACCTTGAGCTGGCCGTCTTTCGAGACGGTGACCTCGGCCACCTGGGCGAAATAGCCGCGGTGACTGAAGTGGAAGGCGAGGCCGGCGCCCGAGCCTTTGGCAAACTGCCTCTTGCCCCAGCCGGCTTTCTCCGCGGCGAAGGTGAGGACGTTGCGCATGCGCGCGACGTTGTAGCCGCCGCCACCGCCACTCTGCTTGCCTTTCTTTCCGCCCTCACCGCCACCGCCGGCGGGCATTTCATCCTTGTCGCCGAGCAGTTCGAGACGGAGTTCGAGCGGATCGCGACCGCCGGCGTGGGCGAGTTCGTCGATGAAGCTATGGATGACCCAGGCGAAGACGCAACCGCCGGGCGCGCGCCAGGGACCCATGGGCCAGCCGGTGTCGAACATGGTCTGATCGAGCTGGTAGTTGGCGATCCAACGGCCGGGAAATTCGTCGCCGCCGAGGTTGCCGCCGCTGCCGGCCCGGCCGCCTTCGCCGAAGGTGAAGAAGTGATTTTTCCAAGCGACGATTTTTCCCTTGGCATCGATACCGCCCTTGAGGAAGTGGATGCCGCCGGGACGGTATTGGTCATGGCGCAGATCGTCCTCGCGCGACCAGGTGAGTTTTACCGGGGCGCTGACCTTTTGGGCGATGGCGGCGGCCTCGATGAGATAATCCACTCCGAGGCGACGACCGAAGCCGCCGCCGGCACGATTGATGTGGAGTTTGATTTTCTCCGGGGCGATGCCCAGGACGCGCGTCACCAGCCCGACGCCAGTGGACGGGTTCTGCGTGGGGGCCCAGATTTCCATGATGCCATCGTGCCAGTGGGCCGTGGTGTTTTGCGGCTCGAGATTGGCGTGCGAAATGAAGGGATACAGGTAGTGCGCCTCCACGGTCTTCGCGGCGCCGGCGAGGGCGCCATCGGGATCGCCGTCTTTGCGCACGGGGCTACCGGCGGGTTTGGCGGCCTTTTCTTTGGCCTGGGCGACAAACGAGTCCCAGCTCTCGCCCGCGACCTTGCCTTCGTCCCACACGATCTTGAGTTGCCGACGGGCGCTGAATGCGGACCACGTGGAGTCGGCGACGATGGCCACGCCCGGGACGAGTTCCTTCACCGCGCCGTTGCCGGCGAGGATGAAGGCATCTTTCACGCCGGGGAGGCTCTTGATCTGAGCGAGGTTGGCGCTGACGACTTTGCCACCAAACGCGGGGCATTTTTCGTAAACCGCGTAGAGCATGCCGGGCAGCTTCACGTCGAGGCCGAAGAGCGGCTGGCCCGTGACGATCTTGCCCGTGTCGACTTGCGCCACGCGCGTGCCGAGGAGCTTGAAGTCCTTCGGTTGTTTGAGAGTGACGGTACCCGCCGAGGGCACGGGCAGCGTGGACGCTTTGGCGACGAGCTGGCCGTATTTGAGGGACTTGCCCGAGGTGTGGAGCACCGAGGCTTTTTCCGCGCGGCACTCGGAGACCGGGACGCCCCAGGTTTGCGCAGCGGCTTCGACGAACATGGTGCGGACGGTGGCGCCGACGAGGTGGAAGTTGTCGTAATTGTTCGGCGTCGAGTTGCTGCCGCCTGCGTTTTGGCTGCCGTATTTCTCGGTGTCGAAGTCACCTTGTTCGATGGCGATTTCCTTCCAAGGAACTTCGAGTTGCTCGGCGATGATCATCGGCAGCGAGGTCTTCACACCCTGGCCCATTTCAGGCTGCTTGGAGACGATGGTGACGGCACCGGAGGGCGAGATGCGGACGAACGCATTGGGGGCGAAATCGCCGTTCGCAGCGGCGGCTTCGGCGGCGACGGCTTCGCCGCCGGAGCGGATGTAGAACGCGAGCGCGAAACCGCCGCCGGCGAGACCGGTGAGCTTGAGGAAATTGCGGCGGCTAAATGAGGGAGCGAGGGCGGGGGTGTTCATTGGGCACCTCCTTGGCCGGCGGTCGTCTGGCCGGCGGCGAGTTTGATCCCGGCGCGGATGCGCATGTAGGTGGCGCAGCGGCAAAGGTTGCCGGCCATGGCGCCGTCGATGTCCTCGTCACTCGGCTTCGGGTTGTCTTTTAGGAGCGCGGCGGCGGTCATGATCTGGCCGGATTGGCAGTAGCCGCACTGTGCAACGTCGAGATCGGACCAGGCTTGTTGAACGGGGTGGAGTTTGCCGGATGGTTCGGCGAGGCCCTCGATGGTGGTGACCTTCATCCGGCCGATGATGGAGACGGGGGTCATGCACGCGCGGCTGGGCACACCATTGAGGTGGACGGTGCAGGCGCCGCACAGGCCGATGCCACAACCGAATTTGGTGCCGACGAGTTCGAGGGAGTCGCGCAATACCCAGAGAAGCGGGGTGTCGGATGCCACGTCCACCGTGCGGGACTGGCCGTTAATGGTGAGGGTGTATTTGCTCATGGTGAAAGTCGGAAAAGGTTGGGGAGGGTTCGCCGCATAGAAGGAGGAGCTTCCTGCGGTAAGGTCACGCATTTTCACGGTGCGGTCAGGTATTTGAGGAAAAACGCGACGATGCGGCGGTTGATCTCGGCGACGGTGGGATCGATGTTCTCGCCGCGAAATCCATACCCGGCGCCCTTTACGATTACACATTCCTGCTTAGGCGTTGCCTCGGCCGCGAACGACGCAGCGAGCAGACAACCGGCCACGGCCGCGAAACGCAGCCGGAAAAGATGACAACCGAGTCGAGCGATCATGGAAACTTTTTCAGTAAGCGAGGGTGGTCGTGACCCGGACCGAGCGCGGCTCCAACAGGTCGAAGCGGCTGTAGCCGACGCCGCGACCTCCGGGGACCTGGTACTCGCGGCGAGACGGAGAAGCGCTGCGGGACGAGGCCATCCTGGTTGAAGAGATTCGTGACGTTGAGCTGGTAGGTCAGCGTGCCGCGGAAGCGGCCGACGCCCACCTTATGGCGATAGCGCACCATCAGATCGGCGGCGGAGAGGGGGCGGCCCGAAATCTCCGAGCCGGAGGCGGTGCGACCGATGATCTGGGCGACGCGCCAGCGATAACCGCCGCCGACAGTAAAGCCGCGAAGCCGGCCTTCCGTGAAATCGTAGGCGGTGAACAGGCTCATCTTGTGCGGGCGCAGGCCCCAGCGCTGCTCGTTCTCGAGTTTGTCGTCGTTGATTTCGGCGATCATGTTGCGGATTTCCTCGGCGACGGTGATGACCGTGGCGCCGTTGGCGGTGGTGAGGGTCGCGAGGTCGGCGGCGGGAGACAGTTTTCCGAGCTCGATCCATTTCGCGACGGTCTTGCCGGCCTCGAACGCGGATGCATTCACGACGAACGTGCCGTTGGCGTTTTGCGTGACGCCTTCCTTCAGCAGCCTGCCGTCCGAGGTGTACCCATACCACGGCACGGCTACCGAGTTGTTGATGCGAATGCGGTCGGTGTAAGAATAGGTCGCGGTCAGGCGCCAGTGGGGTGTGAGATTGGCGACGGCTGTGAACTCGTAACCCTCGGAGTCTTCGTCGAAGGTATCGGCATTGACGGGGGGGTAAGGCTGGCGCGAGTCGCCGTCCAATCGGCGGTCGAGATCGGGCGGCCGGGACCCACGAGCACGGATTGGAGCGCATCGGCGATGCGGATGTTGCGGAGATTGTAGCGCGCGTTGATCCCGCCGCTGCCCGTCTGGCCCTGCTGTGCGGTCGCGAAGGCGACGGCCTTCATCGAGACGCGGTTGGAGAGCAGATTGAGCGAAAACCCATAGTCTTCGCCTTGGCCTTCGGTCGGATCCGGGATCGTGCCTTTGGGGAGCACGCGGTTGGTAAAGGTGGGAATGCCGATGTTGCTTGAGCGGTTGCCGATTAGCGAAAACCAGTCTGTCACATGCAACACCGCTCCCTGCGTGCGCGTGATGCCCTTAAGTCGATTGGTCGAAGCCTTCGCGGGATCCAGATCGACCACGTCGGTTTTCAACACCGGGTCAGTCGAAAAACCAAACGACGTCGCGTCGCCCTCGTCGGTTCGGTAGCCCACGGTCGTGACGAGGCGGCGATTCCAGAAATGGCTCTGCGCGACGAGCAGATTGGTGGTCAGTTCCTGCTCGGCGTAGGAGTTGGTGGTGCCGGCGGCACCGTCGAGCCAGCGGACATCGTGGGTCGCGCCGCCGGTCGTGAAGGTCTTCGGCACGCGGCGCCAGTCGGCGGCGACGAAGGTGCCTGGGTTATTTTCGTCGAGGTAAACACGCTGCGTGAGGACATTGCTCGCATTGAGCGGATCGGCGTTAAACGGTGCGCCGGCGAGGCCGAGGCGCTGAGAGTTGGAGCGGTCATGATCGACGCTGCGAGCATACATGCCGGCGAGGCGATGCTGGCCGAGCCATTTCCATTTGGTCTCGAAATCGTAGGAGGCGGTGAGACGGGTTTCCCGATATGACGCCCAGTGGTCGGTGGCGATCCAGGGAGCGTCGATGTAGATGCCGCCGACGTAGGGATTGGCCGGGCCGTTGACGCCGAGCGTGCGGTTCGCCTCGCCGGAGATCATCGGGTTGGTCCCCTGAATCAGGGGGTTGAAGAGATCCGTCTTCTGATAGTTGTGGGAAATATTCAGATTGAGCTTCGGCGCGATGCGCCAGTCGGCGGTGAGTGTGTAGTTCGTAAGCGTCTGGTCGCGATGCATCCCGGTGCCGCCGGAGTTGATTTCGTAGGGGAGAAACGACGGATCGTTGATGCTGAGCGTGACGCCACTGGCTCCGGGGGTGCCGTCGGGTGCGCGGACTGCGGGGTTGTTGTAGGAACCGGTGATAAAGGTGCCGGACGAATCGAAGAACGTGTTGTTGTTATCGATGTAAACCCAGCGCGGGTGTTCGCGGCGGCGGCGGCGTTGCGCGCAGTTACGCCGAGCGCGATTCGTGCGGCGGTCGGGACGACGTTGGTGGGAGTAAACGTGACGGCGTCGACGCCCTTGGCCCGGCGATTGTCGAGCCACGCGAGGGCGCCGTCGAAAGCGGGAAACGGTGCGACAATGGCGCGAAACTCGCGGCCGCGCTCGCCCATCGCGCGAAATGTGAGTGTCCGTGGGCGAAAACGTGAGGGTGGCGTAAAGCCGCTCCTTGTCTAGGAAGTCGGGTTTGCGCCAGCCGGAGTTCTCCTGGTCGACGGCGGCAATGGCGAGGGCGAGTTTCTTCGGGACGATGACCTTGTTCAGCCGCAGCACGACGCGACTCGTGCCGTAGTTGCCCAACTCGTACCCGATCTGCGCGGTGTCGCGCCGGGTGCCGGCGAGGATGGAACTCTGGTTGATCATGCCGCCGGCGTTGCCGACACCGAAGAGGATGCCGTTGGGCCCGCGGCTCTCGTCGTAGCGATCGACGCGGTAGCCGTCGTTGATCGTGATGCTTTTGAAGTAGTCGATGCCTTGGTCGGAGCGGATGCCACGCACTTCGATGCGGCGGATGAGGTTTTGGCCGTTGAGAAAATTATTCGCGCCGCGGGAGGAGTTGCTGTCCTGCGTGCTGAACTGCGAGCCGACGGAATAATCGATGAGTTTGTCGATATCGTTCAGACCGATGTCTTCGAGGAATTCCTTCGTGAACACGGTCACCGACGCCGGCGTGTCGCGCAGACTCGTGTTGAGGCGGCTGCCCGCAAGACTGTTCTCGGCGCGGTAGCCTTTGTCGTCGCTGGTGTTGACGGTGAAGGGGCTCAGCTCGACGACTTCGGCTGGGACGACCGGCCTTTGCGGAGTAGCCGCAGCCTGGCCGAAGGCCGAGGAAATCAAGGGGTGGAGGAGAAGGATCGCGAGGGCGGACGGGATTCTTTTTGGGGTCATGGGGTGGGGTAATTCGATTTGGGATAGAGAGCAGCGCCGTGGCGTGAGGCTATTTTTCGGCCTTCCTGTTTTTCTTTTGTTCCGCCGCAGGTTCGGCGCTCTTGTTCCAGCGCTTGCCGACGCCGTCCATGGGCTCAGCCATCTCGTCGAGCCATGCGTCGTAGAGCTTCGTCAGTTCGACAACTTTATCGGGCGACGATGCGACGAGGTTCCTCGCTTCGACGGGATCGGCGGCGAGGTTGAAAAGCTCCCGTTTTTCTTTGGCGGCGACGAGCTTCCAATCGCCGGAGCGCACGGCCCATTCGCCGCTGGAGCCGCCTTCGCTCCAGAACAGATTTTCGTGATTCGGGCGGGTTTCGCCGGTGAGCAGCGGCAGCAGACTCTTGCCGTCGAGGGGACGGTCGGTCGGCAACCCCACACCCGCGG
>Ga0209591_10010379_pt1 | contig 10013 bp, 8 predicted proteins | sample MAT01_FD_187207 | JGI IMG/M metagenome (GOLD analysis project Ga0209591, IMG submission 187207) | Freshwater microbial communities from Lake Fryxell liftoff mats and glacier meltwater in Antarctica - MAT-01 (SPAdes) (version 2) | ecosystem: Environmental > Aquatic > Freshwater > Ice > Liftoff...
TTCTCGCCGAAGCAGTAGCAGTAACCCTCGGCCCCAAAGGCCGTAACGTGGTTCTCGAAAAGAAATTTGGCGCTCCTCAAATCGTCAATGACGGCGTAACCATCGCCAAAGAAATCGAACTAGAAGACCATGTAGAAAATACAGGCGTTGCCTTGATCCGTCAAGCAGCCTCAAAAACCAACGACGCAGCAGGCGACGGTACCACAACAGCTACCGTTTTGGCTCACGCAATGGTCAAAGAAGGCCTGCGGAACGTAGCAGCCGGCGCAAATGCGATCGCCCTCAAGCGCGGTGTTGACAAAGCAACCGGCTTTTTGGTCGAAAAAATTGCCGAACACGCCAAACAAGTAGTAGATTCCAAATCCATCGCTCAAGTCGGCTCAATCTCTGCTGGTAACGACGATGAAGTCGGCCAAATGATTGCCAATGCAATGGACAAAGTGGGCAAGGAAGGCGTGATTTCCCTGGAAGAAGGGAAGTCTATGACCACCGAACTCGAAATCACCGAAGGGATGCGCTTCGACAAAGGCTACATTTCTCCCTACTTCGTCACCGATACCGAACGGATGGAAGCAGTTCTAGAAGAACCCTTCATCTTGCTGACCGACAAAAAAATCGGTATGGTACAGGATTTAGTACCCGTGCTCGAACAAGTAGCCCGTTCCGGCCGCCCGCTGTTGATCATTGCAGAAGACATTGAGAAAGAAGCTCTAGCTACTCTCGTTGTCAACAAACTGCGCGGTGTGTTGAACGTGACTGCTGTGAAAGCACCTGGTTTTGGCGATCGACGCAAAGCCATGTTAGAAGATATCGCCGTATTGACCGGCGGTCAACTGATCACCGAAGATGCCGGTTTGAAACTGGAAAACACCAAGCTCGAAATGATCGGCAAAGCTCGCCGCGTCACCATCACCAAAGACAGCACCACAATTGTTGCCGAAGGTAACGAAGTCGCCGTCAAGTCGCGTTGCGAACAAATTCGTCGTCAAATGGAAGAAACCGAATCTTCCTACGACAAAGAAAAGCTGCAAGAACGTTTGGCCAAATTGGCTGGCGGTGTTGCAGTCATCAAAGTCGGCGCAGCTACCGAAACCGAAATGAAGGATCGCAAACTGCGTCTTGAAGATGCAATCAACGCCACCAAAGCAGCAGTCGAAGAAGGCATTGTCCCCGGCGGCGGTACAACTTTGGCTCACCTAACTCCTCAATTGGAAGAGTGGGCGAACGCCAATCTGAAGGGCGAAGAATTGACCGGTGCTTTGATTGTGGCACGGGCTCTGGCTGCTCCTCTGAAGCGGATTGCTGAAAACGCTGGTTTGAATGGCGCTGTCATTGCTGAGCGCGTCAAAGAAAAGCCGTTCAACGTCGGTTTCAATGCAGCGACAAATGAGTTTGTCGATATGTTTGAAGCTGGTATCGTTGACCCAGCTAAGGTAACTCGTTCTGCTCTGCAAAATGCTGCATCTATTGCCGGCATGGTGTTGACAACCGAGTGTATCGTCGTTGACAAGCCCGAACCCAGGGAAGGCGCTGCTTCTGGCGGCGGCGGCGGCATGGGCGGCGGCGACTTCGATTATTAAGTCGATCGTTTGACGGGGCGGGCTTTAGGGCCCGCCTTTTTAACAGACAAAATTGCTGTTTCCTAATGGCGACAGCGATATTTTATTCGAGCTGATTGAATATACTGCTCTACCAAAGCGATCGCAAGGCTCTATCAGTCTAATTGCCTGGTATACCAGGCAATTAGACTGGTATACTGGAATAACTGATTATCAGTTAAGCAATTAAATCGCAAGAGGTCAGGTAAATGTCAGCCACCATCACAATTAGCCCCAGTGAAATTCGGCAGATATTTCAGCCGCGCACGTCCAGCGCTTCACGGTTTTGGGAACTGGCTCAAAAAGCAAACAATTTAGCTGTAATCATTGAAAGTCGTTGGGAAACAATTCCTGCTGAAACGCAAGAATTACTCAAGGTTTTTGCCTATACCTTCATTGAACCACCTCAAGGACTTAAAGAGAAGTTTCTTAAATTTGTGGGGGGAGTTTATTTATCTATTGCTTTTATTGGGATTTTATTTAAAGGTGAACTCGATAGTTTTGTAGCTTATCTTAACGCTTTTAATAGACTCCTTAATGCAATTTTGAGTGGAATTGAACGCGAAGATGTAGCTTATCAAAAAGCACTATCTGAAGCCCTAGAAGAGGCTTTTACTGATTGGGAAAATACCAAGGAGATGAGCGCGGAGGAAGCGTGTGAACGAATTAGACAAATTTCAGATCGAGCTTTTAACGAACTTTGAAAGAACTCTGCAAAAACTGATCCGCGATCGATACCGCAAAAATTCAGCAGGCCAAGCAGAATTTGTCGCCCTTATCGAAAAATTTATCAAAATTTTGAGTGTCGATCCCCGTCCCCGCCCACCTTTGGGACATTTGGAACCGTGGCCTAAAGGCACTAGCCGTGATGGGTGGGAATTGTGGAAGTTAAAATTTCCAATGCCTAAAATTTCTAGTGGAGCAGCAAGAAAAGGGCGACTTATATATCTAATCAACTGCGTTGAAAAAAATATTGGATTTATCTGGATTTACACACACGCAGAGTTTGAAAAGCGTCCACCAGATAAAAAATTAAAGGATTTATTGGAAGAATTTATAAAGTCTTCGGAAGATTTAGATAAAAATCATCAATTATCAGAAGATATAGTTAGTGAGACACAAGAGGAAGAACTAGAAGAGCCTAAAGAAAAAAAGCCAGTTTCTGAATCTTGAATCTAATATCAATAAATAATTGACTATAAATCAAGTGGCAATGAATCCTTTTCACCGCATCCCTGTTTTGGTCGATTGTTGGCAAGGTAACTAACATGAATCTATCATTTAAAGATTTAAGGTTTATTAGAGAAGCCATTGAAAATCAAATCAATGCTTATCAAGAACGTTTGCAAGTAATTGAAGATCTAGAGGAGAATGAGGATAAGGCTGCCGATCTAGGCAACGATATTAAGTTTTTAGAGCTTCTATACAGAGACATAACAAAAACTTTAGAGCAGAATAGTTCAGTCAGATATTTAAGTTCTGATGATAGTCTTGCGGATGCGAATGATACATCTTCCGAAAATTCAAAAGACTTATCTTTTCAAGCATTAGTGAAATTAGCGCTAAAATTGTCAGTTAGCGAGCGATTGTTCCTAATAGATGCAATTACCGCATCTGTGCGTCAGGAATTGACAATAAGCTAATAATTATCCCAATTGTCAAGAGGTCAGGCCAATGTCAGCCACCATCACAATTAGCTCCAGCGAAATTCGGCAGATATTTCAGCCACGCACATCCAGCGCTTCACGGTTTTGGGAACTGGCTCAAAAAGCAAACAATTTAGCTGTAATAATTGACGCTCGTTGGGATCAGATTCCTCCTGAGACGCGAGAATTACTCAAAATTTTTGCCTATGCCGTAATTGAACCGCCTCAAGGTATTAAAGGAATTTTTCTAGACTTTTTACGGCGTTTTTATTTGGCTTTTACTTTATTTTTCATTTTATTAAAAGGTGAAAAAGACAGTTTATTCGTTTACCTGGAAGCGTTTCAATGTCTTTTAAATGCAATTTTGAGAGGGATTGAATGGGAAGATATTGCTTATGACAAAGCACTATCCGAAGCTTTGGAAGAAACTTTTGCAGGGTGGGAAACTAGCGAAGCCATGACGGCGGAGGATGCGTGTGAACGGATCAGAGCAATTTCATATAAAGCTATCGAATAAATTTGAGAAATCGCAGGAAGAACTTAGCCGGGATCGATATCGTAAAAATCCGGCTGGATTAGTAAAATTTATCGAATTAATCCAAAAATTAATCAGAATTTTGACCGTTGACCCTCGCCCCCGTCCACCATCAATTTACATACTTAGTTGATGACAACGAAATCTGCTTGCGTAAAAACAGCCGGCGCGGCTGGCCAAACAGCCAATAAGTCCAATGCCAATCCACCTGTTGCAAGCGATAGCCGGCTTGATAGTACAATTGTCGCGCCGCGTGATTATTTTCCAAAACGTGGAGGTAAATCTCCGAAAATCCCCATTCTTGGGCTGTTTCCTCGCAGTTGCTGAGCAATTGTTGAGCAACTCCCTGCCGCCGATACTCTGGGTGAACTGCTAAATTTGACAAGTAAGGATAGTCAGAATTCGGGATTTGCCAAGGGAATCGAGAACGCAGAGCCATTTCTACTGTTCCTGCTATAGACTGAGTTTGGTGCGATCGATAATTCTGCATTCCTGACTCCCGCGAGACTAGCTCAGCAACGAGACAAATGTAGTGTTCTGCCTTAGAACGCAGTCGATTTTTTAAATCTTCGTAAATGCCCAAACGCAACACCGGATACACCCATTCTACAAACCCCTCGCGGGAGTGAAAACTCATTGCCAAAATATCGGCTAGCTGTGTCAAGTCGTTCGACGCAGCCACCCGGATCGAAAAGCCAGAAAGTCCGGGAGTTTGTTGTTGGTGAGAAGGTGAGGAAAAAAAGGAAGGATTCACAATTCCAGGTCACTATATTAATTTTTATACGCGGGTTTCTCATCTGCCCATCTGAGAAATTTTACTTCTGGTGATAACGTAATATCACTTTCAAAAAAAGAATGTAACTGTAGACCAACTCCCAACCATGATATTCATCAGTCATTGCTCATCTAAAATCTCAAATTTAAAATTTAAAATTTCAAATGGTATAACTTATAGGCATAGTTTATGAACTCGATTAAATCACATTCTTTTTGTGCTTGACTTTAACTATTATCTGATGTAAATTGGAAATATTCAGCATTTTAGACTAAATTTATTGCCAATCAAAGCCTATCCCCTAATACTAGATTTGTGGGTAGCGGGAAACTTATTAAAAACAATCAAAAAGGTTTTAACGTCTGATTCCCGGAAGCCTACCGCTCTCTGCTTGCGGAAATACCCGATCGAATATAATTTATCCGTCCAGTGGTAATTGACCAACTCAACTATCTGCCAGACTAATACCGGGCATGATCGCAGGTGGGATGTTGGCCACCTACCCCAGAGCCAGACAACCCAGCTTTCAGCAGTGCTAGGCAATCCCGTCCCCTCGCGAACTGGCCTTACCTGTTGCGCCGGGGGGCTAGGTCTTGTGCTGCGATACTGTGCTGCGATACTGTGCTGCGGGCGATCGAGACCTTCAAAACTTCGATCGAGTTGATCGATCGGTTTCCACATAGTACATCCCTAGCTAAGATTAACAGATGGATGCTCAAGAGTGCGGTGTTTCGCCGCAGTAATTGGCTTCTCGAAGGTCTGCACGAGGCACAAAAAATGCCGCGCTCGGCCCAAAAAGTGCCAGTCTTACTAAAATGGTACAGCAATTGCGTCACTCGCACTTCCCCGCCTGTGTTGTCTGTGGGCCACCCCCGAATATCAGTCTGGGGCACAGGCGCGGGAGAGGAAAGCCATATCATCAGGGGGAATGTTAAAGTTGCTGTCACCTAGGCAGGAAAAACACAGGGGAAGATGTTGGTTCTCTCTTGTATCGTGCTACAGACAGTTTTCACACACCAAATACAACAGGCAAAGGAGCGAAAATAGCACATAAAATTGTCAAGTCAGCTCACAATCAGGACGGTTATTCCTATGTATTATGATATATCCAGACGGCAGTTAAAAGTGGCGGATTCCTATTTTCATGCTCAGGATAGAGGTGAGGGGCCAAGGACACTTCCGCAAGACGAGGTTCTGGTGAATATGATTAAATAATAAAATTGGGGTGCACGACAGACAACTGTGGCGAGCGAAGAATTCGGAATTGAAAACCCAGACATTAAAAATCAAGGTTGATACTTGCCTCGGCCCACTCACAACAACTTCAGATTCACGAATTATTGTGACACCAGTTTCAAAAAATGCAACTGCGGGCAAACTCCAAATCCTTATGTCATCAGTCATCCCAATCGCAAATCACAAATGGTATGACTTCAGCAATTGAAACCGGCGAATTCTTCCTTTCATCAGACTTATTAAATCGAACTGCCCCGGGGCACAGGAGAACGGTGCATGAATTCCCAATCAAATCCTAAGCTCAAAATTCTGGTTGTCGATGACGAACCGGATAACCTCGACTTGCTTTACCGCACCTTCCATCGAGACTATAAAGTGCTCAGAGCCGAATCTGGCCCCGCCGCCCTGGAAATTTTGGCAAAAGCGGGAGAAGTTGCTGTGATTATTTCCGACCAGCGAATGCCAAAAATGAGCGGCACGGAGTTTCTCAGCCTGACGGCGGCTCAATACCCCGATGTGATCCGAATTATTTTAACTGGCTATACGGATGTTGAAGATTTAGTTGAAGCTATTAATGCTGGCAAAGTATTCAAATACGTTACGAAGCCTTGGGATGCTGAAGAACTCACAGCTCTTGTCAGTCAAGCTGTTGATACTCACAATGTCCTGAAAGCGCGCACCAATGAGCTACGCAGGGCTCTCTCGCAAGAATCGCTGCTTTATGCCGTTACCAATACTATTCGATCGGCTCCCAATTACCAGCAAATGCTGCAAAGAATTGTGGAAACTGTGGGGCAGATGTTTGAGGTGAGTTGCTGTCTGCTGCGGCCTTTCCAAGACGGCCGGGTGGCTGATGAGTGGTTCGTTTACCAAAAGGCGGAAACTCAAGGGTTGCGGGGCGATACTGAAGCTAGACGAGATGCTTCTAGTGCGGGACTTTCGCCGGATTTGCTGCCGGATTTGGTTTGGGAAACTATGGATGTGGAGGTGATTCAAGATGCTCAAACTGACGATCGAGTTTTAAACTGGGACAATCAGCAGCGATTGCAGGCTTACCAAGCTGCGAATATTCGATCGAGCTTGATGGTACCCCTGTTTTGTAAAATGGAACTGATGGCAGTCTTGGCGCTGCACCAGTTCCATCGATCGCGCCAATGGCAAGACCACGAGGTACAGTTGGTAATTACGGTGGCTGACCAAGCGGCTTTGGCACTTTCTCAAGCCAGGGCTTACGAAAAGGTGCGGGCGCTGGCCAAGCGCGAGGCTTTAGTCAATACTATTACGACGGCAATTCGATCGAGCCTCGACCCCCAAAATATTTTTGCAGCGATTACTCAACAACTCGGCCAAGCTTTGCAAGTTGACGGCTGCGCCCTTTCTCTGTGGACAGAAGATGATGAATACGTCCAGTGCGTGGGGCTCTACGACGCAAATAGGGATACCGTGGCTGTCAAACAAAGTTTTAGCAATCCAGAGGTAGTTGCGAACCCTCCTGGCCCTGAAACTGCTGCTGAGAGTGCTGCTGCGAACGCTCGTGGCTGGGTTTTTGCCCATCCTTCCCTGCCGCAGTCTTTGGTGCCGATTCGTGGCAATCCGGTGTTGCTGCAAGTTATGGTATCAAAAGAGCCGGTGGCGATCGAAGACCTCGACGAACACCCCGATATGAATGTTACAGAACTGCAAGTGCGATCGCCAGCCCGGGCTCTGTTAGTCGTTCCTTTACTCTCGGAAGGCAAAATCATCGGCAGCATTTCCCTGCGCCAAAATCGCAGCACCCGCCGCTGGAACCTCTCAGACATTGACTTAGCTCAAATAGTCGCAACCCAAGCGTCTCTAGCGGTGCAGCAGTCGCGCCTCTACCAGACTACCAGACAGCAAGCAGAACGACTCCTGGAAGCCGATCGGCTCAAAACCGAATTTTTCCAAAATATCTCCCACGAATTCCGCACGCCTCTAACACTAACCATCGGCCCTCTAGAATCAGCTTGCAACCGCCAAGAAGACTTACCCTACGAACAAGCGGTAATCGCTTTGCGTAATTCGCGCCGTCTCCTGCGCTTGGTAAATCAATTGCTGGACTTGCAGCGACTCGATGCTGGACGGATGCAGCCAAGTTTTCGCCCCTGCGATTTAGTCAGTTTCTGTTACTCTACCGCAGAGTCGTTCCGCGCCTACTGCGAGAAAAAAGGACTGCAATTAATTACCCAACTGCAAGAATGTCCTTTACTTTATTTGGATATTGAAAGATTTGACAAAGTTATTTACAACTTGCTCTCAAATGCTGTCAAATTCACCCCGGAAGGTGGAACAATCACCCTGACAGTTGAACAAGCCGGTGCTCACTGCTTGCTGCAAGTAAAAGACACCGGCATCGGCATTCGCACCGAACAAATTCCCTATTTGTTCGAGCGCTTTCGCCAAGCCGAAGGTTCTGCCAACCGTTCCTACGAAGGCAGCGGTTTGGGTTTGGCCCTTGTCAAAGAATTAGTCGAACTCCACGGCGGTCAAATTTCCGTCGAGTCAGTTTACGGCGAAGGTACTACTTTTACCGTCTGGCTGCACTTCGGTTCGACTCACTTGCCCCCGGAACGGGTACTAGAAATACCTGCGGAGTTTCACTCATCCAAAGCTGCGGTGGAACTGGCAGATGTGGAAGGTGATTTGTCTGATGCTGAATTTGCCAATGAGAGTTTTGAGGCGATCCAACCGGTAAGTTCAGAAACAGCAGTCGGCACGGTTTTGGTGGTTGACGACAATCCCGATTTGCGCTTTTACGTGTCGGGAATTCTGCGAGATTCCGGCTTTTCAGTTTGGCTCGCCCGCAACGGAGAAGAAGGATTTGCCGTGGCAAAAAAACGCCTTCCTGATTTAATAGTAACGGATTTGATGATGCCTTTAATCTCGGGTTTGGATTTGATTCGGATGATTCGAGAGGATGAGGGATTGCAGGGAACTCCGGTAATTTTGCTGACTGCTAAAGCCGACGAAGATACTCGAATTGAAGGAGTAGAACGGGGTGCTGATGCTTATTTGTCTAAGCCTTTTAACGATCGCGAATTGTTGGCGGAAGTGCGGAATTTGATCGCCCTCAAACAAAACGAGCGGCGAGTGCAGCAGTTGAACAGTTATTTAACTGAGTCGGTGCTGCGCCGATTTTTGCCGCCGTCGATGGTGAAGGCCGCAGCGGCTGGAGATTTGGCCTTGGATTTGCGCCCGGAACCGCGATTGATTACTATTTTGTTTAGCGATATTGTCGGTTTTACTCAAATGGCAAATACGCTGCGCTCGCGCCGGGTAGCTGAGCTGTTGAATGAATATTTGGCGGCAATGACTAAGGCTATTTTTGACAGCGGTGGTACGGTGGACAAGTTTGTGGGAGATGCGGTAATAGCTTTCTTTGGCGCGCCGGAGGAACTAACGCCTAACGAGCAAGTACGCCGCGCTATAGCTGCTGCAAGGCAAATGCTGCGAGCTCTCAAGGAGCTTAACCAGCGCTGGATGGAGCAGGGAATTGTTGGGGATAATGGGGTGCCTCCGGTGCGGTTTCGCTGCGGAATTCATCAGGGTACTGCGGTGGTGGGGATGTTTGGTGGGCCGGAGCGATCGGATTATACTGCGATCGGGCCAAGTGTGAATATTGCTGCCCGTTTGCAAGAGGTAGCGGAACCAAACACTGTGCTGATTTCGGCTGCGGTTGCAGATTATGTTGAGGAGGATCGAATTGTTAAATATAAGCCGCTTAAACTCAAGGGAATTGATGAAACGGTGTTGACTTTTCTCTTGAATTGTGATTAGATTCCTCTGGTTTTGACTGGGTTGGGTGTGTTGGCTGATTGTGGGAAAAAACAGTCAGGGCGATCGCAACTCGTAGAATCATTGCAGTGTTTGGTATTTGGTGTCAGGGGCGATCGCGCTTTATGCTTGATGGGGCGATCGCCCTAGGGGATGGCTACGCTTCACGCTAAGAGTGTGCAATCATCGCCCTTTCAAAGGTGGAAATGGATCGGATTGTCAGTGGAAAGAGAGGTTGGGTGACAAGAGGGTTAATGGAATATGTAGCATGGGCGATCGCACTAAAGCGTCCAATCTTCGATCAACAATCCGGGAACTTGAGCAAAGTCTCGTTGGTTGCGAGTGACAACGGTAGCACCGACGGATAAGGCAATGGCTGCAATCCGCATATCTTTTTGCAGGCGATTTTTCCGCAGGGGCGGGTAATCTTT
>Ga0209591_10010383_pt1 | contig 10011 bp, 7 predicted proteins | sample MAT01_FD_187207 | JGI IMG/M metagenome (GOLD analysis project Ga0209591, IMG submission 187207) | Freshwater microbial communities from Lake Fryxell liftoff mats and glacier meltwater in Antarctica - MAT-01 (SPAdes) (version 2) | ecosystem: Environmental > Aquatic > Freshwater > Ice > Liftoff...
TGCTCGTGCTCGCGCTCGCACCCCCGCGCGCGACGCGGTGGTCGCACCCCGGATGCGCGCGGCGCGCGGCGCCGGGCTCCGCAAGTCGGCTACTCGACGGTGCCATGGAGGTTCACGAGGATCTTCTCCTCGCGTCCGTCGCCGAACTTCAGGGTCAGTTTCAACGGTTCGCGGTGCACGCTGCGCTCGAGACTGCCGCCGGCCGCGAACATGATTTCGCGCGGCGAATCCGCCGCGAACTCGACGCCTTTGGGCAGCTCGCGCCGGTCCTCGCCGGTCACCGCGGACAGGACCAGCGCGTCGATCGCACCGGGGAACGCGGCGCTCGACGGCGAGATCGCGAGCGGCCCTTCGACCCTCCACACCGGCGCGGACTCGGCCATGAGCGCCACCAGCGCGCCGTCCACGAGCACGCGCAGGTTCGCGCAGTCGTACTGGAACTCGACTTCGCTCCACCGGTTCGGGCGCAAGTATCCGCCGTCGGTCGACAGCACGACGCGCGCGCCGCGGCGCCGTTCGCCGTCCTCCTGCACGATCTCCGGCGCGAACCAGGCGCGCACCGCGCCGTCGTCGGACACCGAGATGCCGGCGCTCTCTCCGACCGCGAGCAGCTCACCGCCGCTGCCGCTCGACGGCCGTACCGCGCAGGCGATCGCGAAGCCGCGCGAGAGGTCGAACGCTGTGTCGAGGTGCACCGGGAGCTCCACGCGTGATCGCGCCGGCTCGCCCACGAAGGACAGCGCGGAGCCGGTGAAACCGTCGGCGACGATCTGCCCGCCCAGCGACAGGCCTTCGGTGCCGAACGCGCCGCGCACCGGCATGGACTCGAAGTGCCACGTGCCGATGACGGACATGCCGAACGCCTGGATCGTCTGCTTCAGCGGATCGATGCGCACGCGCGCCGGCGCTTCGCGCGCGACCGACCAGTTGCGCGCCGCTCGCAGCGTGTTGTGCACGATCCCGACCGCCGCGCGATCGGCGACGCGCAGGCGCGAGACCAGCCCGACGCCCGCGCCGATGAGGATCGCCAGGATGCCCATCACGATGACGAGCTCGATGAGCGTGAAGCCACCGCGGGCCGCCGGTGCGGCTGCCAGCGGATCGCGGCCAGCCATCGCGGCGCGGATCATCCTTCCGACGCCTCGGCGTCGAAGTTGGCGATGTCGTCCTCGGTCCCGAAGAGGCCGTCCGCGCCGGCCGAGATCAGTTGGAATCGATCGTGGTGGAAGTATTGCCCCGTCACCGTGTTCTTCACGGCGCGCACGGTGCTCTCCTCCTCGCCGTCCGCGTCGTCGGGGACGACGACGTACGCGTCTTGGCGGCCGTAGTCGCGGCGGTGGAAGTACGCGATCGGATTCCCCCACTCGTCCTTCAGCTCGAGCAGCGCGGGCTTCGGGATGCGCGACAACGACTTCTTGGCCTCGTCGTGGTCCGTGTTCACGAAGCGGTCCTCGGGCAGGCTCGCACCGGTCCAGTCGGTCGACCACATCGAGAGCACGAGCGCCTCGCCGCCGAGGTTCGTCGTATTCGGCGCGGTGCCCCACTTCTCGACGAACGCGCTGGGCGGATAGTCGCCGAAGCGGTCCTCGTACTCGCCGATCGCCGTCGAGAGCTGCAGCAGGAAGGCCTTCGTCGTGCGCTCCTTGGCGCGCTCGCCGAAGCCCGAGAGCCGCGGCAGGAGCACGATCATCAGGATCGACAGGATGACGAGCACCGCGAGGAGCTCGATCAGCGTGAATCCCGACGTCCTGACTCGATGGGTGCGCAGCACGGTTGCCTCAGAGTGTCTTCTGGCGGAAGACGATCTCGACGTCGTCGATGTCGATCTGGACCGAACGGCCGGGCGCGCCCTCGGCGAAGATGCCGAGCTTGAGCTGGTTGTTCGTGCGCCCGAGCGCCGAGAGCGGCGTGTCGGGCGCCACCGGGATGCCGTCGAGGCTCGCACGCACGCGCGCGTCGGTCGCGTCGCCGACACGTTCGATGCGCAGCGTCACGGTCTGGTCGATCTTCCACTCGGTGCCCGGCACTTCGACGTACGCGAGCTCCTCCTCGCCGCGCTTCATCGCCCGGAACTGCACGGCGTTCTTCGCCGTGTCGGGGTGGCGCGAGACCGTGGCCTCGGCCTCGACCTGCGTCTCGCCGCCGCGTTCGCTCTCGCGCGAAAGGAAGAGGCCGACGCGCGCGGTCGTCCCGGCGCGGACGGTGATCTTGGCGTCGATCGAGACGACGTCGCCGGCGTTCTTCAGCTGCCACAAGCGCGAGCGGCCGCCGGACTTGAACGTGCCGCCGATCGACACCACCCCGTCGTGGATCGAGACGAGCGGACCACTCGACTCCTGCACGAGCCAACCATTTTGAAGCGCGTTGCGCTCGAAAGCGTCGTTCCACACGACCTTCTCGAGGTGGTCCGTGAGCCGCTCGATCTGACGCCGCGACCACAGCCGCCACGGATCGTCCTCGGACGCCGTTCGCCGCGCGTCGTCGAGCTCCGCGAGCCGGGTGAGCCCTTCGGTCGGATTGCCGAGGCGGTACTGCGCCCAAGCCAGCGCGCCGCGCGCGGTCGGCTCGTCCACGTCTTTCGCCAGCGCCTTCTTCAAAACGGGCTCGGCGTCGGCCACGGAGCCGGCTTCGAGCAGCGCCACGCCGCGCAGCACGGCCGCGCGCACGAGGTTCGGATCGATGACGAGCGCGCGCTCGAGGAACTTGTCGGCGGCCGCGAGGTCGCCGCGACGGTGCGCGACATCGCCCAGCCAGGCCAGCGCGTCGGCGAAGTCCGCGTCGAGCGTCAGCGCCGCGCGCAGCGATTCCGCCGCGCCGTCGAGATCGTCGCGCCCGACGAGCAGACGTCCGCGCTGGAAGTGACTCCACGAATCCGTCGGATCGCCTTCGAGCGCGAGATCGACGTAGCGCAGCGCCTCGTCCGGATGTCCGGTCGCCTCGGCCAGCCACGACATGGCTCGATGCGCCTGGTACGCGCGCAGCGGATCCTGGTTCGCCGCGGCGAGCAGGGAGGCGCGCGCGGCGCGCGCCGATTCCGCGGACGGCTTGCGCGACAATTCGAGCCCCGTCGAGAGCAGTTGATCGAAGCTCTTCGCCTCGCCGATCGCGAGCGCTTCGGCCGGGGCTGTGGCGTCGGCCGAGAGGATGCGCACGCTGGCCTGACCCGCGCGCGCCTCCTCGCTCGTCGCGTCGGCTTGACGCGCTTTCTCGAACCACTCCGCCGCCCCGGCGATCTCGCCCGTGGCGAGCAGCGCGGCGCCGAGGCCGGCGCGCAGGCGAGCGCGATCACGTTTCTCGTCCGGGCCCGTCGGTTCGAACTGGTTCGCGAGGCGGTAGTGCTCGATGGCCGCTGCGGCTCCACCGCGCGCGAGCAGGAATCGACCCAGCGCTTCCTGGGCGACCCACGACGTCCGACCGTGACGCTCCGCGAGTCGGAAGTTCTGCTCGGCTTCGTCGAACAGGCGGAAGCGCGTCTGCAGGTCCGCCAGTCGCACCAGCACGAGCGCGTTGTTCTTCAGCGGACCGCCCAGCAGACCGCGGTAGATCTGAAACGCGGCCTCGAATTGGAAAGCGGCCTCGTGCACGCGCGCGAGGCCGAGCTTCGGCTGCGGATCCTCCGTCAGGACCTTCGACGCCCGCGTGAAGATCTCGGCCGCGACCTCGAGCGCGCGCGGCGTCGCGAGACGTTGCTCGATGCACCAGCGCGCGTACGCCAACGCCTCGTCGTACTGCGAGGCCGACAGCGGATCACCGAACGTGACGAGACGCTTCTCGATCTCGTTGGGGATCGTCGCGGCGAAGTCGAACTCGTTCACGCTCGTGCGCGGCACCTTCATCGGCGCCTGGCCCGGGAAACGCGGCACGCCCTTCTCCGGATCGAACTCGACGAAGAGCAGGTCCTCGCCGGTGCGCTGCGCCAGGCGAAACCGGTCGGGGTTCTTGATCTGACCGAAGCGCAAGTCGCCGATGCGGAACCAGTCGTAGGTCTGTTTCCAGGCCGTGAGCCGCGCGGCGAGCTCCTCGGGAGCCAATGCGCTCGTCCTCACCGCCGGCGCGTCCGTGTCGGCTGCTCCGCCGTCGTCGACGCTCTCGTCGGAGATGTCGAACAAGTCGGGCACGGCGATCGTGCGCGCCGGAACGCGCAAGCTGCGTCCCCAGAGTTTCGAGGCCGGGCCGGGAATCGGCGGCGGCGCGATCGAGTCGAGCGGCGTGAGCGGCGGCGGCTCGAGGCCCAGAGGCGGCAGCGGGCGCGTGTCGCTCGGCGGCGAGAACAGGTCGCGCGCGCCGGGCTTCGACACGCGCGCCGTCGGCAGTGCTTGCGCGACGTCGGGAGCCGCGTGGTCCTGGATCGCGAGCGGTTCGGCCTTCTTCGGACCGCCACGCTTGCCCGCGTCGGCCGACAGCGTGCTCCACGCCAGGCCCCCGAGGACGAGCGCGCTGACGGTGAAGACGATGGGTTCCTTGCGCAATTCCACGGGGCGAACGGGCTCCTACTCCAGCGGGGTCGCGGGCGGGACGATGCGCGCGACGAGGAAGACGACCTCTAGACCAGCTTCGTCGGTCTTCGTGCGCGCGGGTTGCATCTCGCAGCGTTCGACGAGCAGCGGACCGACGGCGCCGGATTCGTCCGCCGCCGGCGCGAGTTCTTGCGTGCGCGCCAGGAACGCGACCAGCGGGCTCGGACTGCCGGACAAGTTCATGGTGACGCGCGTGCGCTCGATCGTGTCCACGCCCTTCTTCGAGTTCAGGCGCGGATCGAGCTGGATCTGGATGCGATCGATGCGCTCGCAACCGGCTTCGAGCGCGAAGCGCACGGCGCGGTCCACCAGGTCGAGCCCCTCGAGGTAGCGCAGGATGTCGCCTTCGCGCGTCGGCGAGAGCGCCGGGAGCCCGAGATCCTCGGGGATCCGCAGGTTGGCGCGCCCCGCGCGCCGGAGCAGATCCTCGCGCGTCGCCGCAACGGCGGCGAAGTACTGGTTGCTCGAGCTGCCGCGCTTCGCGTCCACCGCGTAGAGCGGGCGCGGCTTCCAAGTCACCGATTCCGCGAGCTTCGCCTGCGCGCTTTTCAGCGCCTCGTTCAGGGCTTCGAGCCGGCGCATGTCGTCGGCGGTGTACATCGGTTCACTGGAGAGCTTGCGTTGCGAGCTCTCCGCCGCGCGCCGCTGTGCCGCGAGGTCGTCGCCGAGCACGCTGCCGATCGCGATCCAGCCGACGAGGAAGGCCAGGGCTCCGCCGCCCACGACCAGCACGAAGCGCTTGTTCTCCTGCCAGAAACCTTCGAGATTCACGGCTTGGAAGCTCCTTCGTCCGCGGCCGACGCATCCCTGGTCGCGGCGATCCGCGGGACGAACAGCGAGAGGTCGAGCGTGAAGCGCGCGCCGTTCGGCGCCAACTTCTCCTTGGGCGTCACGCCGTCGGGCAGGCGTGTGCGCAGCTTTTCCAGGAAGCGCTCGTAGAGCTGCGGCAAGGAGTTCGTCCCCTGCTTCGCCTGGCCCACGATCGAGACGATCGGCTTCTCCTGACCGCGCGCCAGCCCCATGTCGGGATCGGCGCGGAAGTCGCTCGTGAGCTGCGTGACCCAGAACTCGGGGGGCAGGTCGACCTTCATCCAGTCGAGCGTGCGCGCGACCTGTTCGCCCGAGCCCTTCGTGGCGTAGAGCTCGGCGGCGAGCTTCTCGAGGCGCGCGTTCTCGGTCGCGAGCTCCTCCGCGCGACGGTGAGTGCCCGACGCCCGCTTGTACTGCTGTTCGAGCGTCGCGGCGCGCTGGCGCGCCACGTCGAGCTCAGTCTTCGTGCGCCACGCGTCCCATCCGAGGAAGGCGACCGCGAGCACGCCGGCCGCGATGAGCCACAGCGTTCCGCCCACGAAATCACGGCGTTTTCGCAGAGCCGCGGGCAGGATCTCGATGCCGTACGACGCCGGGTCCGCGGCCGTGGAGGCCAGCCCCAACGCGACGACCGACTGGAGTTTGTGCTCCTCGAGCTCGTCGCGCATCTCGGGCGAGAGCTTCGTCGTGTCGACGACGCGGAACGGGTCGAAGATCTCGACCGGCACGGACATTCCGCTCGAGAGGTAGCGTGGGAGCCCCTTCAGCGCCGAGCCGCCGCCGCACAGGAGGACGCGGTCGAGCTTCAACCCGGAGATCTTCACCTGGCTCTTCGAGAAGAGCACCGCGGACTGGAGCAGCGAGAGGAGCTGACCCGCCGCCGCCTGCGCCGCGCGGCTCGCGCGCTCCGCATTCGGATCGGGGAAGCGCGCGGCGGGATCGAGGTCGACCAAGCGTTCCTTGAGATCGACCGCCTTCGCCGCGGACACGTCCAGGCGCTGCGCGATCGCGTCGTCGAAGAGACGCGAACCGCCCGACAGGTTGCGCGCGAAGATCAGGTCCGGCCCGCGCGTGATGACGACGTCGGTGTTGTCCCAACCGATGTTCGCCAGCAGGACGACGTCGTCCTCGACCACGCCGAAGCGCAAGAACGCGTTGTAGAGCGCGATCGAGTTGGGCGTGAACGCGTCGAGCTTGCCGCCGATGCGCGCCAGACCTTCGGCGTGCGCGGCGAGCAGGCTCTCGCGCGCCATCGCCAGCAAGCAGACGTCCTCGCCCTCGATCTCGGGCAGCTCGGGCAGCAGGTTGAAGTCCGAAGCGACTTCGGCGCCGGATTGTCCGCCGATCTCCTCGACCTCGAAGCGCATCAGCTTGCGCAACTGCCAGTCGGGAACGCGCGGCACGCGCACGTAGCGCACGTTCACGTCGCGCCCGGAGAGACCGACGCGCGCATCGCCGGGCTTGAACGGCAGCGCGAGCCCCTTCCAACCGTCGGTGAGTTCGGGCGCCACGACCGATGTCACCGCGAAATCGGTGATGACGAACGTGTTGCCCTTGGCGTAGCCGCGCACGGCCTTGATCGTGCGCGAGCCCATGTCGAGTCCGGTCACGGTGCGCGGCATCTACTGACGACCTTCCAACTGGGCGAGGCGCGCGCGGAGTTCGTCCGCGAGTCCCTTGGCACCTCTCTTCTCGAGCACGCCGAGCATCGCCGTGACGCGCTCGCGCTCCGTGCGATCCTCGTCGATCCGCAGCGCGGCGACCTCGGATTCCAACGTGGCGGCCAGCGCGCGCGCGTCGGCCTCGACCTCGCTGCCCGCGAAGCGTTTCGCGATCTCGAGCGCGCGCTCCAGAGATGTGCCGAACATGCTCGGCAGGGCGAAAAACCGCGCCTTTTCGGCCTCGGCCTGCACGTCGCGCACTCCCGAGAGCCCCTGCTGGAGCAGCTTCGCGCGCGTCGCCTCGGCCTCCTCGACGAGCACGGCTTCGTACGGAAAGCGATCGAGCAGGTCGCGCCAGTGCACGATCGCGGCGCCGAGTAGGCCCTTGCGCTCCGCGCCGCGCGCGGCGTGCGCCAGGTCCTCGGCCGCGCCCTTGTCGGCCGAGAAATCGAGCTGCAGGGAAACCTTCGGCTCGTGTTGCCCGAGCTCGACCGACAGGACGGCGGCGCCGCCGTCGCGCGCGCCCGTCACCTTGCACGCACCGGGCAAACCCACGCGCACGAGGTCGGTGCCGCGCCCGAGCAGCAGGCTCTCGACGTCGTCGCGCTCGGGCGTCGCGCCGGCGGTGCGGTACCCGGTCTGACCCGTCGAGGCGATGCCGCCGCTGGCCAGGGCCTCCTCGACGCGCAGCACGAGCCGCGTCGGTCGCGGCGTGCCCGCGGCCGAGAGGACGATGTTCGCGCCCTCGACGCGCGCCGACATCGGCACCGAGTCGTGCACGCTGGCCGCGGCTCCCACGCCGGCCGGAGCGGCCGTGAAGTGGACGCCGGTCAAGAGCACGCGGTCGATGCGCGCGAGTTGGGCCGCGACCGCCGGTTCGCCGTGCAAGTAGAGCTCCGCGCCCGAGAGCGCCGCCGCGGGCTGACGCGGCGAGGCGGACTCCACCGCGCTGACGTCGTCGACGTCGACGACACCGCCGCCCTCAGCGCCGGTCGCGCGCGCGTACACGACGACTCGCGCGAGCGCGTAGCCCGGCGGAACGGGGGCCTCGATCGCGGAGACCTCGAAGTCAACCGCGCCGCGCACGGGCGCGCACCAGGCCGTGATCGGCGCGAGTTGCGTCTCCGCGTCGTCCGGCGTGCTGAACTCGACGCCGAGGCGCGCTTCGGCGTCCCCGCGCGTGCGCAGGGAACCGCGCGCGCCGATCACGCGCTCGGCGCTCGCGCGAAAGCTCGGCGAGCGGTGCAGCGCCCACTCGGTCGCGGCCAGATCGGCGCGCGCGCCCTGAGCGCCGCTCACGCGCGCGTTGGCGTTGGGCAGGAACGCGGACGGAGCGCTCTCCTGCGCTTCGAACGGATCGCGGTCGCCTTCGAACGAATAGCCCTGCGCGAGCAGGTTGCCGGGCACGGCTTCGACCGCCGTCACCGTGTCCGACGAGGCCTTCGACGGGCGCAGGAAGAACCACGCGCCAAGTCCGACCGCCGCCAGCACGACCGCGCCGAGTCCGACCAGCGCTGCCGGCGAGCGCTTGCCCGACCGCGCCACGAGGCTCGCGTCGACGCGCTCGAGCCCATCGCCGGCGCTCGCGGCCGTAGGCGAGGGGATGTCGTCCAGGTCGCCCTCGAGGGCCGGGCCGTCGGCCTCCGCGTCGCGGAAGGCGAATTCGATGTTGCCGAAGATCACCGCCGCGCCGTCGTGGAGGCGCTTCTCGAGCACGCGGTCGCCGCCGACGCGGGTGCCGTTCGTGCTGCCCAGGTCGCGCAGCAGGACGCCGTTCGCGTCCACCACGAGTTCGGCGTGCTTGCCCGAGACCGAGTTGTCCAGGATCTGCAGCGTGTTGCCCGGCTTGCGCCCGACCGTGAGGCCCGAGCGCGGGATCGCGACCACCTCTCCGCGCCGTTCGGTCGCCTGGAAGCGCAGGGAGTAACGGTCATCCATGCTCGTGGCGTGTCCTTGGACTGAGGCGCGGGGGGCGGGCCGGTACGGAGGCGGATCGAGTCGCCGCGGCATCGGGCGCGACTCGCAGGGCCGGGAACCTGGGGCGGCAGTCGGTCCGGACGCGCAAGCTACCCGACGGGCGGCGTCTTGTAACAAACTCCGCTGGTCGGGACAGGTCGCGCGTGAAGTCGCAGGCGTCCGCGGAAGTCGGTGGGTGGAGCGCGACAGGCCGCGTGAGCCGCGCCAGAATCGGGCGGTGGTCCCCCGCCGCCCCGACGATGCCACCCTGCGGCGCTTCGCGCTCACGGGTCCGCCCGACCGCGGCCACGTCCATTTCGCCGACGGCGAGGTCGAGCACGCGCAGCGGGTCCTGCGCCTCGGGGCGGGCGATCCCCTGATCGGCCTCGACGGCGTCGGAGGCCTCTGGCCGCTCGTGGTGACCCGCGCGGAGGCACGCGTATTCGAAGTCGAGGTCACCGGCGAACCCGAGCGCGAGCCGGCGCCCGGCGAACCCGGCGCCGCGCTGCCCTGGATCGAGGTCTGCGTGCCCCTCCCGCGCGGCGAGCGCGCCGAGAGCATGGTCGAGCGCCTGGTCCAGTTGGGCGCGGCCGCGATCCGGCCGCTCCGGACGGAGCGCGCGACGCCCGAGGCGCGCGGCGAGGGCTCCCGGCGCGCGGAGCGGCTCGTGCGGACGGCGCGCGAGGCCTGCAAGCAGTCCGGGCGCGCGTGGATGCCGGAAATTCAACCGCCGGAAGCGTTGGCGCAGCTCGCGCAGCGTCCGGCCGCGACCGCGCTGATGCTCGATCCGCGTGCCTCGGAGAGCGCACTCGAGGTCCTGGCCGCGAGTCCGTTGAGCGGGACCGCGGCACGCCCGATCCGGCTCTGGATCGGGCCCGAGGGCGGTTTCAGTCCGGCGGAGTCGGCCTGCCTCGACGCAGCCGGCGCGCGCCGACTGCGGCTCGCGCCGCACGTGCTGCGCATCGAGACGGCGGCCGAGGCCGGCCTCGCCGTCGTGGTCGCGGCCGTGCTGGCGCGCGCTGCGCCCGGATGATTGGCGAGGCACGCTGTCGGCGTGCCGCCCAGTG
>Ga0209591_10010386_pt1 | contig 10010 bp, 12 predicted proteins | sample MAT01_FD_187207 | JGI IMG/M metagenome (GOLD analysis project Ga0209591, IMG submission 187207) | Freshwater microbial communities from Lake Fryxell liftoff mats and glacier meltwater in Antarctica - MAT-01 (SPAdes) (version 2) | ecosystem: Environmental > Aquatic > Freshwater > Ice > Liftoff...
GAGCCTTTGGTTTGACTTCGCTGTATCCAATCTGAACAGCACCGTAGCCATCAGTTTGTTTTGTTTTGATTTGAGTTACTGTACAAGGCCCTGCTTGTATGACGGTGACGGGGATTGCTCTCCCTTCGGCGTCAAACACTTGAGTCATGCCTAGTTTAGTGCCAAGAATGCCTACAGACACGGATTTTTTTCCTTTTATTTACGCAAGAGGTTTCGGATTGCGAAAGTTACGTCAATCCGCTTGCTCTTGTGCAGAAACATTTATTTCAGTGTTCCTGCAATTAACTGTTATCAACCAACAGCTTTCCTCGGTGTTTAAAATTTAAGTTTTAAATTTGGGAGCTAGCTTGTGGAAGCCTTGCAAGGGTTGAGATTCGAGGTTTTTTACCTGTTCGATCTCCGAGTTTTGCCTCGGTCTTGCTTTTTTGTGCCAGGACTTAAGCGGCAAGCTACTTAGTATCCTTATACGGCGACAATTCAAAATAGTACATGAAGTGTTTGCCGTTTGTCAAGGCCGCGAGGATAATATTTCGCCTCAGCTTGAGGATTTATCAAAAAACTGGGTTTAAAACCCCGTCGCCCTGCTCGCCTACATCGCCTTCTAGGACGGCTTTGTCCTAGAATACAGAAGTCAAGGTTAAACTCCTTTGCCCGAAGTGAAACAAAGACACACTTTTAGGCATCAATTGTTGGACACAGAGCAGGGACAACTCGCTATACAGCTAGAGGAGCGACGCATTCTCGCTTACCAGAAAACAAATAATTTAGTTCATTTGTTAAGTAGGGTAGGGCATACCCGACCTCTAGGTTCCTATCCTAGTAAGCTTTTGGAGATATATCCTCTGGGGTTGCTGTGAGTTAGGCTCATCAATTGGTGTAATTACACGGTTGAAAAGTTTAAGGATTGCCTTTCATGACGTAGCACTTAAAGGTCAGTCGATGAATTAAGAATCCCTACACCTTGACGCTAGGGAGTGTCAAAATACTTACAGTTCGCATTTGGGCGATCGACCAAACTTAACGCAGTACGCAACACAAATTTATGGGACTAATTACGAGTGGTTCGGATGTGATTCGGGATTTGGAAAAGTCGGGCTCTCTAGCCTTGTACGTTCCTTTAGAGGGAGGATTTGAGGGGCGCTACCTGCGAAGGCTGCGAGCTGCGGGCTACGGTGCTTACACCATTACGGCCCGGGGTTTGGGCGATTTAGCGATGTATTTAACCGGGGTTCACGGGGTGCGGCCACCGCATTTGGGTAAGAAAACTACTGGGAATGAAGGGGCTGTGGGTTATACGTACTATTTGCCGCCGATGTTGCAAACTCAATTAGACAATTTGCCACCGAAAGCAAAAGGACTGGTGCTATGGATTATTGAAGGGCAGATTTTGTCTAGTCAGGAGATTGAGTATTTGACTGTTTTGCCGACGTTGGAACCGCGAGTTAAAATAGCAGTGGAGATGGGGGGCGAGCGAGTTTTTACCTGGAAGCCGCTTAAAGATGCCTTAGTTGCAGCTTAGATTCCGGTATTTGCGATCGCAAATCAACTAAAAAAACGCAGCGAGCAACTAAAGTTCGATAGCTTCTGCTCGCTGGTTTTACTCTTTTTTGAAAAAACTTAATTAACCCAAAAAATCTTATGCTTCAAAACCGAGATTATACAATCATCATTGACAAAAGCGGCAGTATGTACACGAAAGACCAGGTTGGCGGTAAAAGTCGGTGGGTGCTCATGCAAGAATCGACGATCGCCCTGGCGAACAAATGCGAAGAATTAGACCCGGATGGCATGACCGTTTATTTGTTTTCCGGTCGTTTTAAGCGCTACGACAACGTAACAGTAGCTAAAGTCGTGCAAATTTTCCAAGAAAACGAACCTTCGGGGACTACGAATTTGGCTGCGGTACTGCAAGACGCTCTGAACAGTTATTTTCAGCGCAAAGCATCCGGTAAGACCAAGCAAAATGGGGAAACAATATTAGTGGTGACGGACGGCGAACCAGACGATCGCAAAGAAGTGATGAAAACAATTATAGAGGCTTCGCGGAAGCTCGATCGAGACGAAGAGCTGGCGATTTCTTTCATTCAAGTAGGGAATGCACCGGAAGCTACTAAGTTTCTCAAGATATTGGATGACGAACTGCAAAGTGCCGGAGCTAAATTCGATATAGTTGATACTGTCACGATGGATGATCTTGAAGGAATGACCCTCACCGAAGTATTGCTAAATGCAATCACAGATTGAGGAGGCGGGCGCACTTCGCGCGATCGTATTTGTGCCAGTTTGCCGAACAGCATTTTTTAGCGGGGTTTAAGTTATGGAATCGATCGATCGCCTGTTAGCTGAACTTAAGGCAGAATATCAAGCATCTCAAAAAAATGCTGAGTTAAATAAAAGTCAGCCATCGGTGCAAACACAAGTGCCTTTGCCATCAGTAGAAATACCATCAAATCAAACACTTGAAAAATCACATTTAAATTTGTACCCTAGTGCTCTGGATCGGGATTTAGCTCAAATTAAGGCTGAGTACGAAGCTCAAAATAAAGCTCAGGAAATTACTTCACCGAAACCACTTAAGGTTGAGGATGAAGCGCCAAATAAAGCTCAGGAAGTGACTTCACTGGAACAGCAGCCATCCGCAAAAATTGCGGAACCGCAGTTGGATGTACAAACGCAGAGACAGAAAGTTAGGCAAGCTCAGGTTTGGCTAAAAAAGTTGGATAAAAATTCCGATGAGCGATATTGGTTCGATCAGTTTGCTTTTAAGTATGGTTCGAGGATCGATGCGGCGATCGACTATTTGCAAGCAGTGAATGAGTTTGATTAGATGTTGACTGTTAACTGTTGACTGTTAACTGTTAATTGTTAACTGTTAATTGTTAACTGTTAACTGTTGTTCTGGACACATAAACTCTATGTGTATGGTGCGCATTGCGCACGGCCTGTTATGGTTCTGGACACATAAATTCTATGTGTAGGGTGCGCATTGCGCACCCTACTACTTATCAAATCCGCCAGCATCGGAATTAATATTACCCACAGTTAGGAAACGGCAATGCCGTTTCCTACAATTAATCGGGCGATAGTTACATCTCTCGCGAGCGTAATCGATTACTTTACGGTAGGGAAACGGCACTGCCGTATCCTCCCACGGCAGTGCCGTATCCTCGCACGGCACTGCCGTATCCTCAATTACTCCTGATAGTAAAGAGTTGTTCCACAGCCCCAACCTACAAATTCTGGGGAATAAATGTTAAAGCATCTTTTGGTACAGAAGTAGGACTCAATAGAAACAAAGCCGCCTTTTTTGCTGTATCTTCAGATAGCTGAATTTGTTTTAACTCAACAATACCTTCACTGATAAAAGTATCTCTCAAAGCAGCTTTTTCGCCACTGTTAAAACTCGTTTCGTAAAACACTTCCCGAATGCCAGCGGAAATGACTAACTTCAAACAATAAATGCAGGGTTCTAAGGTAACGTAGATAGTAGCTCCAGCCGTAGATATACCGTGTTTTGCCGCGGCGGCGATCGCATTTGCTTCAGCATGAACCGCCCGCGACGGCAAAGTTTTGCTAGCGTCGCAACTGCTCAAACCGGGATAGCAGAAGCCTTGAGTCGTACAGTGTGCCGAACCTGACGGCGAACCGTTGTAACCCGTGGCTAAAATTTGCCTATCTTTAACTATTACCGCACCTACGGGAAATGCCAGACAGGTCGATCGAGTAGCTGCCAATTTTGCTAACATCAAAAAGTATTCGTCCCAATTTGGTCTTTGATAAGTTTCATCTATCATATTCCTGTCGATCCAAATCCGCCAACACCTCTTTCAGTTTCATTTAAATTTTCTACCTTTTCCACTTTGACATATAAAACAGGTTGAATAACCATTTGTGCTATTTTCATACCAATTTCGATTTTAAAAGGTAAAGTACCGTGGTTAATTAAAATTACTCCAATTTCTCCCCGATAGCCTTCATCGACTGTGCCTGGTCCGTTTAACACCGTTACCTGATGTTTGAGTGCTAACCCACTACGCGGTCTAATTTGAGCCTCTGTTTTTGGAGGTAATTGAATACTAATACCTGTAGGTATTAAAGCACTTTTACCTGGTTCTATAACGGCTTCTGAAGTAGAGAACAAGTCTAATCCAGTATCACCTTCATAGGCATATTGTGGTAAACGTGCTGCTTCACTAAGCAACTTAACCTTTAATAAATATTCTTTGAATTTACTTTCTCTTTTCAAGTTGTCAATGATTTCTTGTTGTTGTATAATTATCTTCTCTTGTTGGCGTAACATTGTAATAACCGAATCTACTAATGGAGACGGTAAAATTTGCTCTTTTCTTAGGGTTCTTAGGGTAGTTTCAATACTCATGTAATTACGGTGTGAATGACTATGACCAACATTTTATTATATACACAATCATCCTAAGTGTCAAGACTACACCTTAAATTTTTAATAAGAGAGTTGTTTGGCAATCAGCTCTAAAATCCTTGAAACCCATTCTCTATAAAGTTTTTAGCGTTTTTAGGTTTAAAAATGAAACCCAGTCCCGATCAGGCTTTTAGCGATTTCGATCGCTATTTCCCAACAAGTCTAATACTTAACCATAATTACCTATAAATTATTTCTTATACAGGGTAATTTCAACAGCGATTGTGCCTACCACAGGTATGATAGCTAAGATCAAATTCCCTAGTAAAGGATTCTGAGGACTAATACTTAGATAGATAAGTATTAGAGCCGACAAAACTACGGGTGCTGTCAATTTTTTAAACCATAACATAACTTTGTGGCTTGTAGATTGCTCTTGTAAGTATTTCAGCTTACGTTCTCTATCTCTCAATATCTCTGCGTAATCAGGTGAATCATTTGTCAGTTTTTCCCTAAGAGCATCTTCGTTTCCCCTTCTCCATCTATTGGCACCCTCGTATATCCATCTATTTAATTTGTCAGGAACAGGACAACTTTCAGGTAGGATATCCAGTCTGGCTGGGTCGTGTAAATTTTTAGGGGTCAATGATTTTGAAAGTAATTTATGAAACCTTAAATAAGCAATTGTTTCATCCAAATTAATTTTTATATCGGCATCTGATAGATTATGAAGTGTTATACAAAGAATACCTTCCCAGTTGGGATTAACTCTGGTTCCAATGTGTCCAATTCCTTTTGATACTAACCTAACTCTAGCAATAATTGAGCCACAAAAACAATCATTGATACAAACTGATTCATTAGTCCACACTAAAATAGTATCTCTGGGTGGTAAAATAAAAAACTTTTGCTCGGACTGATTGGGATCGCTGTGAGCATCTAATAGTTTCTTGTCTTTAATAGCATAAGCATATTGGCTGGCAGTCAAAGCCAAGCAACTACCTGTCAACTGAGATTTTTTGAATGGATAAATTAGGATACCTTTTCCTAGTTCATCAATAATATCTTGTTCGCTCAAAACTGACATAGATACCTCCTTGTATTTTAATTATAAATATTAACTATACCTAACCTAAATCATTTGTGCAAATCTCTAGGGGTCGTGCTCCCGTGCCTACCCCAGGCGGTGATGGGGCAATCCTCCCGTGATTGCCCCTACAATAATTAAACAATTCATCTGGTATCATGTGTTCCACAAGAATCTTACCATGCTGTATGACCATCCTGTCTGTCAATCACAAAACTACCTGAATAGTCAGCATACTCTCGCTGCTGACAAATCTTAGCATATTGAGAACACAACTATTACGGTGCTAGCCTTGCTTTTCCGAGGCGAGTTGTTGTGTACCACTTGGCGATGTCGGGTGCCCAATTTTCAAAATGGGGCCACATCATTTCGCAGAGTTTTTGAATCTCTAGTTGAGCATTTTTCTTGTTTCTTAAGTCGGAAAAGTGTAGGAAAGACCTGAGATTGAAACTGACTACAAAATGCTGGCGGTAGTCAAAGGGTAATTTGCCTCTGGCGTGTTCTTCGGACATTCCGCCGTCGAAGTCTATTTTGTAACGTTTAGCTGCTTCTAGACACCACTCTAAATCTCTTTGTCTTTGTTCGGGGGAATAGTAGTATTTTTTGCCTTCGCGGTCTGTATAATAATCTACTGGACGCAGGTAAAAAATATCTTCTATGTCTTTTTTGCCGACTGCTGCATCAAGAAATTGATTACCTGTATAACGAAGAGATTGCACATCGAATGATACTCCTACACGATGTGTCCTCGCCTGCTGCATGACACTGTGGGGAAAGTAGCCGCAATTAAAGATAATTTGGGGATGTTCTAAGGGGCCGTAATGCCCCCGATCGCCTGCGAGGAGCCTTTTGACGATAATTTCGCCACATTCTGCGTCTGAAGGCCACGAGTCCCGTTCGTCAAATACGAAATTTTCAGTATAGTCTTGATGGAGTGCAGCGTAAATTACTTGCTGGGGATTTGGTGTTTGAGAAATAACTTCTACTCGAAATCTATCCATTATATTTTTATTTTTGAAGGTTGCTATAGTTGAAAATTTGAACATTTTAGATTATTTCATATAATGACCTGTTTGGCAAGTTTTTTACGCAAATAACTCCTTTGCTCTTAGGATTCATTAGATAGGGTGCCCAATTGTTGATCGATGACGCTGGGAAATAGATAAAACAGCGGAATTAGGATATAGAGGATTGTACTTAAGGTTGTAGTGTTAAATGACAATAGCGAAGCAACCAAGTAAAAAATGGGATAACTAATACTCCAAAGAGAAGCCTGATAGATGAAACGCCGATCGACTTCTCTGATGACCCCATAGATATTGACGAACGGCATAAAATAACAGGACATTGTAGACAATTCCAGTGAGCGACAGCGTTAAACCATAAAACATCACAATAGGTTGGAGACTGCCATATTCACCGATCGCGGCTGTTGGGAAGGGAATAAAAGCAATGCACATGAGCAACACTAAGTTGATTGTCAAGACAGTGCGATCGACCCGCTTCAGCAAATGAAACAAAGCATTATGGTTGAGCCACAGAACGCCAATGACTAAAAAGCTGGTGATGTAGCTAAGAATATGCGGCACGGTATGAATTAGTGTATTAATTGCGGTCGATGCAGTTGCCTCAGACAAATCTGGTACTTTAATTTCAATCACCAGTAGAGTCATGGCGATCGCAAATACCCGATCGCTAAATGCTTCAAATCGATTCAGGCTCATAAATGACTTCATCGGTTGGCGTTGCTGATTCTGGGTATGATTTATCAATTATGCGATCGCTACAACCTTGGGTAGGGGCAATTCATGAATTGCCCCTACCCAAGGTTTCATACCTCAATCCAGCAACGCCCATCGGTTATCCCTCAATTCGCCCCTTACCGTACATAAATTGCGATCGCTCTCCCAAAGCCTGTCCAGATTTGCATAGTTGTATTCCTAGCGCCAGCCGATCGCCTTCCCATGCCTCCAGTGCCTTGGGTACATCATGATTGTAGTCAACCAAAGCATCCACAAGGGCGATCGCATCGGCAGCCGCCTTAGCGGTACTAGCAGCCGTATGGGGACGGGGAATAAAAGCAGCGTCGCCAATCAGCGTAATACGGTCAAATGCCATTTGCGGCACGCCAAGATCCAAAATGGCTTGGACAAACGGTTCTTGGGTAGCTGCTACTAATTTTTGAAATGGAGGCGCTAAAACGCGATCGGCATAGGATCGCATCGCTTGTTCTACAGTTGGATCGATCGTTCCAGGTGCGATCGAATAATCCCGACGCTTACCGTTTATATCCGTCAAAATCTTAGGCAATTCGGTTGTTTCGTCGTAATTGACATACCAAACCCAGTTGAAGCGGCGTTCCCCCGGAATCAACGATTCATTCTCTCCCGGAATCACGTATTGCAGAATGTGGGAATTTGGAAACTGATCAAACACAAATCGTTCGGCGAACAGTTTCGCCGTTGCGGAATCGAGCTCCCGTTCACCCACTAAGCCACGATAGGCAACATACCCAGCATATTGGGGAGTGTCGTCAGGCAAAAGCAAGTGCCGAATCGTTGAAGTCGGGCCATCCGCACCGACGAGCAAATCGCCTGTTTCTCGGCTGCGATCGGCAAATATCGCAGTCACTCGTGTCCCGTCTTGCTGAATCTCAGTCAGGTGCTTGCCTTGATGATAATGTTCAGCCGGAAAATGCCGCCGCATCGAGCCATAAAGCAAGTTCCAGGAGGTTAAAGTTTGACGCATCGGCATTCGTTGAGCAATGCTACCGTCTCGGTTTAAGTAATATCGTTCGTGCGCCACCACGCCTAAAGGGGCTTGATACGCTACTCCTGCTCGTTGAAACGCTTCCAATACATCCGGTTGCAGGACAATCCCTCCGCCGCGACTGTCGAGGGTGTGGGGCGATCGCTCGTAAATATCCACCTGCCAGCCGATCGACCGTAACAGAGTTCCGGCAAATAACCCAGCCAATGAGCCACCAATCACAATGGCACGTTTGTCTATAGTTTTCATCCCATTTCCTCTAAATATTTATGCACAAACGTGACAGCCATTGCATTTAAGCCAGCAGAACCTGAATCATAAAAGGCTAATCGTATTCACTTTCGGTTCAGGGAGTTGTTAATTCATCTGCTGCATTTTGCAAGGTGGCGAGAAAGACCTCAACCGATCGAGCGCCTGACAAAACTACTTGACCAATGCGGATATGAGGGACACCGTGAATCCCCAGGGCGATCGTCTGACGTTTCAATTCCTGCACTTCTTGTATCCCTGCATCAGACAACAAAAAGGCTTTTGCTACTTCTAGATTAATGCCCACTTCAGTCGCTAGATTTGCTAATGTTTCAACTTCAGCTATATTTTTTCCTTCTGTAAAATATGCCTTCAAAATTCGTTCCGCCATTACCGTTGCTTTGTCCTGCTGTGCCGCAAACCAGGTTAAGCGATGTGCTTTGAGCGTGTTAGGTGTAATGGTCATCAAGTCGTAGCGAAATGCGATATCGTCAGCTTCTGTTGCCTGCACCGTTTTGGCATCGAGTGCCTGCGAGTATTCCCAACTGCCAAACTTATTGCTGCGGTAATTTTTGCGATCCATCCCAGCTTCTGGCATCTCTGGGTTTAGCTCGAATGGATACCAAATCTTTTGAATTTCAACAGGTGAATTCAATTGTTCAATTGCCTGATTCAATCGCGTTTCTGCGACCAAACACCAGGGACAAATGAAATCCGAAGTAATGGCGATCGTCAATGTCATGGTTGCCTCCTTTTAAGCGGTGTCTTAATGACTCACAGTTCCACTCTAATTGCATTCAGAAAAAATGTTAATATATCGGATGTGCTAAACACCTTTGCGTTTTTTGCAAAAGTATAGGATGGCGATCGATGGATCAATTCGCAGCAATGCGATCGTTTGTCAAAGTCGTGGAAGCAGGGGGGTTCTCAGAAGCAGCACGTCAGCTATACCTAGCAGTTTCTTCAGTCACGCGACAAGTGAACGCCCTGGAAGCAATGTTAAACACGCAGTTGCTCGATCGATCCACACGCAGTATTACCCTGACCCCCCAGGGACACAAATACTACGACAAAGCAGTGCAGATTTTGCAAGATATGGAAGCCGTAAATCTTTCTGTGATTGAGCAGGGCGATGTTCCTCGCGGAATCTTGCGGGCGAGTCTACCGGTGGCGTTTGGACGGCTTCATATTGCCCCACTCTTAGGCAGGTTTCTAGCTCAGTATCCAGAAGTCAAGCTGGATCTGCGCTCTTTGTGATGGGTTAGCAAACCTGGTATAAGAATATCTCGATCTCGCGGTTCGCATTGGCAATCTCGATCGCCAAGAGTGGGAATCTGATTCTCCGCAAGCTATCATCTCATATAGCAATCCTAAATCATTATCAAAACTATGATACAATTCAGAAGTGTTGAATGCTTATTAAGAGGATTCTAAAAATAGATACACGAATCCTATCAACTGCTGATTTTAGCAATTAAATACGATTTCCTTAAACCAGTGAATATAGCTGATTTTCTCACACATAAA
>Ga0209591_10010387_pt1 | contig 10009 bp, 10 predicted proteins | sample MAT01_FD_187207 | JGI IMG/M metagenome (GOLD analysis project Ga0209591, IMG submission 187207) | Freshwater microbial communities from Lake Fryxell liftoff mats and glacier meltwater in Antarctica - MAT-01 (SPAdes) (version 2) | ecosystem: Environmental > Aquatic > Freshwater > Ice > Liftoff...
CGACCGCGGCCTTGCGGGCCCGGAAATGTTCTACCGGAACGTGACCATCGAGGACAATCTGATCACCAACGCGCATGCCCATGGCATCACCGTGGGGGAAACTGCCGGTCTCGTCATCCGGCAGAACTCGGTGCTGCATGCGGATGGCGGCAATCAGGACGGCCAGGACGCTTCGGTCGAGATCCCGCGTATTTCGGTAGCAGGCAGTTCGACCGATGTGACGATTACAGGCAACGTCACGGCGGCCATTTCGGGCGCAACCGGTCAGCCCGGATGGTCGGTGCGCCAGAATGCCTACGTGCAGGATCAGAACCCGCTGGACCCCGGCTATTATGGCGATGTCTTCGTCAGCTCCTCGCTGACGGCCATTGACGGCGTGCATCAGTTCCTCGCCCTGCCCGGCGGCATGATCGACCGGCTGAACGCAGGCGCCACACCGACGCGCGAGATGGAGATCACCGGCACGGTGACCGCGCTGTTCCAGGTCAGCGGCGATGCGGATGGCAGCAGCCAGACCCGCGTTTTCGACGCGAGCCTCAGCAGCATCGACACCGGCAGCCTTCCCGCCGGCACGATCTTCGAATGGTCCTTCGGCGATGGCTCCCGGGCCCAGGGCCGGACCGTGACGCATGATTATGCCGATGGCGGCCGCTATGATGTGAGCCTGACGGTCATTCTGCCGGGCGGTGCGCGCGACAGCGAAACCACGCAGGTTGCCGTTCAGGACAGCACGGTGCTGAGCCTTGGCGACGACGGGCTGTTCCGCGCGCAGGAGTTCGGCGACGAGATCGTGCTGGCGCAGGGCCGCTTTGTCACGGCGGATGGCATCCAGCTGGGCAATCCGGGCGTGGCGGCCAGTGTCGCGCGACAGCATGTGAGCGACATTCTGAGTACCGAAAACTTCGACATCTCGATGGAGATCAAGGCCGACGTCGCCGGCACGCGAGGCGAGATCTTCCGGCTGCACGGCAGCATCATCGTCGAGGTCAATACCAAAGGCGAACTGTTCGTGCGGGCCTTCAGCACCGAAGGCGACGCGATCCGGCTGACCACCACGGGCGTCCGGGTCAACGATCTGCGCCCACATGACATCGGCATCTCGCTGGAGGACGGCCGTTTCAGCGTCAGCGTCGATGGCCGGGTCGCGGCCGAAAGTCTCTTCAACGGCACACTGGTTTCTGCCGGAAACAATGCGCTGACCTTTGGAAATCCGTGGAACGCGACCAATTTCAACGGTGATCTGTCCGCGTTCGAGATCACTGCGGGCCGGGTGCTTGCTGAGGCCGACGTTTCTACGCTTTACCGGTCTGTGGTCTCTGATGCCCCGACGCATCGCAGCGAGGGCATGTCCCAAAGCTCGATCGCAGAGGAGTATGTCACCTACTGGAAGGATGACGCGCTTCTGTGACGGCGGCCATCAGGCCGGTTTGCGGTAGCGGGCATGCAGGATGGCCGCGATCAGAAATGGCCAAAGAATGCACACGACAAATCCTAGGGCGTTGAAGAGCGGGTTTTTCAGCCCCTTTTCGCGCTGTTCGCGGTACGTCATCATCATCGCGCAGGTCGCGATACCAAAGTAGAGGATCGCCCCGAGCTCCATAAGTCCCATAGCCGGTTGCCTCCGAAACGAGTCGTGACAAGATGCACACGCTCAAATTGCACGCCAAAGGCGAGTTGCCCAGCCAATCTGCCATGATGACAGGCGCACTTCCGCCCATCCGCTGTATTTGACGGTTATCACAGCAACTGGTCATCAACTCCTCGGAAGCGAGGCAGTTCCGTGACTAGGGTAAGCGATTGCGACTGGTCGAAGACGCTATGTGAGGGGTCCACTGCATGTTGCGCACCGGTAAGACCGCTGCTTCTGGCTTCATTTGATTGAAAAGCGCTTGCAGGGCACACACCGCGCTTGACCGTAGTTCTGGACAATCCGCTTCACTGCTTACGAGTGGTTTCCGACGCCGTTACGGCGACCTGGATGCGCCGGGAAGCACCGCGCAGCTTCTTGCCCGTGAGTACGGCAAGGAGGACCGGTGCATGAACCGCCCCGATCGCCTGCATCGCCTTCGCGACGGCAAAAATCACTGACAACTGCAGCAAGAGCAGAACCGGATAGATCGGATCCGTTACCTTGATCTGCGCAGCGTTGAAAAGCATCGCCAGAACCGAAATCGTGATCATGTGGCTGCAAAAGACCAGAAAGACAATCTTCTCTGCGGACAAAATCAACGCTTTCAGAAGGCCGCCCTGGCGCACGATCTTGATCGCAAGCCGCCACTTGAAGACTGCAACCGTGGCCCGGTGAAGGATGCTTGCCGACTCCGAGGCACCAATCTCGAGGTGGAGGGGCGCATAGGATACGACCATGTCGAACGCAACCAAGCTCAGCACCCATAGCCAGGATATCACGATTGACCTCGGCCCATTTTGGCCGATCAGAACGCCGAAACTGAAGAACAGGAGGATTTGAGGCCGCAACAGCAGGATGCCGCCGGTAGCAACTTCCAGCAGAACCCAGCCGATCAGCAGGGCTGTCCAACATATCGTTGGTGATGCTCAACCCGCAGGATTGCCAGCGCGATGCCGCAGCAAGCGAAGATATCGCGCAGAAAGGCTAGCGGCACGTTGAACGGCGGACCATTGATCCCGAAAACATTATCGAGCCATTCGATCAGGGACATCGACATAAATGCCTTGTTTCCAGTCGCTTGAGAATGCATCCCAGCGAGGATCAGCATGATTGATGACCAGCAGACCATTGGCACGAGAAGCGACCGAACCTTGCCCAAGATGAGCGAAGTCGCCGATTCGGGTCCTGAAGCCGACCGAAAGAACAGGAGGCCAGAAACGATGCTGAGCAATGGTACGCTCCCCCGGGCCAGGTCTTCGATCAGTACTTCATACGTGACAGCGAGCGACAGCGACACAGGCGCCGCAAGAATGGCAGAGGCCCCCGGCCAGACGTGGACGAACATCATCAACGTGATGCAGACGACTCGCGCCATGGCCATTGCTTCCGACGCCTCGGGCGTCAGGTAGGAATTGTGTGGCATACCCGCCTCACTGGCGCCGAGCGCTGCAACCAATCTTGCTTTCAATCAAACCGTCCATTTGAGGCAGACGATCACGATTCGATAGCAGAAACTCTCTTTGAAGTTATGATAGATGCGTGGGATTGTCGATTTGGGCAGGTCTTCGGCACCGCTTCGCCTGCGCCTTGTTCGCAGGTCAGCAAGGTTCCGCTGCCGACATATGATCTGCTGGTTGCGATGGGTGGCCGTTCCAAATTGCTCCGCCACCAAGTCTCGGCCGAAGACCGCCCGACTGCGAGCCTGCCGGACAGCAGCACTTTCCGGCGACCGGGGGCATATCAGTGTGTCTCTTGACATTTGCGCCTCCCCCGGCCTTGCGCTTCGGATACCCTAAGGTATCCATGGCATGCCGGTGTTACTACTGCCGTTGTTACCTAAAGGTATTGTAAAGTATGTATTGCCCGCCATGCCTATCATAGGATATCTTCATTCCAGGCCAAGCAGCGCGGAGCAAGACATGCCAGTCATCTCGTTTGCCACATCGAAGGGCGGGGCGGGCAAGACCACCTCGGCAATCATTCTGGGGACGGAACTGGCAGAAGGCACTGATGTGATCCTCATCGACGCCGATCCGGCGCATCGGCTCAGCCGCTGGGCCAGCCTTGCCCCGCTGCCAGCCCGGCTGAGCGTGGTCACCAGTGGCGGCGAGCGGCAGATCCAGGGCGAGATTGCCGCGGCCCAAGCCAGCGCCACCTTCGTGTTGATCGACCTGGAAGGCTTGGCCAGCCGGCTGACTTCTTTCGCCATTGCAGAATCCGATCTGGTGATCATCCCCTCCGGCGAGGAACAGCAAGATGCCGATGCAGCGATCGAAACTCTGGCAGAAATCGGCATGGAAGCGCGAGCGCGCCGCCGGGCCATTCCGGCAGCGATATTGTTTGCCCGCACTTCTGCGGCGGTGAAAAGCAAGCTCGAGCGGCACATCCATGCCGAATTGCACAGGGCGGGCAGGGTGTTTGCCATCGAACTGCACCGACGCACCGCGTACTCGTCGCTGCACAATGCCGGGGGAGGGTTGCGCCAGCTTGACCCGGCAGATGTGAACGGCATCGAAAAGGCCATTCTCAACGCGCAGGATTTTACCGCCGAGGTCCTCGACATCCTGGAGGAAACGCGCCATGCCGCGATCGCTTGATCTCGACCGCCTGAAACGCTTTGAACCGGCCGCCAGGACCTCGGCAGCACCCGCGCCACACCCCGACCGCGCGCCCGCCGAGGAGCCGCCCGCGCGCTGGCCCAGCCGCGAGCCCGTGCAGGACGGACAGATCAGCATCAAGGCCCCGCTCGACGTGATCGCCCGCTTCAAGCGGCTCTGCAAGGACGACCGGCGCACCTATGCCGACATGCTGCATATCCTGATGGATCACCACGAAGGCCGCACATGAGCACCCAGAAGGAACAGCTTGACCTGTTCGTCGCCATCGTCGGCGACATACCCTTGCGCGATGACCGCGAGATGATGTCGGCGCCGATGGTGAGCCTGGCCAAGCGCAGCCCGATGCGGATGGATTGGGAAGGCCCCTCGGGGCAGAAGGTGATGATCACCGCCTCCGAACAGACCGGCGGAATTGCCACGATCTATGATTTCGATATCCTGCTCTGGGCCATTTCGCAGATCAATGCCGGGGTGGAGCGGGGCGGCAAGCCCGGAGCGACCATCACCTTCCGGCCCTATGACCTCTTGAAGGCGATCGGGCGCTCCACCGGGGGAAAGAACTACCACCAGTTCAAGTCTGCCATTGCCCGGCTGCAGGGCACCCGGATCGAGACCACGATCCGGCGGCGCGACAAGGATCGGCTGGAGGTGTTCAACCTGCTGGCCGATTACACGCTGGACGAAGACGACCATGGCCGCCCCTTGGGCGCGCAGATGACGGTGCCACGCTGGATTCACCGCGCCGTGGTGGAGGGGCGCGAGGTGCTGGCGATCTCACCGTTGTATTTCGAACTGACCAGCGGGCTTGACCGATTTCTGTACCGACTGGCGCGTCGCCATGCCGGTAACGGAGTCGACAACCCCGATGGCTGGGTATTTTCCTTCCGTGACCTGCACAAGCGCACAGGGTCACCGGCACCATTCGGCCAATTTTCGCGCGATCTGCGCATCGCAATCAAGCGCGATGCCCTGCCTACCTACACGATGCACGAGGAAAAGGGCGCAAACGGGCAGCTTTTGCGCTTCGAATGGCGCCGCCTGCTGTTGTGACACGGTGCATCACACACTCATCCGCCAGCAGCCAGAAAGGGATCACGGTGCATCACACAACAGAATCACGGTGCATCACGCATCGAATCACGGTGCATCACACAAAGCGTAAGTCGTTATTATCGTTGGATAACAATTGCCTGACCCGATTCTCGATTCGGTCTAACTCTTATAACTAATATTCTAACTTCCCGGCGGCACGCAGCGCAGGGAACAAAAGGCTATGAAACCGAGACACATCGGACAGCCAGCCCCCATGAACATCAGTCAACCGCGGCACCGCAAGACAAAAAGCACAAGCCGCCAGCCTCGGTCCAAGCGGCCGACAGCACGCTACTGCGCCAGACACCGGTATCGACCGCAATCTGCCAACGCCAGCCCTGAAGAAGCCGGTCAAGTCATCAGACTGTCACCATGATGGCTGACTAAAGGGCGCAAGGGCACGGAAGCCGGTAGACCGGCCAGGCGGCACCTACAGCGGTTGCGGAGCCGCGCCAATCGACAAGGCCGCACTCAACACCGCCGTGGCACCGCCGGTGGCATAGACCGCCATCACCGAACCGAAACCGGCACCAAGAGCCACCGATACCGCTGCCGACATCACCGAAAAAACCAGTCCCGTCAGCATCACCCCAATGACCATGGCCCACCTCCCTTGATTTGTGCCGGGGTTACATTTCCGACGTCTTTTTTTTACATTTTACAGCGTTTTTGAGTTCTGTCAAAAGCATGCTTCATTTTCTTTTGCCAGATCGGCCTGCGCCGCTGCACCGAACGGGGAAAGAGCTTGGCCCGAAGCCGCCTTCTTACTATAGCCTCGACGCAACCGCGACGAACCAGCATGAAAGACCACGGGATCCGACGCATGAGTTTCGACAGACCCCGCCGGATCCTGATCGTCGTCGAGAATCTTCCCGTGCCGTTGGACCGTCGCGTCTGGCTAGAGGCGACGACCCTTGCGGAGGCCGGATACGAGGTATCGGTAATCTGTCCGATGGGGCGCGGCTGGGTCAAACCGTATGAGGTGATCGAGGACGTGCACATCTATCGCCATTCGGAACCGCCCGAGGCGCATTCGGGTGCCATAGCCTATGCCCGCGAATACGGCCATGCGCTGTGGCACTGGTTCCGGCTGGCACGCAAGGTCCGGCGCGAGCAGGGCTTTGATGTGATCCAGGGCTGCAACCCGCCCGATCTGATCTTCCTTCTGGCGCTGTGGTACCGACTGCGCGGCGTATCGTACATCTTTGACCACCACGATGTCTGCCCCGAACTCTTCGAGGCGAAATTCGGCAAGCGCGGGCTTCTGTACCGGGTGATGCTGATCTGGGAACGGCTGACCTTCGCCACCGCGGGCGTGTCGATGGCCACCAATGAAAGTTTCCGCGCCATCGCCCTGCGACGCGGCCGCATGGCGCCCGAGGATGTGTTCGTCGTCCGATCGGCCCCCCGGATCGAGACCTTCCTGCCGGGGCCGGGCAACAGCGACTGGCGCAAGGGCGCGCGCAGCGTGATGGGCTATGTCGGTGTCATCGGGCAGCAGGAGGGCATGGACCTGCTGGTGGCGGCCGCCGATCACCTGATCCGAAAGCTGGAACACCGCGATGTGCATTTCGTCATCGTGGGCTTCGGCCCGCAATTGCCCGAGGTGGAGCGTGATGTGAAGGCCCGGGGGCTGGAGCGGTATTTCACCTTCACCGGCGCGCTTTACGGCGACGAGATGCTGGCGGTGCTGAACAGCATCGACATCGGCGTGTCGCCCGATCCGAAGAATACGATGAACGACATTTCCACCATGAACAAGGTGATGGAATACATGACGCTGGAAAAGCCGGTGGTGCAGTTCGACCTGACCGAGGGCCGCGCCTCGGCGGGCGATGCCTCGCTTTACGCCCGGGCCAATGACCCGGTGGATTTCGCCCGGCAGATCGCCCGGCTGATCGCGGACCCTGCGCTGCGGGTGCAGATGGGCAAGCAGGGCCGTGCCCGGGTGCTGGACCGGCTGTCATGGGCCCATTCGGCCCCACAACTGCTTGCGGCCTATGACCGGGTTTTTGCCCGGCGCGGATAGGCCGCATAAGAGAGCCCAACTATATAGCCACCAAGATGTGCTTCCCACGCCAACTGGCCGTCCTGGATCCACCACATGCCGGCATTCAGCGCCACCAGCCCCAGCATCAGCCAAAGGCTGCGGTCGCGCTGTCCGGCCCCGCGCCGCGCCCGGCGGTCCCAGATCGTCCAGGCCCCGGCCAGACCGAAGATCGCCCCCGAGGCACCGATCATCGGGGCGGAGCTGGCGGTCAACAGGGCAAAGGCCAGCGCGCCGCCCGCCGCCGACATCGCATAGAGCGCCATAAAGCCGCGCGCGCCCAGCCGCGCCACCGCCAGATCGCCAAGGCTGGCCAGCCCGATCATGTTGCCCGCCAGATGCCCGGGCCCGGCGTGCAGCAGCGAATAGGTCAGAAACATCGCTACCGGCTGGGCGGCATAGTTCGGCTGCCAGTCGCGCAACAGCCCGGCCCAGAAGCCGCCATACTGATAGGCCAGCGGCCGCCAGCGCGGGCTGCCCCACAGCCCTGCGTCCGCCCCCAGAAGGGCAGCCTCCACCGCGATGCAGGCCAGCACCACCAGCCCCAGCAGCGCCCGTCCGCGCCACAGCGCGGCGGGGTCGGGCGCCGCACGCGCGGGGGCAGGGGGGGCGGGGGCAGGGGTGGGGGAGGCGGGGGCAGGGGTGGGGGCGGGCTGGTCCATCCTGCCATTGGTGGCCCACAGTGCCGGTCCGGCGCAAGGCGGCACTGCGAAAGCAAAGCCGCTTTGCCCGGAAAACGGCGCAACCCGGCTTATTGGGAAACCTGCTCCGTGATGGCGATGGAAATGACCATGCAGGCTCTTGCCTGCGAGTGTTCCTGTTTTCCGGACGCTGGTATGACGCGGGCCTTGAAAACCGGCTGTGTCGCCGTCGTGCTGGCCCTGTCGCTCGGTGTAACGCAGGTTGTCCGGGCCGGGGCCTTGACGACAGGGGGCCTTGACGACAGGGGGCCTTGACGACAGGGGGCCTTGACGCCGCCGGTGCCCTGCTTGACGCGGCGCTGGTCGGGGCGGAAGACGTGGCGGCAGGGGCAGAGCAGGAGGCGCAGGCGATATCGGATCGCACCCGCCTGACCTTGTCGGTCATCCGGACGCCGCGCTGTTCGAACCCGTAGCAGTCAACCTGCTTTGACAGCCTATTCTGGGGAACTGAGTGTTCTATTTGGAAACAATGACGGGAACTGTCCACATTTGTCTCCGCCAATTTGCAAATTCTTAAACCCAGAGTTGAAAACAGCCCTTTCAGGCAGAATTTTGGCACGAATCGGTCAAATCCATGTTACTTTTTGCGTGTTAAACAAAAGCCCTTGTGGCTACCCCCGAGGCGCTCCGGTGATCCCATGTTTTTTCGGGGCGGCGTTACGGACCAAAAGAATGAGCCGGTATTGGCCTTCGTGCCACGATGCCGGACATGAGTTCTTTGGAAATGCTCTTATGATGGATGGAGACCGACATGATGACCAAACTGAAGACTGCGGCGGCAGCGCTTGCTGCTTGCTTTGTGCTGGCGGTCCCGGCGCAGGCCGCCGTGATTACCTTGGACTTCGAAGATGTGAACGCCACTTATCCGTCGGGCTTTGCGTTCGTGGATGACTTCTACGACGGCGGGACCAGTTCCGACGGGACCACCGGTACCGACTTCGGGATCCAGTTCTCCGACAACGCTCAGGCAATCTGCCTGAACTCGACCTCGGTCTTCTGCTCGAACACTTCGCGCGGCGGGATCGGCAACCCGAACTCGCAGGAGGGGGGGCTGTTCTTTCTGAGTGGTGCAGAGACGTTCATGAACGTGGCAGCAGGGTTTGATACCGGCTTTTCGTTCTTCTACACCGCAATCAGTCAGCTAGGGTCGATCAGCGTCTATGATGGCCTGAACGGCATGGGCAATCTGCTGGCTACCCTGAACTTGGCAACCACCCCGACCGGCAGCTGCAGTGCTTATAACGCCGGGTTCTGCCCCTTCGTTGCCTCGGGTATCGGTTTCGCCGGTACCGCCCTGTCCGTATCGTTCGCCGGCGTGGCCAACCAGATCGTGTTCGACGACGTGACCTTCGGCTCGGTCACCCCTGACCCGATCAGCCCGATCCCGCTGCCCGCCGGAGGCTTGCTGCTGCTGACCGCGCTTGGTGGTGCGGCGGCCCTGCGGCGTCGCAAGGCGGTCTAGTCCGCCTGACATAACAGAACGATCTTTGGCCACGCGGTAAAATCCGCGCGGCTTTTTTCATGCGACGGACCGCTTGACAGGTTTGCGAAGCAGCCCGGGTAGGACCTTGCCGTCCGGCTTTCTGGAAACGCGACGGGTTTTTGTCACCAAGACAGACCCTCCGTTGGCAACGGCCGAACAGGGGCGAGATCATCGTTTCGATCAATGTCAGGTGTAGCAGGAAGCGGGCCTTGCCGCGTCGTCAGACGGTTGTGGTTCCGTCATCACTCAGCAGCGGGGCATCAGGACGTCGCGGAGCGGCTTGTGGTCCGCAACGACAGTCCGGAATGTTCGGGTGCGCGCCGCGCGGGCCGATCACTCGGGGATGAAGCGCGGCAGGGTCGGCAGCAGGTCCGCCATGAAGCCTTGCAGGCGGGCATCGGCATCGGCATCGGTTTCGCCGGGGTTGATCGGGGTGAC
>Ga0209591_10010390_pt1 | contig 10009 bp, 9 predicted proteins | sample MAT01_FD_187207 | JGI IMG/M metagenome (GOLD analysis project Ga0209591, IMG submission 187207) | Freshwater microbial communities from Lake Fryxell liftoff mats and glacier meltwater in Antarctica - MAT-01 (SPAdes) (version 2) | ecosystem: Environmental > Aquatic > Freshwater > Ice > Liftoff...
TGCGATGGGGTGCGCTGGCAAGGCTGAGCGCTGCGGCTCCAGGTGTGCCTGCGCACGCCTGGACAGCGCGAAGAAGGCAAGCCTCTGGCTTGACTGCGGCCTGCAAGGCGACGACGCGGCGAGCTCCTGCCTTCAAGGAGAAGCAACGCCGCTGGCGTGCGCCAGCGCGGCTCAATCGGGTGCGGTGCGTTGTCACCATTGAGGTGACCTTGCTGGTGCGCACAAAAGCTGGAGTTCATAAGGCGTATCCAGCGGAAGAAAGCGGTCAGCTGCGGTTTCCAGGTTTAATGATTCAGGGCGCCCCACTCCGACTCATGAAAGTCAGATTGTGGCTTCGCGGCAAGTGCGGACCGGATCAGGAGAAACACCATGGAGATATCAAGGAACGCGGGTCTTTTTCGTCACGTGGGGCAACGGGGTGCAAAAAAGTTGTGGCGCTGCAGGCGGGGCGGACCGCAGGCAATGTCACGATGTACCGCCACGTCGTCGGGCAGCAGCTCCGGTGCCCAGCCCATGGCTTGACTTGGCGCGCGTCGTCGTGTGCAGCGGCGAACGGCATGGCGGGCTGGTGGTCCGGGTCGTAGCAGTCGCGCCCCACCATACTGGCCCCCGTCGGCCGTGGCGTCAATCGGCCTGGATGCCGAATTCCTTGATCACTTTGCCATACCGGCTGTTGTGCTCGATATTGACCTTGGCCAGCTCGGCCGGCTCTCCGCCGGCCGGGACCAGCGCCAGCAGCGTCATGCGCGCGCGCACATCGGGCATCCTGAGGATTTCATTGAAGTGGCCGTTAAGTGTGCGCTGGATGTCCGCCGGCAGCCCCTTGGGCGCCATGAACCCTTGCCAGGCGCCTACGTCGGCGTCTTTGATGCCAGATTCGGCGAGCGTCGGAACGTTCGGCGCCAATGGTGAACGCTGCGGGTCGGCCACGCCCAGGTTGACCAGCTTGCCCGAAGCGATATGTTGCGCTACCGGCCCCAGGGTCGTGTACATCATCGGGATGTGCCCACCAATCAAGTCCACCACCGCCGGACCACTGCCACGGTAGGGCACCTGATTGATCTGAACCCCGGCAGACTTGTTGAACATCGCGCCCAGAATGTGCATCGGTGACCCGCTGCCCGGGCTGCCGTAGCTGGTGATCTTGCCGCCCTTGGCGGCGGCGACGAGGTCTTTCAGGCTGGTCACACCACTGGCCGTGGTGGCAACCACAAACAGAGACTGGGTACCCGCGAGGATGATGGGCGTGAAGTCATTCAGCGGGTCATACACGGCTCCGGAACCGGCTTTCAGCACCAGCGGCGCGATCGAGAAAGTGTTCGGTGTGAACAGCAGCGTGTAACCGTCGGCTGGGGCCTTGGCGACAAAGGAGTTGCCTATGGTGCCACTGGCACCGGGCTTGTTTTCCACGATGACACTCTGGCCGACACGCGAGGAGAGCTTTTCCGCGAACAGGCGGCCGAGGGCATCGGTGTCGCCGCCTGGCGGGAACGACACGATGACGGAGATTGGCTTGTTGGGATAGGCCTGCGCTGCAACGCCACCCGCTGCCACCACACCAGTTGCTGCCAGGGCAGCCAGAAACATGCGACGAAACATCATGAAGTACTCCTTGAAAAACCGTTCGATGCCTGCTCGCCAGCCTTTCGGAAAAGATTGGTTTGCGCTTTTTGGCAGTCTACAGGCCGATTGCGGCGCGCGCCCAGAGGGTAACTCCGCAGCAGGTGTTTCAGCAGCTAAACCGCCGGGTGCCACGCGCCCGCCTCGGGAAACGGGTGCGTCGACCGGCTCATGGCGACTCGCTGGCGACTCGCTGGCGCCGCGCAATTGGCCGTAAATCGCCAACACGATCACCGCCATGACGACAGATGCGATGAAGCTGGCGCCTTCACCCGCCTTGTATCAGCCATTGAACTGTCCGACAAAGCCGACCGCCAGTGGCCAGGTAACGAATACGTGTGTAAAACAGTCCGCTGATGCTTGACCGAAGAGTTGCTTTTGCTGACAATGAGTCATTAGTGAATCATCGTTTCACTAAAGTAACATTTTCGGGCCATCCACCAAGGTAACAGACGACATGGACTGCGAAGATTTCAGCCCTGACTGGCACGAAGTAGCCGCGCGCGACCAGCTTGACCCCGATTTCCCGCTTGGCGTCGAGGTCCAGGGCCAGCAGGTAGGCCTGTTCCTGCTCGACGGAGAAGTACATGCGCTCGACGACGTGTGTCCACATGCCTACGCCATGTTGTCGCAGGGTTTTCAGGAGAACGGCTTGATCGAATGCCCGCTGCACGCAGCGCGTTTCGAGATCGCCACCGGCAAATGCCTCAATGAGATTGGCCAACGCGACATCCGCTGTCTCCCGGTACGGGTCGTCGATGGCAAGGTGTCTGTGCGCATTCCCATCCAACCGGTGGCGCCAGCATGAGCGCCGCCGGGCCGCTCCCAAGGCGCTCGCTACCGCAGCCGTCAGGCGAAGGTACTCCAACAGGCGCCGCCGGGCCGCTCCCAAGGCGCTCGCTACCGCAGCCGTCAGGCGAAGGTACTCCAACAGGCGCCGCCGGGCCGCTCCCAAGGCGCTCGCTACCGCAGCCGTCAGGCGAAGGTACTCCAACAGGCGCCGCCCGGGCGCTCCCAGGGCGTTCGCTACCGCAGGCGTCAGGCGAAGGTACTCCAGCAGGCGCCGCCGGGCCGCTCCCGAGGCGCTCGCACCACAGCCGACAGGCGAAGGTACCCCAGTGAGCGTCGAAATCCAGCTGCAGGATCGGCGCGTGTTGGTCACCGGGGCGGCGCGTGGTCTCGGCGCGGCGTTCGCGCGTGCCCTGGTCGCTGCCGGCGCGCGGGTCGTACTCAGCGACGTTCTGCACGAGCGCGGCCACAAGCTTGCGGACGAACTTGGCGCAGCTGCCAGTTATGTGCCGATGGATCTCGCCGATGCAGTGTCGATTGCCGACGCAGTCCAGGCGGCGGCCGCAGCCATGGGCGGGCTGGACGGTCTGATCAACAACGCAGCCATCACCGACTCCGGCGGCAAGACCATGGACCAGCTCGATGCCCAGACCTGGGACCGGGTGATGGCGGTGAACGTGCGCGGCGTCTGGCAGGCCACGGTCGCGGCGCAACCCCATCTGGCTGCTTCCGGCAGCGGGCGGGTTGTCAATCTGGCCTCCGACACCGCCCTGTGGGGCGCTCCGCGTTTGCTGGCCTACATTGCCAGCAAGGGCGCAATTGTTGCGATGACACGTGCCATGGCGCGCGAGCTGGGGCCACAGGGCATCACGGTCAATGCCATTGCGCCTGGCCTGACCCTGGTCGAAGCCACCGACTATGTGCCGGCCGAACGGCACGCCTACTACTTGCAGGGCCGCGCTGTGCCGCGCGCCCAGGTTCCCGACGATGTGACGGCGGCCGCGCTGTTTTTGCTGACGCGCGCCAGCGGTTTCATCACTGGCCAGTTGCTGCCGGTCAACGGCGGTTTTGTGATGCGCTGATGCACCAGCCACGCACCCTTGGAGAAGCACCCATGAAAACCAGTACCGCCGCCGCCAACCAGCCGGTGTTCAACCTGCTGGGTCTGCTCGACGCCAATATCGCGCCCGAGCCGGAGATCCAGCGCAGCATGCTGCAACCCGCCGGTCAAAGCCTGGCGCAATGGATGGAGAGCCGGGTCGCGCGTTTCCCGACGCGGCGGTACGACTGGGATGCGCTGAAGTTCCAGGCCGACTACGATCCCAAATACCGGCGTGCCCAAATGCGCTACATGGGTACCGGTGGGACGGGTGTGGCAAGTGACAACAACACCGTGCCAGCGGCGCATTTCACGTTCTCCACGATGGTGATCCCGGCCGGCCACGAAGGCCCGTCCCACATCCACTACGACGTGGAGGAGGTGTTTTTCGTGATGCGCGGGATGATGAAGGTGGTCTGCGAAAAGGACGGTGAGCGCTGGGAGTCGGTGCTGCGCGAACGTGACCTGATCTCGGTGCCGCCCGGTGTCTACCGCGAGGAGATCAACATCGGTGATGAAGACGCGTTGATGTGCGTCATGCTGGGTTCGCCGAAGCCGATCACGCCGGTCTATCCGCCAGACAGCCCGTTGACCAAACTCAAACGCGGCTGAACCACAGCGCGCACGAATCGGTACCAGGCATGGCCTTGTCGGAGCAGCTCAACCAGTTTCCCGTCGCGCGCGCCACGGCGGGCGGCGCCACGGTGGCGTTTCGCGAGGCGCTGTCAGCGGGTTATTCGGGGCCTGTCTCGCATGTGCTGTTGCACGGTATTGGGTCGGCATCCGCAAGCTGGCTGGCGCAGCTGTTGCAGGCCGCAAGTCCTGCCGCCGTGCCGTGCCGCCTGCTGGCCTGGGATGCACCGGGATACGGCGATAGTGACAAGTTGCCGGCGCTGCAGCCCGATGCCGATGCCTATGCCCGCCGCCTGTGGGACTGGCTCGACGCCCTGGGGTCGGCCGCAGGGCAGCCCCTGACGCTGGTGGGCCATTCGCTTGGCGCGTTGATGGCCGCACGGGCTGCCGTGTTGCGCCCGCAACGGGTGGCGCGCCTGGTCCTGCTGGCACCGGCGCCGGGATATGCCCGTGCCGAAACCTCCATACGCGAAAGAAAGCTGAGCGAGCGCCTGAGCAGCCTGGCCGAGCTCGGGCCGGCCGGCCTGGCCAGCAAACGGGCGGGCGCCATGCTGTCGGCGCAGGCCAGCACCGAGCAACGGTTATTTGTAGAGCAGGTGATGGCCGGCATCCGCCCCGACGGTTATACGCAGGCCGCACACATGTTGGCGGGCGGCGATCTGCAGCATGACCTGGCGCAACTGCGCTGTGCGCGCGTGATTGCCAGCGGCAGCGCCGATGGCGTCACCCCAGTCAAGGGCTGCGCGGCGCTGGCACAGGCGCTTGGCATCCCCTATCTGTCGCTGGGTGCGGTGGGCCATATGTGCACACTGGAAGCGGCGGCGGCGGTGAACCACCTGCTGGGCATCAGCGGAGAGCCGGCATGACCGATCTGTCCGGCGACGACCGCTACACCGTACCGGCGCTGCAGCGTGGCATGCAGTTGCTGGGGCAGTTCTCGCGCGCGGAGCGGGAGTTGACCGGCGCCGAATTGTCGCGCCGGCTCGACCTGCCGCGGGCTTCGGTGTTCCGGCTGTTGCAGACGCTGGAACAACTGGGGTTTGTCGAGCGCGTTGGCGAAAGCACGAGTTACAAGCTCGGCATTGCGGTATTGCGGCTCGGATTCGAGTATCTGGCATCGATGGAGCTCGCCGAGTACGGGCGCCCGATCATCGACGACCTGTGTGGCTCAACCGGACTGTCGGCGCACCTGGTGGTGCGCGATGGCCGCGAGGTGGTGTTTGTCGCCAAATCGGCAGGGCGTTCGTTCATGTTCAATTCGGTACAGGTCGGCGCTCGTTTGCCGGCCCATGCCACCGTGCTGGGGCGGGTGCTGCTGGGCGATCTGGCCGCGCAGGAGCTTGCCGATTTGTACGCCGGTGTTGCGCTGGAGTCGTTCACCGCGCAGACACCGACCAGCCTGGATGCTTTGCAGCAGCTGGTGGAGGCCGATGCGCAGCGGGGTTATGGCATCAGCCAGGGCGGGTTCGAACCCGGCATATCGACGATTGCGGCGCCGGTGTTCGATGAGCACCAGCGCATCGCCGCGGCGATCGGCCTCACCGTACCCTCGCAACGCGTCGAACCAGCGGCGCTGGAGGCGATCGTGGCCCAGGTCTGTGACGCCGCCACCCGCCTGTCGCAACGCATCTGCAATTTGCCGCCACTGGGTCGGCGGCCCGCCGCGCGCCAGCAGCACACCATTCCTTTCAAGACGGACTCGCAGCACGACACCGTCGCAACCAGAAGACGACAGCGTGACAAGCAGTTCTGAACGTATCACCGTGGGCGAGTTGGCCGTCAGGTTCCTGGAGCAATGTGGCACGCGTGCGGCATTCGGCGTGATCTCCATCCACAACATGCCGATCCTGGACGCTTTTCACAAACGCCAGACGATCCGATTTGTGTCGGCCCGTGGCGAGGCCGGCGCCTGCAACATGGCCGACGCCTACGCCCGGGCCACCGGCCAGCTCGGCGTCTGTGTCACCAGCACCGGCACCGGAGCGGGCAATGCAGCGGGGGCCCTGGTAGAGGCACTCACGGCCGGCACCCCGATGCTGCACCTGACCGGGCAGATCGAGGCCGAGTTTCTGGACCGCGACCTTGGCTTCATCCATGAGGCGCCCGCACAGATGGCCATGTTGCAGGCCGTGGGGAAGGCGGCCTTCCGGATTCGCAATGCCGCTACTGCACTGGCGACACTGCGCGAGGCGGCGCGGCTCGCCTTCACGCCGCCCTGTGGTCCGGTCAGCATCGAGATTCCGATTGACGTGCAGGCCAGTCTGCTCCCGTTGCCGCAGGACCTGTGGCCATTGCCGGTGCTGCCACTGACTCCGGTGCAGGCCCAGGTCGAGGCCCTGGCCGGGCAGTTGCGTGGCAAACGGCGCCCCCTGTTGTGGCTCGGTGGTGGCGCGCGCCATGCGGCGGCGGCAGTGCAGCGTTTTGTACAGATGGGTTTTGGCATCGTCACCTCGGTGCAGGGCCGCGGCATCGTGGCCGAGGACCATCCGGCCACGCTGGGCTCGTTCAACCTGCAAAAGCCGGTGGAGGACTTCTACCGCAGCTGTGACGCGATGCTGGTGGTTGGCTCACGCCTGCGCTCCAACGAGACCTTGCGTTACAAGCTGCAACTGCCCCCGGCCTTGTACCGCATCGATGCCAATGCCCTGGCCCACAACCGGGGCTACGCCACCGAGCTGTTCGTGCACGGTGATGCCGCCTTGACCCTGCATGCGCTGGCGGACCGGCTGCAGGGGCAGATGGCGATCGACCCGGCGCTGGCGGCCGACCTGCAGCGAGCCCGCGCGCTGGCCGCGCAGCAGGTCGACAGCGCCCTGGGTCCGTACCTGGCGCTGAAGAACGGAGTCGAAGAGGCGCTCGCAAAACGCTGCTGGTGGGTGCGCGACATCACCCTGTCCAACAGCATGTGGGGCAACCGTTGCCCGGTGCTGGACCATCCGCGCGCGGGTGTGCATGCCCTCGGCGGCGGTATCGGGCAGGGGTTGGCCATGGCCATTGGTACCGCCGTGGCGGACAGCACCCACGCCCTGGGCCGCAAGACGGTGTTGCTGGTGGGCGACGGTGGTTTCATGCTCAACCTGGGCGAGCTGGCCTGTGCCGCCCAGGAGAAGGCTGACGTGTTGATTTTGTTGATGAACGACAGCTGCTATGGCGTCATCAAGAACATTCAGGACGACATCTATGGCAGCCGCCATTGTTATGTAGACCTCGTCAATCCCGACTTTGCGGCGCTGTGTGCCAGCCTCAAGGTCGCGCACTTCCGCCTCGCCGACCCGGCCCGAACCAAGGCCACGCTGTCGGAGGCACTGGCTTTGCCGGGGCCGGTGCTGGTCGAGGTGGACATGCCGGCCTGGGGGCCGTTCGCAGCCAAGTTTGCCGGCCCGATCCTGAAGAAGGACTAGCTATGCGCACCGTCACCCTGGTCGGGTTTGGCGCCATCGGGCGCGCGCTGGTCCAGCGCCTGCGGGGTCACACGGTGCTGCGGGTGGGCGCCGTCGTGGTGCCACCGGGCAGCGTTGCCCGGGTCCAGGCCGAACTGGGAAACGCCGTCCGGGTTTGCAGCGAGGTACCTGCCGACACCACGTTGCTGCTGGAATGTGCCGGCCACGCTGCCTTGCTGGCCCACGTCTTGCCGGCGCTGGGGCGGGGGGTGCAATGTGCAGTGTTGTCGGTGGGAGCCCTGTCCGAGCCGGGTCTTGCGGAACAACTGGCCGACGCGGCCAGCCGTGGCGGCACGCAACTGCATCTGTTGCCCGGCGCGATCGGTGGCGTCGACGCGGTCGCTGCAGCGCGCCTGGCCGGGCTCGACGCGGTCACTTATACCGGACGCAAACCACCGCTGGGTTGGCGCGGTACGCCGGCGCAGGACCTGGTAGACCTTGCGGCACTGACCGCGCCGTTTGTGATCCTGGACGCCAGCGCGCGCGAAGCCGCACGCCTGTATCCCAAGAACGCCAACGTGGCCGCGACGATTTCCCTGGCCGGACTCGGGCTGGACGCCACCCGCGTGCGCCTCGTAGCCGACCCGGGAGTGACCGAGAACATTCACGAGATCGACGTGCGCGGTGCGTTCGGCGCCATGCAGCTCACGATGCGCGGCAAGCCGCTGGCCGACAACCCCAAGACCTCGGCGCTGACCGTGTTGTCGGCGCTGCGTTTTCTGGAAAACAGCGTGGCGGCGGTCACCATCTGAAAGCAGCGGATGACGGAAAGAATCCAGACCCTGATTGGCGGCCAGTGGCGCGACGCCAGCGGCCCCCTGTATGAGACCGAATACCCGGCCGACGGCAGCAGCGTCGCGGCGCTGCATGCCGCCACGGCGGCGGATGTGGACGAAGCCGTGCAGTCGGCCGAGGCGGCGCGTCAGCGCGGCAACTGGGCTGGCCTCAAACGCCACGAACGCGCCGCGCAGTTACACCGCATTGCTGCCGGCATCCGCGAGCGCGCCGAAGAACTGGCGCAACTGCAGCGGCTGGACAACGGCAAACCGATCAAGGAGACGCGCGCTCTGGTGGCGAGTGCGGCGGGAACCTTTCAGTTTTTTGCGGCCGCCTGCGAGACCTGGGAAGACCAGCTGACACCCGCGCGCGGTGACTACCTGACCATGAGTGTGCACGAGCCGCTCGGCGTGGTGGGTGCCATCACGCCATGGAATTCACCTATCGCCAGCGAGGCACAAAAACTCGCTCCGGCGCTGGCGGCCGGTTGCGCCGTCGTCTTCAAGCCGGCCGAGATCACACCACGCATGGCGATCGAGCTGGCGCGCATCGCGCAAAAGGCCGGCGTGCCCGACGGCATCATCAGCGTCTTGCCGGGCAAGGGTTCCATCGTGGGCGACGCCCTGGTGAAGCACCCGTTGATCAAACGCATTGCCTTTACCGGCGGCACCACCGTGGGCATGGGTATCCAACGGCTGGCGGCGGAAAAACTCATGCCGACCTCGCTTGAGCTGGGCGGCAAATCACCCACCATCGTGTGCGCCGACGCCGATCTGGAGCATGCCGTGGCCGGGGTGTTGTACGGCATCTTCAGCTCTTCGGGTGAATCCTGCATCGCCGGCTCGCGCGCGTTTGTGCATGCGGGTGTGTACGACGAATTCAAGGCGCGTCTGCTCGCCGGCGCCCGGGCGCTGCGGGTGGGCGACCCGGCGGGTGAGGCTACGCAGATGGGGCCGCTGGTGAGCCAGAGCCACCGCGCCACCATTGAGCGTTATGTGCAACTCGGTCGCGACGAGGGCGGCACCGTGCTGACCGGCGGCGCACGGCCACAAGGTGCCTTGTTCGATAGCGGCAGTTATTACCTGCCCACGGTGTTTGAGGGCTTGCCTAACAGCGCGCGCCTGTGCCAGGAAGAAATCTTTGGCCCGATACTGGCGTTGTTGCCATGGAACGACGAGGCCGACTTGCTGGCGCAATGCAACGACAACGTGTTCGGCCTGGCCTCGGGCATCTGGACGCGCGACTACAAAACCGCCTGGCGCATCGGCAGCGCGCTGCAGACCGGAACGGTGTGGGTCAACACCTACAAGCTGTTCTCGGTGAGCACGCCATTTGGCGGCGTAAAGATGAGTGGCACCGGGCGCGAAAAAGGCCGTCTGGGCATTCTCGAATACACCAGCCAGAAGAGCTTTTATTGGGGCTTGAACGAGTCCCCCATGCCTTGGAGCACAACACCATGACGCGCAGCACCGCGATAGAGGGCATCGACGCCATCACCTATTCCACCGAGCGCTGGGACGACGCACGCCGTTTTTTTGGCGACTGGGGCCTGAAGCTTGTCGCCGACGAACCCGCGCAGCAGGTCTGGGAGACGCTCAACGGCGCACAGGTGCGGGTGCTTCGGCCCGACGACGCCAGGCTGTCGCCAGCC
>Ga0209591_10010391_pt1 | contig 10009 bp, 10 predicted proteins | sample MAT01_FD_187207 | JGI IMG/M metagenome (GOLD analysis project Ga0209591, IMG submission 187207) | Freshwater microbial communities from Lake Fryxell liftoff mats and glacier meltwater in Antarctica - MAT-01 (SPAdes) (version 2) | ecosystem: Environmental > Aquatic > Freshwater > Ice > Liftoff...
CTTTGAGGTTTTGTTGTCAGTCCTTTGAGGTTTTTTTTGAACCTCGAAGGTCTTGTTTGTAGCAATTTTTGATTCCTTCAAGGTCCCGATGCTGCCGTAGGATAGACTTTAAAGGTTTTTTTGAATTTCTTTTACAAAAAATGAAATTATAAAAACTACATAGTTTTTATAATTGATTTTTGTAAATTTTGAAATGAATGTTGATGCTTTTGAATCAGGCTTTGTTTACCATTTTTATAGCAGGGCAATCGGCGCCGAAAAGCTTTTTGTGGAAGAAGAAAATTTTTTTTTCTTTCTAAAAAAATATGAAAAATATTTGGACCCTTATTTTGAAACCATGGCTTATTGCTTGATTCCAAATCATTTTCATTTTTTGATAAGGGTCAAGGAAAACTGCGGTGATGAGGAAATTGTAAAATCAATTGGAGATTTTTTGAATGCTTACACCAAAAGCTTTAATAAATTGTATTCAAGAAATGGAGGCTTGTTTCAAAGGAAATTTAAGAGGAAAAAAGTGGAGTTGGATTCATATTACACTAGACTTATTATTTATATTCATCTTAATCCGGTAAAACATGATTTGACAATTAACCCTATCAATTGGCAGTTTTCTTCCTATAACACCTATTTTTCTACAAAACCATCAAAATTAAATCGAGACGAAGTTATCAGGTGGTTTGGGGGTTTGGAGGAATTCAAGAAAGTACATAGTTTAAATTTGGATGATTATTTGCCCAATGAATTTCTTTTAGAGTAATTGACCTTTGAGGTTTTTTTTGAACCTCGAAGGTTTGGTAAATCATAGGGAGAAACCTTCGAGGTCCTGATGCTACGAAAGGGATAGACCTCAAAGGTTTTGTTGTCAGTCCTTTGAGGTTTTTTTTGAACCTCGAAGGTTTGGTAAATAATAGGGAGAAACCTTCGAGGTCCTGATGCTACGGAAGGGATAGACCTCAAAGGTTTTGTTGTCAGTCCTTTGAGGTTTTTTTTGAACCCCGAAGATTTGGTAAATAATGGGGAGAAACCTTCGAGGTCCTGATGCTACGGAAGGGATAGACCTCAAAGGTTTTGTTGTCAGTCCTTTGAGGTTTTTTTTTGAACCTCGAAGGTTTGGTAAATAATAGAGAGAAACCTTCGAGGTCCTGATGTTACGGAAGGGATAGACCTCAAAGGTTTTGTTGTCAGTCCTTTGAGGTTTTTTTTGAACCTCGAAGGTTTGGTAAATAATAGAGAGAAACCTTCGAGGTCCTGATGCTACGGAAGGGATAGACCTCAAAGGTTTTGTTGTCAGTCCTTTGTGGTTTTTTTTGAACCTCGAAGATTTGGTAAATAATAGGGAGAAACCTTCGAGGTCCTGATGCTACGGAAGGGATAGACCTCAAAGGTTTTGTTGTGAGTCCTTTGAGGTTTTTTTTGAACCCCGAAGGTTTGGTAAATCATAGGGAGAAACCTTCGAGGTCCTGATGCTACGGAAGGGATAGACCTCAAAGGTTTTGTTGTCAGTCCTTTGAGGTTTTTTTTGAACCTCGAAGGTCTTTGCCAGTATTTTATCACATGGACAGATAGAGCGCATAGTTTTTCTATCCAACCGCTTTTGATTGGGAAAAGTTGGAATTGAGTATACTATGTGATCTACATGGACTATGTGTTAAAATAGGTTTTATAGATCCTCAAAAGCCGGCTTGATATTGGCCCAAAAAGCATCCAAAGCAATGACTCTTGGTTTGAGGAAAGTAATGATTTCCGGCCAATCATTTTGGTCATATACATTCAATCCTTTTTTGACTTTTTGGATCCGCGAAACAATTTTTCCCAAATCGTCAAATTGGTGCAATTCCCAATCCCATGATTCTTGCAACTCAGCATCCAATAATTTTCTGAATTCCTCAAACTGCTCAAAGTAAAGCTGCTGCATTTCCTCGTCCCGATGGGTGATTTCTATCCCGATGGAAACAAAATCCCGCTCGGTTTTCATTCTGAAATAGACGTCTTTGATCCCCGTTTTGTAATTTTGCCAATTGATCCGAAATCCTTGGGCGGAAGGAACAGGCTTCATGTATTGTCCAAAAACAGTCCAAAAATCTTGGCGGATTTTTGAGGATTCGGCAGGAGAGTACATCGGTGGTCAATAACTTTTTGGACTGTCTGTAGGCAGCACGATGATAAAATCAGCTATTTTCTTAGAATTTTCTTCCAATTCTTTGATGCTTTCTTGCTCTACGGTAGAAACGGTAAGGATTTTTGTTTTTGGATATGCCTTTTTCAGATACCAGATTATTCCCTCATAATTATTGGAATGGTAGGAACCATTGATATGGAAAATGGTATTTCCTTTTCCCAAATATTCAAAAAGAGAGTACGCCATCGTGGCATCTTTGACAGCTTGGGCTTCAACCATAAATTCGGCATTCATCCCCGATCCATGCATCATGTCTTTCATGCCTACATAGCCAGGAAGGGTTTTGTCTACTTCGATTGGCAAGGTAGCAATGGATTTTTTGGCTTCATCAGATAGGCTGTCCAATGAGACAAGTCCCTGTCTGCTGACCATGGAGGCGTATTTTCGGGGAACATTGGAAGCCACAAAGGGAATTTTGTTTTTCTTAGCAAAAAGCATCATCGGTTTGTAGTCCACTTGATAATTGTTCCAAAGCTTGGCTTCTGCTTCAAAATTCTTATCTGTTATTTTGCCTGCCCACCACTCATCGATATTCAATTGGTCATCCCTTTCAAAGAATTCACCGGAAAGCACAACCTGTTTTCCCTCCTCGTGGAGGTTTTTCAAAACCTGCAATTGAAGCCAATGGGTTATACTGTTGTTGTGCAATTCCCCAAAAAAGACCACTTCATTTTTTTGGGACTCTTTGATGAGGGTTTCAAAAGTGACTTCTTTTCCGTTGCTGTTGAAGATTTTATAAGGCTCTGTTTGGCCAAAGGAAAATTGGAAAACCAAGGTGAAAAAGAATATTAGGAATGATTTTTTAAACATAATCTTCAGGATAAGAAACTGTTACCACAGAGAAATTGACTATACCACCAAGGGCGGGATTGTGTTTTTTGATGGTTACATGGATGGATTTTAGATCTGGATATTCTTTTATGATGTCCTGAATCATAAGATGGGCAAGGTGTTCCAACAATTTGACCGGCTGCAGCATGTGGGATTTTGCGATTTTGTACAGCTTGGCATAATCCACAGTGGATTTGAGGTCGTCGTCCGTCATGGCTTTTTTGAAATCGGTATCGACATGGATATCGACCGTGAACCGATTTCCTAATTTGGTCTCTTCGGAGAAAACACCATGATTGGCATGAAATTCTATCCCTTCAAGTGAAACTTTTCCCATCAATCAAACTGGTCAAAAAATGAACTTCCTTTATCAGGTTTTGCTTTTGCATCACCGGGATTTTCTTCTTCTATCTCCTCTTCTTTGTTTTCCATAGGTTCTTCCACTTCTTGGTTCACTTTGGCTTTTGGTTCTTCTACAGGGTCCAATTTTTCCTCGGTTTCTGATTGGATGTTTTCTACGGTTTCCTCTTGATAATTATCTGCGACAGATTCCTCTGCCTTTTCCGCCGGGTTTTCATTGATTTCCTCAGGCAAGGTCTGCTTGGTCATCGGAGACGCATCCACTTGGACAGTGGCCATGTTTGCGTATGTAAAAGCTTTGGCTCTGCTGAGTTCCTCCACTACCTTGGCATGTACTTGGACATTAACTTTTTTGAAGGATTCGTTGGAAGTGGTGATTTTATCATCAAGATCTTCAGATAGGCGCTTCATGTTTTTGATGATAAGTTCCCTTTCTCTGATCAGCTTCTCATAGCTGTCGACAAGGCTTTTGACATTTTCCTTCAATTCCTCCATGATCTGTTTTGCCTTGACTTCGGCAGTCTCGATCAGGTTTTGGGAATTTCTTTGGGCTTCATTGACCATCGAATCTGCATTTTGATGGGCATCGGCCATGATTTCTGAAGCGGCAATGCTTGCTTCTTCGATGATGCTGGCACCGGTATCTTCTGCGGTTTTCAGTGTCCTGAATAGGGATTCTTCTACATCTTTGAGTTTTTTTGCTTCCCGCTGACTGGTTTCAAGTGCTCTTTCGAGGTCTTTTTTTTCTCCCAGCAATTTGTCCCATTCATCTGCCAATATGCCCAAAAATGCGGTTACTTCATCTTTGTCATATCCCCGGAAGTTTTTTTCGAAGGACTTTTGGTTAATTTCTTTAGAGGTTATGTTCATGTTTTTCAAAATTCTAGGTTCCAGATGGAGATTTTTCTATCGTCGCTGATAGAGATGACATTTTGATTATACCTGCTCCAGGCGACTTTGTTGATCGAGGTACCATGACCTGCATACCGTGCTTTGTCGATGACTTTGAGGAGTTTGTAGGATTCGGCATCCCATACTTTGATGGATTTGTCCATGCTACAAGTTATAAAATATCTGCCATCTTCACGGAAGGCCAGGTAATTTATTGCATACAAATGGGCAATAATGGTCTGCTTCAAAGTATAATCCCCTGAATCCCAAATCTTGAGACTGGCATCTCTTCCTCCACTGATCAAGACTGAATTATCGGGGTTATATGCCAAGGCAAAGACTGAATTGCTGTGCGAACTGAGATTATGGAGGGGTTCGAGGGTATTCAGATCAAAAACCTTGATGCTGTGGTCACTCAGGCCCGCAGCAATCTTTTTTCCGGTAGGATCGATGGCCAATACACGGACACTTTTTTCAGAGATTTTCAAATGTTTTTTTACTGCCCTTGTTTCAGTGTCAACGATGATGACCATCCCATCTCCAGTTCCCACAAAAATATTGCTGCCTGCCACTTTGATGTCAAAAATAGATTGATTTGTAATATTCAAGGACCAGATTTCTTTTTGGTCGAAAAGGTCAATCACATGGATTCCTTCAAAATTATGACCAACAATCAGTTGGTTTCTCTCCCGGTCGACCTCAAGTGCATAGACAGAATGGTTGACCTTGGCAATGAGTTTTCCGTCTCTTGGATCCTCCAAATCCCACAAAACCACCATACCATCTCCCGACCCTGTAAAAAAATACCTTGGGTCAGGAGCTTCTGCCAAGGCATAGATACAATCGTTGTGGCCGGCCAAAGTATGCAATTTATTAACTTGGATTTTTACCATATTATGCTGTGATTAGCGGCTTATCCCGGATTGGGTCTATGCGAACAAAAATAGAAAAAATAAGTCCTTTATCTGCTTTGGCGATAAAGAATATTGAGGAGGTCTCCCAAAACGGTACTGATTTTTTAAGCTTTAGGGAAAAACTTTCATTTGCCAATATTTCTCATCCGGAAAAAAAAATGGAGTGGAAAGGGGCGAGAATTGCCGTCAAAGAAGCCCTTGACTGCATTTCATTGGCTTATCCGGGTTTTTATAAAGATGAGTATGGCAAGTCCCATCCGATGGATAGCTTTGGCCATGTGTCTATGACCCACACCAAAGGACTTGCCGCGGCCATCTTTCACAAAGAAATGCCAGTCGGTATTGACCTGGATTATGTAAGAGAAAAGGTGGTGCGCCTTGGGCCAAAATTTCTGGATAGCCATGAAATGGAATTCCTCGGCAAAGATCCGCTTATCAATACCATCGCCTGGTCAGCAAAAGAATCTATGTTCAAATGCCAAGGAAGAAGAGGAGTCAGTCTTAAAAATAACATCCGGCTTTCACCCTTCACCCTGCAGGACAAAGTCATCACCGGAAGAATCGAAAACACTGAATTTTCTGACCACCACTACCAAATCAAAATTGAATGGGAAAATGATATTGTCCTGACATATACGATCTGGTAGTATCTTTGTACGTACATTTATTGAATCACGCAATTGATACCTCAAAATGAAAAAGATATTTCTATTCCTTCTGTCATTTATTTTGGTTTCGCACTCTTTTGCCCAAAGGGTGGAAAACTTCAAATTGAAAGATGCAGTATCAGGCAAGGAATTTTCCCTCGAATCCCATGTGGAAGCCAAAGCCGTGGTGCTGGTATTCACAAGTCTCAATTGCCCTTTTTCCAAATTGTATGAAGAAAGAATTGTCAACCTGCACAGTCAATTTGCCTCGCAAGGATTTGTTTTTGCATTGATCAATCCCCATATCGGAATCGAGGAAGAAGAAACTTCAGCAGGAATGAAAGCCCGGGCCGCGGAAAAAAAGATGTCATTCCCATTTCTTGAAGATGGCAATCAGACGGTTACCAAGCAGTTTGGGATCTCCAAATTACCCGAAGTCGTCGTCATCACTCCCGGACCGACAGGATTTGCGGTGGCATATAGAGGAGCGATTGACAATAATCCCCAAATGCCCGAAAACGCCAACACCAAATATTTGGAAAGTGCTTTGTCCGCCATCCAAAACAAAAGTACGCCAAGTCCTGCTTCCAGCCGTGCCGTGGGCTGTAATGTCAGGTTGCGTTAACTTTCGGTTATTTCCATAAGTTCCTTGATCTCCCCGGATTTTTCTATTTCCCCCAATTTTTCAAAGGCGACAACCAGGTTTCTGAGAACTCTCGTGATGATATCTTTATTGGAGCAAGGTTCAAAAAAAACTTCCCTCGATTCGATTTTGAGGTGTTCCAAGTAATTCACAATATCCTTTCTTGAAAAAATCAGGCCTTTGTTAAAGGCATTGATGTAAAAGGAGGCATCAGAGGATTTGTAAGTCAAAACAAAAAGATTGGGAAGGTTAACTCCATAAATGGGAAGACCGAGTTTTTTGGCTACTAATAAATAGATGGAACATAGGCTGATGGGATTGCCTTTTTTGGTTTCAAGGACGTTGCTCAGCATGCTGTTTCCCGGGGAATGGAAATTCTTGGTATTGGCCGAAAACCGGAGGGAATTGAACAAAACGCCGTTGATGATCCTGACTTGCTCGTAGGGGAGAAGGTCATTTTTGAAAGCTGTCCAGACTTCAAAATAAATCTGATGCATGTCGGCATTCAATTTTTCAAATTCCAAATCAGGATATTGGTAGGTATTGATGATCCAAAGTCCGGTAAGAAGGTCTTGGTCCGTGGAATTTTTCCAATCTTGCAGCCTGTCTTTTAATTGAAAAAACTGAAGCCTGTGTACTAGGTCTTCTATCTCCTTTTGGATGGCAGGATTGAAGCTTTCTTCCCACTTTTTTTCCAAAAAAGGGATCACAGGATGTCCGATGGAAATCAGTTTGTCAATGACATGGTTTTTCACCTCCCAGTCAGTATCATCGAGCAAGGAAACCAAAGCATGAAGTTCATTTTCATTGAGCATATCCATAGGCAGATTTGATATCCAAATTAACAATATTTAAAATATGATTATCCGCAATTATGCGGCTATGTTTATTTCGAATCACTTTCGTCCCGTTTAATTGTCCAAGCTTGTCCGCCTAGCAGAGTCAACAGTCCTTATCCGACAATAGATTCAATTGGACTTCAAGCCAATATTTTTTGGGTACTTGCAAACAAGAGGACAATCATACTCTTCTTTAAAACAATTCATTTTCAATCACACCAAACTCAAATCAAAGAAAAAGATGACATCTCTTTCATATATTTTTTCACGATTGATCTTCTGTCTTCTGTCTCCCCACATTCAAAATGAGATTCTTCGGTCGTACCTCCCTCAGAATGGCGGAAATCGAAACATGTCTTCTGTCTTCTGTCTTCTGTCTCCCGTCTCCCGTCTCAAATCTCCCATCTCCCATCTCAAGTCTGTATCACTCCCACATTGTATCGCTCGGTGATAGGCGCATGGTCCGCCGCCTCGATGCCCATACTGATTACCTTTCTTGTTTCTAATGGGTCTATAACACCGTCAACCCATAATCTGGCAGCAGCATAATACGGGCTGAGTTCATCATTGTATTTGTCGGTGATTTCCTTGAGCAATTGGGCTTCATCTTCCGGCTTGATTTCTTTTCCGGATTTTTTTAGGGAGGAGACTTTGATCTGAAGCAATGTTTTGGCTGCAGCCGCTCCGCTCATGACTGCCATCTGTGCAGTGGGCCAAGAATAGATCAATCTCGGATCGTAAGCCTTTCCACACATGGCATAGTTTCCTGCTCCGTATGAATTGCCCAAGATGATGGTAAATTTCGGCACAACTGAATTTGCCATGGCGTTGACCATTTTTGCGCCGTCTTTGATGATGCCCCCATGCTCGGCTTTGCTTCCTACCATAAATCCACTGACATCCTGGAGAAAAACCAAGGGTATTTTTCGCTGGTTGCAGTTCATGATAAACCGCGACGCCTTGTCTGCCGAATCGGAATAGATAACCCCGCCCATTTGCATTTCTCCTTTGCTGGTTTTGACGATTTTCCGTTGGTTGGCGATGATGCCTACGGCCCATCCATCGATCCTCGCAGTGGCGCAAATCAAAGTTTTACCATAGTCTTTTTTATATTCTTCGATTTCCGAACCATCTACGATCCTGGAGATGATATCAAGCATATCGTATGGCTTTACCCTTTCTACCGGAAAAACTTCATATAGTTCCTCCGGGCTTTGGCTGGGTGGCCTGCTTTCTTTTCTGTCAAATCCGGCTTTTTCAAAAGACCCGATTTTGTCAAATATCTTTCGGATGGCCTGCAAACATTCTTGGTCGTTTGCGTATTTATTGTCTGTCACGCCGGAGATTTCGCAGTGGGTTGTAGCACCGCCCAAAGTTTCATTGTCTACGGATTCACCGATGGCCGCCTTGACAAGGTAAGATCCTGCCAGGAAAATTGAACCTGTTTTGTCCACGATCATGGCTTCATCAGACATGATGGGCAGGTATGCACCGCCCGCCACACAACTCCCCATGATGGCAGCTATCTGTATGATGCCCATGCAGGACATCTTGGCATTGTTTCGAAACTGTCTGCCAAAATGTTCCTTATCCGGAAAAATTTCATTCTGCATCGGAAGAAATACACCCGCACTGTCCACCAAGTAGATGACGGGAAGACGGTTCTCCATGGCGATTTCCTGTGCCCGGAGGTTTTTCTTGGCAGTCATGGGAAACCACGCCCCGGCCTTTACAGTCGCATCATTGGCCACGATTACACACATTCTCCCGCTGACATATCCAATGCCTATCACCACCCCTGCTGAGGGACAGCCCCCCTCCTCCTGATACATGCCGTCAGCAGCCAAAGCCCCGACTTCAAGGAATTCGGACCCTTCGTCAATCAGGAAATCGATCCTTTCCCTAGCGGTGAGTTTGCCTTTTTCATGTTCCTTGGCAATGCGGGATTTCCCGCCGCCGAGTTTGACAGAATCGGTCCTTTGTTGCAATTGAGAAAGTAACTGCTGGAATTGCTCTTGGTTGGATGAAGGTGATTTGGTAGACTTTTGCTCCATAAAAGTATTTGGGTTTTGGGATTCGGTGATTGGTAAATTTACTTTAAAAACCTTAGATAGAAAATTGACCAAAGCAATTCTTGTGTTTTCATTGGTCATTATAATAGGATGATATGCTATTCTGTCTTCCTTTGACAGGAATTCAAATTCTGATAGTAACCGGAACGATGTCACCAGCTTTTTAGCTTTTATTCTTGATTCGTCGCCCATCAACTTTTTCTATTCCATTCTAACCAACTTCAGCTGACCAATCTGCTGAGAAAGGCTCCGATCAAAATCCCATCGGCACAATAATTTACCACTGGGGTAAACTCTTAATTTTCAGATACTTCTTGACTTTTTAAAATTAGCGAAAGTCATTCAATGACATGATAGTTATCACCGGGGTGTTTATACCGTCCCTGACCTGCAGGGAGTACACTTTAGAGGAAAAATTTAATTTATGGCGAGGCAAAGCCCAAGCAGGTGTGCACCCACTCTGGGAAACAATCACTGCCACAGATTTGTCCCAAGAGGTAAATGAAGTAAGCATCCCGGTCTATTTTTTCCATGGGATATACGACTATACGGTTTCATATGTCATGGCAAAGAAGTACTTTGAGGCTCTTCAAGCGCCGGTAAAAGGGTTTTATACATTTGAGAATTCTGCAC
>Ga0209591_10010393_pt1 | contig 10008 bp, 8 predicted proteins | sample MAT01_FD_187207 | JGI IMG/M metagenome (GOLD analysis project Ga0209591, IMG submission 187207) | Freshwater microbial communities from Lake Fryxell liftoff mats and glacier meltwater in Antarctica - MAT-01 (SPAdes) (version 2) | ecosystem: Environmental > Aquatic > Freshwater > Ice > Liftoff...
AGATATTCCACCTTAACCTGTTCCAGTTGTTCTGCCGTTTCCACTTTTGCCACGGCTGCGGCGGCATCGGTAGATAAAGATTGGAGTTTGGATTTTAAGTTATCTAAATCAGCAGTCATGTAATTTATGTATTTTAATGAGGTAAATCAAATCTAACAGATAGGATCAAAAAAATGTTACTGCTTCGCAGATTAAGCTAGACTGGAAATCATGTAAATATTGCGCCTTAAAATCTGGGAATATTGCAATGAAGCTTCCACGAAGACAGTTCTTGCAGAGTATAATCGCTGGGTTTGCGGGTAGTCAAATCTGCTTCCCAAATCAAATGGCATGGGCTGCCGAGAGCTATGCTCAAAATTTGGGACAAAAGACCCGTCGTAAACTAGCATTTCTAGTGGGCATAAATCAATATGATGCCAAAAACGAATGGCTGCCCCTCAATGGTTGTGTAACCGATATTGAACTGCAAAAAGAGCTTTTAATCCATCGGTTTGGGTTTAATCCTAAGGATATTCTGACCCTAAGCGATCGCCAAGCAACTAGGGCAAATATAATTGACGGCATTAGAGATCACCTAATTTCGCAAGCACTTCCAGATGATGTAGTGATAGTGCATTTTAGTGGGCATGGTTCCCAAATTCAGTCTCAACCGTCTTTAGTCGCTGCCGATGGTACTTTTGCAGGAGCGAACGGAACTGTTAATGATATTACAATCCAGAGTTTGCTGCTTTTATTGCAAGCGATCGCCACAGATAAAATCACCTGTATTCTTGATGCAGGATACAGCAATTTTGGTAATCCCATCGCTGGCAATTTTCGGATTCGAGCCAGACCCAGTCGTAAAGAGTGGAAACTTAGCCCAGAGGAAGTAGCTTTACAACAGGAGTTTGTTGATAAGTTTTCTGACAAAGCGCAGCCAACTAAACCCATAGTTTTACTGCAAGCAGCAATTAATGATCAACTTTGTATTGATGCCAACTGGAATGGTTTTAGTAGCGGCTTATTTACCTACGCTTTAACTCAGCAACTTTGGAAAATAGATTCTGGGAGTTCTTTATCCACAGTTTTAGGTAATGTGATTAATGCTTCAGATCATGCTGTGTTGCCTTCTAAGGAGTTAAATTCTCCCGAAAAAGAAGTCCAAATTAAACAACTGAAAACTTTATCTAGTTATGATTTGGATGATGTCTTTGGCAAAAAGAACGACGGTAAAAAGAACGACGGCAAAGGGAATAATCAATCAGTTGATGCTTTTATCCAAACGGTTAGCAGCGATCGCCGTTCAGGGGATGCTTGGTTAGGTGGTATTCCCATTATGCCATTAAGCTACTACGGAGCTGGCTCTATTTTGGCAATTGTGGATGCATCCCTGCCCCCTAATTTAGTGCAGGTTAAATCCCGTGATGGGCTGATTGCTAAAGTGGAAACAATGACCGTGGGGGAGTCCTTAAAGCCCAATACGCTCCTACAGGAAAAAGTCAGAGTTTTGCCCCATAATCTCAAACTGAGTGTAGCTTTAGATGTAGGGTTAAGCAAAGTTGAACGGGTAGACGCGACTAGTGATATATCTGCTTTATCTAATATTGTGGGAGTAAATGCCACGGAGCAATATGCAGACTGTTTATTTGGTTATCAAGGTTCTAGCTATGGCTTGTTTTCCGTAGGGCGATCGCCAATTTTAGGTACATTTGGAGCCGTAGGAGAATCGGTCAGTACGGCTATGCGTCGGTTACAGCCCCAGTTGGACAGTCTTCTCGCTGCTAAATTAATTCATCTTACTACTAACCAAAATTCTTCACTCTTAAATCTAAAAGTCAGTCTAGAGGCAATTTCTAGTATCCCCAGTCGGATCAAAATGATTGTAAATCAATCAACTAATCCTAAGGAAATTAATCTCCATGAATCTGGAGTTTTTGATAAATCCTTGACTGTCGGCGATCGCTTGTCCTGTATATTACAAAACTTAACCGATGATCTACTCCATGTGATTATTTTTACCTTTGATCCAAGGGGAAAAATGATGACCCCCAGTTTTGTTACCAGTCCTTACGCTAATGACAGCACTATTCCACCCCATGCTAGTTTAATCATTCCCCAGCCGATCGCTCCCTTTGAATGGAATGTTTCTGCACCCCAAGGTTTAGTAGATGTCCAAATTATTGTCAGCCGATCGCCACTAACTCAAACCTTAATCCTGTTAGATCGATCTTCCCGACAGTCACTGACAGGACTTGTAAATGTCAATGCTCCCCTAGAAGTGGCAAAGGCCCTACTGACTGACCTGCATAGTAAAAATATGGCGATCGAAGATGGCTATGCTCTTGATATGAATGATTGGGCAACTATGGAATTTTCCTATCGAGTGGCTTAAGTTAAATGCTAGTAGCCCTATGCCATACTAAATAAAAGTCTAATCGTTTGATGAGTTTCTAAAGGTATCTTTATGACCCAAACCAAACTCCCCCCAGTCCGCCACGCAGATCAAGATCAACAACTTATTTATTCAGGCATCACTTGGAAGCAATTTGCACTGATCCAAGCAGGTTTTGCCGAATCCAAAAACGTTAGACTTTTTTATTACAAAGAGACTATTGAAATACTTATGCCAGGACGCGCCCATGAAACGGTTAGCAGATATATTGGGTTTTTAATTGGGCTCTTTTGCCTAGAGAGCAATATTGAATTTGAACTATTAGGTTCCACCACCCAGAAGCGTTTAGGGGAAGTTTCTGTTGAACCAGATGAATCCTATTGTTTCGGCACATCAAAACCCACGCCTGATCTAGTGATTGAAGTGATTTTTACCAGTGGAAGTCCCAGAAAGTTACAACATTACCAAGCTTTAACAATTCCTGAAGTCTGGTTTTGGCAGGATGGTGTATTTAGTCTTTATCATCTCAGTAATAGCAATTACGAGGCGATCGCATCTAGTAAAATTCCCGAACTTGCTAACCTTGATATGGAGCTACTTACCCGATGTGTGATTATGGCAGGATCCTCTCGCCTTAAGGCTGCTAATACATTTCGGAATCACCTTAAAAAGTAGAAGAAATTAGGGCGATCGCTATCAACGTCAATTATTTCAAAACAGCGATCGTATCCAATCACCGACATTTCCTAGCCTAGACCTCACCGCCCAAAAAATTTTTACTACTGGTAAATCTTTCTCTCTCTAACCTGAATAAATTGTATTGGTTAAAGATTTGCTACAGATTTCTATAATTACTCTAAAAGTTCTAATTAGTTCTTTAAATAAGGCTTAGCATAAATTAAGAGTCTGCCACCATAATTCAAATCCAATTCAAAGCCAAGAATTAAAATCAGGAATTAAAACTATGACGACTAATCACTTGCTAGAGCTTCACGAACATGGACAAAGTGTATGGATGGATAATCTGAGCCGAGATATCATCCAGTCAGGACAATTAGCAGAGATGGTGCAAAATCAAGGTATTCGCGGTATTACCTCTAATCCTGCCATTTTTGAAAAAGCGATCGCGGGCAATGCTATTTATGATAGTGCGATCGCCACAGGCATTAAATCAGGAAAATCTATTAACGATATTTATGAAAACCTAGTATTTGCAGATATTCAAGGTGCGGCGGATATTCTGAAACCAGTATTTGATGAATCCAACGGCGAAGATGGCTATGTTTCCATTGAAGTTTCTCCGAACTTGGCACAGGATACGGAAGGTACGATTGCTGAAGCATTAAGATTTTGGCAAACCCTGAATCGTCCTAATATTATGATTAAAATTCCTGGTACAGATGCAGGATTTGGAGCGATCGCTAAAGTAATTGCGGAAGGGATTCCTGTGAATGTAACTTTACTATTTTCGGTTTCTGATTACGAAAAAACCACTTGGGCATTCATTGAAGGACTAGAAGCCCGTGTCGCCAAAGGTGGGGATATTTCGCAAATTGCTTCCGTTGCCAGTTTCTTTCTCAGTCGGATTGATAGCAAAATTGACGATCTCCTTGATGCCAAAATTAAAACTACAACTGATGCTGAGGAGATAGCCAAATTATCAGCAATTAAAGGAAAAGTAGCGATCGCAAATGCCAAAATTGCCTACCAAAAATATAAGGAAATTTACGCAAGCGATCGGTGGCAGGCACTAAAAGCCAAGGGAGCAAAGGAACAACGACTCCTCTGGGCAAGCACTAGCACCAAAAATCCTACCTACAGTGATGTCATGTATGTAGATAACTTAGTTGGGTTAAATACTGTAAATACTATGCCCCCTGAAACCATTGCCGCCTGTATCGATCACTGTGACATTGAAAATCGAATTGAAATGGATATTGATGCTGCCTATAGTGTTATAGAACAAGTTAAAGCTGTTGGTTTAAACCTTGATCAAATTATGGTGGAACTGCAAACTGAAGGTGTAGATAAGTTTGTTAAACCCTTTGCTTCACTGATGGCATCCCTTGCAACCAAGGTGAAACAGCTTACTCCTGCTTAGGTTTGACTAAAAAATCAGATGAGATTGCAGGGCGATCGCTTTTATGAGGTTGTCCTATAATCATAAATTTTAATTTGGCATTTTAATTTAGCAGTGTCGGCAAAAATCTGTATAATAGTCAACTGCACTAAAAATTTAGGAATAGTCTGATCATGCGCCAATGCCAACTTACTGGAAAGAAAGCTAATAACGGCATTTCTATCTCTTTCTCCCACAAGATGCACAAGCGTCTGCAACACGTTAATCTTCAAGCCAAAAGAATATGGTGGGCAGAAGGCAAGCGATTTGTGAATTTAACCATCTCGACCAAAGCAATCAAAACTTTACAGAAGAAAGGTTTAGCGGCTTTTGCTAAAGAAGCAGGGCTTAACTTAAATAAGCTTTAAGGCTCTTTGCATAAATAGTTTTAAAGAATGCACATTGGCATCATTGGCTTAGGGCTAATTGGCGGCTCTTTGGGTTTGGATTTGCGATCGCAAGGACATTACGTTTGGGGTCTAAGTCGTAGTCAATCAACCTGTAATCAAGCTATAGATATAGGCGTAACTGATTTTGCGGGTCTGAGCTTGGGAGATATAAAAACCTTTGCTCAAACTGATGTAATTTTTATCTGTACGCCGATTGATGCCATTCTTAAAACTATTGAGGCGATCGCTCCCCATTTAGATTCTTCAATAATTCTTACCGATGTTGGTTCTGTAAAGGCTTCGATTGTTCATGCAGCGCAAAAACTTCATCCCAGATTTATCGGTGGGCATCCAATGGCGGGAACAGCTTTTAGTGGGATTAATGCAGCACAGGCTAATTTATTTCAAGGTCGTCCCTGCGTTTTAACTCCTAATGATAGCTCCGATCCTGAGGCATTAAATATTTTGCGATCGCTCTGGCAGTCGGTGGGTGCCGTAGTCTATGAGTGCGATCCAGAGATCCATGATCGAGCAGTGGCATGGATTAGTCATTTACCGATTTTAGTGAGTGCGGGGTTAATTTTGGCTTGCGATCAAGAGCCAGATCAAGCGATCGCTCAACTATCAAAGCATCTAGCAAGTTCAGGCTTCAGAGATACCAGTCGTGTCGGTGGTGGCAATCCCCAATTGGGTACCTTGATTGCTGAATATAATCAAAAAGCTTTACTAGATAGCCTCAAGCAGTATCAAGCCGTATTAGCTAATTTAATCCAGCAAATAGAATCAGGTAATTGGCAAAATTTAGAAAAATCTCTAGTTTTGGCACAGGAATTACGAAATTCTTATTTAATTATTTAAAGGAGCTATGGGTCTTCTAGGTTACTGATTCTCCGATTACTTGCCCTAACTTCCTCTAGCAAAATATTAAAACGCTGATCATTTTCCCTTTTCCATTCTTGGTTTTCTTGAACGCTAGTTCGCACCTCTGCCAACAAAGTATTAAACCTCTGATCATTTTCCCGTTTATACTGCTCGTTTTCTCGTTTCCATTGCTCATTTTCTCGTTTATACTGCTCGTTTTCCCCATGCAGTCGGTCATAACGTATAGCTGACTCAGCCAGTCTGTTCATACTAATTAGCAATAGCTGTATTTGCTCCGCGCTATCATCTTGACGTTCAGCCGTAGATTGTAGGGTTGCCTCAATGCGTTGAAATCTTGCTTCTGTCTCTTCAGGTGTCATAGGTTTTTTGAGTTACTCTAAACTAATTATATTTTCTCTGGAAATGAAAGCAAGGTACATTAGCAAAATTACAATAAATATAGATTTATGATGCTTTTTAAGGTTTCGATAGATTTAGGATTAATCGCGATCGCCGCTTGGGGAATTTTACTAATCAAGCTGTGGTTATTTGGGCAGATGTATCTATTAATTCATCCCAACTATATTCCGTTCACAGTGATTGCAGGATTCTTATTGCTGGCAATCAGTGGATTTAAAACTTGGGAGTTAATCAAAAGAGAACGATTTAGCAATAACAACCCAAATAACCTTCAACATACAACTCTATTTCCCAGTAGGTTAAGTAGTGGTTTACTTTTAGCAGCAGCAATTATTGGATTAGTAATTACGCCCAAACCCTTTACTAGTGATGCCGCTATTCATCGAGGTGTTGGTGATAATTTAGGAGCTATTAGATCGGTTCCCCAATCATTTCGTGCTAGTAATCGACCAGAGGAGCGATCGCTGATTGAATGGGTGAGAACCTTAAACGTCTATCCCGAACCTGATGCCTATACTGGACAAAAAGTTAAAGTTACAGGCTTTGCCGTTCATCCCCAAAACCTATCAGATCAATTTCTATTGATCTCTCGCTTTATCATTACCTGCTGTGCTGCCGATGTCTACCCCGTTAGCTTGCCCGTCAAACTTAGCCAAAGTCGGAGTAACTATCCCGCCGATGGCTGGTTTGAAATCACAGGAACCATGACCACAGAAACTATCAACGATAGACGCCAACTCACGATTTTACCTGAAACTATAAAAGCGATCCCCGAGCCTAAAAATCCCTACGATTATTAAATTACAAAGCTCCTGCTGCCGTCCGATCCAATACACTATTAGATAAATGTGTAGTAATATTCATAGATTGCAGTACAGGCACATCACCATTAGGATAATCAATTACCGATACGCAACCATTACCCTGCTTAAAAGCCCAAAAACTAGCAGGACTAAGGTTAAATAGCTGGCAAAGAATCGCCTTATTTACGGCATCATGGGCAACCACCATCGCTGTTTCTCCCTCAGGTACAGCTTCGATAATTTGTTGCCAAGCCACTTTTACCCTTGCCCATACATCGTCTAGGTTTTCACCCTCTGGCATTTGCACTGACTCAGGTGTACCTTGCCATCTTTGCAAATCTCCAGGAAACTCGGCTTCAATTTCTGCCTCCAATTTACCTTCCCATTTACCGTGGGAAATCTCTTTAAGTGAATCCAATAATTCCAAAGAGAGTTGAGGATGATATTTAAGGATAATTTCAGCAGTTAGTTTAGGGCGCAGCATTGAGCTACTAAAAGCTTGATCAATTTTGATCTGACTCAAAAAATCCGCCGCTTTTTGTCCCTGTTGCTCACCTGTAGCATTTAAAGGAATATCAATTTGCCCTTGAAAGCGTTGATCTCGATTCCAGTCGGTTTCACCATGCCTAACTAACAATAAGCGGATGCCAGAGTGATCTTTTTTCTTGGGTGGCAAAATATCCCCAGCGATCGCCTGTAAATGACTAACCAAATTTAAGGATTCTAGTTGAGCAATACCCGAGGCACTAAAATTCAAAATACTGATGCCACAGTTAGATTGATGCAAATAGTGATAACGGGATGGATCAATACCGAGGGCAGAGGCAATTAAAGCTCGATTAATCCCACTATGCGCCACCAATAAAATAGTCTGCCCTTGATGTTTCGGTAAAATTTCTGTCCACACACTTTGAGCCTGTTTAAATAAATCTATAACAGGGTAAAAGTTTTCACCCGTGGCTAAAGGCATAACTAACTTTTCAGGAGACTGATGCCAATTATTGTATTGTTCGGGATATTGCGATCGCACTTCAGCAAAGGTCATTCCCTCCCATAGCGGTAAATTAATCTCTCTAAGGTTTTCATGAATATTAGGAGCTAGAGCGCGATTAGCTAGAATGAAATTAGCAGTTTGATTTGCTCTGACCAAGGGACTACAGTAGGCGGCATCAATGGCTAAGTTGGCTAAAGCTTCACCTGTTAGCTCTGCTTGTTTTTGTCCTTTTGCAGTTAGAGGAGGCTGTAAATCAGGGCGTTCGCTATTTCCCCGACCTTGCACTATCCCTGCACTATTGGAAGTGCTTTCTCCGTGGCGAACTAAAATAACACGAGTATTCAGGGTAGTCTCCGCAATTTAGCTAGAATTTTCATAATCTATATTATCGGAAATCGGGTATTCTCAAGAACTTGGTTCAAGCGATCGCCAACTAAATTAAAAGCCTCAAAAGCTAAAAATAATTACATCGAGCCTAAAAAATGAGCATTCTGCAAATTCTAGGATATAATAGGCTTTAAGAGTGCTTACCAAACAAAAGCTCAGTAATGTAAGTTGTTTGTGGTCAAGAAAGCATTCGGTCTAGGAATTAATAAATTGCAGTTGTCTAATAGGCTGGTCTAATAGGCTTATTTAATTAGTCTTTTTGGTTAAGTCTTTTAATATAGAGACTCCCCAAATTGTGCCCAAGCACATTAGTACAACCAACTAACATCTTGAGTGTCAGTTTTGCCAAAGCCGCAGAGCTTTCATCCTAATCGTTTAGCGAAATCAGCTTCTTGATCTAAGTTTCAGGAGTTGTGGATTTTGCGAACGTAATGACTATGATGGGTATTTTTGCAATTAATTTAGATAATCTTTATTAAATTTTTATTGAATATCTATCTCACAATTCTTAGGCTCTTTGGATTAATCAAAAATTTTTGAGGAACTTGGATGCCCAAGCAAATTATTATTGCTGAGCAGCATAGAACGGCTGCTGTATTTAGCGAAGATCGGATTGAAGAAATTATTGTAGCGACTGGAACCCACCAAGTTGGGGACATTTTTATGGGGGTGGTGGAAAATATCCTCGTTAGTATCGACGCTGCATTTGTGAATATTGGAGATGGCGATCGCAACGGTTTTATTCACATTACCGATTTAGGACCATTAAAACTAAGGCGATCGGGTGGCTCAATTAGTGAACTACTCACGCCCAAGCAAAGGGTGTTAGTGCAGGTAATGAAGGAGCCTACGGGTAACAAAGGACCAAGGCTAACGGGGAATATTTCCATGCCTGGTCGTTATGTGGTACTAATGCCCTTTGGTCGGGGCGTGAGTTTGTCTAAGCGCATTAAAACTGAGGGGGAACGCAATCGGTTACGAGCCTTAGGTATTTTAACTAAACCTTCAGGTATGGGTTTATTAATCCGCACCGAGGCAGAAGATATGCCCGAAGAAATGATTATCGAAGATTTGGGTAATCTGCAAAAACAATGGGAAAACATTCAACAGGAGGCAAGTACAACTCGTCATCCTAATTTGTTGAATCGTGATAATGATTTTATCCAAAGAGTGTTGCGTGATGCCTATTCCGACGAAGTTAATCGTATTGTCACAGATACCAACGAAGGGCTAAAACGGGTTAAACAGCACTTATTAAGTTGGGCAGATGGTAATATTCCCGCCAGTATTGCTATAGATTTGCACAAGGAACGCACTTCGATTTTGGAGTATTTTCGGGTAAATGCGGCAATTCGTGAATCTCTGCGTCCTCGGGTCGATTTGCCTTCAGGTGGTTATATTGTTATTGCGCCTACGGAAGCCTTGACGGTAATTGATGTTAACTCTGGCTCGTTTACTCAGTCCCAAACTTCCCGTGAAACGGTGCTGTGGACAAATTGTGAAGCGGCGGTAGAAGTAGCTCGTCAACTGCGGTTACGCAATATTGCTGGGGTGATCGTTGTTGATTTTATTGACATGGATAACCGTCGTGATCAAATGCAATTATTACAGGAGTTTACAAAGGCTTTACAGTCGGACAAATCTCGCCCCCAAATTGCCCAACT
>Ga0209591_10010394_pt1 | contig 10007 bp, 5 predicted proteins | sample MAT01_FD_187207 | JGI IMG/M metagenome (GOLD analysis project Ga0209591, IMG submission 187207) | Freshwater microbial communities from Lake Fryxell liftoff mats and glacier meltwater in Antarctica - MAT-01 (SPAdes) (version 2) | ecosystem: Environmental > Aquatic > Freshwater > Ice > Liftoff...
CCGGGAGTAACTGCGGTAGCAAAGGTGTTTTTCGCTCATCTGGAGGCAGAAACATCAGACAATATTCATCAACAATTAACCCGGCGATTAAAGCATGGGATATCCCGATAAATTCAGCCAAATCATTGTAATCATTTTTGTGCAAATGATAAGGGCGATGAATTTCGCTTAAATCTTCTCCTTCCTCTAGGGCACCGCGTTCGATTTCCGAGGTTCGTAAATTTTGCTGATAGCGTTTAACTGTTTCCTCACCATAACGGCTATCAAAATCAGCCACAGGCTTACCAGACTCAATATACCCTTGTCGTTTTGTTTGCCAATTCAAAGCCCGTTCTTTAGCAAGATCATACAATACCTCCACCCAAGCTAACTGATTAATTGGGGTTTTGTAGCGATATTTTTTAAAGTTAATATGCCAAAAACCAAAGCGCAAATAAAAGTCATCCGGCGTGGCGGATGAATCTAAAATTAGAGTAGGAATCACGCGCAAACCTGCAAATAAGTTTTCCGCCGCCGCTTCTTCCCGAAAAACATTACTCCGCCAATAACCGCCCATAAATTGCACTGGCCGACCATCGCTGATATACTTGTCTAGGAAGTTTCGCAGATAATTGCTTAAAAATTCCTCAGATACCGGAAAGTTTTGAGTTGGTTTAGCAGCATCGTGAGTCAAGACTGGCGGTGAGAGGAAAACTCGTAAAACGGGTGTATCTTCGGGGTTGATGTTAGCAATTATGTTTTCGGCGGTGACTAAAATTGGGGAATTTTCTAAGTTTTTTTGCTTGACAATGGCGGCAATTGCTGTTTCGCGATTTGCCTGAGCAATTTCTCGTGCTAGGAGTGCATCTAACTGTTTTAATTCTAGTTGGAGTTGACGCTGTTCGGCGATGCAGAATTTTTGCAATTCGGCGCGCAATACTTCTAGTTGGGCGCTGTGTTCACGGTTTAGTTTTCCTTCATTGGCTTGAAAATCCCGATTTAATCGAGCTAATTTGTCTTGTAATTCGCGGTTAAGTGTGCCTTCATTAGCTTGAAAAGCAATATTCATTTCTGCGAGGTATTGCTGTAAATCTCGGTTTGATTCGCCTTGTTCCCTTGTGACCTCAAGGGTGGCTTGATGTTGCAAGGCTTGGAGAATAGAAATATTTTCTTGTAGTTTTATTTGTTTGTTAGCGTTTTCTGAATTAATCTTGGCAATAGAAATCGCAGTGTCTGCATTGATGTTAGCAATAGAGAGGGCGGTTTCAGCTTGGATATCTGCTTGATCTTTTGTTGGAAAAAATTTCGCATTAGCATCATCTTTAATCTGAACCAAAACACTTTTTTTGCCTGGTAATGCTTTCGTCATAAATTTTCCTCCAGTGGTTAATGTTTAAAGCTCGTTGACAAGATTAAGAGAAACTTTCAAAGCTAAACTGACTAATCTGCTCAAATCCGATGGTAACTCGCCCAACTTTCTATCAAAAACTGACTCGTTGACAGTAGTAATTTTATCTGCCCTAACTAAAGCTGGCCTAAGTATACCAATTTAAAAAATCCTTGCTACAACACTCTTAGTTGAGTTTGTGCACTCAAGTATTGTTACGCTGGTGCGTCGCTGTAAGATTTTCTATCTTTTTTGGGTATTATCAATGGCGACACACCCTACCAATATTAACGAAGTATTTCGCAAAAAACCCGGTTTCTCAGCCGCCGCGTCACAACGCTTTTATCTGAAAATTTTAATTAGTTATTGGTTATTTGTTATTTGTTATTTGTTATTTGTGCCCGATGCCCGATGCCTGATGCCCGATGCCCGATGCCCAATAACTACTGACTAATTGCCACTTCAATGCGACGGTTGCGCTGGCGATTGGTATCGGAACTGTTGTCTACAGAAGGGCGACTGCCTCCATAGCCGATCGCCACCCAATGATACTTCTGGCCAAGCACATTAGACAAATACTTCGCCACAGCCTGAGCCCGCGCCAAAGACAAATTGCGATTATCCGCCATTTCTCCCACATTATCAGTGTGGCCCGCAACCCGCACAGTCGCGCCCTCATAATTTCGCAAATCCGCCACCAAATTGTCCAAAATCGCATTAGTTCCCACGCGCAAGGAAATACTGCCAGTATCAAACAAAACATCGCTAGGCAAAGTCACCATCAGCGCATCCCCTGCAAACACGGGATTGTCACTTTGTGGCGCGGTAGTTACAGGCTGTGGGGTCGGAGTTCCACCAATCGCTGGTAAAGCCGGAGTCGGAGTTGTAGCTGTTTCTGCTGATGCCAATTCCCGCGACATCAACTGCAAACGCTTTTCCAAAGTTTCCGCCGGGCGACTGCTACCTAGCTGACTTTCCAAAGCCGCTGTGCGCCCAATTAGGGCGTTCAACTCACCCTGCAATTGTCTCAAATCTGACTGCAACTTCGGTTTCTGGGCGGGATTGATTTGGGACTGGGAACTCGGCGTAGTGGTTGGTGTCGGTAGCAGCGGAATTGGCGTTGCTGGTGCGCGTTTCGTGGCTGGGTTCAAATTTTGAGTTACACGCAGTAATCTCTCGGCGATCGGCATTTCTGTGGCGGTAGATGGACGAATTTGGGCGATCGCCATTCCCAAAACCCAAGCAAAACCACTGCCTACCCCCAGCAGCAACAGTCGAACAATCAGGGATAGTACAAAAACACCTTTTCCCCGCGACTTGGGGACGCGAGTTGGGGGAATTGCAGGTTTTTGATTAAAAGATGCCGTCATGGTTTCTCCCTTTGGCGTGCACTTACCATATTACTTTCGATTACAGAGTTTGTAGCCCCCTGCGTGCAAATCCTGAATATATTAGATAATGCAATATAACTTTTGGACAAACCCCGATGAATGACCCCTTAAATAGCCCTTATCCAGTGCCTTGGGAATGGATCACCGCCACTCATGCTAAAGTTAGCTCGACTATGGGCGCTGGACTCCGCTACTATCGCAGTCCTTCCCTAGTTTCGACCAATGGTGAATACGCGGCTTATAGTCGAATTGAGTTACAAGTGCAGCCGGAATTCTCCCAGTGTCGGGTTAGTAGTGTGATGTTTGTGGAAAATCTCAAAACCGGGGAACTACAAACCGTGGCGGCTGCTTCACCCTTGGCTGAAAGTGGTTTTTATGCTACTGACGAAACAGATATGTCTGGCACGATCGCCATTTTAGTACCTGTTGCCTGGAATCAAGCGGGTTCGAGAGTTCTCGCCCGCGAATTTGAAGCACTTTTCAACTCTTCGGATATGTCCGACTACGCCGTCATCTGGGACAAAAATGAGAATTATACTTATACTGTTGCTCCGGCTCGCAGTCTTTACACTCATGCTGTATTGTTGGGTTGGAGTCAAGTTTGTCCGGGACACGTTCTGTTCCGCGCTGGCAATTTGGGCGATCGAACTTGGCCTCTGTGTGCAGTCGATACCAACGGCGAAACAGTAGCTGTCAACGACGATCAACCCCAGGTTTTCGGCACTCAAGCCAGCACTGACTGGATCGAACCTAAAACTCGTTTTTAGATATTATATTATGGCGGTATCTTTTATTTTATTGCCCAAAATCCTGCTACTGTCAGCTCAATTTTTTGAGCAGTTGATTTTGGGTTTGGGACTGACTGTTTTGACGGTAATTTTTGGTCTGACAACTTTTATTTTTATTCGGATTTTCATCAATTGGTTGCAGACAATATCGGATAAAAATCGACAAAATTCAATACCCCAGGTCAAAAAAACTAGCAGCAATTTACATGAGAATATATTTGGGATAGACAGGAATATTTTAACATTGCCAACTGCGGATATTATTAGCCATAATTCAGCAGTGACTGCTCGTTTATATGAGCCGATTGCTCTTTGGCACGGACGTTTAATTCTGCCATCGAATGAACAGCGACCACCCTACGGTTCGGTATTTTTTGAAGTATTCAATGCACCTAAAAAAAATAGAAACTTTATAGGTGAAATAGCAATTTTAAAATGGAGTAAAAATCGCGAAGTTCAGTTTTTTGTCCACGGAGTAACGCAAGATATCAAGTTCACAAAACAGACTGAAAATAGTCAACAAGCTGGCAACATCCATCCAAATAGATTAAATGGTTTACAAAATGTCGGCCCTTTGGAAACTCTCGCAGGTAGTAGACTCGAAGACAGCGTGACAGTCATGCTGCGGCGGCCAGTGATGGCGATTAACTATAGCAGTGGCGACCATCGCAATGAACTGACAATCGATCGCGAACCAGTACAAATTATCGGACGTTTTTGCGCCTTAATCTCAATTATCCAGCGACAAGAACCAGAAAGCGACAAATTTATTGTCCGCCATTTCAACAAAACATCTCAACAATTTGATGGGCCAGCCGAAATCATTCGGATTCCGCAAGTCAAGCCAGACAAAAATGGCGTAGCGAGGTCTACAAATTACCTCATAGAAAAATCGTCATTAAATCCAGACGGCTGGTACATTTACGGCGAACAAGATGCCGACAATATTTTTGTCGTCCAAGCCATTGAGCCCCGGAAAATCACCAGATTAATTCCAGATGAAACACGTTTTGGACTGCAAAAATCCCTGGCTTATTTAAGCGACGAAAATTGGCAAAATACACCAACTCAAAAAGGGCAAGCCAAGATAGTATTATTATCCCCCAATCAGGATAGAAAAAACGATCGCACTTGTCCTTGGCAAGAAGGAGACATCGGCATAGTCATTCACTGTTTCGGCGGTATCGGCGGCAAAAAAGCCGAACCCGCACCCTTGGGAATTGTCACCGGACATTTTGCCTTTGGTATAGCAAAAGTTGTGCGCGATCGCTTTACCGATGAACTACGCTTTGATATAGAATACAAACAAGTCTACGCCCACAATCCCGACGGCATTGTCGCGGGTTCGAGCAAATGGCAAAGTTACATGGGAGACTTAGAGAGAGGTTGGTTAGGCGATCGCCCGGTTTGCGATATGATTTGTAAATTAGATTGCGTGTGTCATGACTACAACTTTGATGGCATCCAGTTGTCGCCCTTAGACGAATTAAACCAGCAATTCGATATTATGATGGCCCGTTACCGCAGCGGAGACGGCACCGGCGCAAGTTTAGTTACCCCTGCAACTTCCTGCGTCCAAGATTCCAGTCAGGCAATTTACGCTACAATCAAAAAAATCACTGCCGAAATTGAGTCAAATCCTCAGATTCAAGACTGGCTAACAGCAAATCCCACCGACGCACAAACTCAAAGATTTCACGAATTAGTAGCTTTAGGACAAAGTTTAGAAAAAGTCTTAATTCCCCTCGGCATTGTCCGTCCAGATTGGCGCAAAAATGCTAAATTGGCTGGAATTTATGCTAAATCAAAAAAAAGGCGCTTTGGGATTGTAACTAATCCACTAAAAGCTGCGATTAGTTACCGAACTATGCTACCCAGACGCACTCAAGATGAAATTGCAAAAATCTTATTGAAACAAGGAGCATTTTTGTGGATAATTAGAACAAATCAAGTAGGCGGATTTGATCCAGATATTAGCCCGATCGCACCGACAGGACTTTAAGAATTTTAGGGGTAGGGACACGGCATTGGCTTTAATCAGGAGACGGCAGTGCCGTGTCCCTACATGATTATTTAGGGGTAGGGACACTCCAAGAGTCTTGGACTCCATCGAAATTAATATTACCCGAAATCAGGAGACGGCAGTGCCGTTTCCCTACAATACTATTTTCGGGTAGGGACACGGCATTGGCTTTAATCAGGAGACGGCAGTGCCGTGTCCCTACATGATTATTTAGGGGTAGGGACACGGCACTGCCGTCTCCTCGATTCCTTACCAAGGACTCACTTGAACAGCGCCACCCGGTGCAAAAACTACCCGGAAATCAGCCAAAGGTTCCGCAGGAGACCTAGTACCAACAGGCTTGTAAAGCAAATCAGAGAAAAGCGCTTCCCCGATACGATCGACTGTTTGAGTATTCTGTGACTTGTAACCGACAATCGCACCATCTTTACCCACACTCACCCGATAAACCAACTCCCCTTCCACAGGCGGTTTACCCTTCAAAACTCCCTCAATTTCCTTGCTAAGCTTCCCCTTCAACTGCTCAATCTCCGCCGGATCAGTAATCGCCACTGCTACCCCCGAACTCTGCAAACCTTCAGAAACAGGTGTGGGAGTAACCGACGGCGAAGCATCAGCAGCCGGAGTTGGACTCGAAGTAGGACTTGAAGTTTCACCCGGAGTTGGACTTGAAGTTTCGCCCGGAGTTGGAATTGGAGTCGGGCTAGGCGATGTAGCCGATTGAGTGCGATCATCTGGTAGTAAACCCGAAGCCGCCGGTGTTGGATTGGGATTCGGTGTTCCCGCACCCGGATTCGGTGTACCGATATTCTGGCCGGTAGTATTAGATTGACGCACCGGATCTCTGGGGCGCTGGAGTCCCGGCACCGGTACCAAGAAAAACGCCATCGCAGCTATTGCCAAACTCGTCACTCCCACCGCCGCAGGTAACACCCGCTGCGCCATAGGTTCTGCTGACTTGATATAACGCTTGGAAACAGGCGTTAATTGCAGTGACAACTCTGGTAAGGTCTGCGAGTCTGCAAAAAATTGGTCGATCGCCTCTACCAAATCAAATAGCTGTATCGTGGTTAAATCGATTGCTGCGGACTGTTGTGTTTTTTCACCGATTTGGGTTGGGCTGCCCCCTGCATCCGTTAGAACGGTCAATCGGTGCAAATTCCCATCAATTCTGTGCAACTGTACCAAGGCTGAATCAGGGTCGTGGCGATCGGGATAATGGACTCCACTCATAAATTCTTGAGCGTAGCTGCTGACAACCCTCACCAAGCTTTCAAAAAAATCTCGTCCCCCGGCTAGGGGCTCGGCGAGACCGCTCACATAGCATTCAGCGCTCATTAGTATAGAAAGCACCGGCCGCATATCTAACTGGCTTGCTGCTGCCGATCCATCGCTCAACCCTTCTAGAACCAGGGTGCAATTTGGCAGACTGTACTGACGCCTAATAGTCATTATTCAACTTCTCCATCAAACAGGCTCACCCAAAACCTCTGCATTCCGGCTGTACCAGTACAAAATAGCAGTTTGCTCAATAAGTTCAAAGCTAGTTCGTTGAGCTTGTCGTCGGAGTCGTAAGCTGCCACTAGCGATCGCTTGGGGTTCATGCGCGATCGAAAGTGAGCTCGAAACCGTTCTAAATACTCTGCCAGCGGTAAGTGCTGGTTGAAGGGGATATTTCTCGATCGCAACTGTTGAGAGTCTTGCAGCAACTGGCGAATTGTCGCAGTTAATTTGCGCGCCAAATTACAGGCGATCGCCACCAGCGCTTTTGCCTCCATCGCGGTGAGGGGGCGGCGCTGAGTATAGCGACGCAGCGGGTTAGTATTACGCAGCAGCCAAAGGGCAACCCGATTTTTGATAATTCCTGACAATTCCAGTTCCTTTGACACTGCCAGCATTTCTTCAGCGCCTCCGAGATACAAGGCTTCGATCGCCAACAACATCAAGTCAATTTGCAATCTGGCGCGGCGGGGACATCCGCCATCGGAGGGCGACAAATCTGGCAAACTGTCTAAAATCAACGGGTTTGACTCGGCAAGCGAAGTTTCTGACGGCATTACGATCACGGCAACATCTATTCCAAAAAAACTATACGGGGACGCGGGGCCTCTGGCATGAGAAATTCTCAACCAAGAACTCCTCTAAAATATTTGTATATTTTGAAATACTCACCGACCTGAAGGTGCGGTGATTCTTGACGCTTCATAGGGTTCTGCTACCGAAGTAGTCTGACAAACCCTCTGCGCCCGTTTAGAGTCGTGGCGATTCCCCATCCCGACTTTCTCTATAATTTTAGCCGCATTCTCATCTCTGTCTTGCTCAGTGCCACAACTCATGCAAAGCACTGAACGAATAGACAAATCAATCTTTCCCCACTTAAAGCCACAGTCCGCACAGACTTGGCTAGTAGGTTCCCACCTACTAATTACTTGAAACTCTCTGCCAAATTTCTCGGATTTAGCTTCACAGAGAGTTCTAAATTCTCTCCATCCTTGTTGGCTAATCGCCCTTGAGAGTTTCCGATTCTTCAGCATTCCTGACACGTTCAAATCTTCCAGAATAATCACTTGGTTTTCGTTGACTATTTTGGTTGACACTTTATGCAGGAAATCTTTACGGGTATCGGCAATGCGATGCTCTGCTGCTGTTGACTTGTTGGATAGAATCTGTAACGAAACCTTGCTTTCATGGTTATATTAATATTGGTCTGTAGGTTTGATTATATATTGGTTTGCAAGCAATGACAACTATAATAGAAAATGATGGGGTGATGGGGTGATGGGGGGGAACTTCAGGCGGCGATAAATTTTTGAGGTTTTCAATCAATTAGCCGACTCCCCTTCTCGAATTCTCCCCCTCTGCCCTCTCCCCCCATCATTTGAGTTTTTTGGTGAGAATGAAACAGCCCTGGGGCGGTTAATTAGACATCTGGCATAATTCTTGTGGAACAGGCTATAACAGCCTGTTCAAAACCTGCTTTTTAGGAGATGTCTATTACATTGCACGTTCAGTCAATTTTGTCAACACTTGATTCGATCGCTCCACAAAATCCTTCATCCCCTCAGCATCAAAACCCTTCTGAGCCATCAGCGCCAAGTCGTAAACGTGGTGACAAATCATACTCGCCAACTGCGCCGACGGAGACTCGCCGTCGCCTTGAATAATCGCACCCTGACTCAAATTAGCCAGATTTTGAATCAGCGGGTGAGCCGTATTCACCAGCAAAACGTGTTCTTCGGGGAATTCGGCCGCTTGTTGCTGCAACAGCGCCGTCATATCCCGCATCCGGCGCAAAGCTTCGGGTAAAAGGACGATCGCAGGTGGTGTGCCCTCAGCAGAGTCAGACTTCAAAGCTTCAGTGCGAATGTTCACTTTCGGCTTATTTAGAGCCTTTTGGAACATTTCTTTAACTTGTTCACTGCGAGTTTTATTAGTTGTCGGATCGACAATTTCCGCTTCTTTTTCTTTGTCAATTAGCGTGTCGTCAATGTCAGAATCAACCCGCGAGAATTTGACATCTGAGTATTCTCGTTCCAAGAAACTCACAAAGTGCGTGTCGATGAAAGAATCCATAAACAGCACTTCCAAACCTTGGCTTTTGTGCAGAGCGACATAAGTTGCTTGAGATGCTGGTTCCGTACAATAAAACACGCGATTTTCGTGAGTTTTTTGATTACGTTCCAAATACTCTTTCAGCGTCGTGTAAGGTTGCGTTGAAGTAGAGTTTTCCGACTTCGGATTGACATCTTGCCACAAATCTCCCTCCTCAGTTTGCACCTGCACTTCTGGCGTTACAGTTTCTGACTTTTCTACCGTTGGTTGGTAGGTGCTGCGATAGATTAAGATATCTTCGACTTGCTTTTTGAACTTGTCATCGTTGAGAGTGCCGAACTTGACAAAAGTACCGATATCTTGCCAGCAACGAATGTACTCATTGCGATCGTCCCGGTAAAGTTCCTTGAGGCGATCGCCCACTTTTTTGGCGATATAATCAGCGATTTTCCGCACAGTGCGATTGCTTTGTAGCGAACTGCGAGAAACGTTCAACGGAATGTCGGTACTGTCAATGACTCCCCGCAGCGGCATCAAGAATTTTGGAATAATTTCTTCGCAGTGATCGCTGACAAAAACTTGGTTGCAAAATAGCTTGATATTACCTTGGGTAACATCGACATCCGGCCGCAGTTTGGGAAAGAATAGAATGCCGTTGACAATAAAAGGATAATCTGTATTCAGGTGTACCCAAAGTAGCGGCTCGTCTTGAAACGGATAAAGATAGCGGTACAATTCTAAGTAATCTTCTTTCTGCAAATTGCTGGCTGCTTCCCGCCAAATTGCCTTATGCTTATTGAGTTCCTCTCCCTCAAATTTGATCGGAACTGGCATGAAATCGCAGTAAGTTTTGATTAACTGCTTAATGCAAGTGGCTTCTACATATT
>Ga0209591_10010401_pt1 | contig 10001 bp, 10 predicted proteins | sample MAT01_FD_187207 | JGI IMG/M metagenome (GOLD analysis project Ga0209591, IMG submission 187207) | Freshwater microbial communities from Lake Fryxell liftoff mats and glacier meltwater in Antarctica - MAT-01 (SPAdes) (version 2) | ecosystem: Environmental > Aquatic > Freshwater > Ice > Liftoff...
TGGTGCCTTCGACCGCGTGACCCACAAGACCACCGAGGAAAAACCCGGCGTAGATCGCGACAAAACCACCTACAAAGATGGCGGTTGCACTCACCGCACACCACAGTAATCCAAATGCCCAATCGATCGATTGATTCACGGTAGGTTCTCTTGATGACTGTTTTGATGTTATGCAGTTTGATGTTATGCAGTTTGATGTTATGCAGCGACCCGTTTAGGCAGTGCTGGGGCTGTTACAGTTTGCTCGGTGACACGTTTGCTCAGTGACAGTTTGCTCAGTCTCACTCATAGATCTTGACGCCAACATTAACTATTAATGCAATCTATATCGGAGAGTGACCATTTTTTGATACTAATTCACCTGAGATTTGCTTTAACTTTTGCACTTCAGGAGAAATGGTTATGCTTATATCCGGTTTACTGGCAACTGTTCCCGCTACGTTGACGTGGAGTCCTAATGTCGCGATTGTCATGATTTTGTGCAATATTGTGGCGATCGCCATTGGCAAATTTACGATTCAGCAGCCTAATGTGGGGCCTGAGTTGCCATCTCCTAATCTGTTTGGGGGTCTGAGTTTGGGTGCTCTACTGGGCACCACCTCCCTGGGACACATTCTCGGAGCTGGGGTAATTCTGGGTTTGTCTAACATCGGTGCCCTCTAAGGTATGGAGTTTAAGTTCACAGTTTTGAGTTTTAAGTTTTGAGTTGACCAACTAACCCAAAATCTAGAACTGATTGAATCTTGGTTCCTGACTAAAACGCCCTGCTGTCGCTGTGGGGCGTTTTATCAAGCCAATTTTTGTCGGCCAATTTTTATAGATTGCATCAGATTGCCTGATTACCTCTCTGACCCCCTCAAAAATATAGAGAAAGATACCTTAAAGATTGGCTTTGATTGAGGAGTCTACATGAAGCGCATGGTCACCGTAACACCTGAGGAAATTGCCCAGTATCGATCTGAGTTGTCGGCAGACAGTGGAGCCTTAGCGGCGTTGGACGTCGCGGAAGACTGTGAGGGTGATTTGGAGGATGCCGCGATCGCCCTAGCCCTGAAGGCTGGCCAAGAACCCGACCAATCGGATCGCTGGCTAGAAGGGTTTGCCAAACGCTGGCGAGCTTACATTTGTCAGTCTGGGTTTCGCCAGAGTGTAGGAACAGGGGCGATCGCTAAGGGAGTGCAGCTGCTGGCCGCAGAAATGGCCATTCCATCGGGCTTAGCGACATTGGTCTTGATTTATATCCATAAAACGGGTGTAGACGTTTTTTGCCAGCCGCTTGAAGAAAAGCTGTGAGCAGGACTGGAGCGGTAGCCTGCGGAGAACTGCGTGGATCTAGGTGGGATCGTACAGACACCTTGTTGAGCTGCTCAAATAAAGATTTCGTAACCAAGACCACCATTTTGGAAGACATTCGGAAGAAATACCTAAACCTGCCCTGATCCCCGGATGTAGTCAGTACAGTAGTAGCTAGGGAGTGCTGAAGACGTCATGGAATTGGCGGCTGAATCACCCTCAATCTGTTACTCAGGACGTATTAAGTTTGTTGATTACAACCCCCGAACTTTGTTGCGTATTTGGTTGGAATCGAAGGAGGCTGGCGCATGGCTAATTCTGCTCTACCGATGAATTTAGTTTCTGCGGAAAGCGAAACCGCTGCTGTGGCTCGCGCCCAAGCAACGGGGCGAATTCGGTGGCTGGTGTGGAAGTTGGCGATCGCCACGCTGCTATTAATGGCGATCGGTAGCGCTACCCGTGTGATGAATGCGGGGCTGGCCTGCCCCGACTGGCCACTGTGCTACGGCACCCTGTTCCCCGGCGCGCAGATGAACCTCCAGGTGTTTTTGGAGTGGTTCCATCGGCTAGATGCGGCTCTGATTGGGTTCTCTACCCTGGCATTGGTGGCATTGAGCGCCTGGTATCGCCGCGCGTTGCCCAGTTGGGTGCCGCTGGTGTCGCTGTTTGCCCTAGGGCTAATTTTGTTTCAGGGCGTGCTGGGCGGGTTAACGGTGACCCAGCTGCTGCGGTTTGATATTGTGACCGCTCACTTGGGGACAGCGCTGCTGTTCTTTACGACGCTGTTGATTATGGGCGTGGCGCTGCTGCCTTACCAGGGCACCGGCACCGTCGGGAAATTGCCCTGGGTTAGCCTGGTTGCCACCGGGTTAGTCTACCTCCAAAGCCTGTCTGGCGGGCTGGTTGGGTCGCGCTGGGCCTTGCATCAATGCCTAGATGGATCGCAGCTATGCAGCGTCATGAACAGTCACTTACTTGGCGCTGTGCCTGCGAGTGTATCAGTGCTGGCGATCGCCGCCCTAGTGTGGCGCACTCCTGCTTTGCACCCGGCGCTGCGGCGGCTAGGCACAATGGCCGCTGGGTTTCTGGCACTACAGGTGCTCTTGGGTGTGGCCACATTTCGGCTGCACTTGCAGGTAGAGCTGCTGACCGTCGCGCATCAAATGATTGGTGCCTGCCTACTGGGAACGCTGGTCTGCTTTACCACACTGGGAATGCGCGATCGCCACAGCATTAAGCTGGCTACCCCTCCAACGGGCAACAAGTTGTCCTCCGGCATCATGCCGACCGGATTGGTCTAGCTGATTTAGAGCCAATTGAGTACTTTCTGGTCAATCTGACTTCAGTTCCAGCGGTTGCCAGGTTTCAAACCATTGCTTTAGGAATTTCAGAATGCAAGAAACGATTTCTCCCAATGCCCCCCGCCATCATGAAAATTTGGGGCAGTTAATCCAAAGTTATTGGCAATTAACGAAACCGCGCATCATCATTTTGCTGCTGGTCACCACCGCTGGCAGCATGTGGATTGCGGCAGATGGCCAGGTCGATCCCTTTTTAGTGCTGGTGACTCTGGTGAGTGGGGCGCTAGCAGCAGCCTCGGCCAATACGATCAACTGCCTCTACGACCGCGATATTGACTATGATATGGAGCGCACTCGGCACCGTCCCTTGCCCTCTGGCCGGATTCAACCCCGAGATGCGCTGATTTTTGCGATCGCTCTCGCTCTGATTTCCTTCAGCCTGCTGACGGTGTATGCCAACCTGCTGAGCGCTTGCCTTGCCATGTCAGGGATTGTCACCTATGTCTTGGTCTACACGCACTGGCTCAAGCGCCACAGCACCCAAAACATTGTGATTGGCGGTGCTGCTGGCGCTATTCCCCCCTTGGTCGGCTGGGCGGCTGTGACTGGAGAGCTAAGCTGGGCGGCCTGGGTCTTTTTTGCCATCATCTTTTTCTGGACACCGCCCCACTTTTGGGCTCTTGCCATGATGATCCGCGAGGACTACAGAAAGGTGGGCATCCCCATGCTGCCCGTGGTGGCTGGAGAAGTGGAAACCGCTAAACAGATCTGGATCTATACGCTCATCATGGTCCCGGTGACGCTGCTGCTGGTGTATCCCCTGCATGTGATGGGTGCCGTTTATACTGTGATTGCGCTGCTGCTGGCGGGTATCTTTTTGGCCAAAGCTTGGGCACTGCTAGAAAACCCAGGCGATTATGCCACGGCGCGATCGCTGTTCAAATACTCCATCTTTTACCTGATGCTGCTCTGCGCCGGGATGGCCGTGGACAGTCTACCCATTACCCACCAGGTGACGGAAGCGATCGCCCAAAACCTCAATGGATTGGTCAACTCCTCGTTTTTGAGCCAAGTCGTTTTGAGGTAGATCTCAGGACAATCCCTGGTTCAAGGCATAAATCGTTTGCGATCAAAGCCAGGAAACAATTCAACCCACAGGTCTTCTAAAATAAGCAGTGAGACAGGTATTAATCCCACAGGATTCGAGGCAAATGGCTCCCGCAGTTGTAATCGAAAAGCTCCAGAAACGCTATGGCAGCGTTGACGCCGTTAAAGATGTTTCATTAACGATTGAATCGGGCGAAATTTTTGGACTGCTAGGGCCTAATGGAGCAGGTAAAACAACGATTTTGCGCTGTCTTTGTACCCTAGCCACTCCCGACAGCGGCCAGATTGAAGTGTCGGGTGATTCTGTATTGACCCATCCTCGGCTGGCTCGTCAACGGCTCGGCTATGTGGCACAAGAAGTAGCGCTAGATAAGGTGCTGACGGGGCGTGAGCTGCTAGAGCTACAGGCGGCGCTGTACCATATCCCGCGTGCCCAAATCAAAGGCCGGATTGCTCAGGTCGTATCTTTACTGAGTCTCAGTGAGTGGATCGATCAAAAAACAGGCACCTATTCGGGCGGCATTCGTAAACGGCTAGATCTGGCGGCGGGCTTGCTGCATCAGCCAGATGTCTTGGTACTAGATGAACCCACTGTGGGACTAGATATTGAAAGCCGGGTGGCCGTATGGGACTTTTTGCGCCAGCTGCGCACCGCTGGAACGACGGTGCTAATTACCAGCCATTATTTGGAAGAAGTGGATGCCTTGGCAGACCGGGTGGCCATTATTGACAAAGGACTAGTCATTGCCACAGGTACACCCTCAGAGCTGAAAGACGGACTCGGAGGCGATCGCATCACGCTGCGCCTGCGAGAGTTTACCCCTGCTGCCGAAGCAGAGAGCACCAAGGCGATGCTCCAAGCCTTGTCTTTTGTTCAAACTGTGATCATCAACGAAGCCCAGGGCAATTCGCTTAATTTGGTAGTAGAACCGCAAAGCGATGCCCTGCTGACCATTCAGCAAGCCCTAAAAGAGGCCAGATTACCAACGTTTGGCATTTCCCAGTCGCGTCCTAGCCTAGACGATGTGTACCTGGCCGCTACGGGGCAAACGTTACTCGATGCTGATCTGGCGGCTATGGCGCTGCGGGATCCCAAAAAAGAGAAAAAACAGAGTATGCGTTAGGCTAGTGAGTAAGGTATCTAGCAAATGTGTGTCCTAGCGGAACCGCCTTTAATACGAACGAAATAATACGAAAGGAATGGTACTCATGAGCCAGACAGTCACCCCGCCCCAGGCAAATCTGGATCAACTGCGTCCGGCTGGAGGCACAGCGGCGATCGCCGCTCAATCGTCAGAATTCAGCGATTTTGTCCAAGAAACAGCGGCGCTGACCAAGCGCCTGTTTATCCAGCTCCAGCGGCGTCCCAGTACGCTAATGGCAGGCTTAATTCAGCCCGTCATGTGGCTCGTGTTATTTGGGGCGCTGTTTCAAAATGTGCCACCGGGGCTATTTGGCGGTAGTGAAAACTATGGGCAGTTCCTAGGCGCAGGGGTGATGGTGTTCACGGCTTTTGGCGGTGCGCTCAACGCCGGGTTGCCCGTCATGTTTGACCGAGAATTTGGGTTCTTAAATCGGTTATTAGTTGCGCCACTGGTCTCCCGCTTTTCAATTGTGGCCGCCTCTGCCATTTTTATTACGACGCTGAGCGTGCTGCAAACCGCGATTATTATTGCGATGAGTGCCTTCTTGGGCGCAGGGTTGCCCGGTCTGCCGGGGTTGGCTTTAGTCGCAACCATCGTGCTGCTATTGGTGGTAGCCGTCACCGCGATTAGCCTGGGTCTAGCGTTTGCCCTGCCCGGTCACATCGAACTAATCGCCGTCATTTTCGTTACCAATTTACCGCTGCTGTTTGCCAGTACGGCTCTGGCTCCGCTCAGCTTTATGCCCAAATGGCTTCAGTGGGTGGCATCCCTCAATCCACTCAGCTATGCCATCGAACCCATCCGCCACATCTACAATCATGCAGACTGGTCGCTAGCCAGTGTGGTGATGCAGACTCCTTTTGCCGATGTAACGCTTGCAGGGTCGCTACTGGTGCTGGTTGGGTTTGGTGCCGTTGCCTTACTCAGCGTTCGGTCTTTGCTCAGCCGCAGTTTTGCTTGAGAGCTGAACCAGACCGGGCTAGGTTCGCTACACTCAAAGATACAGGAGCAATTCTTGTCGTTGCTTCGTCGTGATGTAGGGATACATTTCGCCTGCTGCTAACCTCAAAAAAATTATGAAACTACCTGTTTTGGCTGGAATTGGTCTGTTGTCGGTGCTGTCGCTGGCCACAATTCAACCCGTCAGTGCCCAGTCGGCGACTGATTTGAATCAAGGGTCTGCCAACGAAGACTCAAGCGACTTGTTTTCCGAGCGTGACAATGCTGGCGTCAATAGCATCCTGGACTTAATCCATAACGCCCAGTTTGGCAGCATTCGCACTCAAGAACAGTTCCGTCAAGATCAAGAGCAAAATATCAACTCTGCGGCTCAAGAATTTCGCAACCGCCAGCAGCAGCTACTGCGCCAGTCACAGGATGCTAGTACGCCAATCGTACCTGCTCCTTCACAGCAAAATTAGAGATTCTCTTAGGCCGCTGTGATGTCTCACGCCCAAGATATTTTGCGATTCTGGTTTGGAGAACCACAGACCAATGACGCCGCCTATGCCCAACGGCGATCGCTGTGGTTTGGCAAACGGGCTGAGACCGATCAGCTCATTCGCGATCGCTTCCTAGGACTACATCGTCAAGCAGCGGCAGGCGAGCTTGACCACTGGCAGGACAATGCGGCAAGTTGCTTGGCGCTAATTGTGCTGCTGGATCAGTTTTCTCGCAATCTGTTCAGGGCTAGTCCCCAGGCGTTTGAGACAGATGCAAAGGTACTAGCAGTGGCCAAAGAGGCGATCGCGCTTGGCTTTGACCAGCAGCAAACTTTCGTAGAACGACTGTTTATGTACTTGCCGCTAGAGCATAGCGAACACCTCGACGATCAGCAGCGATGCGTTGAGCTGATGCAACAGTTGGCGATCGCCGATCCTGAACTAGCCGATTGCTACGAGTATGCTGTTCGCCACTTCAAGGTGATTCAGGAATTTGGGCGGTTCCCTCACCGCAATGCTGTGCTCGGGCGCGAAAATACGCCTGCTGAAGCCGAATTCCTCAAGCAGCCCGGTTCGTCGTTTTAACCCGTAGAGACGCGATTAATCGCGTCTCTACGGGGTTTACGTCAAGATCTTTTGCCCAACGAGCTGCTGCTCGGCAGAAGAGGTATATTCGGCAACAACTTGGCGAAACTGATCGCCTTCAATCGTTTCTTGCTCTAGCAGCAGTTCTACCAGCCGATCGACCGCTATGCGATTTTCCCGAATTAAGCGACGGGCCTCTTCATAGCAGGTAAAGACAATCGTTCGCACCTGATGGTCAATTTTGACGGCCATCTCATTGGAATATTCAACCGATTGCCCCATCAAATCTCGACCCAGGAAGATTTCACCACCCGATCGCTCTAATGCCAGCGGCCCTAGTTCAGACATGCCATAGCGGGTAACCATGCGGCGAGCATAGTCTGCCACTGCTTGAATGTCTCCGGTGGCTCCCTGCGTCACCTCATCATGGCCAAACACTTCTTCTTCAGAGGCGCGACCACCCAAATAAATTTTGATGTTGTCCAAAATTCTGGAGCGGCTCTCTAGCCCAAAGTCGCTGTCTTCACTGGGCACGGGTTTGGCAAAGCCACCAATGCCGCCTGAGCGCGGGATAATGGTGACCTTATCCAATGGGTCTGTATTGGGGAGCAGCGTCATCAGCAGGGCATGGCCAATTTCGTGGTACGCAATCAGTCGCTTTTTCTTGCTGTCCATCAATGGATTGAGCTTGAGTCCAATCGTGACGCGGTCAATGGCATCATCAATTTCTAGCGGGGTTAGGGCTTCTTTGCGGCGGCGAGCCGTCAGAATTGCGGCCTCGTTTAGCATGTTAGCCAGGTCTGCTCCCGAAAACCCAGGGGTACGGCGGGCGATCGCCTCTAACGAAATCTCTGGCGCTAGCTTTTTGTTACGGGCATGAACTTGCAGAATCCCTAAGCGCCCCTGGTAGCTAGGCAAATCGACCATCACCTGGCGGTCAAACCGACCAGGACGCAGCAAGGCCGAATCCAACACATCAGGCCGATTCGTGGCCGCAATGATAATGATGCCAGCGTTGCCTTCAAAGCCGTCCATTTCGGTGAGTAGCTGGTTCAGGGTCTGTTCTCGCTCGTCGTTGCCACCGCCAATCCCCGTTCCCCGCTGCCGCCCAACCGCATCAATTTCATCAATAAAGATAATGCAGGGTGCGTTTTCTTTTGCCTTTTTGAACAGGTCGCGAACGCGAGACGCCCCGACGCCCACAAACATTTCAACAAACTCAGAGCCAGAAATACTGAAAAACGGCACACCTGCTTCTCCGGCGATCGCCTTTGCTAACAGTGTTTTTCCGGTTCCTGGCGGTCCCACTAGCAGCACGCCCTTCGGAATCTTTGCGCCCACTGCCGTAAATTTCTCTGGTTTCTTGAGGAAGGTTACAACTTCTTGGAGTTCTTCCTTGGCTTCCTCAATCCCGGCTACATCATCAAACATGACGCCGGTCTTGGCTTCCATCATGAAGCGCGCCCGCGATTTGCCGAAACTCATCGCCTGCCCTGAGGCATTGCCCGAGCGGCGCAACACCATCAGCAGTCCCCCAATCAGTAGGAATGCCAGGAGCGCATGCGTTAACAGCCAGGTGGCGGCGCTGCCATCGGCTGTGGGTTGGGCATCTAGATCAACATTGTTAGCGCGGGCAGCTTCAATCAGCGACTGGTTATTGCGCTCGTCCGCGAAGAGTGCCACCTCTTGAGGGGTAGAATTGCGCTCTTTGAGATAAACCTGAGCCACACCGCGAGCCGTATCTAACTCAATTTTATTAACCTGCCCCTCTTCAATTTTCTCCAGCAAACCGCTGTACGAGAGAGGCTCTTGCGCTTTTGTCGTTTGTGCTAATGCCGGAGCACTTACAAGTACACCCTGAAGCATGAGCCAGATAGCGGTAAGCGCGCCTGTTGCCGCAGAACCTGTTGCCCGCGAGTGCCGAACCTTGCCAGCTTGACCCTGCTCTATCAGCGATTTCTTCTGAGAATCATTCATATCAAACTGCCCTTTTCGGCTCCTAAGCCCAACCTGTTGTACTACGGGTTTCAGTAGACGTTTGCGTTGCCAAGCGGATTGAATCTATTGAGAAACGTTAAAGATCGAAGAAGCAAATTGATCTACAGCATCAAATAATGACAACGCCCACGCCTTTGTGCACCTTGGTCTGTATGCACCTTCAGATGGCTGCATCTTACAAACTAGTGTAACCTTCCTTATCCTAACCATTCTCACCAGAGAACGCGTAGGACACGAGGTATGTTTCCGCTCTAAAAAAAGCTTAGATAAACTCATAACGAGTTCGTTTTAGTGCTATACTCATCAACATGTCAGAGTAAACCTCTTATCAACTAGATTTTGGAATAGTCTCATCATGGTCAAAATTGTTGGAATTGGCGGCAGTCTGCGACCAGACTCCTACAGCCAAAAGGCATTGGCGATCGCCACTCAGCGGATCGAAACATTAGGTGCAACAGTCGAAATCTTAGACTTGCGAACCATGACCCTGCCGTTCTGCGATGGCGGGGATGATTACACCACGTATCCCGACGTTGCCAAATTACGCCAAGCCGTAAAACAAGCAGACGGCTTAATTTTGGCCACACCCGAATATCACGGCAGTGTGAGCGGCGTGCTCAAAAACGCCTTAGACTTAATGAGCTTTGACGAACTGTCCGATAAAGTTACAGGACTAATCAGCGTTTTAGGCGGCCAATCTAACAGTAACGCCCTCAATGATCTGCGCGTCATTTTGCGGTGGGTGCATGGCTGGGTGATTCCCGAGCAAATTGCGGTGGGTCAAGCCTGGAAAGCCTTTGACGCCAACGGTAACTTAGTAGATGAAGCCCTCTCTAAGCGGTTTGACCAGTTTGCGCAGAGTCTGCTGCAAAATACCCAAAAACTGCGGGGGATTGCAGCCTAGCTCAACGTCCAACCAGGCTAATTCTCACCCAAACGCTGCCTCAGACTGCAAGCCCCTTACCGTCACGGGCTGTCTTGTAAGGAGGCCAAATTGGCATCTACAAGCCGTTCATAGGTTGGGTCATGAGTTCCTAATACCTTATCCCAAAAGGTGAAATACAGCCCGTAGTGGCAGGTGTAGCGGCGGTGGTGGATCAGATGGTGCGTTGAACCAATACAGAATTGAC
>Ga0209591_10010407_pt1 | contig 9999 bp, 10 predicted proteins | sample MAT01_FD_187207 | JGI IMG/M metagenome (GOLD analysis project Ga0209591, IMG submission 187207) | Freshwater microbial communities from Lake Fryxell liftoff mats and glacier meltwater in Antarctica - MAT-01 (SPAdes) (version 2) | ecosystem: Environmental > Aquatic > Freshwater > Ice > Liftoff...
GATCCCTTCTCCCAGCCGCTTCGCTTTTGGAGAAGGGGAGAAACGCAGTAGAAAGTCCCTCGCCCCGCCGCTTCGCTTATGGAGAGGGATTGCCGCTTCGCTTTGGGTGAGGGGTGTGTAGTTACCTAATTTCTTCAGCCAAATAATTCACTAGCTGGACATCATTCGGAGAAGCATCGAATATTGCTTTAGCTTCATAGGGATTTAAGCCTCGCTAATCCGATTTATTTTTCTCGTCTTCCCATCATTGTCTATGAGGAATTTCATTAAACAGCAATCTATGGAAGTTGCCGTTCACGGAGCGCCGCCGCCGCATAGCGCAACGACTCGGCGATGTCCTCGCGAACCAAATCGGGAAAATCTGCCAAAATCTCATCGGGTGTCATGCTGGCGGCGACCCTATCCACCACCGTCGCCACCGGGATACGCAGGCTCCGAATGCAGGGGACGCCGTTCATTTTTGCCGCGTCAATCGTGATGCGCTCAAACACTATGTTGTGCCTCTCTAGCCCCTAGTCTCACCCATTTCCGCCAACCGCTGCCCCCGCTCGACGACCGCGCCCACCTGTGCCGAGACCTGCATCACGATCCCATCGGCTGGCGCGGTGATGCGAATCTCCATCTTCATCGCCTCTAGCAAGAAGAGCAACTGCCCGCGCGTGACCGACTCGCCGGCGCTGACAAACACCCCGCGCACCTGCCCCGGCATGGGGGCGGTCAAATCCCCTGCTGCTGCGGATCGTCGCCCTCGTCCTTCCGGCATGGTGAAGGTGAAGACCGCGCCCGCCTGTGATACCTGAACGCTATCCCCCACCCGCGCCGCATGGGTGACGTGTCTTTCGCCCGCGACTGTCACCGCCACCCCGCCATCGGGCAAGACCCCCGTCATAAAATCAACGACCCGCCCATCAATGACGGCACGGCTGCCGCCACTGGGCAAAGGCGTGATCTCGATCTCGATGGGTGTCCCCCGATAGACGAAGGTTTTACGCATCGTTACCCGACACCGTTCGTCACCGGGCAAGACGGCAAATTGGGGAACAATTGAGCGCCGATTCGATCCATGCCTTTGGCTTCGCTGGCGGGCAACGTGACCGAGAATAGCGCGAGGCGTGTGGGCGATACTTGCTCAAACCAATAGCGCGCCAAATAAGGTTGTTCGTAAAACACCAGATCAAAGGTGAAGAGGGTTTCAAAAACGCTGTTGCAGACCTCAGTCCATGTATACGAGTCATAATTTTGGAAGAAAATGGGGAAAGTGTCGGGGTTTAGATAGTCTTCCATCGCCGTTGGTGGCACCCCACAATCGAATTGCAACAATTCCATGTAGGCGATTGCGCTCAACTCATTATTCGTCCATGCGCCGATTGCCTTCAAGGTATCTGTGCCGGGGGTAAATGCCCACTGATCATCAAAAGTGTCGTCGGGGTAGTCGGCAACGAAAGCCGCATCTTCTTCGGACGTGTAAACGCTCTCGCAGGAAAGTGCCTCGGCACCCTCGGCAGTCGGGACAGGTGTTCCAGCCGAAAGCGCCTCGACTGCCGGCAGCTCAATCGCCACATCGGTGGGGACGAACGTCGGGGTGGGCGTGGTTTCGGTCATCATCAATGGAACACTGGTTACGTCAACCGTCCCGACCTGTGATCCCGACAGGAAACCAATTCCAAATATTCCTGAAAATCCGAAAAATAGCAGTGCGATCAGTCCACACATCGGTTAAAGTCCTTTATCGTTTGCTCACATGCTTTACGGGGAAAGGGGGTGTACTCCAAGCCGGAAGTGATCCCCCCGTTCCCATGGATCGTAACTGACAGCGGCATTCTCCGCAACTGCTTTCCCACCCGCCGTATTGCCCTGTAGGGACACTAGTGCCGCCGCGATCACCGCCGCGTCGGGGGGCAAGACGGCAGCATCGGGGATCAATTCGGGCAGGTGCCGCTCGATAAAATGGGTATCGACCGCGCCCTGCGCCCATGCCGGATGACGAAGGAGGGCACGCAAAAAAGCGATATTGGTCGTCACACCGAGGATCGCCGTTTCGCCTAGCGCGGCATCAAGGCGCGCGCGTGCGCCCTCACGGGTGCGGTCAAACACGATGATCTTGGCGACCATCGGATCGTAATACATGCTGATCGTGTCGCCCGCTTCGACGCCCGCATCCACGCGCACGCCCAAGCCGGTGGGCATCACGAAAGTGTGCAAGGTGCCCGTAGACGGCATAAAGCCCGCCGCCGCATCTTCGGCATACACCCGTGCTTCGATGGCGTGCCCCCGCTGGCTGAGGTCCGCTTGGGTGAACGGGAGCGCCGCGCCCGCCGCAATCGCAAATTGCAATTTGACCAAATCCAGCCCCGTGACCAGTTCCGTCACCGGATGCTCGACTTGTAAGCGGGTGTTCATCTCCAAAAAGTAAAATTCGCCGCCCTCGGTGGCGATAAATTCGACCGTGCCGGCGTTGACATAACCGACCGCGCGCGCGGCTTCGAGCGCCGCTGCACACATCGCCGCCCGCATGTCGGGGGTCAGCAACGGGGAGGGCGACTCTTCGATGACTTTTTGGTGCCGTCGTTGGGCGCTGCATTCGCGCTCAAACAAATGGACGATGTGCCCGTGCGCATCGGCAAGCACTTGAATTTCGATATGGTGCGCCCGTTCGATGAAGCGCTCCAGAAACACGCGATCATCCCCAAAGGCGTGCAGGGCTTCGCGGCGGGCTGCCGCCAATGCCTCGGACAACGATTCCGGCTCAGCGACGATGCGAATACCCTTGCCGCCCCCGCCGCCCGCTGCCTTGACCATCACCGGAAAGCCAATGCTGGCGGCTGCCGTCATATAGTCGGCGTCGGTCGCGGTCTCGTTTTGAAAGCCCGGCACCAGCGGCACGCCCGCCGCTGCCATCAATGCCCGCGCTTCGGTCTTCACGCCCATCTGCCGGATCGCGCTCGGCGGCGGACCGATCCAAATCAAGCCCGCGTCGATCACCGCTTGGGCGAACGTCTCCACCTCCGACAAAAAGCCATAGCCCGGATGCACGGCATCACAACCTGTCGCTTGGGCGACCGCGATCAACTTGGGGATGTTCAGGTAACTTTCGGACGGAGCCGCCCCGCCTAACAGATGCGCCTCGTCCGCCATGCGCACATGACGCGCCCCGGCGTCGGCATCGGAATAGACCGCCACTGTGCGAATCCCAAGTTCGCGGCACGCGCGCAGGATGCGGACAGCGATTTCGCCTCGGTTGGCGATCAAGCAGGTGTGGATGGGCATGGCGGTTTCCTCACTCAACCCTCACCGACGCCGGCGGGTGAACAGCGTCACCAGCCCGACGACGAGCGGCAACCCCAACGACACGGCACCGCTAGGCACCGACACGGGCGCAGGGATGGCATCGCTGAGCGGGATCGGCGTGAAGGTGACGACGAAGACGATCAGCCCCAAGATAGCGATCAGGCGGCGGCGCGGATCGAGTTTGGTGATGTTGTCGAGCGGGGTGGCATATACGCGCCCGAAGAAGAACAACAGCACTAACCAGAATAACCACACCGGTGTGACGAACACCAGTGCCATCATGCCGATCAAAATGGGGGCATACAGCAAGCGCGCCCGTTCGCCCACCAACGCATAGAGGATATGCCCGCCGTCGAGTTGCCCAATGGGGATGAGGTTCAAGCCGGTGATCAGCAAGCCCGTCCAGCCCGCCCATGACAGTTGATTGGCGAACACATCATAGGTGCCGTTGGGCAAAAATTCGCCAAAGGTGATGATTTTCATGAGGGCGTATAAGAAGGAGTTGCCTTCTAGCAAGCCGCCTGTGATGATATCGACGCGCGCGGTACTCAGCCCGATCATCAAAATAGGGATGGCGAACAACAGCCCAAAGAGCGGACCCGCCGCGCCGACATCCAGCAGCACTTTGCGGTTGCGCATCGGTTGGCGCAGTTGGATGAACGCGCCAAAGGTACCGATCAGCGTGGGGGCGGGGATGAAATACGGCAGCGTGACCGACAGCTTGTGATGGCGAGCAGCGAAATAATGCCCCAGTTCGTGGGCACCGAGGATGAGCAGGATGCTGATGGCATAGGGGGCACCGCGCCACAATTCGCCAAAAAGATTCTGTGCCAGCAAGAGCGCCTGTTCCATATCTGTACGCGCCATCTCGTTGAGCGCCATTTCGGTGCCGACCGACAAGACGCTTAAGACGGTCACAGCGAATAAGCCCGCGTTCCAAATCCATGAGCGCGCTTGAGGATGGGCGCGCCCCTGAAACAGATGAATGACTTGTTGGTCGCCCACTTCGCGGAACAACGCCAGATATTCGAGCGGGGCAAGCCCATCATCAAGCAAGGCATACGCTTCTTCCGAGTCGCGGGTGAGGCGTCCGGTGAAGGAAGCGACATACTTCCCGGTTGCCGTCATCAGTTGCACATCCCGCCGCAGGTCATCGCTTGGGGTTTTGGTCTCCGACTCAATCGTGAAGACATTGAGAAGCAGAGCGCGCACGTCGGCGGGAACCGTGCTGCTGGTCGTGTTCGATTCAGTAGTTCCATGCGCATCGCGTACTGACGACGCGCGCGGTCGGCGGCGGTCGTCAGTCGATGAGGCGATTTCTGGCAGCATGGCGATTAGCTCCGTCCTGTTTGTTGTTCAAGAAGCCTGATCATAACCCGCAATCAACGGCGGGTCTACGGATATTCTGACGGGTTGGATCATTTGATGATGCTTGTAGGCGTTAATGTTCCGGTTAAATGGAAAGTCGTCATTAGTAACTACACAGCTACCCCTCATCCCCCGACCCCTTCTCCCACAAGAGGAGAAGGGGAGAAACGCAGTAGAAAGTCCCTCGCCCCTTGTGGGAGAGGGATTTAGGGTGAGGGGTGTGTAGTTACCGTCATTAGTCCTAAATACCTCTCAGAAATTCCGTGGGGACGCCATTTTTGGCGTCGGTTGTATACGGCAAAACTCACGATGGCGGCGTGATGATCTCCCATGCCGCGCCGCCGGGCAACAGGCGCAACACCACCCCATCGACGCTACTCACATAGAGGGTTTGTCTGCCGTCGGGGTTGGTCGCAAACTGAATCGACCCATTGAAGCCCGCTTCTGGCTGGATGCCCAAGCCTAGACGATTACGGCTGAGATCGTTGCCGCGCCACACAAAGCCCAATTCGCGGATCGGCTGATACGCGCCGGGGGGTACCGGAAACTCCGCCGCTGATTCGGGATGGATCGCCGGATCATAGCGGTTATCGATGACCAGCCATGCCGGATCAAAGGTGTCGTTAAAGAGGGCATAGATGCGATTCAAGTTTTGCAGATAGATCATGCGCCCCCGCTCAAAGGGTTGTTCGATGATGAAGGTCTCTTCGGCGACTCCGGTCGGGCAATCGGTCGGTGACGGGTTGAAGAACCACACGTCGGGGCACGCCAGCGGGATCGATAAAGTTTGTTCGACCCGCTGCAACCCATCGCCGACGCTGAGGACGAATTCCAACGATCCTCGGTCGCTGCGGCGGGTGGATACGGGCAGGTTGCCATCGGGCGAGACGTTCCATAAATTGCTGCGGATGCCATTGGCGATCTGATAGATCACCGCTGTGCTGACGTTGCGCGTTGACCAAAACAACGTCACCGAGGAGCCGGGGGCGACAGCGGCGGCATTCGAGGTGAAAAATTCGACGCGGGGCGCGTTGGGATTGACGGGTGGGGCGCTCGTCGGGGATACCGCCAACACGACCGCCGCCCCAAACAAGGGCGTGGGCGAGGGACCGCCCGTACTGGCGATCACAGCGCGCGTGGGGGTATACGTCGGCGTCGCGTCGCGGTCGGGGGTGCGCGTGGCGGTCGGTTCGGGCGTGGGGCTTTGGGTAGGGCGCGCGGTGGGCACCAAGGGCGAGACGGTCGCGCCGCAGCCGCTGAGGACGAGTGCGCCGATCACCCCCAGCACCAGCGGGATCCGCCGCCAAACATGAGACCGATTCATCGCTGTAGAATGCGGTCGCCCGCCGCGTTAACGAGTGGCAAAGCGGTGACATCGCCGATGATATTCAGCACACAGCGCGCAATCCATCCCCGCTGTTCGGCTGGGAAGGTGAGGACTTCCACCCACATATCGAGATCAGACTCAAAATCGGGAGTGCAAGTGCGCCCTGCCTCCCACCCATTCCAGCCCGTGATGTTGATCCACGCCCCTTGCGCCAGCCGCCCGATCCGCCGAAATTCTAAGCCGGGACCGGTACGAATCGCGACCGGACTCGTCTCGGCTTTGCCGCCCACGCCTGTCAGCGAGGGGATCGCGGTGCCGTCCGCCAAGACTGCCAACGGATATTGGGGCGCGCCCAAATAGGCTTGCCCCGGCGGCGCTGGCGTCAACCCAACAGCGGCAAAAAAGTCGGTCGCGGTGGGGGGGATCGGCGTCTGCCCTTGTTGGGCACTGCTGGCGGGGTGCATCCCCGCCAGCAATAAAACGATCACCAGCAGCCCAAAGGCGGCACTGCTGAACACTTGGCGTTTTCGGTTCATGGTTGCCTCGCATAACCCAACAACAGCGGGTCTTATAGACGGATAGTGGAGCGTGCCCGCGCACACCCCCTCTCAAGCATATCAAGAATCGCCGCTTCGTGCTTTAGGAACAATTGCCCTTCGCGAGGACATATTCCACCGTTTGCACATTGTCGCTGTCGGTCGTCTCTGGGATTTGATTGCCGGCGTCGATAGTCAGGCGCAGACGATGGGTCTCGTTATACCATGTGCTGATCGTGAGCTGCATGTTGATGCGGATCGTTTGTCCGGCGGGGATGACATCAAAGCCGCCGAGCGTCTCGCCCTGTAGCGAACCATCCCCCCCGTACAGATCAACCAGCGCCACGGCTCCGCCCCCTGAGGTCGGTTGAGTGCCCAAGTTGGCGACATCAAAGCCGACGGTGAAGGTCTGGGCACAAACGGGTTGAGCCGGATCGAGGACGACAATGCCCGCCACCAAATTCGCCCCAGTGGAGGGCGTGCTGGTCGGCACGGGGAGTAATGTCAGGGGCGTGGCAGTGGCGACTTGGGGCGCAAGCGTCGGGATGGGCGGACCCGATTCGCGCGGTAAACGAGAGATATCTCCTTGGACAGTCACCACCGTGCTATAGACCCAGCCTTCAATGCCGCCATACCGAATTTTGTACCAATCGCCCGCCGTGCTAAGCGCCAAAATTTCGGTGGTTGCCCCTTGTTGCAAGGACCCCATCGGCGGCGCAAAGTTGAGGCTGGGACCCCTGCGGACATTGACCGCGTTGGGGGCGACCACACGCGGCGCACCCGCTGCGACGGTCGGTTGCGTCGTGGACGCAGTTTGCCCGACGGGTTGCAAGGTCACAAACGCGCCTGTGTTGCCACCGGGCGTGATCGTCGGCAATACGAAGGGGGTGGTTTGGGGCACGGGCAACGAACCATCGCCCGCCCGCACCGTGATCGGCACAAAGGTCGCTTCGCTGGCGGAGCCATCAGCACGGAAGGCGATCACCGCCAGACGATGATCGCCCACCCCGGTTGCCAGCCAGCCATAGGTCGTGGCGAAGGCGGGCTGATCCGCGGGATTGGGATCGCTAATCGAGGCGATCAAGCCGTCATCCAGCGCGATCTCCACGCGGTCGATATCCGCTCCGGCATTGCTGATCTGCGCCTGAATATTGACCGATACGCCTTCTAAATAGGTCGCGCCCGCTTGCGGCGACAGAATGCGCACGATGGGCACGCCAGCGATGTTGCCACCGCCCGGCGCGGTATTCAAATTGCAGCCTGTGCTCATCAGAGTCATCAGGCTGAGCAGACTAAGGGTGAGACAAAGGCGATTCCAGCGGTTCATGGACGACTCCTCGATTTTGCGGTTCGCATTAATCAATGCTTACTGTAACGCGCCCCGTTGATTTTTTCGACCGTCGCTATTCCGCCGAAAACCCTGCGCTAAAGAGACCGGTCTGCTGCACATCAACGCGCACACCCTCCAGCCAATCTGGGATTTGGTCTTCGGGGGGCAGATCATCATTGGGGATGAGCGCATCGACCATGACGACGAGGGCGATTTCGCGCGTGCTGCGCATCCCGTTGATGGTGGCAAAACCGACGGCAAGCCCGACGACATGGGGCTTGTTCAGCAATTCATCCGCATATTTTTCTTGGACTTCTTGGGCGCGCTGGAGTTGTTCATCCAACGGGGGCAAGGGCGTGTTGACCATAACGATTCCTTTCGCGGGTGGATTACCCTAAAACCGGATATTGAGCGCTTGCAACACCACATCAATGGGCGTGAAGATGGTCGCCAAGTCTGACCCCGCAAACAATAATCCAATGGCATTGCTGCCCCCAACTTCGACGATGAGCGAACCGCTATCGCCGCCTTTACTCATCGGTTCGGTGATGATCTGCCCGACGAAGCGGGCGCTCTTTGCCCCGGCGGCGGTGCTGTACCCGACATTGACGGTGGCATTGAGCAGGGTGATCATGCCTTCGGTATATTCGGTAGTGCGCCCATATTTGCGCACGCGCATCCCCAACATCGGCGGCTTGGTGCCGGTGATCGCGCCGATGGTTTGGATTTGATCGCTAAACTGGGCGAGGTTGGTGGGGCGGGCGAGCGCGGCATCGACGCGATTTTCGGGGACAGTCGCTTGCGGTGTCAGGGGGACGCCCCCGGCAGTCGCGGCGGCAACCGACGCGGCGCTGAAGGCGGCGGCGCTCCCTGCCGAGGTGGTGGTGACGCGCTGTTGTGACCCCACCAAACGGGCGAGCGCATTCGCCAACGCCACCACCACGCTGACGATATCGCAAGTGCCATCAGTTTTGGGCGGGGTGGGGGTAGGGGTGGGCGTTGGGATGCCGGGCACCGGGACATCAACCGGATCGCCCGCATAGCGCAACGCGATGAACCTTTCTAGCGTGGCGATGACATCTTGCGGATTGAGACCGCCGTCCATCGTGCCGGGCTGTAAGATCGCATCGCCTTTGAGCGCGTCATTGCTGTTGGCGAGGACATGGTTGTTGGACAAGATCAGCCGTTCGCCCGTCGTCCGGTCTTTGACCATTGCCCCGAGCGTGCCCGCCGTCACTTTGTAATGTCCGAGGCTGACCCCCGATGGGATGGTGGGGCGGAAGCGTTCGCGCGGGGTTTGTTGTGCCCGCAAAAAACCGACCTCAACGACATCAGTCCGCAGCCCGTCGATCTCACGCGGGATGAGATCGTCCGCAGCAAGGGCGGCGAGGGGCATTTTTTGCTCCACCAAAATCACCAGAGCGACATCGCCATTGGTCTCGTTGCCTTTGTTCTTGTAGCCGACGGCAACACCGACGACATTGCGTTTTGCCAATAATTCTTCTTCATGCAAAGATTGAGCTGCCATCGCTTGAAATTGACTAGGGTCGTTCGTTGTCATCGCGCGCAGAACCTTTCAATAACTTTAGACGTTCATGCCTATAGTATAGCGCGAAGCGTGGGATCGGAGTCGGGCGATGTGGTGAACGAGGCGGTATTCGGCGGGTTCCCCCGCAACGGAGATCGGCTGTATGTCCGCCCGTTCCCACCCGGGTCGTAGGCATGAAACCATGAAACCTATTAGATGGTATTTATTCACCTGCCCGTGCAGACCGTATTTTCCCCCAGTCCTATAGGGTTCATTAGGTGTTTCTTCGGTTCAAATTCACGGATTTTGAGCTTAATCCCATGGATAGGTGAATAAATACTTAGATGAATAGATGGATGATAACGGGTCAGGATGGGCATTTAAGGGCATGAACTATCATGCCCATACCGGAGGTAAACCCATTGGTGACTACTCAGGTGATGCTGTTGGCGAATCAAAATAGGAGATGATCCGTAGGGGCGCAATGCCTTGCGCCTCCACAAAAAAGACACGCCGACCCTAAATAAAATCAATTCGCCAACAGCATCTCAGGTATAGAAACAGAATAAAATAAACAGAGAGGCATGAAGACGTGAAGAAAAAAAGGAAAATACCCCTCGAA
>Ga0209591_10010411_pt1 | contig 9997 bp, 14 predicted proteins | sample MAT01_FD_187207 | JGI IMG/M metagenome (GOLD analysis project Ga0209591, IMG submission 187207) | Freshwater microbial communities from Lake Fryxell liftoff mats and glacier meltwater in Antarctica - MAT-01 (SPAdes) (version 2) | ecosystem: Environmental > Aquatic > Freshwater > Ice > Liftoff...
TGCCGTCCGAGTTTTCCTCGGAGAGCAGATAATCAGCAATTTTTGCTTGTTCGATAATCGCCTGTTCAAGAAGCGGCAACTTCATTCGATTTTATCACGTACAGGCAACGGAAAGTGCGCGTTATCAATCTCATCCAGCGGATCATCGGCAAGCGAGCCATAAGTCGCGTTGATGAAGTCAACCCAGGACTCGTGATCTTCAGGCGAGCGCGATTCATCCCTATCGAGTTCGCTGTCCGTTTCCCGCTCGATCAACGCACGCACCCGTCGCTGAGCCGTTTTATCCAGTTGATGAAACTTCTCGATGATTTCCTGTTCAAGTACGCTCATGGGTTACGCCCTTTCTAAAATGGATGTGAAAGCCGGGCGACACGGCTGCTCATCCCTGTTTTTGGTGGGTAGCGCCTTAGGAAGATGAGCCATCGACACATCAACCTGCCTGCTCCGACAACGACATCGCCCATGCGGTGATCGGGCGTGCATCGGTCGGGGGGGTGTTCATGCGCCGTTCCATCGCTTCCAGAACATCCGCATCAAAATAGCGGTGTCCACAGTGAGGGCAAATCCATGCGGGGACATTCTCAAAGATGAACCACTGTCCGCCGCGCTGACGGGTGAGGGTAACCGATTTCCTGACCTGTGCCTGATCGGTGTCACAGAATTCACAGGGAGTGCTTTTTTCGCTCATCATTTCACCTTTAGTCCACCACATAAACGGTGATGATTATTAACAACACGCCATCCTGACGAAAACGGCAGACAACATCCACCTCATCTTCGTCCACATCACCGCGTATGACGTAACGAGGTCCACGCGGGTCGTCGGTGTGCGTGGAGTCAAGATCGCCGTTCCGCAGTACATCGAGTATATCATCCAATGTCAGGTCATCGGCATCCGCTTCTTCCAGTGCGTGATCGGTCATCTGATAGCTTTTTTCACGCACTGCCAGGCGGATTTGGGCAAGAATTTCAGCACTTATGCCCCATCCTCATTCAGATCGCCACCATCACCCTGAGCCGAGTGAGCAGTCTTCCCCACACTCCCCTCGATCACCCGCACATCCCCCTCATCCAGCCCATACGCCTGATACACCAGCGCATTGAGTTCGGATTCGAGCGCGGGCAGTCGATCCGGGTGATCCTTCGCCGCGTCGAGGCACGCCCGCGCCACCGCCGCGATCCGTTCGCGCAGGTTGGCGGACGGGGTGGGGATGGGGATATTCTTAATGAATCTCTTAGCATAAGAAAAGAAACCTCCCCTAAACGGGGTTGAGGTTTGCTTCACAAAATAATCAGCGACGTTAGAATTTAGAATCCCCAAAATATAGTGATCGGAAAATCCTATATTTGATTTAACCCGTAACCCGTAGCCACCTGCATTACCCCCGCCGACGAAACAGTATTGACCATTTGGGTCATACGCAAAAGAAGATTTGCTTGCCAAAACTTGATTGAGGATTTTGGGCATCGCCATTTCAGCAATATTCTGATTACGCCCAAACTGCCACCATTGCTCAACATTCCAACGCCCATCTTCGCGTGACTTGAGTAGCTCACGTGCATCGTTAAGATATAGCCAAGCTAGGGGAAAACGCTGTTCTAATTCGGGGCGTGTATATAAAACAAGATTTTCGTCTACCACATGGTAGGGAAATAAAATCACGTTTTCGTTTTCCAAGACTCTAAACCGCTGTATCTCTGCCCCCTTCCCTGTGTGCGAGAACGGATGTACCCTCCATTCCAAGAACGATTGTATGCAATTCGTTGCCGATAACGGCAGGTGGCGAGATGATACTGGCAGGAGCAGGGGGGCAAGCGAATTTGTCGTTCACACAGTATCTTTTAGTACATGAACTGGGACATATCTTCGATAATCGGACGAGTTCAACAAGTTGCTTAACGAGTGCTACAACTCCTACCAATCCTGCCTCACCTAATTGCAGACTACTCAATCTTGCATTTCAGGGGGTTTCTAGCAGTGCCTGCCCAGTGTTCTTGAGTGATATGTTGCGACAAGATAATGCATCGCCTCAGCCAACGTCAGCACCTGCACTTGTGTTTAGGACAACTTGCGTTGATGTTGTTGATAGACTCACGTTCAGAGTTATTGGACCACGCAGCGACTTAAATGGCATATACGGTAGACGTGATCGAGGTTGGGGAACCGGGCCTGATAACATTTTTACGGATTTCCAGCAGCATCCAAGTGAAGTCTTTTCGATACTCACTGCGAGAGTTTGCCCCTCTGAAGATATTGGTTCATCATGCTATGATCCAAGCATCGTGTTGGAAGAAGAAGCCGCAGATATGTTTCTGAACTGGATTTACCGAACACTTAGTAACATTCCTTTCAGTTACTTAACAGAGCTTCCGGGAACATGGAATGGTTTTCGCAATCAATCTTGGGGGACATATGGTTCAAATTCATATGATGGAAATGACTATTTGATTGTAAATGGAGAACAAGAAAATTTGTTTTCCGGCGATGCACGGTTGGAGTGGATGCAAATCGTCATGCAGAACATTTTTGACGAGAAGGGTTGGTGACTCAATGCTTACAAAACTTCTCCGACTTCAATGCTTTCTTGTGGCAGTCATGCTGTTTCTGTTCGGCATACTTCCTGTCGCTGGGTTAGGTCAAAGTACAAATACTATCCTGTTGGATATTGCGTGGAGTCCCGACGGGACCATGCTGGCGAGTATCGGGGATGATGGGACTTTCAATGTGATGGTGCCAAGCCGAAACACCACTGTCTTTGAGTTTGCACGCCCAAGCACATTGGTTAAAGCATCCATTGCCTGGAGTCCGCTTGGAGATCACGTCGCTGCAGGGATCGGTAACCGTATGTATATTTGGGACGTGGATACATGGCAACTTCTCTACGAATATGGAGTGGGGTTGCCGAGCGGTTTCTTCACTTGGATCAATGTAGATAATATCCCAGAAGGCGTGCAGACAATCACCTGGAGCGTGGATGGATGCTATGTTATAGTAGGTACTTACAGTTACGAGACAAGTGTATGGGATACAGAGCTAGAACGATTAATTTTTCGCAATGGCGATTTGTCAGGTGGTGGACCGGGTCGAGTGTGGCTCAGTAACGATGGTTGGATGGGAGATGGTGCCAACAAACTCAATGCGTTCTCTAGTGAATATCTAGTTCCAAGTATTGAAGATAATCAACGCGCTTTTGGCGGTTCTGTAGAAGGTGGCAAAACTGAACCTAGTACACATTACACCCAGATTGCCTGGGGAACAGATAGCGGCTTTTTACTTGTTATTGATCTGACTACCACTTGGGGAATACAAGGGTTTGATGTTACTCAAAGTTCCATAGTCGGCTTTAGACGTGGGATCGCTGACATTTCATGGGATGGGACATGGAATTTCATTGCGGTCGTATCACGCGACGGTGAACTTTACATTGCCAATCTCGTAACAGAAGAGGTTGCAAGCCTTCTCAATGTCGATGGGCAGTTGAACGCTGTAGATTGGAATCCTCGCACAAATCAAGTCACTTATGCTGGAGTGAGCAGTACAGGCGAACCGATTCTAGAAACGGTGGATGTCAGCGGCATTGCAGGCGTGCCTGTAATTACGCTTACCCCAACATTCTCTCCTACGCCGTCGCCTACTGAAACACCCACAACCACCTATATACCGAGTTTCACTCCCACATCAACGGTCACACTGACTTCGACACCAACCGATACCCTAATACCCACCCCAACGGCGACATTTACACCAACCCATACAGCAACACCGACCTTTACATCCACATTTACCGTCACCTTCACTCCAACGGCGACGCTTACTTCTACCTTCACGCCCACACCATCGGTCATCTGCACGGCGACAGCAACGAACCTGGCGGCATTCGTGAGTGCGATCAACGCAGCTAATGCGAACGGCACATCACCCGACACGATCTGCCTGACGAACAGCACTTACTCATTCCTCACTGCCCAGAACAGCATCGCCATCCCGTCCATCACCACGCCGATCACGATTGTGGGCAATGGTGCGGTGCTGGAACGTGGCAGCGGCGCACCGCAGTTCCGGCTGTTCAACGTCACCGGCAGCGGGTCGCTGACGCTGCAAAACCTGACGTTGCGCAATGGCAACGCCGGGGGAGGCAACGGCGGCGCGGTGCAGAATGCAGGCAACCTGACGCTTAATGGTGTAATCGTGACGGGCAACTCGGCGCGCTTCGCGGGCGGCATCCACAGCAGTGGGGCGCTGACGATTACAAACAGCACGTTCACGTCGAATACCTCGCAGGAAGATGCAGGCGCGATCTACCTGAACAGCGGAACGCTCACCATGACCGACTCGACCGTGGAGTCCAACAGCGCACGCTTCGGCAGCGGCGTCTATCTGAACAACGGCTCAGCGGCGCTCACCAATGTCACGTTCCGCTCGAACACCGCCAACGAGCAGGGCGCAGGTGTCTATCAGCGAACAGGGACACTCACCATCACGGGCGGTTTGTTTAAGAGCAACATTGCACGGTTCGGCAACGGCGTCTATGTCGATGCGGGTACGGCGACCCTCAGCGGTGTCGTGATGTGGTATAGCGCTGTCAGATGGCGCAGGGAGTCGGCATATTTGTGCGCCAGCTTGTGCATCACGCGCTCGATGTCCACGCGCATATCCACTTCCGTCGCCCACCCTGCCCACCGTTCGCCGTGCCGATGCTGCATCCCGTCGATCTGCTCGTCGGCGGTGCGGTTCCAGTCGTTCGTGACCAGCGCGTCCAGGCTGTCATACATGTCTGCCTGGTAGCGCATGGTCGAAATTTTGCAGCGCGCCAGAATGAAAAACACCGCCTGGCGGCGGCTATTACACCGATGTGCGTGACTTCAACTTTCCGGCTGCTTATGAGTATGCAACCGAACCGCTGACCAGTCTCAACTTTTATGGTGCGGGGTAACCGCTCGACATTTATGACGCAGATGGAAGGACGATTAGGCAAGATGTAAAAACTCAACTGGATGACGCACAGATAAACATTCAGAACGACAATGGCACCGAGTATATCTATTTGCGGCGAGATGGAACACGCGTAAATAAGGATAGGCGTGAAGAATTTATCGAGGCACACACATACATCTCATCCGATGTGCCAGAGACACTTATACCGGCATTCCCCAACGAGCGGCGGGCTACCACTGAACCCAAAGAGGGCTTTGCCGACAGCTTTGCAGCTTATCTGCTGAACCTGCCCGGATTTGATGACACCAGCCGTTTTGACTTTTTCGACTAATGTATGCAAGACTGGTTGTGTCAATTACTTGAAGCGGAGAGTGGAGCATCATGAAACGCTGGTTGTCCATTTTTTGCTTTATGTGTTTGACATTGGCTTTCCAAACCAACGCGCAAACCGACGTTACACCCACTATGTCGCCCATGCAGTCTGTCTTCGATTACGACATCTGCGCGCCGCCGTGCTGGATGGGGCTAATTCCCGGTGAAAGCACCTCCGCCGATGTTGAGCGGATGTTAGCAGAAAATGCGGATTTGATTGACCCTCTAACTATCGATTCTGGCGCATCCCGGTCGAGAACGGGTGAATATGCCATCGATCCCGTTGCAGGGTTGATAATCCAAGGCGGATTTAGTTTCGACATTGGAGAACGCACGCAGCCGCATCAGCCGGGTGAGGCACGTAGCGGAGTATCCATTGCTCAAGGAGTCCTCGATAGATTGACGGTGTTGAGTTTCGACCCGATTTCGCTGCAAACTATTTTAGAACGTTTGGGCAGCCCGGATCTTGTGCGCTTGAGTAAGCCTGCTGGTGTTAGCCATCTTTCCTTCAAGCTAGTTTATCTTGAAGAGTATGTATATCTGGTTGTAAGGGCGGAAGCAGAACTCTGTCGCACCTCGAACCTGCAAGATGAGATGTTGTTTTTCGTAATGTTGTATTTCTCACCACAGGCAGCGCAACGGGTGGAGCAGAGGACACCGGAACTGCCAGCACAACCAGCGCTGACTGCCTATCGATCGGTGGAAGACCGCCCTGTACCGTCGGAGACATGGAACGCTTGGATGAACGGCGAAGTCGATCTGTCGTGTGCAGAAGCGTGGGAAACTTTACCGGAAGCACCTGTCCAGCCGCTTTCAGAAACCAACGCGCAAACCGACGTTACACCCACTATGTCGCCCATCCAGTCTATCTTCGATTACGACATCTGCGCGCCGCCGTGCTGGATGGGGCTGATCCCTGGCGAAAGCACCTCTGACGATGTCGAGCGGATGTTTGCTCAATACCCTGACCTGTTCGATTATCGTACTACTTACGGGGGCGCGTACCGTTCGGTCTTGGGTGAACCTGAGATTGATCCCGAAACAGGCTTGATCATTCGCGGTGGATTTAGTTTCGATGTCGGAACGCGCGTTCAATCCCGTGAACCGGAGGAACTCACCAGTAGACTCTCCATCGTAGATGGTGTGGTCGAAGGCATCAGGGTGATCAGCTTCGACATCATCCCGCTCGAAACCGTGTTGAACAGGTTAGGTACGCCGGATATTGTGCGCCTGAATGTGCCTGCGGAACGGGATTTTGCCTATCTCAAGCTCATCTATCTGGAGAAATCTTTGTACGTGATGATGCGTGTGCTTTCCGGCGAATGTCACATCGCAACGCTTCAGGATGAGATGCTGTTGTTTACGATGTCCTACTTTGCGCCGGGAGTGGCTGAACGAGTCGAGTACAACACACGGGACATGCCGCCGTACCCTGACGTATCGGTTTATTGGTCACTGGGAGAGCGTCCTGTACCCCTCGAGACATGGGAAACGTGGATGAACGGGGAAATCGATCTCTCGTGCGCGGAAGCATGGGAAACCTTGCCGTAAGCGCCAATCCAGCCGCTCGCGGGAGCCAGTATTTCCAATGATTAAAAATAACCTTTTCAGGAGAAAATAAAGTGACCGAAACAAGTACAACGACTTTCGAAGCGTTGAAGATCCGTACTGAGAACGTCTTGTCGAATATTGAAGCGGTATTGGGTTTACCTGATGAAGCAGACGTGCTAGAAAGTGAAACTATAGATGGACAACTAAAATCGATTCTCTCCTTGTTGGAGGGTTCAAAAGACGCTCCCGGACTTGTATCCAGAGTAGATCAAACCGAGGCGGAGAACTTGGAACAAGCAATCAAGCTCGATGATCTTGCGATTGGCATGGGTGAAGCGAAACTACTCATGCAGTCAATTCAGATGAATATGAGATCTCTACAAACGACATATGACGGACTCAATGCACGCTTGGAAATGCTCAAAGCTGATATGGGACAGATACTGCTTTACCGACCTGCAAAACATAACGTTGACATGACATAAGCGCATAATTTCAGTGGAGCAAGCATCGCTGCCTGCTCCACAACCGTTAGAAAATTTGCGAGCGATTTATATCGTTTTTTATTACGCCAACATCAATCACAGCGCAGAGGTAAGGAAGTATACGTCGCTGCGCCGTTATCAAATACAATCACGGTACCGCCGCTTGAATGCGTCGTACAGCCGCATCTTCGTCCGCAAACGCATTCGCACTTTGCGTTGCTGGCGTGTTCCATCGGCAGTGATCGCCGTCACATACCCTTTCCCCTCCTCGCGGACAACCTGAATCTTCCCAATATATGGAATGTCAACCCATTCCCCACTGGCAATCTCCGCTGCCAGCGCCTCCAGATATCGCTCGACCGACTCGCGAACAAGCGCTTTAGTCAGCACCCGCCGCTGCCGCGCTACGTGCGCGACTCGCTGTGTGTGGTTCATTTCTTTCTGCCTCTCCAGTTGGTGACAAGGGTGACAACGTGACAATGTGACTCCGTGACAAAAAGGGTGGACTGACCCCGAAATGGTGGACACAGAAATTGTCCGCTAGACTGAATGAAAGAGGGGATCAGGAAGATGAAGAGACGGAAGCAGTACAGTGAAGAGTTTCGGCATGAGGTGCTGCGGATGGCGGAGAACACGGAAAAGCCGATCCGGGAACTGGAAAAGGATCTGGGTTTATCGCAGGGACTGATCCGCCAATGGCAGCAGCGCTATCGCGCCGATGAAGCAACAGCGACGCTACAACCGAGCGGTGAACGGGAAGCGGAAGCAGAGATGCGTCGGTTGAAGCGTGAACTGGAGATCGTCACGCAAGAACGGGACATCCTAAAAAAAGCAATCCAGGTCTTCGCACGGGAGCAGCGCCCATGAAGTACCGGTTTATTGACACCCACCGCGCTGTGTACCCGGTGGGTCGGATGTGTCAAGTGCTGGGCGTATCGCGCAGTGGGTACTATACATGGCGAGAGCGTCCCACCAGTGGGCGGGAGACACGCAATAGGCGGCTGCGGGTGCATATCCGCGCGGTCTACCAAGAAAGTCGGAGTACCTATGGCAGTCGCCGGGTCTATCACGAACTGCGCGCGCAGGGCATCGCGTGCAGTCGCCATCGCATTGCCCGCCTGATGCGCCAAGACGGGCTGCGGGCGGTACAGCGCCAACGCTACAAACAGCCCACTCGTCCCAACCCGCGTTTGCCCGTCGCGCCAAACGTGCTGAACCAGGACTTCACTGCTCAACGTCCCAACCAGAAATGGGTGGCGGATTTTACCTACATCCCGACGGCGCAGGGGTGGTTGTACCTGGCAACGGTGATGGATGTCTTTTCCCGTCAGATTGTGGGCTGGTCGATGAGCGAACGCCAACAGACCGCTCTTGTCGAGAGTGCACTCCAGATGGCCTTGGCGCGTCGCTGCCCGCAAACAGGTTTGCTGCATCACTCGGACCGCGGCAGTCAGTACGCCAGTCATGATTACCAGAAACTGCTGGCGAGCGAACACATCCAGGTGAGCATGAGCCGAAGTGGCAACTGCTACGACAACGCCATGATGGAAAGCTTTTTCGCCACGCTCAAGTCTGAGTGTGTTGACCATCGCTATGCCACTCGTGCTGACGCTCGCAGCGCAATCTTCGCCTACATCGAGCGCTGGTACAACCGCCATCGTCGCCATTCGTCACTGGGCTATCTCAGTCCTGCCGCCTTCGAGCAGCGCTTTGCCCGTGACAAAATTGTTGTCCACTAAAGCCGGGTCAGTCCACAAGAAGCCGCACCGCTTTAGCGGTCGCGGAGTGTCACATCATCGTATCCTTGAGTATCGTTGCTTCGAGCTGTTTTTAGGTTCTATCGTCAGGATGCTCCCCGCACATCCCCCGGCGGCGGGTCGAGCCACGTCACTGAGGGAAAGCATCTACTATACAGAAAATCTTTACGGGAGAAGCTCCAAGTAATCACAGTGGCGGGGACGAAAAATGCTGAAATCGCGCCGGTCAAAGGTGGCGACCCGGGTGATGTTCAACCGTTCCGCCAGCGTCATGATGCAGCAGTCGACCACATCAAACTCGGCGCTGCTGTACATCATTGATATTTCATGCACCCGTATCAGATCGGTTTTTTCTAGCGGTTCGAGCCGCGCATTGACCCGTTTGAAATTTTCTAGGAACGTTTGAACACCGCGATAGCCGAGATCGCGCAAGAACAGATAACCGACCTCTGGCAGAATCACATCGGGGATAATCGTACTGCCAGTGTAGGGAGTCGCAAACTCCATCGCCTGCTGATGACGCGAATCGTTGGCATTGTACAAGGCGTAGAGAAAGCTACTATCCAGAATGATCGTCATCAGAATCCTGACTCGTGCGGCGTTTGAGATAGTTGGCATATTCCTGATGCAAAATCTCGCGGCTGCGCTCCGCTGTGTCGACACGCTGTGCGGAAGCTAACCCCGCCTCACGCGCATTCTCAGCGATCTCCGCCAGCGACCCCATCGGCGGGTCGGGTGAGTAGCGGTTGAGCAGCGTTTCCAGCAGATCGCCCACCGTTGAACCTTCCTGTTCGGCAAGGGATTCGAGGCGACGGGCGACATGTTCGGGAATATTCATCAACATACGGTTTCACTCCATAAGCTGCTCTGATTCTACCATTATTCACACTGACGGA
>Ga0209591_10010412_pt1 | contig 9997 bp, 7 predicted proteins | sample MAT01_FD_187207 | JGI IMG/M metagenome (GOLD analysis project Ga0209591, IMG submission 187207) | Freshwater microbial communities from Lake Fryxell liftoff mats and glacier meltwater in Antarctica - MAT-01 (SPAdes) (version 2) | ecosystem: Environmental > Aquatic > Freshwater > Ice > Liftoff...
TCGAGCGAACGGCTCACGTAGATCTTCTGGTCACCCGCCCCGAGCGCGGCGACGAGATCGTCGGGTGCGGTCGGGATCAGCGCGCCGCGGTGGCGGGTCGGGGGTCCGGGCAGCACGTAGGCCGACTTCCCGTTGAGCCACCAGAGGTACCCGTACGCCGGGTTCAGCTCCTGGGAGCTGTCGAGCGCGGCCGCGAGGTAGCGAGGGTCGGCCAGCACTCGGGCGCTCCCCCACCGGCCGTTCCGCTGCACGAGGAGGCCGACGCGCGCCATGTCGGACGTGGTCATCACCAGACCTTGGATGCGCCGACCGTTCGGATCGACGCCGAGCGGGCCGTCGATCCGGCGGTCGCGCCACATGCTCGCGGCCGACACCCCGATCGGATCGAAGAGCTGGGCGCGCGTCACCTCGTTGATCGACGCGCCGCCGACCCGTTCCACGAGCGGCACGAGCTGTTGGTACGCGTTGGTGTTGTAGACCCAGCGCGAACCGGGCACCGCCTCGAAGGTGAGTCCGCCGGAGAGACCGCTCGTCATCGTGAGGAGATGCCGCACCGTGATCGGCGCCTCCTGGACGCGCGTCGCCTTCGACCAGCCCGGCCCGAGGTAGGTGGTGACGGGATCGTCGATGTCGACCTTCTGCGCGGCCGCCAGGTTGCCCACGAGCAACGCGACCACGCTCTTCTGCACCGACGCGACGTCGAGCGCGAAGCCGAGGCCGAGGCGCCACGACTGCTCGGCGAGCATCCGGCCACCGAGCACCATCGTCATGGAGAAGCTCGCGTGCTCCCCCGCATGGTCGAACGCCTCCTGGAGCCGAGCGCGGTCCCAACCCGCCGCCGAGGGCCGGACCCTCGCCCAGGTTCCCGGCGGCGGGACGTATCCGCTCCGTTCGCGTGCCGGCGCCCCAACCGTGCTCGCGGCCACTCCGGTCGCCGGGCTCGCGCCCACGGCGACGACCCCGACGGTGCCGGCGCCGAGCAGGCCGAGGAACCGACGACGACCGAACGGTGCGTGCATGTGGACAGCGTCGCGCCAAAGTGTGATGAGCGGGTGAACCCTCGCTCAGTATCGCGAGAGGAAACCACGCACGGCGTCACCGGACCGCAAGATCGCGCGGAGCGGGAACTTCACGACAGTGAACCCTTCGGTTTCCGGCCGCGTCAGGCCAGGAGCGGTTCGAGTCCCATGCGGGCCCGCACGTCGGGCCGACGCAGCGGCGGCACGCTCTTCGGCGGCTGACGGCGCTGCGGCACCTCGGCGAGGACGCGTGCGGTGATCGCCGCCACCTCCATCGCCGCGGCTTCGAGCTTCACCGCGAGCTCCGGCCGCGGCTTGGTGATGCCCGAGACCTTGCGGATGTACTGCCGTGCGGCGGCTTCGATCTCCTCCGGCGTCGCTTCCGGCTCGAGACCCCTGAGTTCGGTGATGTTTCTGCACATGCGTCCCAGGCTATGCCCCGACGCGGCACGCGGCACGCGGCGTCAGCGGTACTCGAACGCTTCCGGCTTCGGGGCGGACATCTCTTCGCGGAAGCGGGCGAAGGACCAGGGCCAGGTGGCGGGGATGCCGCGGTCGTCGAGGTACCAGCTGGTGCAGCCGGTGACCCAGATGGTGTTCTGCGCGGCGGCGACTCGCGCGGCTTCGAGTCGGGTCATCGCGTCGTGGGTGGCGTTGATCTCGGTGCACTCACCGGTGCGGAGTCGCTCGATCAGTTGGGCGATGTAGCCGAACTGGAGCTCGGCGACCTCGATGAGCGAGAAGTTGCCGACCGGGCCGTTCGGGCCGTTGAGCATGAAGAAGTTGGGGAAGTCGGGGATCGAGATCGAGAGGTAGGCGTTCGGACGGTCGGCCCACGCGTCGGCGAGGGTGCGGCCGTCGCGGCCGATCACGTGCATCGGGCGCATGAACGCGTCGGCGTGGAATCCGGTCGCGAGCACGAGCACGTCGAGCTCGTGCAGCGTGCCGTCTCCGGTGCGGACGCCCTGCTCCTCGATACGTTCGATGCTCTCGGTCACGAGCTCGGCGTTGGGCTGCTGGATCGCCTCGTAGAAGTTGGGTGAGATGATCAGACGCTTGCACGCGGCGCGGTACTCGGGGCGCAGACGCTCGCGCAGATCGGGGTCGTGGACGCTCTCCTCGAGGTTCGTGCGGCACGCGTTCTCGATGAAGGCGATCTCGGCCGAGTTCGAGTCGATGATGGCGTTGGCGAACAGCCCGAACATCTCGCGCAGGTTGTCGTGCGACTGCTCGAGCACGTCGGGCCGAGCGCGGTACTCGGCCTTCTGCTCGTCGGTGTAGGCGGGGTTGTCCTGCGGCATGATCCACTGCGCAGTCCGCTGGAACAGCGTGAGGTGCTCGACCCGGTCGACGAGCGCGCCCACAAGCTGCACCGCGGTCGAGCCGGTACCGATGATGCCGACCCGGGCGCCGTCGATCGGCACCGAGTGGTCCCAGCGGGAGCTGTGGAACATCGCGCCGGCGAAGTCGTCGATGCCGTCGATGTGGGGGTAGTTCGGGTGGTGGAGCACGCCGGTGGCGGCGATCACCACGTCGACGTCGTCGTGGTGACCGGCGGCGGTCTCGAGGTGCCAGCGGCCGTTGCCGAACTCGCAGCGTACGACCTCGTCGCCGAAACGGATGCAGTCGTCGATCCCGTGGTCGCGCGCGACAGCTTCGAAGTAGGCGCGGATCTCTTCGCCGGGCGAGAAGCGTCGGCTCCAGTCGGGCGACAACGCGAACGAATAGGAGTAGAGGTGCGACGGCACGTCGCAGGCGAGGCCGGGGTAGGTGTTCTCGTGCCACGTGCCGCCGAGGCCGAGATTCTTCTCGTAGACGGTGAAGTCGGTGAGGCCGGCCTCGGTGAGCTTCACCGCGCTGAGGATCCCCGACATCCCCGCGCCGATGATCGCGAAGCGGAGGGGCCGGGCTCCGGAGTGGGCGGCTACGGGCTCGGAGGCGGCGGGCTCGGAGGCGGCGGGCACGGCTGCACACTGTCAGAGCGGCGCGCCTCGAGCCAAGCCTGCAGGAGCACCAGCGACTCGCAGTCGCCCCGGTTGTAGGCGGCGATCTCGACGAGACGATCCGGGTCGGGATCGGCGAGGTACTCCGCGTACGCCACCATGCTCGAGCCGGCATCGAGCACCGCGCCCCGGCGTTCGGGCTGGTACAGCCGCTCGACCGACTTCAGGCCGTACGACTCGGTCGAGAGCATCAGCGACTGCTTGACCACCTGGTACAGGTCGACGAACACGCCTTCGTGCAGGAGCGCGTCGAGCTCGGCGACCCGGGTCCGGTGCTGGCGCGCGAGCCGGGTGAGCGCGTTCGTCTCGTAGCCGGCGTAGTGATACACGTGCAGATCGGGACACACGCGCCGGCGGGCCGCGATGCAGTCGATCGCGGCCTCGAACGCGAACCGTTCCTCGAAGCGGGAGTGGGCCCAGAACGGACGGTAGGTGCGCGTACCGTCGACCAGCTCGACGAACCCGAACAGGTACTCGAGGCCGCCCTCGACCGACACCGAGTCGCCCTCGAGATCGAGGAAGAGATCGGCGGACGACGGTGCAGGGAGCCCCGCGAGCGTGGCGTCGAGCACCTCGAACCGCGGGCGGGCCCGGCCCTCGCCGCGCACCTGGAGCGAGGCCTGACGGCGGAGCCGGTCGTAGACCGCCGCTGCGAGCTTCGGGGTCGGGCTGGCGGGCGGGCCGTCGGCGAGCGCGCGCCGGGTGGTGATGCCGACCGCGGCGAGCTTGGTGATCTGGTCGGGGCGGATGCCGGCGACGAAGCCGAGATGATCGTCGGCACGGCGTCGTTCGTCGCACAGTGTGACCCACCGACACACGCGGCAGCGGCCGACCGGGTCGGGGTAGGTCTCGTGTGGGGTCGAGAGCGCCGCCCGGAACTCGGCCTTGATGCGCCGGTGCTTGTCGGCGACGTCGTCGAGCGGAACCTCGTGGCGGGCGCCGTCGCCGGTCATCACCACCACGACCTCCGGCGCGACGCCCTGGATGCGTGTGATCTGCTCGGAGTACTCGGCGAGTTGCAGCAACGCGTCGGGCTTCACCCGCTGGGCGAGCTTCGCGTCGACGGCCCGGTAGGACCAGCTCCCGAGATCACTGGCTCGTCCGTCGGCGCGGGCGTCGACGCGCTCGACGAAGTCGGCGTGGCCGGCCCACCCGTCGTGGAAGAAGGTCGCCTGGTAGATCATGCGCGCACCTGCGCGCATCGCGGCGACGGTCGCGTTCGCCGCGGCCTCGAGACCGGCGCGGGTGCGCGTGTCGACGGCGATCAGCTCGACGTCGGTGGTGCCGTAGCCCGCGAGCACCTCGTGCTCATGGGCATCGCCCCGGCGACCGAGCAGGTCGACGAAGGGATCGTCGCGCCGCGGGCGTTCGATCTCACCGCGCACCGCGGCGAGCTCGAGGCCGGTGAGGTGCCTACACGCGGCGAAGCCGACGAGGTCGGTCGCGCTGCAGATCAGCTGACCGTCGAGACTGCGCATTCATCCAGTATCGGCCACCACCCGGCTGTTCGCGGCACCGGTGAAGGGGTACGCGAGGTGGCCGAGGTAGGTGTTCGCGAGCCAGTCCATCTCGTCGATGCTGTGGTGCACGGCGTGGAACCGCCACAGGAACGGCACGGTGTGGGAGAGGCGGTGGCCCCAGTACCCCCCGAAGAACACGATCGGCACGGCGATCGCGAATGCCGCTCCCGACGGGAGCATGGCCTGGAGGTCGAAGCTGCGGATCCAGATGAACGGGATCGCGCCGATCGCGACGAACACGATCGAGGCCCCCCACGACCAGGAGGTTGTTGGCCAGGAGGTGGGTGAGATCGGTCCGGAAGCCCTTCCGGAACACCCGCTGGGGCTGGAGGGCGAAGAGCTTCTCGATCGGCACGAAGACCAGGAACAGGACCACGATCCCGACGATCCCGTTGCCCCGCGTGAACAGGGCGACCACGAGGGCGGCCACGAACGTGAGGCCAACGAGCAGACCCGCTCGGTTCGGCATGTCCACATTGTGCCGCCGCGTCGTGACGTCGCCGTGACCCCGATGTCAGGGAACGGTGAAGCCCCCGGGAACGATTGGACAGCGTCCGGTAAGATGAATGTGATGACAACGATCAGTGAACCCGAAGCCGAGAACTGTCGCCACGATCTCGCAGCGGGGACCTGCTCGATCTGCAAGATGGAGCGACCCGACGCTCGCCCCCCGGTGTTCACCACCGCAGGTCGCCGGGCATACCACGCGAGTCGCGACTGCAAGATCCTCGTGAAGAACCAGGCCAAGCTGCTCGAAGACAGCGGCAAGGTCGCCGTCGTCCGCACGGTGAGCGTGGCCGAGGTCGTCGAAGCGGGCCGGCCGCCCTGCCCCACCTGCGTCACCGACTAGCGAACGAGCGGGTGGACCTTCGCCGACTCGTCGCACTCGCGGCGGTGGCCGCGGTGTTCTTCGTGCTGCCCGCGTGCGTGCCGGGGTCGCCGAGTCCGTGTGGTCAGAACATCAGCAAGATCGCGTGCGAGAACAGCCTGTCGGGCAATCCGGCGTCGCAGTGGGACGTGACCGGGTCTGGTGACCCGAGCATCGTCGGCTTCACCACCGAGTTCAGCGTGAACCACGGTCAGGCCGTGTCGTTCAAGGTGGCGACCAATGCGTCGGCGTACACGATCGACATCTACCGGATCGGCTGGTACCAGGGCAACGGGGCCCGCAAGGTCGCGACGATCACGCCCAGCGCGACGCTGCCGCAGATCCAGCCCGGTTGCCTCACCGACGGCGTCACCGGACTGGTCGACTGCGGGAACTGGGGTGTGTCGGCGTCGTGGACCACGCCGACCACTGCCGTCTCGGGCGTCTACGTCGCCCGACTCGCCCGGCCCGACACGGGTGGCGCGAGCCACGTGATGTTCGTCGTGCGCGACGACGAGCGCTCCTCGCAGATCCTGTTCCAGACCAACGACACCACTTGGCAGGCTTACAACGAGTTCGGCGGGAACAGCCTGTACGCGGGAGCGCCGGTCGGTCGCGCCTACAAGGTCAGCTACAACCGGCCGCTGACCCACCGCGCCCAGAACCGCTACACGTCGTTCTTCGCCGCGCAGTACGCCATGGTCCGCTTCCTCGAACGCAACGGCTACGACGTCAGCTACTTCAGTGGTGTCGACGCGGCGCACCGAGCGGCGGAGATGCTCGAGCACAAGCTCTACCTGTCGAACGGGCACGACGAGTACTGGTCGAAGGACCAGCGGACCAACGTCGGGGCCGCGCGTGATGCCGGTGTGAACCTCGCGTTCTTCTCCGGCGGCGAATCGTTCTGGAAGACACGCTGGGAAGCGAGCATCGACGGGACGTCGACCCCGCGCCGCACCCTGGTCTCCTACAAGGAGACCCATCCGGGAGCGAAGATCGACCCGAGCCCGGAGTGGACCGGAACGTGGCGCGACCCACGGTTCAGCCCACCCGCCGACGGGAACCGACCCGAGAACTCGTTGACCGGCACCATCTTCAAGGTCAACGGAGTCCGCGCCGACGCGATCAAGGTGCCGTCGGCCGAGGGCAAGATGCGGTTCTGGCGCAACACGAGCATCGCCACGTTGCCGACGAACACGGTGGCCACGCTCGCGCCCGCGACGCTCGGCTTCGAGTGGGACGAAGCCCCCGACGACCCGGCCCGACCGCCGGGGTCGTTCGACCTGTCGAGCACCACGGTGAACATCACCGACGGCAAGTACCTGCTCGATTACGGAACGCAGTACGGCAACGGCACCGCGACGCACAACCTCACCATGTACCGAGCCGCGAGCGGCGCGCTCGTGTTCGGCGCGGGAACCGTGCAGTGGGCGTGGGGACTCGACACGGAGAACGACCAGGGTGGTTCGACCCCCGACGTGCGGATGCAGCAGGCGACCGTCAACGTGCTCGCCGACCTCGGCGCCCAGCCGACGAGCCTGATGGCAGGTCTCACCGCGGCCACGAAGTCGACCGACACGACCCGACCGGCGGCCACGATCGCGTCGCCCGCGAACGGGAGCGCGGCCACCGTCGGATCACTCGTCGTGCTCGTGGGCACCGCGAGCGACGTCGGCGGCGCGGTCGGCGGGGTCGAGGTGTCGACCGATGCCGGAACGACCTGGCGACCGGCGGCCGGGAGCACCAACTGGTCCTACCCCTTCACCCCGTCGGCACCCGGCCCGGCGACGATCCTGGTGCGCGCGATCGACGACAGCGCGAACGTGCAGTCGCCGCCGGCATCGATCACGGTGAACGCCACCACCGGCTGCGCATGCAGCAGCATCTGGCCGGCGAGCACGACACCGGCGGTCCCGACCACCGCCGATCTCGGCAGCGTGCAACTCGGGCTGAAGTTCCGCACCGACACCGCCGGCGTCGTCACGGGCGTCCGGTTCTACAAGGGCGCGTGGAGCACGGCGACCCACGTCGGGAACCTCTGGACCGCCGGCGGCACCCTGCTCGCCACCGCGACCTTCGTCGGAGAGACCAGCTCCGGCTGGCAGCAGGTGAACTTCTCGTCGCCGGTGGCGGTCAGCGCGAACACCACGTACGTCGTCGGCTACCACGCGCCCAACGGTCGGTACGCGGCCGACATCGGGTACTTCACCGGAGGCGGCGTCGACAACGGACCGCTCCATGCGCTCCGGAGCGGGGTCGACGGACAGAACGGCGTGTTCGGGTACGGCCCGAGCAACACCTTCCCGAGTCGGAGCTTCCTCGACGCGAACTACTGGGTCGACATCGTGTGGCGGCCCAACTGACTCAGGCCAACTGACTCAGGGAAACTGACTCAGGGGCCGGTCATGGTGCGGACCCGTCGCACCCGGTGGGCGCGGGTCGCCGGCGAGGTCGGCGTCACCTTCCACACCGCGCCCCCAGGGCTGCCGACATCGGTGGCGAGGTAGAGGTTCCCGTCGGGGCCCTGCACCGCACTGCGGAGCCGGACCCCGAGGTCGAGCTGCGGAGGGACCTCCGATGCAGTGACGGCGGTGCCCGGCCCGTCGAGGAACAGCAACCGCACCTCGGTGTTCTTCAGGACCGCGACTGCGAGTGCGCCGTTCCATCCTCGCCACTGCGGCCCGGTGAGGAAGGTCGCGCCCGACGGAGCAATCGTCGGATCGCCCGAGCTCCACACCGCTCCCCTCGCGGTCGGGAACTTCACGAAGTCGGTCATCGGGCGGCCCTCGTCGTAGCCGGGAACGGGATCCCAGCCGTAGTTCCCGCCTGCGACGAGGAGATTGATCTCGTCGTCGCGGCCGGTGCCGTGCTCCACGCCGTAGGCCGCGCCCGTCCCGGGGCGGAACGCGAGACCCTGCAGGTTGCGGTGGCCGTAGTCGTGGATGCGCGGGTCGGTACCACCCGGCAGCCCGGTGTTCCCCGGCGCAGCCGCGCCGTTGCGGTCGACGCGCAGCACCTTGCCCCCGAGCGACGTCGGTGACTGGGGATTCGTGCCGACTGCCGCGTCGCCGGTGCCGACCCAGAGCGCGCCGTCGGGCCCGAAGCGCGGTCGGCAACCGGAGTGACGGCCCCCGTTGGCGTACGGCATGCCGGTGACGATGTCGGTGCGGGCCGAGGTGCCCGTGAACGTCGGGTCGACGGTCCAGCGCACGACGCGGTTGTCGAGCGTGACGTCGGCATTCGACGAGAAGCACGTGTAGACGTAGCGGTTCGTCGCGAACAACGGATCGACGGCGAGGCCGAGCATCCCGCCCTCACCTCCGACGGCGACGTCGGTCGGCGCGGCCACGGTGTTGACGACCCCGTTCGGGAGGCGGACCTTGAGCCGACCGGGCCGCTCGGTCACGAACATGGTGCCGTCGGGCAGGAAGCCGACGTCCCACGGACGGTCGATGCCGGTGAGGAAGTCGGTCTGCACGGTGATGGCGGGTGCGTCGGCGACGGCCCCGGCCCGCGGAGGGTCGGACGCGACGAGACCACCGGCCACGAGCGCCACCACGAACGAGATGGTGAGCGTCGCCCGCCGAGCCCGCAGCGACCGTTCCCGAAGGTTCCCCTGGATCACCACCGTGAGTGGATCGGCAATCCGGGCCGGAAACCTGAAGGAACCGCCCGGAACGGCAACGATTCCGAGGTCTCGCGGGCTTCTCGGGAACCAGACCGGCGCCGGTGTCGTTGTGGATGCGTGGCCGGCCTCCGCTCGGGGGCCGGTCGTCGCCTGCTCAGGAGGGCACCGGATCCCATGGCCGTCATGTTGCGAGAAGCGTCTCCCCGTCAGCTCGCCCGCCGTCGCGGGCCCGGGCTCGGTGGGGTGATCCTCGGCGCCGTCGCCATCGCGGTCGCGGCGATGATGGTGGTGGTCCTCGGACTGCTCACCGGATTGCTTCACATCGCCAACCCGTTCACTGCCCAGACGATCGACCGCACCCCACCGACGGTGCTGAAGCGGCTCGAGTCCTTGTCGAGCTACCGGGGCGCGTCGGCGAACTTCGAGGTGAACGTCGACCTCGAGAAGCGTCACCGCTTCATCCCCACCTTCCTCGCCGGTGAGCGCACCGTGTTCCTCGCCGTCGGCAGCGTCGACGCCGTCGTCGACTTCGAGAACATCGACGCGAGCCGGGTCGTGCAGACCGACGGTGGCGAACGCGTCGTGGTGACACTCCCCCACGCCCGGACCCTGCACGCTGTCGTCGATCCGAATCTGAGCCACGTGTCGACGCGCGACCGCGGTCTCGCCGACCGGATCGGCTCCCCGTTCACCGACAGCCCCACCAGCGAGCAACCGCTCTACCGGTTGGCCACGAAGAAGATGAACGCGGCGGCCGACGGCAGTGGCGTCGAGGCTCGGGCCGAACGCAACACGACGAAGATGCTGCAGCGCCTCCTCGGTGGCCTCGGCTACGAAGAGGTGACGGTTCGCTACGCCGATCTCGACCCGTCGGTGGAGGCGCCCGCCGGGGCGAAGACCGGGAGCGCGGCGTAGCCTCGGGGATCACCATCAACCTCCTCGTCGTCTCGGATCTGCAC
>Ga0209591_10010417_pt1 | contig 9995 bp, 7 predicted proteins | sample MAT01_FD_187207 | JGI IMG/M metagenome (GOLD analysis project Ga0209591, IMG submission 187207) | Freshwater microbial communities from Lake Fryxell liftoff mats and glacier meltwater in Antarctica - MAT-01 (SPAdes) (version 2) | ecosystem: Environmental > Aquatic > Freshwater > Ice > Liftoff...
AACTCCCATGCCATTAACTAACCAAACACAAGAACTCCAAATAACCATTCCCCAATTCCAGAATGAAAAACTGCTGCGCCAAGCCCTAACCCACCGTTCCTACGTCAACGAAAACCCCACATTCCGCGAAGCAGACAACGAACGCTTAGAATTTCTCGGCGATGCTTTGCTGACATTTCTCAGCGGCGAATATCTCTATCAGCGTCACCCAGAAATGGGAGAAGACCAAATGACTCGCCGCCGTTCTGCATTGGTAGATGAAAGACAATTAGCCAGATTTGCTACCGAAATCAGTTTAGACTTAAAAATGCGACTCGGTAAAGGAGCTTATCGAGAAGGTGGAATTACCAACCCAAATTTGCTCAGCAGCACTTTTGAAGCATTCATTGGTGCTTACTATCTCGATACACAAGATATGGATAAAGTTCGTGACTTTGTGCGGCAAATGTTTGATTCTGTCCCTGAAAATGTTGTCGAAACGCGATCGACTGTAGACTCAAAAAACCGCTTTCAAGAATGGGTACAAACCAACGGTGACACGACTCCGCCCAAATACGTGACAGTCCAAGCAGGAGGAACGCCCCACCTTCCCGAATTTCTCGCTAAAGTTTATGTCGCAGACAAATCTTACGGAGAAGGTAAAGGCAAAAGCAAAAAAGATGCTGAAAAAAATGCAGCCGAAGATGCGCTAGCAAAGCTGAAAAAACGCGGACTGATCTAAACGTGAAAACATCGTTCATTCAGTTGACAGTTGACAGTTGACAGTTGACAGTTGACAGCTACCTCTACCTGGAAGAAAAAGGATTGAAGCAATGAATAGTCTGATTTTAATTTCTCCCTCAAAGGGAGAGGCTTTAAACCAATTCTTTCTGGTAAAAACTACTAGCTTTTTTGCCAGATGACACAAAAAAAACTGCCTCCCCGACTCTGGGGACAAATAAACTCGCCCAATCAAGGAGATAGAAAAACCCCAAATGCTGCCTAAAGCGACTCTTTTTTTGTCAGAGTAGAAGCTTTTTTAGCTATGCGAATTAAAGCTCTAGGCGACATATCTTTATCCACAGTTATGCGAGAGATGCGGTAGTTATTTTTCAGTCGGTTTACTCTGAATAAATGGTCATCGTACAAAAAGCCTGTTAAATGATATTTAGGCAAAAGCTCTTCCACTTCGCTGTCTGATGCGCCGTAGGGATAGGCGATGTGAGCGCCGATCAGTTTATTTTTGTCTAAATCTCCCATACATTTTCTCAACTCTAACTTAGATTTGGCAATTTCAAATTCTAATCCTTTCCCGCTAATTTGAGTTAAGTTCTTGTGAGTAAAACCGTGAGACTGAACATCATAAAAACCTTTTTTGTATCCGTCTCTTAAATCATTGCAAGTAGTGTGTGGTAAAAAATCTCTGCCCATATCAACACCTAAAAAGTGAGGATTGACAAATAACACAAATTTGCCTTTTTTCTTGTGAATTAATGAAAGTTTTTCTAAGATGGGAAGTGCATTTTTATGAACGCCTTTATACCCGTCATCAAAGGATATCATAATCGGTTTTTGACCCAATCTTCGAGCGGGGATTGGCTGGGACTTGTCGATAAAGTATACGTACAAGTCTTGAGATGATAATAACCAATAGTTTTCTTTAATTATATATTCTAAAAATACTGACAAATCTTGTTTGGTGTAGTCAATGGAAAAAGCCAGCCGCTTCGGTGGCAATTGGGCGGGATTTTGAGTGTCTACAATATCGTGAAAGCCGATGAGAGGGATTCTGATCAAATTAGATTCTACTGTCCAGCCAGAAACACCTATACTGATAGCAAATATCAGCAATAAGTAAATCAGTTTGGCTTTGTGTAGCAGCCGAAACAAAAAAAATCTCAGAAATTTTATGTTTTCTAACAATTGCTCGAGCCTCATACTTTCTTTACCAATTTGTGTGCTTTTTATCTCTACCATTAATAGAGGCAAATTCAGCTAACTTGACATTTTTTTGATATTTCTTTGGAATTTAGGTAGAGTGTGCGGTGCAGTAGCCCGATCGCACAAATTGATTCCCAGAACCCACAATGCGCTATAATCGGGGCTGGCGCGAGTGTTACGGCTGTCATCGAGGGTTGCAATGGCAGAAATCCGTTGACGAGTGCCCAAGTGTCGATCGTACTTTTTGGAAATATCAGAGCAATTGATGTCTACTCAAAACCCGACTACCCTGACTGTTGAAGCTGCACAGCAAATCCTCAAAGATTTTACTTGTCTGGATATGCAATCTGTAGCGTCGCCGCTGGAAAAACAGGCGCTGCGTGAAGCGATTTTGCTGGTAGCAAGTTTGTCGGATTACCAAATGCTGGGAGTTTGCGCTACTTCGACGGATGAGGGCTTTTCAGCTTTAGAAACTTATTTGAAAGCTTTGGGATATCAAGCTGTTTTAGATCGAAATGCTGGTTCGACCTTTACCGGTTCGGTTTATATTAAGTTCAATACTTTGAAGGGTTCCTATTATGTTGATGGTTATCCGGGAACTTACCGAGGTGTTTTGGTGTCGTGTCAATTTTCCTCGGAAGATGGAGTTAGCGGGACTTACGGTCATTTACCTTTGGATTTGTTTGTTGATTAATTGGGCCTTGGGCATTGGGCATTGGGCCTTGGGCATTGGAGGTTGAAAATTTAAGATTGATGGTAAGAAAGTAGTAGGGTGCGCAGTGCGCACCTTACCGCTACAAATAGTGTTGCAAAGCCAGTTTTTGGATGAGTCCCGTACCCATTACCAATTACCAATCAACCTTTACCAACACTCACTTCTGGTTCCGCTTCCGGTGCAGTTTCGTCTGGCGATATTCCCAAAATATCGCTGTACAAATTGACATATTTTTTTGCAGAAATATCCCAGCCAAAATCTTCTCTCATGCCGCGCTGTTGCAGTTCTTTCCACTTATCTTTGTAGCGGAAACTTTCCCATGTTCGGATCATGCAGGTGAACAAGTCGAGGGGTTCGTAGCGATCGAAGCAGTAACCCGTGCCGGTATTATTAATTGGGTCGTTGTGGGAAACGGTATCGACTAAACCGCCGGTGCGGCGCACCATTGGGACGCAGCCGTAGCGGAGGGCGAGCATTTGACTGATGCCGCAGGGCTCGAAACGGCTGGGCATCAGGAAGGTGTCGCAGCCTGCGTAAATGCGCCGGGAGAGCGCGTCGTTGTAGAGTAATTGGGTGGACATCCGACCGGGATAGCGGGCTGTCATTTGCCAGAGTTGGGTTTCGTAGTAGCGATCGCCCGTTCCGAGTACAATAAACTGAGCGTCGGTGTAGGCCATGAAGAGATCGAGCATTTGAATGATCAAATCCAATCCCTTCTGTTCTACCAGCCGCGTCACCATGCCCATTAAAAAGGCGCTTTTATTCACTTCCAAACCGACTTCTTCTTGCAGCGCAATTTTGTTAGCTGGGCGCTTTTCAAGCGTATCAACACTGAATTGTTGATGGAGGTACTTGTCAGTTGCTGGGTTGTAAGATTCTGTATCAATTCCGTTCAAAATCCCCGATACTTTACCGCCGAGGTAAGACAGCAAACCTTCCAAAGTTTCCCCATAAGCTGGGGTTTTGATTTGCTCGGCGTAGGTGGGCGAAACTGTATTTACGCGATCGGCAAACTGTACTGCTGCAGCCATTGTATTGTGACCTTGCATATACCAGGGGCACCAAGTCATCTGTTCCAAACGCCAGCGCCACGGCCCTTGATAAGCTAAATTGTGAATAGTAAAAACCGTGCTGATATCGGGGTCAGGCTTCATCCAAACAGGTATCATCCCCGCGTGCCAGTCGTGACAGTGCATAATTTGTGGTTTCCAGTGATTCCAGGCAAATTCAGCAGCAGCATTGGCAAAGAAAGTGAACCTCCAATCTTCATCTACGCCGCCGTAAACGCGGCGCGGCAAGAAAGATGGATGTTGCAATAAGTATAAAGGTACATCGGTTCCCGCCAAAACACTTTCAAAGACGGAGAAGCTTTGGAACATGGCCGCCCCCTGGAAAACGGGTTTTTTGGGAACGTCCATTTTGTCGGAAACGAAGCCGTAGTAGGGCATGAAGATGCGGACATCGTGACCCATGCGCCGCAGAAATTTAGGCAAAGCGCCGACGACATCGCCCATGCCGCCTACTTTGGCGAGGGGTGCTGCTTCGGCGGATACAAATAAAATTCGCATTATTTTTGTGTGTTCCTTGGGATAGTTAGTCTAGATTAAGTTTAAAGGGCGATCGGCACAATATTAACGCGCCGTCCAAAAAACCAGTATAAATCTCTATTGTCGATGGTTAAGCAATTTTTTTAGTGCTTAGTTCAAGAATTTAGTAGAGGCTGTGAAGGAAATATCAAATTTCCTGTCTCAAATCTCTAGTCTCAAATCGACTTTAGAGGTAGGAAGTATGGAGTTTCTGGCAGATAAGATGCGTTTTGATAGTTCGGATACAAATACTGGGAATTGCTAAGTGCGATCGCACGTACTGACTGCGATCGCACCTACCGTACCTGACTATCTATGTCGCTGGGGGCGATCGTGTAAATTATTGTTACAAAAACTGCCAATATGCGTAAAAATAGAAGGCTTTTTCCTAAATACCTATAGAAGCTGAAGTTTGGGGAGGAAAAAGCTATGGGGTTTGTGTCAAATGATGCTGCGGGCGATCGGGCTGACAAGGCAGGTGGCAGCAATAGTCAATCTCAGTCAAATCAGAAGGGGGAAACAGATATGTCATCAGGGCGAGAAAGTAGAGAGAATCCGATTAATCAGGTTTTTGATAAAATCGAGGACATTCTGTCTGAAACTTGGGAACAAACTGGGTTCGGAGAGGTGACTATTGAGAGTGAGAGGGAGAAGAAAAATTTGATTCGGGTAACTGTTAAGGGTTCGACTCATTATCGGTATTTGATTACGGATGAAGATGTTGAGGAGTGGAAGTCGAGAACGTAAAGTGCGATCGGGCTAGTCAGTCCAACGGAAACCTATTTGACGATTTTGTAGGGCAATCCCCCTGTGGTTGCCCCTACCTCTAAGAATGCTGGGCAAGTCATGGGAAAGTCATTTTTCGAGGCAATTGTTCTTTGACAAGAGCGATCGCCTGACAAATTCGATCTTATTCTTTTCTACCAGAATTGCCGCGAAGTTTGTCGAGAAACTCTGGATAATTTTCGATATCGTCTAATGATTTGAGGGGTGGAAGCGGCACTTTATTGGCGTTTTCAGCAGAAATTTTGTCAGCTAAGGCATAGAATGCCTCATCATCATCTCGATGAGCGAGGACATAGGTGCGTAACTCTTTTCTACTCATTTCTTGGAAGTTGGGTTTCATACAAATGTCGCCTCTCCGTTTGGTTTGATTTCAATTTCGATTTCTTCGCCAATTAAGATGAACACATTTCCTGTCCGCTCATCTACGCGGATTAAGTTAACACTTTGATACAATTTTGTTGCATTGCAACAAAGGACAAAGGTTTGCCAGATTTGCGCTGTTGTGGGAATAGCTTGCACTCCTGAAAATCACCAGTTTTCATTTTACACTTTTTCGGGATTTGCGGCAATGCCTGGATTGGGTGAGTCTACATAATTTGTCGGCGGGGTGGGGGCGGGTTTATATAATTTGTCGATTGGTGTCAAAGATTTAGGCGAAGGGAGCCCCTACAAGCCTGATGAAATATTCGGATAAATTTGTAGGGGCGGGTTCACCGATCGCTTCTGCCACCCACAGATAATCTTGATAAACCCGCCCCCACCCAACCATGAAACTCATTACAAAAAAGATCGGCGCAGGTATTGACAGGTTGAATTAAATGCTGTAGATTGTTTCCAATAGTCGGGAAGTACACCCGCAAGCATCTATCCTGTACGGCTGTAAGTGCCGACAGTTTCATATTTTCAAATAATTGAATATTCGTAACAGAAAACCTAGTTCGAGACGGATGTAAGTTTCGTGGGGCTGGGGAAGTGGTGACGACGCATGATGTGTGCGATCGCCTCTTCTCCGGCTTTTTTGTTTTTTGGCAACAATTAGTTTTGGAGATTAAATATGACTCGATTAGATGGAACAGCCCAAAATGACGAACTCATTTGGTTTAAGCCTGAACCCGTAGAAATTTATGGCTATGGAGGCGACGATACGCTAGTAGGCGATGCGGGAGATGATTACCTATATGGCGGTGCTGGAAATGACAGTTTATTGGGAGATCCCGGTAACGATGTTATCTATGGTGGCCGGGGTAATGACTCTATGTATGGAGCCTCTGGTGCAGATCAACTGTTTGGCGGCAAAGGAGATGATTATTTAGTCAGTGGCATTGACACAGACACGCTGACAGGTGGTAGTGGTAGCGATACCTTTGGTCTCATCGGCGATGGGGTAGCTATTATCCGCGACTTCGATCCTGCTTCTGATTTCCTCCGACTGGTATCTGATAGCCTGACAGGTTCTCGCGTTTTAGTTGCTCGTAATGACAGTAATAGTGTCGGAGTTTATGTTGCCAGCAATGGCGGTTCTTCTTTTGATAAAACAGTGGCACTGCTGACCAATTTTACCGGGGATATTGGGAGTGTTTCAGCGAAAGTTATTGGTGGAAATGCGACAGCAAGTCCGAGTCCAGGCCCTAGTCCGAGTCCAGGGCCTAGTCCGAGTCCAGGCCCTAGTCCGAGTCCATCGCAAACTCCCGATACAGATAAATTTGATGCTGAGTTGTTGCAACTAACAAATACGGAACGCAGTAAAGCAGGTTTAGCGCCACTGCGATTTTCTAATCAGTTGGATCAAGCGGCTGATTTACACGCTATTGATATGGCGAATAAAAACTACTTTGATCACACTGGAGCCGATGGTTCTGATCCTGGCGATCGCATCAGCCGTACTGGTTATCAATTCAGTGGGTGGGGCGAAAATATTAGTGGATACCCCGATCCTAATAGCGCTATCGTATCGTGGATGAACAGTCCCGGTCATCGAGAGAATATCCTAAATCCCAGGATGACAGAAATAGGTTTTGGTTATGCCACCGATGGAAATAAAAACTATTTCGTACAAGTTTTTGGTACGCCAAGATAGTAGGCAATCAGTTTGAGTAAGGTGGTAATCTCCACCTTGCTGCGCTTGTAAAAAATTAATACGCAGCCTCATTAATAAGTGTGTTGAGTGTATTTCAAAGTCAAACAAACCCAACTAAACAGGTAGAAACTTATGACAACCAAACGACAAGGTATTTTCTTAATCGGAGAAAATACAGCCGATAATGTTGTACTCGAAGCCGGACAACTTCAGGATGTGTCTGGAGGATTGGCCACTCGCAAAGGCAATGATACAGTCAGCGGTTCCTCTGATGCTGAAGTTGTATATGGTGGCAAAGGCAATGATGAAATTGATGGCGGAGGTGGCAATGATTCCCTTCGCGGTGATAAAGATGAAGATACTGTTATCGGAGGAGATGGAGATGATTGCTTGTGCGGCGGTCAAGGTAATGATTCAATTGTCGGCGGTAGTGGCAATGATAGTTTGCACGGCGATCGCGGTATTGATACTTTAACTGGTGGCGAGGGCGCTGACACATTTTTCCTGAAGCTAGATGATGAGAGCATTGATTACATTACCGATTATCAAAATGGGAGCGATCGCATTGCTAGCGACAATGGCATTTTGAATTTTGATAACTACACTTTTAGTGCGGGTACGGGTGCTAATGGTGCTAGTAGTTCCGATACGGTGATGATAGATAAAAGTAGCAATCGGGCGATCGCAGTTTTGCTGAATGTTGCCAGTAGCACCTTTGCAGCTAGTCCAACACCGACACCGACACCAGCGCCCACACCCGCACCCACACCAGCGCCCACACCAGCGCCAACCCCTGTAACTACGCCAACCCCAGCGCCAACCCCTGTAACTACGCCCACACCTGTAACTACGCCCACACCTGTAACTACGCCTACGCCTGTAACTACGCCCACGCCTGTAACTACGCCCACGCCTGTAACTACGCCTACGCCTGTAACTACGCCCACGCCTGTAACTACGCCAACCCCTGTAACTACACCAACCCCTGTAACTACGCCAACCCCTGTAACTACGCCCACACCTGTAACTACGCCAACCCCTGTAACTACACCAACCCCTGTAACTACACCAACCCCTGTAACTACACCAACCCCTGTAACTACACCAACCCCTGTAACTACACCAACCCCTGTAACTACACCAACCCCTGCACCCGCGTCGTTCGATGAAAAGTTCTACCTTGTCAATAATAACGACGCTACCAAAGCGATTTTCAATGACCAGGTGAAAAGTGCTTGGGAACACTACCAAACTATCGGCAAAGCTGAAGGTCGTGCTAGTGCTCCGTCTCAGGTAAGCACTTTCAACATCACATTTGACTATCGATTTGATACAAATGGATTCTTCAGTGACCCTATCAATGGCCCCAACCGTCGCAAGACTATAGAAGCAGCCGCAGACTACTGGGAAGCTGTTATCCAAGATGAATTTCCCAATGTTCCTGCTGGTACTGAATTCTGGGTACCCGATCCTCAAAGTTCAACAGGACAACAAAAGAAAGTTGTTTTGGACAAGGAGATCGACGATCTACTAATCTTTGTCGCTGCTCAACCTCCTGCGGGATCTACTGGCTATACAAGCCAGGGTGGTTTTACTGATGAAAAACGTTCTTCCTATGTTTTATCCGATCGGCTCAATGGGGTTAATTATGAACCTTTTGTAGCTAGTATCACGTTTAATAGTGAAAACGTCTCTGACGTAACTCCATTTGACCTGAGCGATAATACCTCTAATGAAAAAGGTGGAAACCTTTTTATCACTGCCGCCCATGAGATAGAACACGCTCTGGGAGTTAGTTCGGGAGTACCAATTTTCAACGCCCGAACCGTTGGAACTTCCTTTACTGGTACAAATGCCAAAGCCCAGAATAAAGGCAATCCAATTCCTCTTAACCCCGCTTACGGTACAGTTCCCGACTTAAACCATCCACTGAGTATTGTGGGTAGTGGTGGTTTACCGTCCCTTTTAGGTGACGGCAATCTTAGTGCCTTCATCCCTACCAAAGTTGATTTGGCACTACTTGCAGATGTTGGTTACAAATTTGAGGGATTTACTGCTCAAGATTCAACGCCAACCACTGCAACTGAGGGAGATGATAAAGTCCTTGGCACAGATTTGGGTGATACTCTCAACGGTTTAGGCGGTAATGACTTAATTTACGGTGTTGCCGGCAATGATACCCTGATTGGAGGTGCTGGCAATGACACGCTTAATGGTGGTGGTGGCAATGATAGTCTGATTGGAGGTGCTGGTAATAACATCCTTGATGGTGGCAGTGGAAATGATACCTTGATTGGAGGTGCTGGCAATGACAACCTTACTGGTGGCAGTGGCAGCGATACCTTTATTTTTGAGGCAACAAGTGGTGAATATCGAATTACTGATTTTGTGGTAGCTGATGACAAAATACAGTTAGCTGCTAGTCTTGGTTTTGCCAATGGAGCGGCTGTTTTAACCAAACCAGGAAACGTCTTCAATGGCACAGTAACCGATCCTAATGGCAATCCTATTCCTGGGAAAAAATATTCTGATATCACCCTCAGCCCAGGAAACAAAATTACCATCTTCCATGATGTTTCCTTGACTGCCGCCAACTTTATCATCATCTAATCTAGTCATCAGACAGGTTGGTGATTTAGGCGATCGCCTCTCAATTGCCCAGAGCGATCGCCATTCCCAACAAACAGGCGATCGCCCTTCCCTTTTTATTTATAAACATCTCCACGCGGCCCAATCTTAGTGACAAAATAAACTTTATTCTCATTATCAATTATAAAAATCACCGCAACTGCTCAATAAGTGCTGATAAGCAAGCTAAGCCAAACTAACTCAGACAAGACCTGATGGCCTAAAGCTGAGAATTCCGGCACAAGAGTAATTCATGAATTGGTTACTGACCCAAAAATTCAGG
>Ga0209591_10010420_pt1 | contig 9994 bp, 9 predicted proteins | sample MAT01_FD_187207 | JGI IMG/M metagenome (GOLD analysis project Ga0209591, IMG submission 187207) | Freshwater microbial communities from Lake Fryxell liftoff mats and glacier meltwater in Antarctica - MAT-01 (SPAdes) (version 2) | ecosystem: Environmental > Aquatic > Freshwater > Ice > Liftoff...
CTGGGCCTCGCCAAGAAACTCGGCTACCGCTACACCCGTTACGCCGACGACCTGACGTTCAGCCTGCCAGCCGAACACGAAGGCAAGCCGCGACTCGGGGCGATGATGGGCACCGTAAAACGGATCGCGGCCGAAGAAGGCTTCGAGATCAAGGACGAGAAGACCCGCGTCCACCGCACGGGCGGCCGGCAGAGCGTGACGGGCCTCGTGGTGAACGGCGACGGCCACCCGCGCACGCCCCGCAAACTCCGCCGGCAACTGCGTTCGGCGCTGCACAAACTCAAGACCGGGAAGCCGCTTCAGGAAGGCGAGACCATCGCCCGCCTCCAGGGCTACGCCGCGTTCGTGTACATGACCGACCCCGTGCTTGGCAAAAAGATGCTCGGCGACTTGCTCGGCTTCGACGGGGACAGCAAGCTGCCCGTTCGGAATGGGTAGGAAATAACTTCCCTGGTGAGGACGAGGGACACTTTGCGCGGTCGAAAGCGGGACGTTCCGGTAGGCAGCGTCCCGTTCAATCTCCCAAGTCAGGACGGCGCAGGAGTCTTTCCGACGCAAACGGGAATGGTTCCGGACGTTTTGGGATGATTCCGGACGAAACGAGAATGATTCCGGATTGATTCCGGACGAAACGAGAGTGATTCCGGATTGATTCCGGACGTTTCGGGATGATTCCGGACATTTTGGATTGATTCCGGCCGGCCTCGTCCGATGAAATTCCGCGTAAGTCGTTACAGCACAATGGCTAAGCCTCTATCTGACACAGTTTCTTCCACTTGAATGGGATGATTCCGGTTCTGGGGGGGGTGGTTTGGCGTCGGAAACAATAATGGCATCCAGAGTGTCGTGATTGCTTAGCGGTGTCCCCACAACGGAGACACCGCTAAGCAATCACGACCGCGCTGGGGCCATCGCTAAACGGGATGGTTTCATTGCTGGTAAAATCTGTGCAATCCGCGGATCACACTCTTCGCTCTCATTCCCCGCGCCACTCCACGGTGGCGACTTGACCCTGGGTTTCCTCGACCTCCACCCGCAGCACTTCGGGCACGAATCCCTTCTGCAAATGGAGTTCGGCGTGGAGGCGGCCGGCGATGTAGCGGGCGATCATTTCCGCCGTCGTGTTCTCGATGGGCAACAGCACACAATCCTCACGCGGAAACGACCACTCCTTGTCGCGGAACCGGACGCGGATATTGCGGCCGACTTCCTCACACACTAATAGTGGGTTCCGCGTGGCGATGAGCATGTGGTGGTCGAGCGTGTCCACGATGTCGCGTGTAATGTTCTTGAGCGCGATGAAGTCGAACACGTAGTGGTTCACATCGAGCGGGGCTTCGACTTCCACGGCGGCGCGGTAGTTGTGGCCGTGCAGGCGTTCACACTGGTCGCCTTCGTAGGTGATGAAGTGCCCACAACAAAAGATGAGATAGTCCTTCGTGACGCGGACTTTGAAGCGCTCGATAGCCATGATTCACAGCCAGTCGGAAACGTTCCAGCGGAACGGGGAGGAAGGCAATACCTCATTCTGACGCAATGCCACGAACAGGCAAGCCGTGATCAGGTCGGCGGTGGTGCCGGGGTTCAGTTTGTTGCCTTCGGAACGCAGGTGCCGGTCGAGCGCGACCCCTGCGGCGCGGCCTTCACCTGTGGCAATTCCGCCCAGAGCCAGCACCTCCACGGCTCGCTTCTGCACATCGAGCGCAACCGCATTACCCTTCTTGCGGGCGATCAGCGAATCGGGGTGTTCGGCGAGCCAGCGGAGTTGTGAATCGACGATAGCGGCCTCGATGCAACCGAAACGCTGAACGCCTGCAAGAAGCGTGGGTAGCCCGAAGTCGAATACGTCCGCGAAGCCGTTGGCGTATTGCCGGGCCACCATGTCGCGGTCGGCCGCGAGGCGCATGGCTTCGAGGAGCGTGACGCTCGGTTCCTCGCTCACATCTTGCTCGGGCGCATCACCGAGACCGCCCGGCGCGGCCACGCGGATGGCTTCGTAAACGTGGCGTGCATCCTCAATGGATAACTTCGCCAGAACGGTACTCAGTTCCGCACACCGCATTCCTGAACGCGCGAGTGGTGCGAGGAGAAGCACGATGCCGAGGTTGGTGTTGTTTCCCACGACCCGCGAGGTTCCCCGCACCGCGTCAAGGATGGCTTCACCGATGCGCCCTGTGGGTATGGAACTCAGACGGTCGGCGGTTTCCCCGGCAGACAGCACGAAATCGAGGTACGTCGATCCCGCGAAGTCGGCGTAGCGGTGAACGTTACCCACTTTGCGCGCGGTGACTTCCCACACGCACGCCGTGCGAATCGCAGTTGCCATCTCGTGTTCGGCAGGGGAACTCACAGCACCTCTGCCGTTCGGCATGGAGAACAGAAGACGAAGTCAGTTTGGCCACAAAGAGGCACAAAAGGACACGAAAATGAAGCCAACTGCAGGAGGGCGGAACTCAGGCGTTTGTTGGCTTCTGCCTTTCCTTTTTGTGTCCTTTTGTGCCTTTTTGTGGCCAAACTGCCTTTGCCTTCTGGCGTCTCCCTACCCCCGCGGCCGCGTACCCACTATACCCGACATCACGGAGGTGTCACATGTCGCTTGCCGATCAGTTTCCGGGAATCACGAAGCGCAATGAGCCGCTCGCGCCGTACACGCACCTGCGGATCGGCGGTCCCGCCGAGTTCCTCGTGCAGCCCCGCGATGTGGACGAACTCCGCGCCGTGCTGACTGCGTGCCAGTCGCAAAAGGTGCCCGTGCGCATGCTCGGTGGCGGGAATAACCTGCTCATCCGCGACGACCCCATTCCCGGCGCGGTCGTCCGCCTCGCCGGGGCCGCGTTCACGATGATTCAGTGGGATGGTAAGCGTGTCACGGCGGGTGGCGGCGGCCCATTGTTCGACTTGATCGCATTCACCGTGCGGCAAGGGCTGACCGGCCTGGAAACATTGGTCGGGCTTCGCGGCACGGTCGGCGGCAGCGTGCGGTGCAATGTGGGCGACCGCAGCGGCGAGATCGCCCAATCCGTCCGGCAAGTTACGGTGTTAACGGATGCCGGCACGGTCCACGTCCGCAGCCGCGAGGAACTGAACTTCTCGGAACACCAGAGCGACATCGACGAACCCGTGATTCTCTCTGTGGTGTTCGAGATGGAGAAGGACGCGCCCACCGCCGTACTGAAGCGCATGCGGAAAGCGTGGGTGCTGCGAAAGGCCGCCGAGCCGTTGAGCTTCCAGACGGCGGTGCGGTTGTTCCGCAACCCGCCGGGCCAGACCGCCGCCGCCCTGATCGACCGTGCCAACCTAACGAAAGCCCGCGTGGGTGGTGCCGAGTTGAGCGAACGCAACTCGAACTACGTCGTCGCGCACCCCGGCACGACCGCTGCCGACATCCTCCAGTTGGCCGACCGTGTCCGTACCCGCGTTCGGGAACGCACCGGGGCCGACCTCGAACGGGAGTTACACGTCTGGTGAAGCCCGGCAAGAAGCCGAAGAAACCGGCCGCCACCCCCGCGCCCAGTGGTGGTCAGGCGTGGCGGCGCGTGGTCACAGTGCTATTGGTGTTCGGTGTGGTGGCTGGCCTTGTGTGGGGCATCGCCCAAATCGGCGACGTGGCCCGCCGTGGCATCGGCCCCCGCGACCGCTACGCCGTCCGATTCGCAGACCTCGAATGTGAAGCCCCGCCCGGCCTCGACCGCGCCGCGTTCCTCTCCGAAGTGCGCTATGTCTCCAACTTCCCCGAGCAATTCCAATCCCTCGACCCTGAGTTAGGGGCGAAGCTCGGCGCGGCGTTCACCGCTCACCCGTGGGTCGCGGCGTGCGAGAGCGTGTCGGTCGATACGGCTGGAACCGTGCGTGTAACGCTCACGTTCCGCATCCCGACGCTCGTAGTGGCCACAACCGACGACGTTACCCGCGTGGTCGATTCGGCCGGCGTGCTGCTTCCCGTGGGAACCGTTGGCGACGGCTTACCCGAACTCGCGACACCGGTGCCCGTGCCGCCGACATCCGCTGGGCAAGTGTGGACCGACGCCACGGTGGCGCGTGCCCGCGAGTTGGCCGACGCGCACCACCCGCGCCGCCTGGAAAAGACCCCGCGAGGCTGGCGGCTCACCATGCCCGACGGCCGCGTGCTGATGCTCGAACGGTGAGGGGAATTTTGCCCGCGATGCCGCAAGCGGCGAATTTTGCTCGCGATGCCGCAAGCGGCTAAGAATGTGGCCGCTTGCGGCATCGCGGGTACTTGGCCACTTGCGGCATCGCGGGTACTTACTTCCGCCCGAGTTCCGCAAGCACGAACTGCGACCACGTCTCGAATGAATCCTGCCCGGCAACGAGTTCTGCGAACGGCGCGAACCCGGCGTCGGCGAGGGCGTCTTCACGAGAATGGGCATCGCGGGTAGCAAGTTCGAGCAGGTGAACGACGCCCAAGTGAACGCTACCGACGGGCGTGCGGTCGTCGTTGATGAACCCCAGGAAGCGTTCGCTCCAGTCGCAACCGATGCGAACCTCTTCCATCAATTCACGCATCATGCCGGTCTCGTAAGGGTCCGTGCCACCGGCTGCGTCCGCCTCGCTGATGTGACCGCCGATGCCGACCGAACGCAGCGCGAGGAGTCGCGTTTCGGTGCCCGCTTGCCCACGCCGATAGTGGAAGAGTTCGCCCCCGCACTTCAGCACAACATACGGGATGAGTTGCTTGAATGCCGGGTCCGTTTCGACTTCGGAACGCGGCCGGAAGCTAAACGCGGACGCATCGAGAATCGCAGCGCGATACACGCTATCGGCGGCCCGGAAGCCGTGGAAGTACCCGGCGGCCCGGAACCGCTCCGTGGGAATGACCAACACACGCTCATCGGTGGGCATGGGTTCCTCAGAACGAAGCCGTGAACGCTTGCATGTCCTCTGATCTCTCTTCTCGCTTCTCCCCACTGCCCACTGCTCACTCCCCACTGCCCACTCCCCACTATCCCTGGGCGATGATCTCGGCTGCGGTGTCGCACAATTCGCGCGTTTGGGCCGCGTCGGGGGTTTCGGCGATCACCCGCACGACGGGTTCGGTGTTGCTGCCGCGAACGTGCAGCCACCAGTCCGGGCCGTCGAGGCGCAAGCCATCCTCGCGGTTCGCCCGAGCCTGTGAGAAGCGGCTTTCGAGCGCCGCGAACACGGCTGGCAGTTTCTCACGCGGCACTGTGTACTTCGCCTTCAGCATTGCGTAGCGGGGAAGTTCGGCGACGAGTTGCGATAACGGCTTGCGTTCCTCAGCCATCAGCGACAGCACGAACGCCATGCCCACAAACGGGTCGCGCACCCAGCCGACACGCGGTTCGATCACCCCGCCGTTCCCCTCGCCGCCCAACACGGCTCCCACTTCGCGCATCAGTTGCACGACGTTCGCTTCGCCGACGGCACTTCGGTAGCACTCGCAGCCCAGTTCGCGGGCCACGTCCTGCGTCATCCGCGAGGTGGACATATTGATGACCACCGGGCCGCGTTCGTGCCGAAGTCGGTACTTCGCCGCAAGGGCCAGCGTGACTTCCTCGCTGACGCACAGGCCAGTTTCGTCGATCAGCGCGAGGCGGTCGGCGTCCGGGTCCAGCACGAAGCCCACGGCCGATTCGGACCGGCTCACCCAGGGCGCAACTTCACCGAGATTCGCGGGGATCGGCTCCGGTTCGTGGGCGAACATGCCGGTCGGTTCGCACTCGAACTGCACGACCGCGCAACCGAGATCTTGAAGGAGTTGCGTGCCCAGTAACCCACCGGAACCGGCGTTCCCATCCAGGAAAACGCGGAACCCCTGGCCAGCGATGGTGGCCACGCTCACGCTGTCGAGGACGGCGCGAGCGTGTTCGACTTGCACGTCCGACGGAACGCGAGTCGTGCCGATGCCATCCCAGGTCGCCCGGGGGAAGTCGCCGGACTCGTACAAGCCGCGAACAACCGCGCCGGCTTCCGCGCTCAAGACCGCTCCGTCTGCGCCAAACATCTTGAGGCCATTCCAGGGTGCGGGGTTGTGGCTGGCGGTAATCTGAATCGCGCCGCTGGCTTTCAACTGACGCACGGCGAATCCGCAAGTAGGCGTCGGGGCCACGCCAATATCTTCGACCGTGCAACCGACTTCGAGCAATCCCGCAATCACTGCGTGTCGAAGTGCGTTCCCGCTGGGCCGACCATCGCGGGAGACCACGACGGTCTTGCCGGCGACCGTCGAGCCAAACGCGGCGGCGAATCGTGCGGCCACATCCCCGGTCAGCCCTCGGCCAAACAGCCCGCGGACTCCGGAAACGGAAACGATCAGGACGTTCGGCTCAACCATGCGCAAGGTTCCCCATGAGGTGGGCACGCACATTGTAGCCCAGTGAGCGTGACCGCTCAGGAGCAATTCAAGCGGTGCCCCGCTGGGGCGACCGCTAAACGCGGATTGTATCGGCGCAATCCGATCCGCTCACTTCACATCGTGCTTGACCGTTTAGCGGTCGCCCCAGCGGGGCACCGCGTGCCAAATCCAAGCGGCGAGAAAGAAGATCGACACCGGCGGAATCCTTGTTGCGGCGCGGGCGAGGTGGTATTCTTGATGGAAACCGAGAGGGCTAACCGTGGCAACTCAGAAACTCATTCTGGTGGTGGACGACGACCGCGAACTGGTCGAAGGCGTGCGGGCCGTGCTCGAACGCCAAGGTTTCAAGGTGATCCAGGCTCACGACGGTCACCAGGGGAAGCAAGCGATCTACAACCAGCAACCGGACCTCGTCATCCTCGACATGATGATGCCGCGAATGGGCGGCTACCCGGTTCTCGAACACTTCAAGGGCAAGACCGACGCCCCGCCGATCATCATGATTACCGCGAACGAGGGCAGCCGGCACAAGGCTTACGCCGAATACCTCGGGGTCATCGACTACATCCGCAAGCCGTTCGCAATGGAGCGTCTGATCGACACGGTGAACAAGGCGCTCGGCGTGGTTAAGCCCGAAGAGAAGCCCGCTGAAGAACCCAAGAAAGCCGAGTGATGGCGGCACGTTTACGTCGCGGCCCGTTGCGGCACGTTGGCTGATGGCAGGCAACTCGCGGAGTCGCCCACACCGGAGAAGCGCCGCGTGCGTATCTTCTACAACGCCAACGGTGGGTTTCAGAGCATCGGCCACACGGCCGATGGGCAGGTTCTCACGCTCGATAATCACGCCCGACTCGCGGGTTGGGACGTGGCCGCCAACCAACCGGATCGATTGTTCACCGTTAGCCTTGTCGGCTACCAATCCTGGGCCGTTCTCAAAGGTCTCCGTTCCACCAATGGCACGGTTGCGGTGTTGGCCGCGGGCAGTTTCCACCGTTACAATCTCGCGGCGAAGACCGAGTTGCCGCCGTTTATCCCGGGTGAAGGTCGCGTTGCGGAACTGTCCGAAGACGGCACGCTGGCCGTCGTGATCGACCCCGGCACCGTTCGCTGGCGTCTCTGGGACGTGAACTCGAACGCGGCCTTGCCGGACCACTTCGAGTTGCCCCACGAATCGCCCATCAACTTCCGCTACAACCCCGTGTTGGCCCCAGACAACAAAACCTATGTCGTGTCGGTGGCGACCGATGGCCGCATGCTGTTGTGGAACCGTGGCGAACCGAAGGCGAGAACGCTCATGTGGTCCCGCCCAGGTCGGCACTACCCGCTTCTCGCGTTCTCGCCGGACGCACGCTTCCTGCTCGCCGCTCAGATATCCCGCAACGGCAAGGTCGGCATCTGGGACTTGCCCGAAGGCAAACTCCGATGGTCGTTGCCGCAAGAAGTCTTCGTGTGGGCGGTGGCCGTGCATCCATCGGGGAACTTCGTGGCGGTGGCGACCGTCGGCGGTCCGACTGGGCGCGTGGTCCGCTTCCTGGATGCCGCGACCGGTGCCGAGTTGAAACAATTCGACTGGAACGCCGGTGGGGCGAAGGTCGGCCGCGTGCGTTGCCTGGCGTTCAGCCCGGACGGCCTCACCTGCGCCGCCGGTTGCAGCGACCGCCGGTTAGTGGTGTGGGATGTGGACTGAGTAGAAGTGATGAGTGATGCCCCAGGGCCACTCAGTGTTTCAACTTGGGAAGAGTTCTAACCACAGAGGCACAGAGACACCGAGAAAACCGAGAAGAGAGAACAGACAGAAAGACTGGAAATAGCGGCATTTTCAACGTTCTGTTTTTCTCTCTAATCTGGTTTCCTCTCTGTGCCTCTGTGGTTAGAACTCTTCCCTCTTGTGAATCTCTGCGTTGCCCTGCTCGGCCTCGCGGTTCGGCTTGTCAGTCTGGCGTGGGCCGCTTATAGAGTGGCGTTCTCGGGTGGCCGGTCTTCCCCGGTTCGCCCGCACACCGGCAAGGACGCCGCCCATGCTTCGCCCGCTTTCCACATTTCCCGCTCTCCTTGCGCTCACACTTGTCGCTCTGCCCGCTGTTGCCGCCGATCCCACGCCCGTCGAACGCAGCATTGCCGTCCAGAAATCGATGGCGACCGCCCGGCAATTCCTGGATGTGGGAATGTCGGCCGAAGCGCTCACGGCATTGGAACCGGAGATTCCCAACGCCGACGGGAGCAAAGCATTCCTGACGCTGCTCCGCGAAGCATATTTGGCCGAGTTGTCGCGCCTTGAGCGCGCCGACCCGCCGAACGCGGCCCGTGCGACTCAGATTCGCCGCAACCTCTCGTTGCTCGGCGGTGTGATCCCCGCCCCGAAGCCACCAGCAGCGCCGCCGCCGCCACCTGTGCTTCAGGCACCCGTCGCGGACACCACGGCCGACGCCGTCGCGGCCTTCAAACTGGGCGATTACGCGACCGCTTCCCGCCTCTTTGCCACGGCCCTAGCGCTCACCGCGGACCAGAAAGCCGCGTGGGCGTATTGCCGCATCAAACTCGCCGCGGATCGGGTGAACGCCCCGCAATGTGATGCCGCGACCGCCGCCACCGCCCTCCGCGAGGTCACCGAGGCATTACAACTCGTTCCACAACACACCGAGTTGCAGAAGGTCGGACAAACCATCATCGCAACGGCCAATCAGAAGGCGAAGCCTTCTGGCGTGGTCGCGCCGCCGCCCGTCGGTACGGGTGACGTTCTGGAAAGCGCGAGCTTTCGCGTTCACCATACGGGCGACGAACGGGCCGAATCGGTGGCGAAGGCCGCTGAGGCTCAGCGGAAAGTGATCTTCGAGCGGTGGAGCGGGCCGGCGGCCGGCGGGTGGACGCCCAAGTGCGACATCATAATTCACCCAAGCGCCGAGGCTTATGTGAAAGCCACGGGCCGCCCGGCGGGCACCACCGGAGCCGCCGCCGTGCGCCTTACCGATGGTCGCGCCACCGAACGCCGAATCGACCTGCGGGCCGACGACAAGGGGATCGAATCGAACGCGCTTCCCCGCGAATTGACGCACATCGTGCTGGCCGACCTGTTCCCCGATAAGTCGCCGCCCAAGTGGGCCGTGGAGGGCATGGCCATTCTCGCCGGCTCGCCCGAGGAGATCGGCCGCTACACGCGGACCTTGCCTCGCTGTGCCCGCGATGGCGACTGGTTCGGCCTCGCGCAGCTGCTGGAACTCAAGGACTTCCCCGCGGAGAAGATCACGGGGTTCTACTGTCAGAGCGTGTCGCTCACGGAGTACCTGATTACCGCCGGTGGTGGCGAGCGGAACTTCACCCAGTTCCTGCGTGATACCCAGCGGTATGGCACCCCACAGGCACTCAAACGGCAGTTTAACATTGATGGGCCGCCGGCGCTCGAAACCGCGTGGAAGCGGGCCGCGCTGGAAGTGGGTCGCGGGCAGGGACCGTGAGTAAAAGCTATCAGCCAAACCGCGGAACCGGAATCTTCAAGCGGATTGCGGACTGTACCACCTGCCGGTCGTTCAGGCCAAAGTGATTCCGACGCCAACCCACACACCCCAGAACCGGAACCAATCCAAAGCGTCCGGAACCAATCCAAAACGTCCGGAATCAATCCCGTTCTGACCGGAATCATTGCGTTTTCGTCCGGAATCAATC